>Ga0315274_10013953_pt1 | contig 11413 bp, 10 predicted proteins | sample YL17G02_20_MG_FD_203700 | JGI IMG/M metagenome (GOLD analysis project Ga0315274, IMG submission 203700) | Sediment microbial communities from Yellowstone Lake, YNP, Wyoming, USA - YL17G02_20 | ecosystem: Environmental > Aquatic > Freshwater > Lake > Sediment | place: USA: Wyoming | collected...
CTGGAATAAATTATATCTTAAAGAACAAAGGCAAAATAGTAATACAATTTTATCCAAAAAGCCATGAAGAGCTTGTTAACACAGCAAAAATATTCAAAAAATGCAGCTTTGAAGGAGAAATCATAACAGACAATCCTGACAAGCCTATAAAAAGAATTGTTTTTATTGTTATGAAGAAAACAGAAAACTGCGATCTTTAGATTGCAGATAAATGTTTCTGTTTTCTGCATCCTAAAAATTTATAAAATTTTTTTGATGGAAAAACAATTCTGATATTTTTGTTAATGTCCAATTAGGATATCTCAAAAAGACCTCAGAAGAATTACATTAATATCTTATCTGCTAGATTATTTAAGATTCTTTTTTATTCTTTCAGAAAAGAATCTTACATCTGTTGCAAAATCATCATTTTGCACATCTGATGTTTTTAATGTGAGAACTGCAATAGGGTCTTTTTTACAAAGACTTTTCATCTCAGCAAAGGCATTTTTGCTTCCGCTCCCACCTTGTGTGCAGAAAAATGCGATTTTTTTGAATTTATCCTTATTTTTATCAATATATGCTCTTATTGGCGAAGATACATTCCAAGCCCAGATAGGAGTTCCAATAACAATAAGGTCATAATTTGAAGCATCTTTTTTTGTTTCTTTTATTTCAGGAATTTTCTTCAGAGTGGCTTCCCTTCCGCTTTTAATATATCCAAAAACTCCTCTTCTTTCTGTAATATCAAAAATTTCTTCACTGTCTGCTTTCAATGATTTTGCGATTTGCAAAGCAGCTTTTTTTGTAAATCCTGTGCGTGAATAAAAAACAACTAAGGTTTTCATTTTATATTACTTCTCCATATCCAATAAGGCGCCAATGACCACCGATATTTCTTCCTATTCCAACTTTTGTTCCTTTAACTAAAACTACAGGGATTTTTAATGACATCTCAACTTCATCTTTTCTTATTCTTAAAACCATCCCAAGTGTTATGCTTGTATTAACACTTAACAATAAAGGCTCATTTGTTTTTATAGGGTCAACATTTTGTTTTTTCTCTATCCCTATAATCTCCTTAAACAAAACAGTCTTTAATTTCATTGTCTTGCTTGCATCAGGAAGTTCTTTTTCAATACCTGCTACGCATCCAGTAAGGCTGTCTGCTTTTGTATAAAGAGGATTTAATGACGTCTGAATTGCAAGGCTGCCAGAAGGAATTGCTTCTTGCAGTTTATTATTTCCAGACTGCAATGTAAGTATTTTTGTTTTTAATGGAAGATATTCTGTCTGATTTTGTTTTTTAATTACAGCTCCTGGCTTTATTTCAATAATATCTCCAACTTTTAATGTGCCTTGTTTTAAAATTCCTCCAAGAACTCCACCTGAAACATCATCAATTAATGTTCCTGGCTTGTTGATGTCAAAGCTTCTTGCTATGAAAAATATTGGCTTTGATTTTGCATCCCTCTCAGGAATCTTTAAATCCATGATTGCCTGAAAAACAGCATCAAGGTTTATTTCCTGCTGTGCAGAGCAAGGAATTATAGGAGCATTTTCTGCTATTGTTCCTTTTACAAAATCCTTTATTTCTTTATAACTTGCTTCTGCTCTTTCCCTATCTACAAGATCAACTTTATTTTGTACAATTATTATATTTTTTATTCCCTTGACATCAAGAGCAATCAGATGCTCTTTTGTCTGAGGCCTAGGGCAGGGCTCATTTGCAGCTATAACAAGAATAGCAGCATCAACTATTGCTGCTCCTGACAGCATTGTAGCCATAAGCATTTCATGTCCAGGAACATCAACAAAGCTGATATAACGGATAGGCTCGATGCTTCCTCCGCATTCACATTGCTTTTTTATTGTGTATTTTCCACATTTAGAACATTTATTTATAATAACATCAGCATATCCAAGTTTTATTGTTATACCTCTTTTCAATTCTTCAGAATGAGTGTCTGTCCATTTGCCAGATAGTTTATACAATAAAGTAGTTTTGCCATGGTCTATATGTCCGACCATTCCAATATTCAGCACAGGTTGCTTGGTTATTTCCATCTATAAAAGAAAGATAGGAGTTTTTTAAACCTTTTGAAGTGTTTATATTCTAAATTATTATTTTTTCTTTTCGCACTTTGTGCTTAATTCATTATTTGAAATTGTTGAATTAATATCTCCTAATTTAACATTGCACAAGTAGAATTCTGTGAAAGGATTTTTATCTATTATGCTGCTGACACTTAACTCCTTGCTATATTTATCACTGACTCCAGAGCTGCATTCTTCCCAGTTTTTTTCCTGCTGAGCAAACTCTGATTGCTCCTCACCTGATAAATTAAAGATGCATTCCCCTCCTGTTTGTGCTCTTGCGCTTATTTTTCCTTCCCAAATAAATTCTGCAACTCCCTCTTCTACTTGTTCAGTTTTTTCAGAATACTTCTCAATTTTCCATAAGAATTTGCTGTCATTGCAGTTTTTAAGCACAAGATTTTCTTTATATTCTTTTAAGATATTAGCGCAAGCCTCAAGCTCATTTTTCCATTTGCTCATAGAAATGCTTGTAAATGCAAAATATTTTGGGAAAAAGCAGCCATAACCATAGCCTATATATCCCTGATTTAATTTATAGAAAGGATTGCTTCCAGCACTATGTATACCAATATTGGGAACATCTATACCAGGAGCACTAATGGTTTCTATATCCTTTGCAGTCATATTTTCATTAAAGAAATTTATAAACTGCAAGTCAGAATAATCAGCATTAGTCTTAAAAACCCACAAGCATGGCTTAAACTGTTCTCCTCCTCCACCTACTAATGGACCTTCTTTCATGTTTGTTTTTATCTCATAATCATAAATATATAATCCTCCAACTAAAAGAACAATTATGATAATAGCAATTAACCACTTTTTCATGTTCTTGTTAGTTCTCTTTTGCTTTTAAGCCTTTTCAAAGAGAATTAAATCTGGATTTTTGAGAAAAGATAGCTTCCTAATGCAAATATTATAACTGTAATAACACTCATAACAAGAAGATCTACACCTATCCCAAAATGTGATACTCCTGTCAGTGAAGCCCTGATTCCATCAACCCCATATGAGAGGGGATTTAATTTTGTTACAATAGTGATTGCCTTTGGCATCCCGTCCAAGGGGAACAATGCTCCTGATAGAAAAAATAAGGGCATTAAAATAAAATTCATTATCAATGGAAATGCCTGCATATCTTGAAGCATTGAGGCTATGGCTGTTCCAAATGCAGTGAAAAACAATGCTATAAGAAACATGAATAATAAAGCCATAGGAAGGGCTATGGTCTTCAAAGGCTCAAAACCAACAAGCATGCATATAATCAAAACTAATAATCCTTGTAAAAAAGCAACTGTTGCTCCACCTAAACTTCTTCCTATCATAATTTTTGCTCTTGAAACAGGAGCAACAAGAGTTTCTTTTAAAAAACCAAACTCTCTGTCCCATATAACTTCTATTCCAGAGAACATTGCAGTGAAAAGCACAGTCATCGCTATTATTCCGGGAGCAAGAAATTGCATGTAATTGCCTCCGCCCGCTTTTGTATAAATTGGACCAAAGCCAAACCCAAGTGCAATTAAAAATAATAATGGCTGTGCTAAAGAGCTGAGAATTCTTGGTTTTGAGCGCCAGAATCTTTTCAGTTGGCGAAGCCACATTATATATATTGCTTCCATTAGTGATGCCTCCATCTTCTATGAGATCTTAACATATCAATTGAAGAAGCATCTTCTTCTCTTATTGAATGCCCTGTAAGCTTCAAAAAAGCATCTTCCAGAGATTTTGTTCTTGTTATTTTTTTCAAATATTTAGAATTTCCCTGCTTTATTATTTTGCCATGGTCAATTATTGCGATATTATCAGAAACTCTTTCAGCTTCATCCATATAATGTGTAGTGAAAAAAACCGTCATTCCCTCTTTTCTGTTTAATTGTTTTATATATTTCCATATATGATTTCTTGTTTGAGGATCAAGGCCAAGAGTTGGCTCATCAAGGAAAAGTATTCTTGGATGATGTATTAATCCTCTTGCCATCTCAAGACGCCTTTTCATTCCTCCTGAAAAAGTTTTTACAAGATTATCTTTTCTGTCCCACAATTCAACAAGTTTAAGAAGATATTGTATTCTTTTTTTCCTAACTTCTTTTGGAACATTGTAGAGAACACTATGAAACTCCATGTTTTCATAAGCAGTAAGCTCATCATCCAAGCTTGGATCTTGGAAGACAATACCAAAAGAATGCCTTGCTTTGTCCTTGCTTTCTGAAGGATCAAATCCATTAAGTCTTATACTTCCTCCTGTGGGATTAAGAAGGGTTGTCAACATTTTTATTGTTGTTGTCTTTCCTGCTCCATTAGGCCCTAAAAAAGCAAACATTTCTCCGTGTTTTACTTTAAAAGAAATATTATTTACAGCAATAAAATCCCCGAATTTTTTTGAAAGATTTTCAACATCTATAATAATATCCTCTTTCTTATTATCCATATAAATTTTTAGAATTATGCTCTTTTAAACCTTTTCTATCCATATAAAATCATAGAACATTCGCAATACATTTCTGGTTTAGGGCAGCCTATTGCTGCGCATGTTACTGTGCTCATCCAATAGCCGCCAGCAGCTTCGCATTCCTCTTGATTCAAATCTCTTGAGCATTGTTTTTTCTTATATAAAACAATCTCTTTAATCATTTCAAGATTATCAAGTGAATTTGCTTTTATTTTGCTTTGTGAGATTGTATATAAAACATTGTCAATATACAAGGATCTTTGAATGCTTTCATCTCCATAGAAATAATAGCCGCTCTTTAAGAAGCTTTCATTAGTATCATAGTGAGTCACTCTTCCCTTGAGTTCAAAGCCATTTTCAAGAGTTAATTTGTAAACATAAGCTCCTTGAAAGATATAATCGCCGTAAGAGCTTGGCTCTGCTGTTTCTTTGTTTTTTATTTCTGCTAAAAGGATTGGAATTACTAATAAGTTCTTGTCCTTGTCAAACAAAAATGCTTTGTGATCATGCAAAGCATCTGAATTTGTGCCCCTGTCTCCTATTGTTATTTTATACATTTCAACAGGGTTTGAGACATCTGAAACATCAAACAAAGCTAATTTCATTCCCTGATACCATGCAAAATCACGAGAAATAAGTTCACCTGTTTCTGCATCTACTGCTTCTTTTCCTATTCCTATTATGTGGTTTTCATCATATGGATGCAAATAATCACTATAGCCGGGAATCTTTAGCTTTCCAAGAACTGCTGGAGCTTCTGGATTGCTTAAATCAATTACAAACAAAGGATCTATTTTCTTGAAAGTTACTATATATCCTCTTGCTCCCATGAATCTCACTGAATAAATTGTTTCTCCTTGTGCAAGATCTTCTAATCTTCCTGTAATGTTTAAATTTTCATTTAAGACGTAAACATTATTTGTTGAATTTCCTCTCCATACCTGTCCTTTTGTAGTTGCAATCCTAAAATAATTATCATATTCATCCATTGAAAACTGGTTAAGTATATGCCCCGGAACTTGCCCGCTTCCTTTGTATTCAATGTTTTGCTTGTCTAAAGAGAATTTATAGATAATAGTATTCTCTTGTATACTCTCGCCTGCTCTTAATGTCCAGTAAAACCAATAAGGATGGTTCATCTGAGCAATGTAAAAATTGCTCAAAGAAGCATAAACATTTTCTCCAGAGCCTACAATCACTTTTTTCTGCACTTCTGCATTTTCATCTTGCATAGAAATTGCTGCTAGCGTGATGAAACTCTCTGGATTTATAGGAGCAATATATTCAACATCAGCGCATCCGCATGCAGGAGCAAGGCTTTTGTTTTCATCTGCTTCTTGCTCCCTGAACATTGGAACAATATCATCTGAAACATTATTCGCTTCTTCAGTTCCTTCTAAAAGATAATATCTTGGATAAGAGTTTATCACAAAATAAACATATTCTCCTATTTTTCTGGACGATAAGTAATTTCCTTCAATATCAACTGTCTTTATCAATATTGGATTTTTCCTATCTGAAATATCATAAAGCTTTGCTGTTGCAATGTCTACTGTTGGATAATAAGGATAAATAGACGCTTTTTCACTTGATACTCCTTGTTCCATAGGCACGGGCATAGGAATCTCTTCGTAACTTGTTCCAAAGACAAGCAATCTGTCTTTGTCTATGAAGATTTCATTTGGATAAAAATTCTTTATCTCTGTTGTGCTTACCAGTTCAGCCTCAGCTGCAGGATAAGCTTTTGTTATAACAAGCTTGCCCTTTGTTATAGTATAAATATAGTTTCCATCTGTCTTTACAATATCTGCTTCATCAACGCCTTCTACCTGGACATTTGTCTCAGAATACTCTCTTGCTCCAGAGTCTGCTGATTCTGCAGCAGATTGGGATGCTGTTGTCATTATTCCTGTTGCAACTGCTTTTGTGCCTTCAAGCATACCATATCCTCTGCTTTGTGATTGCGCTTCCTTAAAAGCATCATTTAGTTCAGAGCAGGATGAGAATTTTTCAAGAGATGCAGAAACTTGCGGGCTTGGAAGATTGATTGATGAATATATTATAAATGACATCACTAATAATATGGGGATTATAGAGAACATCACAACTTTCATTCTATTCTCAAGATATTTTGGCTTGCTATGAGAAAACACAAACATTTTGTCTGAATTCTGATAAATATTTATTTTATTGCCCTTCTCGCTCCATAAAAAATCCTTTACTTCTATAAAGCTGTTCTTTACAAGTTTTTGTATGTTATAATTTACTGTAGAGGCCGGAAGATTCAATGCTTTTGAGATATCTGCTTCTGAAGATGGCTTTTGTTTTAGATACTCAATAATTTTCCTGCATGTTGGATTGCTTATTATTTCAGCAACTTCCTTTGACATGTTGGCTTTTTCCATCTTAAAATTCCTCAGGATGTTGAGATACTAAAAACTTTTTAGTTTTTTCCATAAAATATCATAGAAAAATGAACTATTTAAATGCTTTTTAAGCTTCAAATGAAATTGAAGTTATTGAAGCTTAAATTTGATAAGAAATTATTGGTAATGTAATTCATTGGTATAATTCATTAAAACATGACGGTTTTGCAAAACAGATTTAACCAATTATCATTAATAGAAAAATTTATTCTTTCTTTTCTTCAGCTTTAGGAGCTTCTTCCTTGCCTAAAATCTTGGCAATAGTGTTTTTGCCTTCTTTCAGGACTTTTAGATTTATCTGCATAGTGTCTTCAGATATTGTGTTTCCCCTGACAGATCTTCTTTTTTTTAGGCCTTTTCCTATCCTTTTTCTAGGAGAATTTTTCTTTCTCTTTTTCAGCTTATGCAGGCCAAAGCCTTTTTTTAGCATGATTCTTTTTAAGTTAGTTCCTTCCAAATCTTTTTTATAAGGAAATCCTGCCTTGTCACTTGCTCCAGTAATCTCAAATTCATAGCCTGCAAATTCAGGTTTTATTGATTCTCCTTTTACAGTCTCACCTATTTTCATTCCATTAAGGCTCTCTGCTTCTGCCTCTAAGTGAAATGTTTTCTTGCTCTTTGGATCTCCTATGTCAAATCTAAATGCCATTTTTAGTTAAGATTATATTTTTTATTAAAATGTTTTTCTACTATCTTTATATAATTATGGTCTAAAATACCCTTTATAATTCCTCCGGTTACTAATCCCAATGTGCTATTTCCATTAAGCACATAGTAATCCACTAGGGCAGTCCCAATAGGTATTAATGCTGTAACTGTAATTCCTGCTGTTTGAATATTATTCATTCTTTTTTCAAGATCTTCTCTTGTATATGCCTCATTTGTTCTTCCTAATGTTATGGTGTTTTCATCCATTTTATAATCCCCATGTAGCCTTTTCTTTTCTTTTTATCTGGGCAATTTCCTGTAGAATTGTTATTTCATCAGGACTTAAAAGCTTTTTGTTTTCCCTCATTTTTCTGAACTCCTCCTCTCTTATATTGCTGTAAAAAATATCATTTTCATTAACTTGCCTGCCATAAGTAATATTTGACAAAGAAATAGCAACATCCTTTCCTTTTTCTACCTTGTCTGCCTTTTTTCCATCTAACTGAACTTCTTTTATCCTTTCTATGGCTTTTCCTTCGCTGTTAATAAGTTGTATTCCTGCCTTTAAAGTTCCACCCAGAACATTTACTCCAAAGACTGCAGGCTTGCTTTGCCTGAAACAATATCTCAGTACTTTAATCTTGCATGGCCTTGTTATTTTTTGAAGCTGCGCGTTTTGAATCTCTATCTCTTTATTTTTTCTCCATTTCTCAAAATCCTCAAGTAATCTGTAAATTACAGGATTCGTCAATATCTTTACATTTTTTTCTTCTGCTATTTCTTCAGAAATATTAACATTAAATCCAAGAACAATAGCATTTAATGGCAAAGTGTCTATAAAAGATGCAGCAGCAATTATATCTGCTTTGCCAATATCGCCTATTCCAACCTTATTTACAGCTATGTTTTTCTTATTCAGCAGCATTATCAATGCTTCCAGACTTCCAAGAGAGTCTGCTTTTATTATAACTCCTTCTTGCTCTGTTTGTATTGATTCAGATACTTCTTTTTGTATTTCTTCTGCTGTTTTTTTAATATCTTTTTCCTCAACAGCAACAAAAGGCATGCCTGGCAGTATTTCCTGTGCTTCTGGAACTTGTATTCTTACTCCTGAAGCTGCTTTTGACTGTTTTACTGCCTGATATCCCTGGCCAAGTGGAAGAGCTTCAAACAAAGAGCGAACTTTTGTTACAACAGGTTTTTCCAATCCTGCAATTACAATAGTATCATTAATTTTAAGAATGCCATCATATAAAACAGATTCAAGATAAATAGTGCTTTTTTCTCTTTTTACTTCTATAATATTTCCTTTTGCCTCTTTTGAATGCAAAACAATCTTGTCTGAAAGGAATTTTTGAGACAGTCCTGCTAACATGACAAGCAGTTCTGGAATTCCTTCTCCTGTCTTGCCAGAGCATGGAATCAAAGCCAATTGTTTTGTAAAATCATTTATTCTGTAAAAAACATCAGAGTCAAAACCATATGTTGACAATGAAGCAATAAGCTTGTAGAGTTTTGTATCAAAATCTTTTTTTACAAAATCGCTTTGTATAGAAATATTTTTTTCAAGATTTTCATCATGTCTTCTCCATCCGCTTATAGCATCTATCTTGTTGAGAGCAACAATAAAAGGTGTTTTGTTTGACTTTAAGATTTCAATGCTCTCTGCTGTCTGCTGCATTATCCCTTCATTTATATCTATTACCAGTATTGCAAGGTCTGCAAGCGCCCCCCCTCTTTTTCTTAGGTTTGTGAAAGCAGCATGCCCCGGAGTATCTATGAAAAGAAAGCCAGGAATTGTGAGTTTTATTTTATACTTCTCAAGAAGTGATTTGCATTTTGTCTCAAGAATTGATGAAGGAAACATAGTGCTTGAAATCATTTGTGTTATTCCTCCTGCCTCTTTTGCTGTAACAGATGTGCTTCTAATCCTATCAAGGATAGATGTTTTGCCATGGTCAACATGGCCTACAACAGTAACAATGGGTTGCCTTATTTCCATCTATAAATCAAATGAAAATGACTTTTAAATGTTTTGAAAGGATTAATTTTATTAATGCAGAATTCATTAATATTCTATGAAAGATAAGATTATTGAGTATCTCAGAGATATTGAAAAAAAGAAAAATGTAAAAATTCTTCTTGCAGTTGAGAGCGGAAGCAGGGAATGGGGTTTTGCAAGCGAGGATAGTGATTATGATGTCAGATGTGTGCATGTTGCCAAAAGAAATGACTATCTTTCATTAAAAGAAGTTCCAAATCAGATAGAAGTTATAGACAAAAATATTGACATAGTAAGCTGGGATATACATAAATTTTTCCAGCTCTTTTTAAAAAGCAACCCTACTGTGAGCGAGTGGCTTTCTTCAAGAATGATTTATATTGAAAATAATTTCAAGGACTTGGGAAAAAAGGATTTGCTTGATATTTTTATCAAAGGATTTAGCAGAAGCAAGCTTAAGAGCCATTATATAAGCTTGGCAAAGCAAAATTATCACAAATACATAAATACTCCTGGAGAAGTTTTACTGAAAAAATATGTTTATATCCTGAGGGGATTGGGCTGTGTTGAGTACATTGAAAAAACAAATTCTCTTCCGCCTCTTAACTGGAAATTATCTTCAAAATATCTTCCTGACAAGATAAAAGATACCTTTGCAAGGTTTGTTGAGATGAAGAAAAGCTCTGAAAAGGAAAAAGGCAAGAGAAACGAAGAGACTGACAGATGGATAGAGAAAAAACTTGGCTTAAAATTTGAAAGCGAGAAGGAAAATTTTGATTTTGAAGAAATAAACAAAATTGTTATAGATACTATTAATAACACAGAATTTTAAATATCAAAATCCTAACATTAGTTGCGCAATACTATTAATTGCGGAGGCAGTAAATTCTCCATTGTCATAGCTGCATAAAAATAACATCTGTCTTTGCTACTAACATCTCCCTGATAAAGAGCTGGAAGCTTGTCACATAAGGAAGCATCTTTTGCCATTGCAGGTATTAAGTCACAACCAATTCCGTCTAATTCAAATAAACATCCATCAACTTCTTTTTTAGCCATTTTAATGCATTTGCTTACTTCTTCGTCCAAATTGTAAATTACTCTATGACTTCCTACTTCTTCATTTTCTCTTTTCTTAAGTTCATCACACGCCTTTTCATCTCCTGTTAAAAGAGCAACCTTTTGATAACAATCCTGATTATCAGAGTTTTCACAAAGTGATGCATCATTTAAAACTACTGCCTTGCAATCTATTTTTCCACCCTCATACTTAATAGAGTCACATCCTGCAGTATTGCCAGTTAGGGCTGCAACATCCCTGTAGCAGTAATCTGCATATATCCACCCACTGCACTTGTCCTTATTTTTTTCTACTAATGCCTCACATGCTTCTTTATGGCTAGAATCTTTTATTTTTCCGCAGATTGCAGAATTCCCGGTTGCCAAAGCCACATCTGCATAGCAATATGGTGCAGCTGACTCATCAAGCATTTCACAATCAGAAGGATCTTTTTTTATCATAGCATTACATAGGTATTTTAAGTTTGGTCCTTTAATTTTTTCACAAGCAGGTTCTGATGGTATTTGTGTTTCTACTGGTCTTAACGCCCGTGTTTGGGTTGGCGCCTTCACTTCTTTAGAAATTGCTTTTTCAGAAACCGGGCTTTTTTCAGTAAGCTTTTTTACAAGGTCGCCCCTGCAGTTAATTTCTGGATTATCCCCAAGAATTTTTGGACCAAGCATATAATTTTCGTATTTGCATGTCATAAATTTATCGTCTACTGTTACTTTTATTACACATTTTTCATCTTT
>Ga0315274_10013954_pt1 | contig 11412 bp, 8 predicted proteins | sample YL17G02_20_MG_FD_203700 | JGI IMG/M metagenome (GOLD analysis project Ga0315274, IMG submission 203700) | Sediment microbial communities from Yellowstone Lake, YNP, Wyoming, USA - YL17G02_20 | ecosystem: Environmental > Aquatic > Freshwater > Lake > Sediment | place: USA: Wyoming | collected...
TTCACAATGCGCTGGCTGAAGTTCATGCACGCGCTGCCCGAGGTGACTACGCCTCCGAGTCAGAGGTCGAAGACCTTGTCAGAACTCACTTGCACACTCCCTACGCCTACCCGGCACTACGTGAGAAACTGGAAGACTCGGCAGAGAAGGTGATCCAAGACTACATACAAGACAACGAAGCTCTCTTCGCCAATATCGAGTTCTCGGAGAAGCAAGTGGAGATCAGCCTCGGTGAGGGCATCAATGTCACAGGTCGCATTGACCTCGTTCGGCGCCTGGACACCGACGAAACGACCGTTGTTGACCTGAAATCCAGCGACCGCGCCCAACCCGAGGAAGTGACGGAAACGCAGCTGCACATCTACGCGCTGGGCTACGAAGAGCTTACTGGTCGCCGTGCCGACTATGTTGAGATATATGAACTAGAAGAACGAAAACGCAAGCCACGCTCAGTAGACGATGATTTCATTGACGATGTGAAGAGGAAGATACGAGATGCTGCCTTGGCGCTCCGCAAGAGTGACCTACCGCCCGTGACCGCGCCCGCTAAATGTGGGAAATGTGACTATCGGGGCATGTGCTCCTGCGGCGCACAGACCCTTGCTGCGCTAATCCCTTGAGTAGAGGAGGAAGAAGACATGGCGCGAAACAGTAGAACGGGTCGAGACAAGACAAAGCGCGTAACGCGCTACAGTTATGAGGACTTGAAGGAACCGCGCACCCCCGAGACCGGGCACACGTCGCTGCTGCCAGCCGAGGAGCTGGTGGTGACCCTGCCGATGGATAATGGCTGGAGTAAAGCGATCGAGGTCGGAAAGCTTCCGGAGGGAGATGGGCGGCCAGTGGTCGTGGATATGGATCCAGCCGCGGACCCGGTTCTCTTTTGGGCAGGCAAGCGCAACCGCCGCGAGGTGCCGGTGCTGCCACTCCAGCGCAATGAAATCGTCTCTGAGTCGCGTATCTCTCAGATTATCGATCGGGCGCGCCGGGCTGCACTAGAGAAGTCGGGCACCACGCGGCAGGGGCATCTCTTCGCCGACCTTGAGAAAACGCTGCGTGAGAGCGACCGGAGCAAGCGCGTCGAGTTCTACACCCACGAGGAGGGCTGGAAGAACAAACTCATCTGCGGCGACTCGCTGCAGGTGATGGAGTCGCTGCTCCACTACGAGAACCTGCGCGGCAAGGTGCAGACGATCTACATCGACCCGCCGTACGGCATCAAGTACGACTCGAACTTCCAACAGCGGGTGGATTCGACGGAGAACGATCAAGCCGACAGCGCGGACGATGTGATTTCCATCAAGGCTTTCCGTGACACCTGGTCACTTGGTGTGCACTCGTACTTGGGCTACCTCCAAGAGCGGCTTTACTTGTGCCGAGAACTGCTTTCGGAAACAGGCTCGGTGTTTCTGCAGATTGGCGACAAGAATCAGCACTTGCTACGGGCTCTGCTCGATGAAGTGTTTGGCGCTGGGAACTTCGTCGTGCAGATCTTTCTCAAAAAGACGCCCCACCACGAGGGATTGCTCCTTGAGGCGATCAACGATCACATTCTCTGGTATGCGAAGGACAAGACGCAGGTCAAGTACCGGCCGCTCTACAAGCCGTGGTCCTACTGGGATGCGGACCTAGACAAGTTCTCAAACATTGAGCTGCCGGACGGAACGGCCAGAAAGCTGACGCGCGACGAGAAAGACAACCCCAACATTATCCCCGCGGGGGGGCGACTATTCCGTGCTGACGTCACGATGACACAGGATGGCGAGACCTCGGAAGGGCAGGTTCCGTTCATTTTCGGTGGCAAGACCTACTATCCCGGACCTGGGAGACACTGGCGCGTCGCAGAGAACGGGCGGAAGCATCTGATCGAGCTTGGTCGCCTAGTCCACGGTAAGGAGCGCCCGTTCTTCAAACTCTACTACGACGACTCTCCGGTGACGGGTCGTACAAATATCTGGGATGACCTGACCGGTGCGCAGCATAAGGTCTACGTGGTTCAGACGAACCCCAGAGCCGTCGCGCGGTGTCTTCTTATGACCACGGATCCTGGCGACCTTGCCTTCGATCCTACCTGTGGTTCGGGCACGATGGCTCTCGTGGCGGAGCAGTACGGCCGCAGATGGGTCACTTGCGATACATCGCGAGTCTCCACAAACGTGGCGCGGAAACGACTTCTCTCGGCTCTCTTTGATCATTACATGACAAGTAATGGTGTTCTGTCAGGAGACTTCCGTTACGCGACGGTCGGCAGCATCACGCTCAGCACCTTGGCGTATGACCGAGAGCCCGAGAGGATAGAGCTTCGTGATTCGCCAATGCCCGACAGGTCGGCGGTGCGCGTCTGCGGCCCCTTTGAGGTCATGTCCCTCGGCCGCTACTCCGTCGAGGACTGGAAGGGCTACGTCGTCCGCGAGCCGGGCATCGGCGAGGCGGGGAAGCTCGAGAACTACATTGAGGTGATCTGCCGCCTCTATCGCAAGGATGCGGCGATCCAGGGCGCGACCGGGCTCGTGCACGCGGTGGCGGAGAGCGAGAAGGAGAAGATCGCGATCTCCATCGGACCACTCTCGGGCCGCGTGACCGGCAAGCAGATCAATGACGCCGTTCAAGACGCACTCGCCTCGGGTATCCTCGAGGTGCACGTGCTCGGCTGGGCGTTCGAGGCGAACGTCGGTGAGGTGAAGTCGCAGCTCGAGAAGCGCGGCAAGGTGAAGGTCGAGCTGATCATGATCCGCCCGGACACGCTCGCCGAGGGGCTCAGGGCGACGCAGCCGGAGATGCTCTTCTCGCCTCTCGCGCTGCCGGACATCGAGGTCTCTCTGGCGAAGAATGGCAAGGCCGAGAAACAGGTCCGCGTCACTCTCAATGGTGTGGCGCTCTTTGACCGCAAGCGCCGCACCACCGAGTACAAGGCGGCGGACTCGGGCTACGTCTCGGCGTGGTACCTCGACGAGGACTACGACGGCGACTGCTTCGTGGACTGTCAGATGTTCTTCGACTTCAAGAAGGCGCCGAATATCAAGGCCGCTCTCAATGCCGAAGTGGACCCGGAGGAGTTCACCCTCAAGCTCGCCTCGGAGCCGTTCCCGGTGCGCGGCTACAAGCGCATCGCAGTGAAGGTCGTGGACGTCTATGGCAACGAGTCCACTGTAGTGCTTGACCTGTAGTTAGGAGTGTCTTTGATGGCCTATTATGTCGATCGTGTAGTCATCTGCGAGGCCTACAAGGAGCCGCATCAGCATTACGAGCTGCTCTCTGGTGGCAGATCGCGCTTGGTGTCAGGCAGAAGGCCCTCAATGCGCTTCATAGCATCGACTACTGCCACAAAGGGTGGCATTGGGGGCATCGTCGGAAGTCAGCCGACGCTCTTCGAGGATGTTGCCTCGCAGTCCGAGAGGAACGACTTCGTCAACCGGCTGCGCGAAGAGGTCAAAGCCTGGCGCAATAGAGGCTATGGCGGCACCGCGCTGGTTACGCGCCGCTTGCTGGAATGGTGGTTCGAGCGCGAAGAAGAGCGCAGGGCCAACGGTAAACGCCTTTTCTTCTGCCAGCAGGAAGCCATCGAAACCGTAATCTACCTCTACGAGGTCCAGAATCGACGCAGAATGCCCGAGACTGGAGACCTTCTCCGCTATGCATTGAAGCTCGCCACCGGCACTGGCAAGACTCATGTTATGGCTCTACTCATTGTCTGGGCGACTCTGCATAAGCGCAAGGTCAGCGGCTCAACACTAACCAACAACTTCCTCGTCATTGTCCCGAATCTCACCGTGCGAGACCGCGTTAGCGGGGCGTCTCGAGGTGACGGTCTTGACCCCAGCGGCGAGCACAGCCTCTACAAGGAATTCGACATGGTGCCACCGGAATACTTCGAGGAATTCCGGCCGAACGTCATGGTGAGAAACTGGCAGTCGGTTCCGCTGGACGCCAAGAGAGAGGACTGGATCGGCGATGAAGTCCTTCACGAAGGCCGTTTCATTCCAGCGGCCGTCTTACGTGCAATGCGCCGCCGGGCTCAGCAAGACCCAAACACAGTTATCAGACGTATGCTTGGCAATTGGCGGGATGTGTTAATCATCAATGACGAGGCGCATCATGTGTATGGTGAGAAGCGTACTCGAAAAGGCGAGGAGCCAGAGTTCCTCAAGTGGAGCAGGATCTTGGAGCGCGTCTCCAAGGCTACGCGCGTCAGCTTGGTCGCCGACATGTCAGCAACCCCTTGGTATGGATCTGGCGCTGCGAAACCTGAAGGTATGCTCTATGAATGGATGGTTTCGGACTTTTCTGTGTATGATGCCTTTGAATCTGGCTTGGTGAAGGTCGTGCGTTTACCGGACCCCGACGAGAAGGGCAACATCTACATCGACTTGTGGGATCAAGTGAAAGGCGCCAAGACCAAAGAAGAATACCTCAGCGCATGCAAAGGCGCCATTGCCATGATCTATTCCTCATGGAGCAGGGATTTCCAGGAGTGGCACCAGACCTTCGATCTTCTGAGGACTGTGCCCAGTCCGGTCCTTCTAGTCGTCGCGGACAATGCCGTTCGGGCGTCCTGGCTGTTTGAGCACCTCACCAAGGAATATGACTTGCTCCGCAACTCCAACGACGATGACCGCCGCAAGTGGGTTACCATACAGATCGATTCCGGCGTTTTTGATGCAGACAAGGGGAACGAGGCCGTGCTGCGTGAGATAGTTGGCACTGTTGGCAGAAAAGGCATGGTGGGCGAGAGAGTCCGATGCATCGTCAGCGTCCAGATGCTCACCGAAGGATGGGACGTCAAGAGTGTGACGCACATCCTTGGCCTGCGCGCCTTCGGCTCGCCGCTTCTAACTGAGCAAATCATCGGCCGTGGTCTGCGCCGTACCAATTACGACGTGCTGAATCAGCCTCTTGACGAGCGCCCTGAAGACTATGAAGAAACGGTAGATGCCTTTGGCATTCCCTTTGTCGGGTTCCCCGTCCAGAAGAAGCGCCCAAGGACCGGTTCCTGGGAGAACAAGCCGATCTGGATTGAGGTCAGTGATAAGAAGGCAAAATTCCGCATCAGCGTACCAAATGTTCGATCTTGGGCGGCAGGCGTAACAAGGCCCCTCAGCGGGGTGTTGCAAATCGGCACCCTCCCGGTCACAGTTGCGAACCCAGTCACTGAGGTGATGGTCCGCCCAGTCGTCGGCGGGCAACCGGAAGCCGTCCTGAAACTCGATGAGTTCCGCAAGGAATGGCCTCTACTTCGTACGGCGTTCCTCATGGCGGAGGAACTCTTTGAATCCACCAATCCCGGTGCTGCTGCCGAACTCGGTATCGGCCCTACGTTCGACGAACTCCTTGAGGTCAGTCGCGAATATGTAGAGAGTCGCATCACATGCCCGCGGAATGGTGACCGCCGCGACATTGGAATCTATAAGTGGCGTCGCGAAGCGCTGAATGTGCTTGAGACCGCTATCCGCAACTCGTCGGGGGCTGGCTTTGCCTCAGTGCCCATCTTGGCTAAGCCAGAATGGCTCGACACTGCACACATCCGGCGCTTCCAATGGACGGGAATAGTGGCTGAAGGCAAGAAGTGCCACACCAACAAGGTTCCGTGTCACACAGACATCGAGAAACGGTTCGCCGACTTCCTGGACAGGGCCGAGGACGTCCTCCGATACGTCAAGAACGAACGTTTCGGCTTCTCCGTGACGTATTACGAGAACAACCGTCCGCGCCAGTTCTACCCTGACTTCATTGTTGTCGTCCGCCAGAAGGATGGCCCAGAGGTATTCTGGTTAGCCGAGACGAAAGGTGAGATGCGACCGAACGTCAAGTTGAAGAATGAAGCTGCAGACCTGTGGTGTCAGAAGATGAGCGCTACCAGGTACGGTCAGTGGCACTACTTGTTTGCTCAACAAGTTGGACTCGAGGCTGCGCTAGCATGTGGCGTGACAACGTTCCTCGGACTACGCGAGATACTGAGGACACCTGGACAATAACGTGGATAGTCGCTGCGAACCTGCAGCAGGGCTAAGCGTGGGTTATAGATCTTTGTAACGGGGTAACCATGTTCGGATGGGGAAAGAATGAGAATCAAGATTGAGAAGCGGCCTGATGCACCGCCGTTGTGGTCGGTAGAGTTCTTGAGTGGAGGCGGTGGTGGTCGTCTTGCTGACGGCGATGGTGGCCTTCACAGTGCTGGTGGTGGGGTTCTATGTGGCGGGGTATCGGTGAGGTCGTCGGCTATCGAGGTGACTGTGGCGTGGTGAAATTTCTTTGGGGAAACGAATCGTGCTTGGGGAGTGGTTCCTGGAGCGTGAAACGAATACCAAAACGAATCGATTTTGAGGTAGGTTACTGATGATCAAGCGTGTTTTTGCGATCGTTCTGCTGGCGGTGCTGGCGTCCCTGGCATGGGGTGGGTGTTGGGTGTACGGGGTGACGACTGGTCAATCGGCTCTGTCAACCGAGGCCCTTCAAGAAAAGGGTTGGGTGGTGGCACCCGTGAACCTGCCGACAACGTCGGATGCGGGGTGCTCGGCGTCCGTCGTGGTGTCGGTGACGGTGGTGAATCCAGACTGGAATAAATGAGGTCTAAATGAGCTTCAGGGATTGGCTTTTCCGTCTGTGGAGCATACCTCGCTATTGGGATCGACAGGCGGGTTCCTCGCGGGAGTATCGGGAAGACGCGGAGCGCAGCCGGCGGGAGGCCCACGGGAAGCGGCGGGGTGGGGATAGTGCAGACAGAAAAAGAGAGGAGAGGACTAAGTCCCCTCCTCGTCTTTGAAGGCTGCTACTGATTTGGAGCAGCGCAAACATGACACGACAATTGACCGCTTAGCTCCTTGCTCTCTATAATTCACATTCCGGGGTACGCACTAGATGGAGGAGGTCCATGCAACTCGCACTCTTTGGCAGTGCTGGTGAAGGGCATCTATTTCAAGAAGCTACTTTGAGCCGCTATCTTGCCGAGAACAAGACTACTGCCATCCCGGCAGAGGCGACTCGTGTAAAGACTGTGGCCGACTGGCTTGGGGCTATCGGTTCCCACACATCCACGAGTAAAGAAACTACCCTAGAGCAGAAATTCATTCAAGATATTCTTTGCGGCGTCTTGGGCTATACACTCTATCCTCCTGCCCCTGGTACAGTTGCCACTGTCTGGCCTAAGCCGCCGTCCTGGGCAACCGGAATCAGCAGGGAACCGGATATTTGCCTTGGCCGGTTCACGTCTGATGGAGAATACAGTTTTCTCATTGCTTGTGAACTCAAGCCACCTGGAACACGATTTGACACACCGCAGCCTCGGAAAGACCCCAAGACGCCTGTGGAGCAGGCGTTTGAATATGGCAAATCGATCCTCGGGGTGCGGTGGGTAATGGTCTCGGACATGCGCGTGATACGGCTGTATGCCGTTGATTCGCCTGGTGCTTTTGAAAAATTCGACCTCACCGAATGTGTGGATGCAGATGGCAAGACAACGGCTCAGTTTCGGCGGCTATATTTCCTACTTCATCACGATTTCCTCGTCGGTGATGGGCAACGCTCTCCAGTGGGTTCCCTTTACGCGAAACACTCCGAACATAGGCTGCAGATCCGTGACGGATTTTACCAAGCCTACTATCAGATTCGAACTGATTTATACCACGCCCTTGGGAGGGCAACGCCGCACTTGAGTCCAGCGCCGACGCGTCAAGGACTTCTGGAGGCAACGCAAAGGCTGCTTGATCGGCTTGTCTTCATCTACTATTGTGAAGACAACCCTCAAGCTTTGATTCCTGATGGCACGGTCGCTCGTGTCACAACGTCGGCTCGTCTTCTCCCTGGCCCAAGCACCGGCAAGGTCTACGACAGTCTCAAGTTGCTGTTCCGCGAGGTCGATGCAGGAGGATATGTCACCAATGTAATCAAGATAGATGGGTACAACGGTGAACTATTCAAGGATCACCCCATAGTCGACCATGTCAGTCTCCCTGACTCTCTGCATGATCGCAGGTATCAAGTCAGAGAATCCGGAAGAAGAATCAGGACAGTGGAGGGGGTGTGGGGACTGCATGTCTACGATTTCTGGGTCGAGCTCAACGAGCACCTGCTCGGCCATATTTTTGAGGAATCGTTGTCGGATCTGAAGGCGATGGAAGCTGACGCGCCAGTACCTCTCGCTGAAAGACTCCGAGAGCGCAAGCAGACTGGCATTTTCTACACAACGGACCTGCTTTCTGATTTCGTTGCGGCGGGCGCCATTCGCGATCTGCTTGACGACGGGGCTAGTTCTGACCCCTGTGCTGAGGCCGAGTTGACTCCGATGTTTGAATCACGCCTTGAGCGTCTTAGACATCTGCGCATTGTCGATCTAGCTTGTGGCTCCGGGGCTTTCTTGGTCTCAGCCTACGCCGAAATACTTCGGGAATACTGGCGTCTGCAGGAAGTGCTGAGTGGCCTCAAAGCGCTCAAGGGAACGCCACAACGCGATCTGTTCTCTTTCGCTCAGAACGTTGATCAAGCAGCCGTACTACGCGATAGCCTTTTTGGGATAGATCTACTTCCTCAAGCCGTAGAGATCGCTAAGATCGCCCTTTGGCTTCAATCAGCCCGCAAGGGAGAGAAGATCTCCAACCTCATGAGGAATCTAGTACAAGGCGACAGTCTTGACATTCAAGCATCATTGGCAAAACTGGACGCCTCAGAAGGCACCTTCGATCTAGTGATAGGGAATCCTCCGTGGGGAGGTATGGTCTCGCCTTCTGCCTACGAAAGAGTCATTGATTACCTTGGGCTTTCAAAGGAGCATCCGTGGGACACTTGGGAGATATTCATAGCTCTCGGTCTTCGTACCCTGAAGGACGGTGGCCGTCTCGCCCTGTTGGTGCCGGACAGTTTCTTCTACCCCGAAAAGGCGGCAATCCGCAGGCTACTGTTTGAGAACGCCAAGATCGAGAAGGCCTACAATCTTGGCCCCGACTGGTTCGGGCCCAAGGTGCGTATGGCTACCGTGGTACTTCAGGTTCGCAAAGGGCAGGTTCAGGAGCCGTATGATATCCGCGCGATGTTGTTGGCCGGATCTCTACGCTCAAAGGCGATCAGGGCCGAAGTGCCACTCACGCAGACTGAAGCGCAGCGTAGCCGTGATGTCCCGTCACAGAGATGCGTGGACAATAACTACGAAATCGAAGTCTTTCGTGGCCGCCAGGATGATGTGATCATTGAGCGGATGGAGAATAGCAGTCTGTCACTCGCCAGCATGTGTGATCGAGGCCGCGGTGAAGAAATCAATAAGGGTGGGTTGTTATGGGTCTGTCCAAGTTGTCTGAGCCCGACCACACCAGGCAAAAAGGACAAAGGGGGTACTTACAAAGACAAGCAGTGTCCCACTTGCGGATTCAAGCTCTCTGCCAATGAGGTAGACACTGTACGGCTCGTCGAGACAGCCTATTCTACAACAGGCTCTCTGGCGCCTTTTATTGATGGCGATGACATAGCACGAAGGTACCAGAAGGTTGTCCCCAGTAAGTGGATGCGTCTCGGCGCTTCCGGATGGGAATACAAGCCAGAGACACTCTACGCCGGAACCAAGATTATGATTCGGCAGGCGGGTGTGGGTCTTTTCGCCACTTGCGACGTTACTGGATCCAGGTGCCCACAGTCGGTCTATGTCTATCGCCTCACCGAGGAGGCAACCGCCAAAGGTCATCAACACGAATTCTTGCTTGCTGCCCTGCTTTCCCGCACAATGGCGTACTACATCTTCAAACGATTCGCAGAAGTCGATCCTGCCAAGGCACATGCCAAACTCACGCACGAAAGGCTTGCTGGACTGCCCATCCCCAGAGTCGATTTTGACGACCGCGACTCTAGCCAGGCCTATAGCAGAGTCGTTGCAAATGTGCGGGAGTTGCTGGATGGTCGAGCCGATCTCGGGGGATCGGAGGATCTGGCAATTGAAGTAGACCTCAGAAAACTATGGGGGCTATCTGGAACGGATGGAGCCTACATCAATGGTGAGTTTTCTGACCTTCCGGACAGCCAGGTGATTCATGACCTTTTCCCAAATGGGCGCCCGAGGGCCCGCCGCCCCTTCTGAACAAGCCGCCGAGTTGGAGAGACCAATGAGAAACAAGACCAGATCACTTGGTAGGCATCCGTCCGCAAGGTCCACATCAACGGTGATCACGAACTACCTACGTACCAGGAGAACTGAAGGCGCTGCTCTACAGGAGATCTACTTGGCCGTTCGGACTGAACTGGGAGAGGTTCCTCAGGCGTCCATCCGTTCCGCGGTCTACAAACGTCTTGTTGCTGCCAACAGCAAGTATTTGCCAAGATTCGAGCGCTTTGTTATTGAAGGCAAGACCCGATACCGGCTGCTGTCCAGCGATGAACAAGCCTGACGCCTTGTTCTTTTCCTCTCAGAAAGGTGTAGACCGCTGCACCTCAATCAATGCTCGGTCATGTCAGGTGGCTCTAGCTTGTTGTCTGTCCACAGTACCCCACACTCCGCGTTTCAACCTAGTCACTCAAGTCCAAGTTTATTGGGGGCCGCGGATCCGTGAGCCGAGGTTGTTCTAGCTCGGGCGTTCTCTCCAGCTTCAGTATGGCGGCAGCGGTCATTTTCTTCTCGGCTCGCTGCCACATCTCCAGATCGACGATCGTCGGGATAAGGTTCTTCAGCCTGGTCTCGACAGAGTGGAGATCGTCGCATAGCCTGGCTACCTTCCGGTCGGTCGCCGGTAGGCGTCGGAGCGTTTTCTTGCGGTGTGGCATTAGTCCTCTCCTTTCTTCGTGGTCAGGCGGGTGTTCTTCCTCTTGTACTCCTCGGGCACCATCTTCAGGTTGAGAACCTTCCACTTGGGCTCAAACCAGATATATATCCCGGGGATATCCTTGCACCCTTTGGCCACGGCCTGGTCCACCTTGTCCCGGTCAATGGTGGTAGTGATCCCCACCGCGCCGATATCTGCCCGGAAGTGCTCGGGGGCTATGTCGGGGATGCGTTCGAGCTTCGGCTGTGGTGATGACTCCTGGCCCTTGTCCCGGGCTGCCTCGGCTTCGAGGAAAGCGGCCTGTTCCTTCAGGCGGTTGATGTCAATGATCCTCTGCCTCTCGGCCTCGATCTTCTGGTTGTAGTCGATGAGCTTCTGCCGGAGGGTCTTGTCAGCGGCCTCCAGCGGTGAAGTGATAAACGTGAAGGCGGCGTCGATCCGCTTGGCGTATTCCAGAAGAGGCGCTTTGTAGTTCCTCCGCTTCTCCTCGATGGCTTTCTTCAGGTTGGCCACCATTCCGAGGTCGTTGGTGGCTGCCCGGGCGGTGTCCTGGTCGGTAACCTGGGTGATCTGGGCGTAGCGGTTGATCCGCAAACATAGAGCGAGTCATCCAGAGTTTACCTTTTTCGTATCCCAGGGACACCCCATAACTCAACCCGATGTGAAAGCCATCATTGTA
>Ga0315274_10013955_pt1 | contig 11412 bp, 8 predicted proteins | sample YL17G02_20_MG_FD_203700 | JGI IMG/M metagenome (GOLD analysis project Ga0315274, IMG submission 203700) | Sediment microbial communities from Yellowstone Lake, YNP, Wyoming, USA - YL17G02_20 | ecosystem: Environmental > Aquatic > Freshwater > Lake > Sediment | place: USA: Wyoming | collected...
CCGCGCCTTGCTTGTGATCTATGACAAACGGACTCTTCAAGTACTTCCCGGCGGAGGAGGACAAACTCGAAAGGTTCACAAACGGACAGGTTTATCTGACGCCGCCAAAGTACCTGAATGACCCTTGGGACTTTTTGATTCGCAGCGAACCGCACACGGAGGAAGAATTCAGGAAAGAAGTCTCCTCCTTCGTGCCGCCAGAAGATGCGCTGGAGTTCCAAAGGGACGCGAACCGGCCTGGCACGCTCGAAGAAGAAGCTCGTGAGCAGATGGAAGGGTTGAGCAAGAGAGTCGGGCTCGTCTGCCTGACGGAGACCCCTTTGTGGCCCCCTTGCTCGTTTCACCGGCGCAACCGCCCGCGCCGGGCAACGCGGACTGAGTCGAGGATCGTTGCGTCGGCAAAGGGGCTGTGTATGGTTCCGCTGTGACTGCGGGACTGACCAGAGAAATGCGCAAGCTGTCGGCGGCCGAGCCAATCCAGCTTGCCGAGGCGTTGGAAGGCGGTCAGTCAATGGCATCGTGCGTTTTTCTCGCTGCCGCGCCCCTTAATCAGAGCTGTCAATACGATTGACTGTAGATCCTCTCATGGCGGTAGTGGCCGTTGCGGCAGCCGGGTTTTGGATTCTGTGGCTGCACCGGAAGGTGCGGCAGCAGGCCGCGGCGCTTCGGGACAGCGAGGAACTGCACGGGAAACTGGTGGCCACGATTCCCGACATCGTCTTCCGGACCGACCTGGCTGGGAACATCACATTCGTCAATGAGTTGGGGGTCCGCCACGTGGGCTTCGTGAGTTCTGGGGAACTCGTCGGAAAATCCGTCTTCTCGTTCATCGCTCCTGAGGATACGGCCCGGGCGGTCGAGAATACGCGGCTGATGCTCGAAAGACCTCTGGGCCCAAGGGAGTATCGTCTGGTTCTGGAGGATGGCGTGCGCATCGAGTGCGAAATCAACGGCGACGTCCTTCGCGATGTCAAGGGCACTCCCTACGGGATGGTCTATGTGGCCCGGGACATCACCCAGCGCAAGCGGGCGGAGGAGGCGCTGCGGATCCGCGAGGCCCAACTCCAGGAGACGCAGCGGATGGCCAAACTGGGACGCTGGGAGCTGGACATCGTTCGGAACAAGCTGGAATGGTCGGACGAGATCTTCCGCATCTTCGAGTGGGATCGGCAGCGCTTCGGAGCCACCTACGAGGCCTTCCTGGAAACGGTGCATCCGGAAGACCGGGAACGGGTGGACCAAGCGTACCGGGAATCGCTGCGCCAGCGCACGCCCTATGACCTGGTTCATCGGCTGCAGATGGCCGACGGACGCATCAAGTTCGTTCTGGAGCGCTGTGAAACCTTCTACTCACCCGAAGGAACTCCGCTGCGATCCGTGGGCATGGTGCAGGACGTCACCGAGCGCAAGCAGGCCGAGGAGGCGCTGCGCGAAAGCGAGGAGCAATACGGCAGCCTCTTTGAGAACATGGTGGAAGGCGTCTTCCAAAGCACGCCGGAAGGGCGCTTCCTGAAGGTCAATCCCGCGATGGCGCGCGTGGCCGGATTCGCTTCCCCGGAGGAAATGGTGGCTGCGATCAGTGATATCAGCCAACAGTTGTTTGTGTACCCGGAGCAACGACAGGAGTTCACGCGGCTGCTCGAACAACGCGGATTTGTCCAGGGATTCGAGTACGCGTTCAAGTGCCAGGATGGCAGCCGGCGCTGGGTTTCCGTCTATTGCCGAGCCGTCCGCGGGCCGGACGGAAAGCCCATCCGCTTCGAAGGCATCGCCGAAGACATCACCAGCCGCAAACGCACGGAATGGCTCCACGCGGCGCGCGGCCGGGTGTTCGATCAACTCACCACCCGCGAACCCCTCCCCAACATCCTCGCCGCGCTCATGACCTACGTCGAGGGCATCTGGCCCGGGCATCCGGCGTCGATTCTGTTGCTGGATGAGTCCGGCCAGCGCCTCTGCCACGGGGCCGCCACCGGTCTTCCGGAGTTCTACACTCAGGCCATCGAGGGCTGGGAGATCGGGCCGAAGGCCGGTTCTGGGGGTGTGGCGGACTGCTTGAAGCAACGCGTGGTGGTGGAGGATGTTCAAACCGATCCTCATTGGGCGCCGGTGCGGGAGTTGACCGCCCACGCCGGCTTGCGCGCCTGCTGGTCCGAGCCGATCCGGTCGGCCACCGGCCAGGTGTTTGGCGCGTTTGCCGTGTATGCTCATCGGCCGATGTCGCCGCGCGAGGACGATCTGCATTTCCTGGAAGAAATCGCCCACCTGACGGGATTGGTGATTGAGCGCAACTGGGCCGAGGAGGCGCTGCGGAAGAGCGAGGAACAGTACCGGGAGCTGGTCGAGAACGCCAACTCAATCATCCTCAAGTGGGATGGGGAAGGCCGCATCACGTTCTTCAACGAGTACGCGCAGCGGTTTTTCGGCTTCACCAGCGAGGAGGTCGTGGGAAGACACGTCGTCGGCACGATTGTTCCCCCGACCGATTCCACGGGCAAGGACCTCGCGGCACTCATGCGCGAGATCTGCGCCAACCCGGCCGGCTTCCGAGACTGCGAAAATGAGAACGTCACCCAGGACGGCCGGCGCGTTTACGTCCGATGGTCCAACAAGGCGGTGCGCAGTCAGAAAGGGAAGGGGATCAGCATCCTGTCCATCGGGACCGATGTGACCGAGCGCAAGCGGGCCGAGGCGGAATTGCAGCGGCTCTACGAGCAGACCCGACAGGATGCGCAGACCAAGGTGGAGTTGCTCAACGAGATCAACCACCGGGTCAAGAACAACCTGACCGCCATCCTGGGCCTGCTCTTGAACGAACTCCGGCACACCCCGGCCGAGGCGCGGGCCTATGTCGAGCCGGTGTTGGATGGGTTGGGTCAGCGCATCCAGGGACTGCTGCACGTCCACCAGATGCTCTCCGATCGCCAATGGGCGCCCCTGCCGTTGAGCGAGCTGGCCCAGAACCTTATCCAGACGGCGCTGGCGGCAGTGCCCGCCGACCGGCAGGTCGTGGTGCGCGTGCCGCCGTCGCCGGTCCATGTCTCACCGCGCCAGGCCGGCAACTTGGCCTTGGTGCTGAATGAACTGGCCACCAATTCGGCCAAGCACGCCCTGGCCGACCGCAAGACCGTCGGCATCTGCGTCCGGATCACCCAGGACCCGGAGGCGCTGTGTCTGGAGTACCGGGACGACGGGCCCGGCTACCCGCCGATGGTCTTGCGCGGAGAACGGCTGGGCATGGGCCTGGACCTGATGCGGAAACTGGTGACCGGCACCTTGCGCGGGACGCTGACGCTAACCAACAACGCCGGGGCGGTCGCCACCCTGCGGATCAAGACCGAAGAAGCCAGCCGCACCTGATCACCTCGCAACGACCTATGCGCCCTGCGAAATCCTACCGCGTGCTGATCGCTGAAGATGACGTCCTGATCGGCGATGTCATCCAATCCGAACTCGAACGCATGGGCCATCAGGTGGCCGGCCGCGCCGTCGACGGGAAGCAGGCGGTGGCGCTGACCCGGTCGCTTCAGCCGGATGTGGTGTTGATGGACATCGCAATGCCGGAGCTGGACGGTCTGGAGGCGGCGCGGCAGATCCAGGAACAGTGCCCCCGGCCGGTGGTGCTGCTCACCGCGCATGACGAGACCGAATTCGTGAGTCGGGCCGGCACGCTGGGAGTGGGGGCGTACCTGGTCAAGCCGCCCAACGGGCCGGAGCTGGCGCGAACGATGGCCATCGCGGAGGCGCGGTTTGCGGACCTGAGGGAGCTGCGCCGGCTCAACGCCGAACTGCAGGCAGCGCTCGACCAGGTGAAGGTGTTGAGCGGGTTCATTCCGATCTGTGCGGGGTGCAAAAAGATACGGGACGACGAGGGATTCTGGCAGGAGTTGGAGCAATATGTATCGGAACATTCCGACGCCACATTCAGCCACGGCCTCTGTCCCAACTGCATCAAGAAGTACTTCCGCTAGCCGGAACAACTCCGGCGACGGCCGTGTCCGACCTCACGGCTTCAGTCCCCGCTGCCACAGGTCGAAGTGGTAGAGGGCGACCACGACGAGCGAGTGTTGGATGCGCTCCTCCGCCACCAGCCGTGGGACATCGGCGACCGGCACGAGGCGGGTGGCGAGGTCTTCGCCGTGGTCGAGCTCGACGGCGTGCTGTGGCCGGCAGTGCTCGATCAGCACGGTGAAACAGGTGTTGGTCATGATGGCCGGGTTGGCGAAGATCCGGCCGATCAACCGGGCGTCCGCGCCTTCGTAGCCCGTCTCCTCCCGCAACTCCCGCACCGCGGTGGCGACCGGCGAGGCCTCGCCGGGGTCCATCATCCCGCCCGGGATTTCGAGTTCCACCGTGCCCGAACCGTGGCGGTATTGCTCGACCATGACCAACTGCTGGTCCGGCGTGACGGCGATCACGTTCACCCAGTTGACCGAATCGAAGACGTAGAACTCGTGCTCCTCGCCGGTGCGGGGCGAGACGATCCGATCCGCCCGGAGCGTGAAAATGCGGAAGTCCCCGATGGGGCGAGAGCCGATCTTGCGCCAGGGCTGAATCATCCTGGAATCGGCAGCCTAGCCCGCGGATTCGGCCGGCACGATGCGGACGCGGTTCACGCCCACGCGGGTGGTCGGCTTGCTCTGTTCACCCCCGGTGCTGCTGGCCGTGGGCGTGTCGCCGATGGCGCCGAGCACTTCATCACCTTTGATCAACTGGCCGAACGCGGTGTACTTGCCGTCCAGAAACTTCGCGTCATCGAGGCAGAGGAAGAACTGGCTGCCGGCGGAATCGGGGTGCTGCGACCGCGCCATCGAGATGACGCCGCGCACGTGCGAGCGGTGGTTGAACTCGGCCTTGATCTTGTAGCCCGGATCGCCGGTGCCCCAGCGGTGTTCCTGCTGCGGGTCCTTGGTGAGCGGATCGCCGCCCTGAATCATGAAGCCTTTCACGATCCGATGGAACGTCGTTCCGTCGTAGAAGCCCTGGCGGGCGAGCTTCTTGAAGTTCTCGACGGTGTTGGGCGCGACGTCGGGCCAGAATTCGATCACCATTTCGCCGGCGGTCGTTTCGAGGAGGGCAACTTCACTCATAGGATGGTCTCCGGGCCAGGGGTTGGGACGCGCGGTTCACTTCACGAAATCCGCCGGCACGATCTTGATGCTTTCCAAGCCGACCCGTTGAACCGGCCGGCTCTCCTCGCGGCGAGGATCGTAAGGGTTCGGTTTCACGGGGCGCTTGCCGATCTTGGTCAGCACGTCATCCCCTTTGATCAGCTTGCCGAAGGCCGTGTAGCTGCCGTCCAACTGCGGAGTGGGCACCAGGCAGATGAAAAACTGGCTGCCGGCGGTGTCGGGATGACCTGAATTGGCCATCGAGATCACGCCCCGGACGTGCTTCCGATCGGCCTGCCGGTTCGTTTCACCCTTGATCTTGTAGCCCGGATCACCGGTGCCCCAGGACGCTTCCTTGGCGGGATCCTTCGTCAGCGGGTCGCCACCCTGAATCATGAAACCGTCGATAATGCGGTGAAAACAGGTGCCGTCGTAGAATCCCTTTTTCGCCAGGGTCTTGAAGTTCTCGACCGTTTTGGGCGCCACCTCCGGCCAGAACTCGAGCACCATCTCTCCCTCGCTCGTTTTGACCACGGCGACCTCTTTGGCGTCGCTCTTCGGCACGGCGTCCTTCTTCTCCGCCTGCGCCAGAGCCGCGCAGCCGACCGTCACACTCAGCGCAACCGACAACACGCGTTTGTTCATGGCGCGGACATTTGCCACGAAGCCCCGGCGAAGTCACGACCAGAATCGTGCGCCGGCAAGCCACGCCGCGGCCAAGGTTGATTCAAAGAATCTGATTGAGTTCCCGGGGCATAACAGGTTCCTTGTTCGGGCGAAGGAATCCGCATGGGTGAAGTTGCATTCGGATTGATGCGGCTGCTGTTGCTGCCGGCCAGTTGGCTGGGCTGCTACGCCCTTTGCCGCAAGCTGGCCGCTCAGCGGCGCATCGACGCCGACCGCCGCGTGGCCATCGTGTTGGCCTCGGTTCTTTGGGGAGCCCTCCTCGCCCTGATCACGGAGCTTTGCAGCCTGGGCCACGCGCTCAATGCCACCAGCCTGACATTGATCTGGCTGTTCATCACCGTCGTCTTGTTCTGGTGGGCACGACCTCTGCCGTCCGCGGACGGGGCTGCCGCCGACCCGGCGCAGGAACCGCCAGAAGCTTTGCCGCCACCGCCCAACGAAGAAACGAGGACGCTGCTGGCGGGCACAGTCCTCATCCTCGGCCTGCTGGCGGTGGTGGCCCTCACCACGCCTTCCACGGGCTGGGATTCGCTCACGTATCATCTGCCGCGCGTGATGCACTGGATCCAGAACGAGAGCGTGGCGCACTTCGCGACCTCGAACACGCGCGAGATCGAATCCGCCCCCTGGCCCGGCTTTGCCGTCACCCACACGCTTCTGCTCTACGGCAACGACCGGTTTGCGAACCTGGTGCAGTGGCTGGCGTTGGTTTTCCTCGCCGTCACCGCCACGCTGGCCGCCCGGCAGTTGGCTGGCCTGATACGACGCCGAGAGGCTGACGCCGCGGAAGGGGCGCCGGTGGCGCGGCGGGACGAGAACCGGCGGCTTGCCGCCGTGACAGCGCTGCTGGTCGTAACCGTGCCGGCGGGGGCGCTGCAAGCGGTCACGACCTACACCGATCTCGTGGTCAGTGGTTGGCTGCTGGGCGCAATCACGCTGGGCTTGGCGTTGATCCGCGATCCCGGGAACCGCGTTTATGCGTGGGGCGTGGGAGGCGCGGTTGCGCTTGGCCTGCTTTCGAAGGTCACGATGTTCTTCTACGCCCTTCCGTTCCTGGCGTGGCTCGCGGTCGTTCTGCTGATCCGATCCAACGCCCGGCGGCGACTGCCGTCTCTGGCGCTCGCGCTGATCGTGAGCAGCTTGGCGCTCAACTTGCCGCATTGGGCCCGGAACTACGCCGTGTTCGGCTCCCCGCTCGGGTCCGACTACATGTTCCGCCTCCAACGCAACGCGCACCTTTCCTGGAACGTCACCGCGTCCAACGCGATCCGCAACGGGGTGCTGCACACCGCCACCGGCATTGAGCCGCTGACCCGGGCGATCAACCAGGGTTTGTTATTCCTTCACAGCCTGACGGGGCGCGACTTGGAAGACCCGGAAACCACTTTCGGCTCGGTGAAGTTCTATCCGGCGGCCGGCTTTCCCATCGCCGACAACCAGACCGGCAACCCCTATCACCTGGCTCTGATCCTCGCTGCGCTCGGAACCCTGCTCGTGAAGAGAAGGCCCGGGCGGTGGAAGCTCCTGTGGTATATCGCAGCGGTGGCGGCAGGCTTTCTTGCCTTCTGCGTCTATCTCCGGTGGCAGCCCTGGCATACCCGATTGCACCTGCCCTGGTTCTTCGTGCTGCTGCCGGCGGCGGCCGTGGTCGTTGTCCCGTTGTGGAGCCGGTGGCTCGTGCGGACGCTCATGGCAGGGTTGTTTGCGCTGGCGCTGGCGTGTGTCTTGTTCAACCGTTCACGGCCGCTCCTTCCGGGGGATTTCCTGTTCCAGTCCCGGGAGCAGCAGTACTTCCTCGAGGCGGCCCAGGGGTATCCGCTGGTCGCGCAGTTGGCCGACGACATCCAGGCTTCCGGTGCCCAGCGGATCGGGCTGGTGCTGCGTCATGACTTCAGGGAAAGCATGGATGATCGGGAGTACCCCTACTGGCTGCTGCCGCGCAATCGGGGATTCCGAGGCCGCGTTGAACACGTTCACGTGACCAACGAAACGCGCCTCCTCATGCCCCGTGCCGGCCTTGCCGACGTCATCGTTTCCACACTCGATGTTCCGCCGGACGGCCTCACGGCCACCCATCCCCACAAGGTGGAGTACAGCCAGAACCTGGTGTTGCACGAAACCGAGGAAGCCAGCTACTGGTGTCGGCTGACCACGCTCTCGCTCCGGGGCGAAACGCCTCGGGAGATACCGCATGAACAACAGTCGGTTTCCATGTCCAGCGGCCGGTTCAATTTCACGGCACGCGCGGGACGCCCGGGCGTGCTGCACCTGACCGGGTGGCCGCGGGAGATTCACGGTCAACCCCTCCGCAATACCCAGCTCTACGTCAAGAGTTTCGCCGGCTGCGTCGTGCTCCAGCCGAACGAGGGTTCCCCGTTCGCGGTCGAACTGCCCCTGCCGGCCGGATCGACTGCGGTGACGCTCGCGCTGCTCGGAGACGATAACACCGCCCTCACCAACATTGAACTCCGCGGACTCCAATGGGCGTGGCGGGCGGAGAACCGGCCGCTCCCCTGGGCGCGGATCACTCAGGTAACCGATCCCAGCGCTGCCGAGCCAGCACCGCCAGGAACGACTTTCTTCCGCGTGTCAGCAGACGAGACGAAGCTGCTCCTCACCGCGGGAATGGACGGCACCGTCGAGCTCTGGCTGGAGGTCGCTCTCGAATCGCCAGTCCAGCCCACCTACCCGGTCACGCTGCTGATGTCCGTCGCGGAAGGGACGACCGAGCGTTACCCGATTCAGGCGGGGCTCAATCGTACCAGCATTCCGGTCCAGGCCGGCCCAAACATCGTCTCCCTGCGCTGCGAAACGGACCGAACGGTTTCGGATGCGGCGAAAGCTCGGCTGGTCGTCCGCACGGCGGAGTTGCGCTTCGCGGGTAGCATTGACCTCCAGGGTCTGGACGCGCATCGGAAGCCATGAATCCCGGCGTAGCGGCTTCAGCCGGTTCCACCGCGCCCCACGGCACGCTGCGCTATTCGATCGGCAGGTCGGGCCGGCGTTCCTTCCAGGTGCGGGTCTTCATGTCGCCCAGCCAGGGTTGCGAGAAGACGCGATCAAGCGACAGCTCAGCCGACGCGACGGGTTGGTCCTGGGTAGCTTCAGCGAGGATGGCACCGGTGGGATCGACGATGAACGAACGCATGTCGTAGGTGGACGAAATCAGAAAGACGTGGTTCTCGATGGCGCGCGCCCGCGCCAGGACCTCGCTGCCGCCCCAGATCGGCAGCAACAAGACCTCGGCGCCTTTGAGCGCCATCGCGCGGGCCGGCTCCGGAAACTGCAGATCCCAACAGATGATCAAGCCCACTTTCCCGAAGTCGGTCTCGAAAACGGGATAGGCGTCTCCCGGCGTGACGCCCGCCTCCCACTCCTCGCGCGGAAGATGGGTTTTCCGGTAGCTGCCGATCAACTCGCCGCTGCGGCCAATAAGAACAGCCGTGTTATAGACGACTTCACCCGACCGCTCATAAAGGCCCGCGACCAGGTAAGTCCGTTGCTTCTTCGCGAGTTCGCCGAGCGTGCGCGTGGTCGGACCCGGAACCGGTTCACTCACGTCCGCATAGCTCTTGCCGGTGCCCACGACCGTGACGCCCTCCGGCAGGCAGATGAGATCGGGCTTCGCCGGGGCCGCCTCTTCAATCAGTCGGCAGAACGAGGCGACGCTTTCGGCGCTCGACTGCATGTCGCGCGGGCGGTGGAAGACCGTGACGGCCCGGACGATCCGACGAGGCGGATTCGGCTCCTCGGCCAGTTGAATGCCGTCCCACCACACCTGGCCCTGGGCGGTGAAACCGAGGGAGAGCTGGAGTTCGACGCTTCGGGCCTGGTCGGGAGCCTGGGCAAGGTAACCCACCTTCGTCCACGCTCCGTCCTTGCCGATGTCGATCGCGTAATCGGGTGGGCGAACCGCAGCGCCTTTGACATCACGCCATTCCAGACGGGCGGTGATGGAGCGACGCTCGTGAGCGACGTCCTGTGCGCGATACCAAGCCGTCAACCGATATGTCCGTCCGCCGATGACTCCCTCCACATTGCGGCGCCATCCGCCGAAGGCGGCCGCGTTTCCGCCAGTCTCAATCTTTAGCGCTCCACGGCCGGTCCGTCCGCCTTGCGCGTCCACCGAACAACGCGGCTCGATCTCGGCCCGCGGGGCGAACGGCGCCCAGCCCAGCGCGGCGCCGTTGGTGGCTGAGCTGTCGGCGAAGTGGCGGAAGTGGGCAACGGGCTTTGGCGCCTCCGCTCCCGTGACGAGAGTGATCCCGAACCACGCCACCCAGGCACCTCTGATCAGATTCAGTGCGTTCATGGTGCTCCTTGCCGGTTCGGCTTACGGCGCCTTGGTCACGGTAACGACGCTCAACGGATACCACCCGTCTGCGGCGCGCCGTTCGATCGCCAGCCGCACGGCGGGCTCCCGGCTCGCCGGATCCACGATGGTCACCGCGAGCTCATAATCGCCCGATCGCCAGTCGCGTGGTAGGGCGAGCGATTCGGTGACGTTGGTTGTGCCCGGCGGCCACCCGCGAATCGAGTGGGCGGTCACGGAAATGAAGCGCTCCGTGGACGAGCCTTTCGACGCGAGGCGCAGGGCTATCCGGTAATCGCCATAGGGAGGAGCCACGCCCACGTTCTCCCAGCGCATGACGACCGGGAGGGGACCACCCGCCTTGGCCTGCCGCGGATGTTCCACCTGGCGCAACACGAGCCGGTAACCGATGCGCCGCAGCCACCGTTCCACCTCGGCCCGGGTCCCCTCGGGGATGGGTGCGGACTTGTTGTTCACGTAGCTGACGTGGTTCGAGAGGGCGTAGTCGAAGATGTAGCGGATGTCCCAGCCTTCCTGCTTCCACTTGCGCATGTCCCAGCAGCTCTCGAACGCGACCGGCGCCCGCTTCCAGGCGTCGATCGCGCCGCTTTGCTGGACGTGAAGCGGATACAGGTCGCGCATGTGATTCCAGTTCTTCGAGAATCCGCCGCAGTCGCCCAGGCAATCCGCCCGCCAGCCGCAGCCTTGGGTCACCGCGTGTCTGAGGCCGTCGATGTCGCCGATGAGCATGACCTTGGATTGATCAGGGAACGCCTCCCGCCAGGCGTCGATCAGCGCCCGTCGGGTTTGCGGGGAGGGGAGCGGGACCGGCTGCCCGTTGTCCAGCCGCTTGGTTCCGCTCATGTGCCACTCGCCCCAGAGGCCGACCGAGCCGATGTCGATCAGGTCCACGTCGGGATGGCCGTTGTAGCGTTTGCCCAATTCGCGAATGAGCCGGAAATGGCGGTCGCGGAACACCGGGTCCTCGAAGTCGGGTACCCAGTGTTTTCCCCCTTCGTACTCGAACTCGTGGCCGCGGCAGCCGAGGTCTTTCAGCCAGGGAGGAACATCCAGGTCTTGACCGGAACCGGTGCACATGACCCGGAAACAGAGTCGTTGCCCGGCACGACGCGCGCGCCCGAGCAGCGCATCCAGCTTCGCGAAGTCGATCTCGCCGTCCTTCGGCTCCAGTTCGCGCCAGTAGAACCGGAAGTAGGCGCTGCTGCTGGGCAGGCCTTGCAGCGCCGGGTCTTCATCGGCGAACCGGTGGAACGTCTGCCAGCCCATGCCGGGGTTGGCGAG
>Ga0315274_10013956_pt1 | contig 11411 bp, 7 predicted proteins | sample YL17G02_20_MG_FD_203700 | JGI IMG/M metagenome (GOLD analysis project Ga0315274, IMG submission 203700) | Sediment microbial communities from Yellowstone Lake, YNP, Wyoming, USA - YL17G02_20 | ecosystem: Environmental > Aquatic > Freshwater > Lake > Sediment | place: USA: Wyoming | collected...
GTTTGCAGAGATACGTAATTTTCCTCCGTAAGATATTCCAGTCATTTGAATAAGTAAAGGACTGTCTCCTGGTGCTCCAGTTCTTTGAATTGTATTTTTAATTGCATCTCTTTCTCCTATCCCGTCTTCCCACCAATAAGACAATGTAACATAAAACGCTTTATTCTGTAAATCTATTAATCTACGACCTAATCTATATAATTCTTGATTGTCCATCGGAATTGACTGCGGAATATAGCACGAAACCTGTGCTTCGTGATTCATTGATGTAAAACCTTCGGTTGTCCACCCATCAGTTATTTTTTCTGTTAAACAAGCTACATCAAATGGCTGTACTCTAGAGCTACCATCTTCGTTTCTAGTTGGTTTACCTCCACCTAATACAATTAACCTCCATCCGTTGGATATAGGCGTTACACAATCAATATAAGTATAATCTTCTGCTGTGCTATCTATTTCTGTCACCCAAGCAACACCGGGAACAGAACCACTAACACGCAAACACACTGATCCTGCCACAAATTGAATACCTACATTCCAGCTAGATGAAAACGAATCTGATCCATTTCCTATCGCAAACGGGATATCTTTGTTTTTTGACGAATTAGATAAACCGTCTAAATTAAAAATTCTTAAAGTGGATGGTTGTGATGCTCCATTTCTAGTATCTGACATGCCATTAACCATAGTTTCTTTACGTTTAGAATCTGTAAATAAATACCATCCTTTGCCATACACTAATGCTTTTTCTCTAAATATTTCGTACAAAGGAATGCCAGATATCTTTCCTGTTGTATATCTAGACCCTTTTATTATTTCATCTATTATATATGTATCACAATTGTATGTTAAAGAACCAGTATTATTATCAATACTGCTAGTATCAAAACTTGTTGGCTTAAATATTTTTTTTATGGTTCTAACTGCATTAGTATCCTGTTTAAAGTGTTGAATACCAGACATATCAGCAAAGGTCATGAACAAATTCCTTCTATCCATATCTTTACCAGTTAGCACACCGTTGTCATCAATGGTAACACCGGAAGAAGTTTCTGCTTGCAACTCCTTATACGGTATTATCCACGAATGAGGATACTTTAAAGGACTAAAATTAATAGCGCAAGAAATATTTCCTCCGTGAATACGAATCTTGCCAAATGGAACGTGCATCGGAACAGGAACTTTAGAAAAATCCCTTGCAGTTCCGTCTGTATCTTTTCTGGTTATAACCCAAGGAATTGATTCGTATCCTTGAAAAGTAATAATCATTCTACCCATATGGTTTCTAACACTAAATCTAAATTGTCCTTTGTTGTACAATTCATCACAAGAAAGTTGTTCAAAAACACTTAATACTCTACATTTTTTATATTTTCTCCACGCACTATCATTAGGTTTAACTTCTATTCCCTGCATTTTTTTTGAATTGTCCCAATCTATACCCAAATGCAATAATCTTGGACTTCTACCTTTAACCAATTCTATAAAATAATTATGGTTACTGTGTCCTGCTCCAATTTCAATAAGAACATAAGATTTATATTTCCACCAAAATTGTGTTCTTGCTTCACTTTCTGCTTTTTCTTTTTGTTCTTTTTGCTCTTTGGTTATATCTTTTTTAAGTGTCGATTCAGTTATTGGTATTTGCGGTAACACATAAAAAGCTTCATTGCTAATACCGTTTTGCCATATAGCAGGTGGCTTATCGCACTGATACATAAGGTACTTATATTCTGGCCAATTAGAATCAATTATCTCATTTTGTGGCTGTGTGTCTCGCGCGTCGTCTATCTGTTTTCTAACTATCACAGTTATAGAAAAATCCATTCCTTGAAAAACCGGCTTGAATTTTTCCAAACTCCAATGAACAGGTGTTTCGCTCCCTGGAGTTTGCTTTGTAACCATTACTGGCCAAAAAGTTCTTCTTCCTTCTTCTGTGTTACTTTCGTAATCCCATATAACGGCACCCAATATTTCTTCATCGCTAAAAGCTGTACCTCTAAAGGATTTGACAATATCTAACGGCCATCCATACTCAGACGGATGTCGTGGAACTCCCATCTTAAATATGTTTCCTATATGTATCCAAAGTTGATGTGGAAATACATTCTTTCCGGTATTTAGACAAAGAACAGATTGCTCTGGTGCATTAAGTTCTACAAAGTTAAGTTTTTGTATCTCATATTCAGTATTATAAGTATATCCTCCAGGAAGCCTATCTGAAGCTCTTTTCCCACTTTCGCAAGTAGGCGCTCCTACTAAATCTATAAACTCATTAGTTTCTGCCTTATCTCCTACTGATAAAGGAACAGATAAATGTTTATTAAATGTACAAATATACATATCGTGCATATGAAAAAGAGGTGTTAGATGTGCAGAATTAAGAGAAAAAGATATGCCACGCATATCAGCGTCTATTTGTCCAGATAATAAATTACTAAAAGGAAACGCTGTTACATGATGACCTCTGGCATAAAACGGATCGTTTTCCCAAATCATAACCTTAGCTCTAACTATTCCTATATTTCCAGGAATAGCACTAGCAGGTGGCTGACTATCATTAACTATGCAATCCATAACTAAAAGGTTTCTTCGCCAAACCCTCCTGAAACATTAACTATTTCTATTCCCTCGTAAGATTTAGTTTCAAAAGGAGGGAATTTCTTTAAATCTCTATGCAAATCTTCCTGTACCCACATTGTTCCATTCCAATAACCAGCACGTAATATTCCGTGACTATTCTTATAAAAAACACGTACATGTCCATTATTCATGTTGTATGCACACACTCGTTGTGCATTTACTCTACGATCATTATTAAATACACCAAGATTAATTTGCAATGGCATAATTATATTTCCATCAGTGATTACCTCAATTCTTGTTACCGAGGAATTTGGATCAGAAGATGGACTATAACTCTTTTCGTATCCTAGCAATTCTTCCTTTAATGCCTCATCGCTTAAATCTCCATCAATAAATTCTGCTTTAATTTTCTTTTCAATTTGATCCTTCAAATATGACATACCACGTGTAGAAGCGTCATCAAATACTTTTTCTTCTATTCTCTTGCACAGCAAACATCCATTATAAACGTAGAATATAAAAATTACTTTTAAAATAGGATGGTAAAAAACATATGGCGATGATATCGGCATTACGTTAGATTCAGATTCAACATTTAATGGGTCCTGTCCTTCTTTTTTATCTCTTCTCATCCTGGACCAATGTAAATTTATACCAAATTGAGAATCTTGATTGCTATGTTGCGGATCATCACCCGAAGATGTATCGGGATAAGATTTATCACGATCAATGAACGAAGTGTGTTTCTTAGGATCGGTCTTTAATCTTTTTAGCCCGTATTCTATATACTCCCATAGATCGTACCAATCTAAACCATCATTGTTACTAAATCTACACTGTAACTCATTAGTACTACCTGATGTAGAACCCATAAAGAAAACTTTTAATCCACCTTCATTTGTTCTATACCCAGAAAAATATACATCAGATACATCTTTATTAGTAAATGCTGTAGTAGAACCAACTGTTATAGAATATGTTCTTTTTAAAACTTCAGTGGGATTGTCTGTGTCGTCGTTTATAATTCTTCTTTCAAACGGATCAAAAGTGTTTCCTTCAATGTCTCGTCCGGTCAGTTTTAAAAATTCTTCATCCGTTAAATCACCAGCCACTATATATGACATTATATCTCTTCTAAGATATTGTCCAGATGGAGTATATTTGCTTTGCTGTTGAGATGTTTGTCCAGTATCTGTTTGGCTAATAGTATCTTCAAATCTCTCTATTATCATAGCATCCTGGGACGTGAACGAGTCATATGAAATCTTTTTACACATTAATTTAGTGCCCATATATTGATAAATTATATGTGCTATATTACGATCCATATTTTGAATAATAAATGGATTTAAACAAGTATAATTTGCAATAGGTTCCACAATTCCAAAATGATAATACCAACTAGTACCAAAATTATCGCTTTGTAAACAAGAAATTCCTTGATAGTTATCGTTAAAGAATACAAATAATCTACTATTATAATCTTCTCCCATAGACATAATTTCTGATTTAACAAATACACTTCTGTTCTCTAATCTTTCAGTTATAGTCTGTGACACTTCTTTAAACGTGGACATCCTATTTTCGTTCAATATGTCGTTTGCGAAATCATCTTTCAACTGGGCAAGAGAAACATTTTTTATATCCATATCGCTTGGAATATTCGTAAGTTCTATAGTGTTACCAAACATCCATCTGGTATTTATAAACATATATTTTGATGGTTTAATGTCAATCTCGTCTACACACCCTACAAGAGATTCTCCAATTTTAAATCGCAACAATGATTTTACGACATCGCCAGTGTATTGCATTTCAATAATTATTTCTCCATAGTACCCATTGTTAGCTTGCACAATTAGTACTCCGTTAGAAACAGACCATGTCAAATCATCAATTTGAGATATATCTATATTGATAATTTCTGACAATTTATCTTTAGCTGAACTTTTCCATGAAAATTGTTCCTTTGGTGCATAACCAGATACACTCATTATTCTGCCAGGATAATATCCATATTTATCTCCTAGCATCCCAGAAAATCCCACATAGTCACTATAATCTAAAACAGATGGATTGTTATTACCAGAAATTATTGGAGTGGGATAATCTGGTCTATATTCCAATCTGTTCAATCCGTCAATAATATACTGATTGCTAAACATGTTTATGTTCATTAACGATAATTCAGAATGTACTACAAAACCATAAAAATACGATGGATCGCCAATACAAGTTAATCCTTGAATACCGGTGGATGCACCTTCTATTGCTAATACTTGGATGTCTTGTTGCCCAACAGTGAAATGTTGTTCAGCTAATATTCTAGTGTCTTTAGCAAAAGATTCTGAAATTAAAGGACTTTCTATAAAAAAGAATGTTATCACATCTCCACGATAAGTTACTTTTGCCCCAGTACCAACAAATGGATTAGGAAATAATACAGAACCACCCACTGAAAAACATTGCATCTCAGCAAGCCACGCTTGGCTAATTGGTTTAATAGGGTCAAATTTTGTGTTGGTGTCGTCAAGATACTTAAGTAATTCTCCTTCGTCTAATAGTGATGGATTTCCAAACTCGAATGTTGTAAATGGATCAGTGACGTTAACATCGTCTAAAAACGGGAAAAAAGTAGACCTTCCTGCTTTAACATCTGTTTCTATAGATTGTGCCAAAAATCGCTCTATCCCAAATTTATCAATATCTCTTTTTTGTAGCGCTTTTCTATGAATGTTATACATGGTATGATGAATTACTTCATCGTATGAATATCTAACATTATTGGTACTCCCTCTATTATCGTACCAACCAGTTTTTTTGTAATCATCCTTACCCCACTTATAATAGTAATGATTATCAAACAAAGATAAAATAAACATTACATACTCAGGAATGGTAGCTCTATTTGTTATGTATCCATCTAAATCTTGTTCTGTCATCTCTGGAGGAAAATAATTAAGATTAGCGTAACGTAAAAAATTATTATATGCAAACATTCCAAGAGTCGAATCGTCCATTGGAGACAAAAGCCCAGCAACATTTACTGGCACATTAAATGTTTCTACTACCCTCCATCCACCAAGTATAATTGGAGGTTTTTTAGGGTCACTATTTTTAATAGTCCACTCATAAAATCTATAGTTAGAAGCTTGAGTGTGAATTGACATTGGATAACATTCCTGAGGAAGCGACCTAGCCACAAACGACCAAGATACAGTTATACTTTGCCTTATATAATGTTCTTTAACAGCAACATACGTCAAATATATAATAGTTCCAGAAGTGTAATAAACATCAGATTCTTTAAGGTAGGGGTTGTTTTCTTGTTCTTTTGTAATAGATTTAAGAAGATTAATACTAATTTTTCTACTAGATCCATCCCGATACAAAGGACTAGGAATCACAGTACGATTGTAAAGTGTAAAAATAGAATTAGTTTGTGGACTATTATTATCTAGCCTGTATTCTGTTCCTCTTTTATTAGGAACAATACCTTTTAATAAATTTTTATCTGTTGGTACACCAAGAGTAACTATTCTTCTAAATATTTGATCATCTTTAGATTCTGTTCTCCCCAATATATCTTTGGTTTCGTTTTTACCATCATTCACATCTTTAACGGCTTGATCGTAAAGTTTTTGGACAATAGATTTATCTAAAGTAACTGCCACTGCTTCGAATACATATTCTCCTAAATCTATTTCAAGTATCCCTGTTTCAAAATTAATAGTCTTGAATTCTGCTTCAGTGATAACTCTTGGAATATTTATTCTATTTTCTGTTCTAGCAAAAATTACAGATACTTTTGTTTTTGGCGTAAAAATGTCTATTTGTATATCAGAACCAAATATACCAAATCCACCGAACATATCCGCCATACCAATCCCGGTTCCCGAATCACCTAATCCTGTTAGTGCAGGAGCATAATAATATCCACTAGCAGTAGAAGCGTGCCAAATAGTTCTACGAGATGGTAGTAATTCCGATGGATATGTACCAATTTTATTTGGTAATTTACTGGTCCAAACTAACTGACATGGTCTACCAGAAGATCCGCAAATTCCATAAATACCGCGCTCATAAATATCTTCTGGCATAGTATCCTTAGAAAATTAAACAGTAACAACTATGGCACAGCTGCCGATAGTGGTCTGGTAGATGGAACTGAATTGTTTCTTTGTGTTACTTCGTCCATCATCACAGCTGCTTTCATCATAAGATTAGTACTTTGTTTAACCATATTAGAAATAGGACCAGTAGCAGTAGCAGTAACAGTAGATGAAGTAGGAGTAATACTTGGTTGTGATACCGATGATCTTTGAATACCAGGTTGACTCATTGCACCTTGTACCATTGCACCAGCGACTAATTGACCTGCTGCACCTTTAGCAATACCAGCAGATTTTATCTGATTAATAATCAATTGATCATAACCAGACAGATTCGTTCCTCCTTGTGACAACTTTAAAGATGCTTCCATAGCTTCCTTAGCTCCAGGACCAACAGCGTTTTTCATGGCTTGTCTTTGTCGTTCTTCAACGTCCAAAGCCCCTCCACCTAACTGTTCCATTCCGTATCCACCAGAAGCAAATCTGCCAATTGAAACTCGGCTAGCCAAAGCTTTAGTACTAATCGCTCCTAATAAATAGTTCTCTTTTGCAATTCTGTTGTCTAGAGCTTTTGCGGTGTTCTTCTCTTGGGTCATTATAATTTTTTCAAATCTTCCAGCACCAAAAGCTTGTGCTTGAACAGCATCAAGATAACCATCACGTAATTCCTTTAATTGATTTAATTGTTCTGCTGTTTTATCTGCTATATCCTTAGCCAATTCAGCTTCTCGTTTCTTTACCCAAACAAGACCCTCGGAAACCGTTAGTTTTGCTTTCTCGGCTTGAAAAGTATCATACATTGCTTGAGCCTGTTCTTTTTGCTTTTGTAAATTTTCCACAATTTGCATTTGGGCAGAAACACTTAAACCAGCAACACCGTATGTAGCTTGAATTATATTTAAATTAGACTGGAGTAATCCTTGCTGTGTTTTTAATAAGTCAATGTTAGCCTTCTCCGGTGCCATTTTAGCTTCTATAGCTTTCTGAATAGCAGTTTGAGAATCTGCAACGCCTTTATATAAAGCAGTTTGTTTTGTAATTCCAGCATTTAAAGCAACAAGATCATCCTCTGTCTGTTTTCTAACACCTTCATCAAGATTAGGATCTAACATCTTTGTTAAAGCTGTTGCTTTGCTTGCTTGCAATTTTTCCATTTCTACTCGTATTTTTGCTATAGCTTCTGGGGTGGCAGCTGCTAAAACCTGGTTAGCTAAAGCTATTGCATTATCAGCAGATTCGTTTACTAAATCACGTAAAGCTTCGCTACCAATAGTAGCATCACCTCCCATTTGCGCTGTTAGATCAGCTATGGTTTGCATCGAACCACTAGCTATTTCTAATTGATCTCTCCACTGCTCTGTTTTTGCAACTATTAAATTGATTGCTTGAACATTATTTAATCCGGCTTCTTCAACTCTTGCTACTTTCGATGCAGCTTCTGCTGCTGTTTTTGCTTTAAACTCTGCTTCTCTGGCTTGTTTCTCTTTTAATCTTTTATTTGTTCTTTGCGCTTTTTCCATTGCTGCTAATTGAGCATCTTCCGAAGAACTGCCTCTTTTTGCCCAATCTGGCAACATATTTCGCGCCATCTTTGACCATGCATTCCATGCTCCAGTTGCTGGAGCATCTTGAAAATCTTGAAGAGTTTCTATCATGCTTTGAATTTTGTCCTGAAGAGCATCTATTCCTTCAAGACCTGGACCACCTAACATTGTTATCAGCGCTTGTTTAACTTCGTTTCCTAATGCTTCCCACTGTCCTGCTAACTGATCCATTTTTAAGGTTGCATAAACAGATTTATCTGCTGTGCCAGCCGCAATATCTCTGAGATTGTTCAATGCTCCTATTGTAGCTTCTAGAGCTAAGGGGTCAATAATCAACCCTCTTCCTCTGTCACTTAAACCCTTTAACGTAGACTGCAAAGTAGACCCACCAGTCTGCATTTCACTTAGCATTGCGTTAAACGATCCCGTTGCTGTTTTAAAGGAAGTTTGTAGTCCTTGTAAAATTTCTTTACCCAGTGCTCGTCCGGCACCCTTAGCTAATGTATTTTGTAGTGCTATCATGCCCGAAGTCATATTTTTAGACATGCGTAACTGCAAATACCCTTGCTTGGAAAATTCAGCCATTGTTTTAGCAGCTTCGTCAAGTGACACAACCATTCTTCCAGACTGTTCTAAAACTTCAGAATATGCAGCTTTAAACTCTTTAGCTGCTGCTGCACCTTGACCAGTAATAGTTACAAAATGAAGTAGTTCCTTACCAGTACTAGCAAAAACTTTACTAAGACCAATAGCATAACTAGTAAGCTTAGCAATAGCTAATCCAAGAGTCCCTACAACTGGAACTACTTTGCTTAGCCCTTGTCCAAACGAAAATACAGTTGACATAACTTACCTCTTATTTATTTACGTTTACGTGGTCTACGAGATTTTCGAAATGCACCCCTAGTAGATCTCGTTAACCAATTTTGTAATATTCTTTGTATCGCACCTGGTTTTTTTCTGCTTTTTAACAGTAAATCTCTTTTCCATTTGTTATATTCTTTACCTGTCATATTATGCTTCTGAGACCATTCCTCAGGTGTTAAACGAGAATCCAAGAATTCCTCATATGTTATATTAGGATTATTAAATCCACCAACTAACTTTTCCCACAACCCTGGTGGACTATTTGTTCTAGAAGGACCAGAAGGAGCAACCGGAAAAACAACAGGTGGTTTTATTGATCTTGTGTGTTTAGGACCATATTGAGAAGTTACATTTAACATTAAAAACTAATTTTGCCAATTACACCAGCTATCGCTGCCCGTGCTATAAGTGGATATAATTCATCTATTCTGTTTTTCATATCTGTGGTTTCGCCGTTTTGAGTAACGGATATAAGAAGGGTTCTTAATAAAACATCTTGAAGATTTGTTATAGAAACATCTGGTGTTGGCTCACCAGTCCCTTCAGCTGGTGTAATTTTAATAACAGATTGTTGAATTTTAATACTATCTTTATAATCTACCTTTTTGAATGTAAATTTTATAATTTCAGCATTTATATTTTTGGGAACTTCTTCTTCTATATGAGAAGCTTGCAATTTATCTTCATCTCCCCAAACATATACATTTACATCTATTCTTTCAGATTTGTTAACAAAAATATTCATTTCATTTCTCCTTATTACTTTTTTATGGTATTCTTATTCCAAAAGTTCTTGCACAATTTATACATAGTGGTACATTTCTTCCTATTTTGGATAGATTAGCAGAATCAGTGATTCCGCCAGAAGTAAAATCTCTTCCGCAAGTAGGATTTGCACAAGTAGTTAATGTTATCACTCTACTACTTGTGGCATCAGGAATACAAAAGTATTGATTTGCTCCTTTCCCTCCTGTACCATCTTGATCTATAATAAAACCACTAGACAATTCTTTATGGCATATTACACAACCACCTTTTTTATTTTTATTATATAATTGCTTCATAGCAGAGCCAGGACCAAGTGCCAAATTCTGATACCCTTTTGCCACGTTCTTCCACGTTCTTCCATAATCCCATAATCTTTCATCCCAAGATCCTTTTTGATTGGCAGGAGGAGCTAGAGCTATTTTTACACTAGTAACTTTTAACATATATATTTTCTCCTACCATATATTTCGAAAATTTATACGAAGTCTCCTTTAACCGGATCAAACTTTTTTGTTACCGTTTTTTTATCACCTGAATAATTTGATGATCCTTTAGGATTAGCACCTGCCAACCTTGCCTGCCATTCCATATCTATGCTTTCTCTTACTAAACAAATATGTAAATGACACTGTAAATCATAATAAGATAAATCATCTATTTCTGATTTATTCCACCCGTAATGTTTGGCTAGTATATGCTCATACAAATATTGGGGTAACACGCCTTCTATATGTTGGCCTTTAAAAAAGTTATGTGCTATCCCACGAAGACTTTTAAATCGTCGTCAGAAGGTTCTGTAACTTTCTCAAATGAAGTTAGTAATTCAAGTGCAACGGTAGGATCTAAACTATCTATAACATCATCATTAACTGGTACTTCATTGCCTTTTTCGTCTTTTACATCCCATTTTTTAAGACAAGTTTTTAATTTTAAATCCCTATACTTTAATGGATCAATAGTGTCAATTACTATTCCATCAGGTCTTTGGGACGGTCTGATAGAACGTGAAAAAATAATATTTTGTTCTTTCCACCTAATCGCCTTCCAAAAAGTTTGTATTTTTTGTATCACTTTATCAGTCTGTTGACCTTGTTTTATATCACCTATAGGAATATATCCTTTTGTTTTCCACTCTTCCATTTCTTCTGCACTATGAATGAAATAAAAAATTAAATTACCCCTTTTTTTCTTCATTTCAATGTAGTGTAATTCAATAGATAACAATTGATCCCTATTCGGGTCAAGAACAATAGACATAGACAATTCTCCTCAAATTTTAGTTAATTATACAAAAGAAAAATGGGAAAAATTTTACTTTTTCCTGTTTTTTACTCCCAAGCTGGGAAATTTGGAGAACTAGAAGGAACAAAAGCCTGATAACATGCTTGATCACTTGCCATAGCGTGCCAGTTTACTGTGGTTTCAAACACTTCGTTGGTTAAAGACATTTCTTCAATGTTAAAAACTACAGCAGTTAATTTCTTATACCAAATTGCATCATTTGAATTAGGCGCATCTGTATTCTCTGTCCAAT
>Ga0315274_10013957_pt1 | contig 11411 bp, 4 predicted proteins | sample YL17G02_20_MG_FD_203700 | JGI IMG/M metagenome (GOLD analysis project Ga0315274, IMG submission 203700) | Sediment microbial communities from Yellowstone Lake, YNP, Wyoming, USA - YL17G02_20 | ecosystem: Environmental > Aquatic > Freshwater > Lake > Sediment | place: USA: Wyoming | collected...
GCCCCTTGCTCTTGCCCGACTCGGTGGCGAAGTGGCGCATCAGGTATTCGTAGGCGTCGCCGAGGAGGTCGTCGCCCTCGGCGCGGTTGCCGCTGAAGTCGAGCGCCGGGTTGTCGAAGATGGACACGAGGTTGGTGAGGCGGTCCACCATCTCCTTGCCCTTACCCAGTTTGTCGGCGTCGTTGAAGTCGGCCACGTCGATGACGCCTTTGAGATCGTTCGCCTCGGCGAGCTTGGCGATGATCTTGTTGATCTTGTCCCCGATCTCCTTGTCGCCCTTCAGCGCGACCATGTCGGCGAAGCTGCCGCCCTGGGGCACGTCGAGGAGCGCGTCCTTCTGGCCGGCGTATTTGTCGGAGACGTATTTGACGAAGAGGAGGACCAGCACGTAGTCCTTGTATTGCGAGGCGTCCATCCCGCCGCGCAGTTCGTCACAACTGGCCCAGAGAGAGGAATAGAGCTCGGATTTCTTGACGGGCATGGGCTAGGGATGGTTCAGGATGGGGGCTGGACGGTAGAGGATTCCCGCGCTTGGCTGATCTCCCGGCGAAGGCGCCGAGATCGGAGTCGCGTGTCGATTCGCTGCTTCCGGGTTGTCCACTCCGACTCGTTCATGGGAGTCGGCAATCACTACCCACTCGCGAGCGCGGAAGAAAGCACAAAGACTTCGCTTGCGAGGGAGCCGGCGCCGGCGGATTGCGAGCCGCGCCTCGTGCCCGTGCCGCCAGAGGGCCATTTCACTGACGGCTTTGCGGGCGTGGGCGGTTTGCTGGGGCTCGGCGTGCGACTCACGTAGCTCGCAGTAGAAATGCCGTTAGGGCGTCCATCAACGGTTCGGGCGAGTCATCCGGCTGGCGGAAGGCGCGGAATCGCTGCACCCAGACTGCCCGCCCGTGTGCGTGTCGGTCCGGCCACCAACCGCGCCAGGAGCCGGTCACGATACCGGACCATGTAGTCTGGAGGCAGGGGTAGGAGGGGCGGTTGCGGGTTTGGCCGAGTTGCTCCGGTTCAGAGGTTATGAGGCGCACGGCATCATCCGCCGCCGACGCGGGCGAGGTCGCGGGCGTTTTCCTCAAAGGCGACCATCACCGCTTCCTCGCCGCTCAGACCGGAGTCCTGCACCTTCTTCATCGCGGCCAGCATTCGCTGGTAGTCCCGCGGCATCACCTTGACGAACCGGCTGACGATCTTCGGCCATTGGCCGAGCACGCGGAAGGCTAGCTGGCTCTTGGTGTGGTCGAAATGGCGCGCGATCATCTGGCGCACCTGCTCGATCTCCTCGGCGTCGTCCAGCTTCTCCAGGCCGACCATCTGCAGGTTGCAGCGGAGACGGAAATCGCCTTGCTCATCGAGCACGTAGGCGGTGCCCCCACTCATGCCGGCCGCGAAGTTGCGTCCGGTGGGGCCAAGCACGACGACCCTCCCGCCGGTCATGTACTCGCAACCGTGATCGCCCACGGCCTCGACCACGGCGTTGACGCCGCTGTTGCGGACGCAGAAGCGTTCGCCAGCCATGCCGCGGATGTAAGCTTCGCCGCTCGTGGCGCCGTACAACGCCACGTTGCCGATGATCATGTTCTCCTCGGCGACGAACGTGGAGGCGTCGGGCGGGAAGACGATGATCTTACCGCCGCTAAGGCCCTTGCCAAGGTAGTCGTTGGCGTCGCCTTCGAGCAGGAAGGTCATGCCGCGCGGCATGAACGCCCCGAAGCTCTGACCCGCGCTGCCCTTGAACCTCACCCGGATGGTGTCCTCCGGCAGGCCCTCCGCGCCATGGCGGCGGGTGATCTCGCTGCCGACGATGGTGCCGACGACCCGGTTAACGTTCCGGATCGGCAGGGTGGCGCGCACGCGCTCTTTGCGTTCGATCGCCGGTTCGCAGAGCTTCATCAGGATGCGCTGGTCGAGCGACTTCTCGATCCCGTGGTCCTGCGTGATCTGGCAGTGCGAGCCGACGTCGGACCCCACGTTCGGTTGGTAGAGGATGTTTGAGAAGTCGAGGCCCTTGGCCTTCCAGTGATGGATCGCTTTCCTGACTTCGAGCCGGTCCACGCGGCCGACCATTTCGTCGAAGCGGCGGAAGCCGAGCTGCGCCATCAGTTCGCGGACTTCCTGGGCCATGAAGCGCATGAAGTGGACGACATGTTCCGGCTTTCCGGTGAAGAATTTGCGGAGCTCGGGATTCTGCGTCGCGACCCCCACTGGGCAGGTGTTCAGGTGACAGACACGCATCATGATGCAGCCGAGTACGACCAACGGCAGCGTCGCGAAACCGAATTCCTCGGCGCCGAGCAGCGCTGCCACCACCACATCGCGCCCGGTCATCAACTTGCCGTCGGTCTCCACCACGATGCGGCTGCGGAGGTTGTTCAGCAGGAGCGTCTGGTGGGTCTCGGCGAGCCCGAGCTCCCACGGCAGGCCGGCGTGCTTGATCGAGGTCTGCGGCGACGCGCCCGTGCCGCCGTCGTAGCCGCTGATGAGCACGACGTCGGCATGGGCCTTGGCCACGCCGGCGGCGATGGTGCCGACGCCGACCTCGGAAACGAGTTTCACGCTGATGCGCGCCCGCGGGTTGGCGTTCTTGAGATCGTGGATCAACTCCGCGAGGTCCTCGATGGAATAGATGTCGTGGTGCGGCGGCGGCGAGATGAGGCCCACGCCCGGCGTGCTGTGGCGCACCTTGGCGATCCACGGATAGACCTTCGCGCCGGGCAACTGGCCGCCTTCGCCGGGCTTGGCGCCCTGGGCCATCTTGATCTGGAGTTCCTGGGCATTGACGAGGTACTGGCTGGTCACGCCGAACCGTCCGGAGGCGACCTGCTTGATGGCGCTGTTGCGCGAGTCGCCGTTGGGCAGCGGCGCGTAGCGGGCCGGGTCTTCGCCGCCCTCGCCCGTGTTGCTCTTGCCGCCGATCCGGTTCATGGCGATGGCCAACGTCTCGTGCGCCTCCTGGCTGATCGACCCGTAGGACATCGCGCCCGTCTTGAAGCGTTTCATGATCGTCTCGACGGGTTCGACCTCATCGAGTGCGATCACGTGCGGGGCATATTTCAAGCCGAGCAAGCCTCTTAAGGTGGCGAGCTTCTGCGTCTGCTGGTTGACGACCCCGGAGTAGTTCTTGAAGAGCACATAGTTGTCCGTCCGGCAGGCACGCTGGAGCTTGTGGATCGTCTCGGGGTTGAGCAGGTGAAACTCGCCGTCACTGCGCCACTGGTAATTGCCGCCGGCGTCCAGCGCGTGGCCATTGACCGGGACGCGCGGGAAGGCGTGCTCCTGGCGCATCTGCACTTCCTTGGCCAGCACATCCAGGCCGATGCCCTCGACGCGGGACGGCGTGCCAGTGAAGTATTTCTGGACGACGTGTTTGTTCAGGCCGACGGCCTCGAAGATCTGCGCGCCCTGATAGCTCTGGATCGTGGAGATGCCCATCTTCGAGCAGACCTTGACGATGCCCTTGACAGCCGCCTTCACGTAGTTCTTGCAGGCGGTCTGGTGGTCGAGGTTGGGCAGCAGGCCCTCGCGGATCATGTCATCGAGGGTCTCGAAAGCGAGGTAAGGATTGACGGCGCTGCAGCCGTAACTGATGAGCAGCGACAAGTGGTGCACCTCCCGCGGCTCGCCGGATTCGAGCACCAGGCCGACGCGGGAGCGTGTGCCTTCGCGGATGAGGTGATGGTGCAAGCCGGAAACGGCGAGCAGCGCCGGGATGGGCGCCAGGTCGCGCGTCAGGCCGCGGTCGGAAAGAATCAGGATGTTCACCCCGTCCCGGATGGCCTGGCTGGCCTGGGCGAACAAATCCTCCAGGCCCTTCTCCAGCCCGGCGCCGGCATGGTTGATCTTGAACAGAATGGGCAGCGTGACGGCCTTGAACCGGCCTTCGGCCACGTGCTTAAGCTTGGCCAATTCCTCGTTGGTAAGGACCGGCGACTTCAGTTCGATCAGATGACAGCTCTCGGGCTGCGGTTTCAGCAGGTTGCCCTCGGAGCCGAGCGCGACGCTGGCGGAAGTGACGATCTCCTCGCGGATGCTGTCGATGGGTGGGTTGGTGACCTGCGCGAAAAGCTGCTTGAAATAGTTGTAGAGCAGTTGTGATTTGTCGGAAAGCACCGCGAGGGGAGTGTCGGTGCCCATCGAGCCGATGGCCTCGACGCCGTCACGCGCCATGGGGGCGAGCAGGAGACGCTGGTCCTCGAAGGTGTAGCCGAACGCCTGCTGGCGCTGGAGCACGCTCCGGTGGTCCGGCTCCGGCACCTCGGGTGGATCGGCCAGCTCGGACAACTCGATCAGGTGATGGTCCAGCCACTGCCGGTAGGGATGGGCCGTGGCCACCTGCTGTTTGATCTCTTCATCGGCCACGATGCGGCCCGGTTCGGTATCCACCAGGAACATGCGGCCGGGCTGGAGGCGGCCTTTCCGAAGCACGCGCTCCGGTGCGATGTCCAGCACGCCCACCTCCGATGCCATGATCACGAGATCATCCTTCGTGATGTAGTATCGCGAGGGGCGCAGGCCGTTGCGGTCCAGGCAAGCGCCGATGCGCACTCCGTCCGTGAATGCTACCGAGGCCGGGCCATCCCAGGGCTCCATCAGGCAACTATGGAACCGGTAGAACGCCTTCTTCTCCGGGCTCATGCTCTCGTGGTTCGCCCACGGCTCCGGAATCATCATCATCACCGCCTCCGGCAGCGACCGGCCGGCGAGCACGAGCAGTTCCAGGCAGTTGTCGAACATGCCCGAGTCGCTGCCGTCCTCGCAAATGATCGGCAGGAGCTTCTTGAGATCCTCGCCGAACAGTTCGGACTCGAGCAGCGCCTGGCGGGCGCGCATCCAGTTCACGTTCCCGCGCAGCGTGTTGATCTCGCCGTTGTGCGCCAGGTAGCGATACGGGTGCGCCCGCGCCCAACTGGGAAAGGTGTTCGTGCTGAACCGCGAATGCACCAGTGCCAGCGCCGTCTCCATCGCCGGGTCGGTCAGGTCGGGGAAATACTCCTCGATCTGCTCGGACATCAACATGCCTTTATAGACGAGCGTCTTGTACGAGAGGCTGCAAACGTAAAAATCCGCCGTGGACCGGTTGCCCGAGTAGCGGATGGCGTTCTCAGCGCGACGGCGAATGACGTAGAGCTTGCGCTCGAAGTCCATCTCGGTCTCGAGGGCTGGGTTCCGGCCGATGAACACCTGGCGCACGAACGGCTCACCGGCGCGGGCGGTGCCGCCGAGGTTGCTGTTGTTCGTGGGCACGGTGCGCCAGCCCAGCATGGTCTGGCCTTCCGCTTCGATGATCTCGTTGAGGCGCCGTTCGCACTTGAGCCGGTGCGGGGCCTCCGCCGACAGGAAGATGGCCCCCACGCCGTAGCGGCCGGGCTCGGGCAAGGCGATGCCGGCGTCGGCACACGCCTGCTGGAGGAAGCGATGGGGCGTCTGGAGGAGGATGCCGGCGCCGTCGCCGGTGTTGGCCTCGCAGCCGCAGGCGCCCCGATGGCGCAGGTTGATGAGAATCTGGAGGGCCTGGCGGATGAGGTCGTGGGAGCGCCGGCCCTTGACGTTCACGACGAACCCGACGCCGCACGACTCGTGCTCGAACCGCGGGTCGTACAAACCCTGTTGGCGTGGCAACCCCGTCAGGGGATCCCGTTCTCGGACCGTCGTTTGGCTCGCGTTGCCCATCTATAAAATCCCGTCTTAACTACCATCGTGCGGCACTGGCGCAACAGAATTCAGCTTCGCCCCCGGGCCATCCGGTGCAGCCCGAAGTTGGCGGTTGCGCTTCGAGGTAGGGCGGGTCTGTCCCCAGCCCGCCGTGTTGGGTGAGGGTCTGGCCCAACGGCGCGGTGAGGACACACGCACCCTACCCACACCGGCAACTTCGGGATGCACTGCCGGCCATCGGCGTGGCACGAAGCTGGCTAGCTCCGGTGCTCCCAGTAACAGAGGCCGCGTTGTTTCATGGAATCCACGTTGAGCTGGATCACCCCGCCGCCAATCAGGCTGCCCGAATCGATCACCCGGAGGGCCTCGGCGAGCGGGCCCGCCGACGGCAGCAGCCGGGTCAACTGATTGGGTTGCTGGCGGGCGAATTCCTCGTTCAAGGCGTGGCCCTCGCGGCCGGGTGACACCGCGAGGTAGAGCATGTCCATTTCCACCAGGTCGTTGAAAAAGTGCGTGCCGAGCGACACGTCCGGTACCAAGCCCTCGTGCATGACGGTCAGTTCACAAACCACCGAGACGGTGTTGATCTCGGCAAACGACACCGGCACGCCGAGCGAAGGCATCGACGTGCCCCAGCGGCCCGGCCCCACGAGCATGATCGTGTGCTGGCCGCGCGGCTCCAGGTGCGTGAGCCGCCCGATGGTGCGCGCGATCGAGTAGCGCTGGCTCATGCTCATCTGGCTGTACACCGATGGCACGACGTACACCAAACGATCGATCACCGTCGCCAGACTGTGGCCCACGACGGGTCCTGCGGAACGGAGGAAAACCTGGGCGGGAGCCACCTGTTCGGGCACCTTCACGCGGCTCCCTTCGCCGCCGATCTTGACCGCGAACGGCCGGCATTGCAGCAGGTTGATCCGGAACAGGCCGTCCGGAGTGAAGTTGGCGGTGAACTCGATGTCCACCGGACAGCGATAGGCCTCTTGCAGCGTCCGGCACAGCTCGCGCATGGCAGGAACGAAATCCGTGGCCCCTAGCAACCGCTCGAACGTCAGCACGCCGAAAAACGCGCCGGCCTGATCGCGGTCCAACGCGTGCCGGGGCGTGGTTTCGTCGCGCGTGGCAAACAGGTCGATCAGGTCCTCAGGCAGCGACTGGGCCACGAGATCGAACTCGCGGCTGGCGAGCTGGTTGGCTTTGAGGTCGAGCACATCCACGCGCCGCTGGGCGTATTGGCGCACTTCGTCGGGCCGCGCTTCGGGGCGCTTGAGCGGGGCATTGAGCGCGACCAACCGCGTGTAGTCGTCGTCCGACCGATCCACCGCGCGCGTGCCGAGCCCGAACACGAGGCGCAACATGCCCGCCTGCGGATCGATGTCCTCGTTCCACACAAAGGGATTGAACGAGAAGCCCACGCCGGCCGCGTGCGGGAAGAACAGGTGCTCGCGCAATTCGCCGGAGACCCGCTGCACCAGGAGGGCCATTTGCTCGTCGCGGTCGAGCAGGCCATGGTGCAGCCGATACGTCAGACCCTCCTCGCTCATGGCGCTGGCATACACGGTCCGCACCGCGCGCATGAAGGCCAGGAGGCGCTCCTGCGGCGTGCCCTGGTTGGCGAGGAACACGCTCTCGTATTTTCCCGAGAAGGCGTTGCCGTAGTTGTCCTCGAGCAAGCTGCTGGAGCGGACGATCAGCGGCGACTGGCCGAAGTACTCCAGCATCTCCATGAACTGCTGCTGGATGTAGTCCGGGAAGGTGCCGTTGAGGATCTTCTGGCGCGCCTCCTCGGCGCGCTGGAGATAGACGCTGAAGTCCTTCTGCCGGCGGCGCAGCCACCAGCAGCCGTTCTGGACCAGATACGTGTAGAATACATCCGCTCCGACGAAGAACGAATCGTGGCTTTCCAGCAGACTGGCCCATTTCGGGTCCGACTTCTTCAGGATGGCGCGGGCCAACAGCATGCCGAGGGATTTGCCACCGATCATGCCCGTGCCGATCAAACGCTGCATGATCTCGACCAGGTCAGCCAGGTTGAAATACTTCTCGGCCAGCGCCTGGAAGTGCGCCTCCCGGGACACCACCATCTTCATCAGGCGCTGGAACATCTCCTGCGGATCGTGCGTGGGCGGGCGGCCCGCGCGCAGTGCGTCGAGCGTGTCCTGGGCCTCCTGGAAGGTCCGTGCCCAGACGCCCGGACGGTGGATGGTGAACTCCAACCACGGCTTCGGCACGCTGGCCAGGATGTCGGTGATCGTGGCGCTGCGCGTGACCGGCTTGAAGGTCTCCCCCTCCCAACTGTGCAGCGTGTACATCGTGGGCGAGTATCGCTGCCACACCTTCATCGGGTGGATGAAGAACCGCTGGTCCATGCGATAGACCTCCAGGATCACCTGGGCCGTGTTGAAGATCGACTGGGTCGCATGGAACGAGTGCAGGTTCTTCTGCAGGGCGAAATAGGCGATCGTGTCCAGCTCGTAAAGATACGGGCACGTGATCATGAAGAAATTGCCCAGCATTCGGTCGCTGAACCAGTCGGCCGCGAGGTCCGACAGGCAGTCGAAAAGGTAGAACGCCCCGGGCCCGGCTCGCTCGATCACATCCAGGATCTCGGTCAGGAACCGCTCGAACCCTTCCTGCGGATTCAGCACGTGGATTTGAGCGCCGCATTCCTCGCCCAGCAAGGGCGCGTGCCGGGCAAAGCGGAAATAGATGAGCTTGCGCCGCAGCCGGCTCGCTTCGCCGCACAGCGGTCCCAAGACCGGCAGGTAATCCTGAATGCCGTCCACCTCCCACACCACGTTGTCGCCCGGCCGCAGCCCGGTCAGAACGCGGTCCAAGCCGGGCAGACCTGTGCTCATGACCGACCCCTTCGATTGCGACCGCGTGTTTTCGGTGTCGGGATTCATCGGTCACGGGTCACGGCGTTTTTGCACTATCCTGGGCAACTGGGGCACTGCCGCCATTCTGCAACAGTTCAATGAACGCCTCGGTATTGGGCGAAAGCCGTCGCCCGCGGCGATACACAATCCCCAGCGGACGCACGAAGTTCTGGGGCGAAAACGGAATCGCAGCGAGCGTGTGCGCCTGCAGTTCGTGCTCGAGCGTCGGTCGCGGCAGAATGGCCACGCCGGAACCGACCTCCACCGCGCGTTTGACGGCCTCAATGTTGTCGAAGGTCAGCCCCACTTTGACCTCCACCCCGTGTTCCCGCAGAAACGCGTCGATTTTCTTGCGGATCACCAGGTCCGCGTCGAAACCCACAAACGCCTCGCCCTCGAGCTGCTTCGCCGCGAGGCGTTTCTCCCGGGCCAGCCGGTGTTGCGGAGGACAGGCCAACACCATCGGCTCCTCGCGCCAGGGGACCACCGTCAGATCCCGCCGCCCCTCGGGGAAAGAGATGATGCCCAGATCCACCTCATCGTTCATCACGCGTTCGCGCACGCGGCTGGGGTGGAGATACTCCAACTCCACGCGGGCGTGCGACCGCAACTCGCTGAACCTTCGGACGCAGCGGCTCATGTCGTGCAGGTTGACGGAGTAGATGGCCGCCACGCGCACCACCGTGTCGGCGGCGATCTGCTTCCCGCGCACTTCGCTCTCCAACGCATAGTAACTGCCCAGGATCTCTCGACACCCCCCGTAGAAAACCTGGCCCTCGCGCGTCAGTTTCCACGGCCGGCAGGACCGGTCGATCAGCGTCACCCCCAGGTGTTTCTCCAACCGCTGGACCGTCAGGCTGGCCGTCGCCTGGAGCACGTTGTTCGCTTCGGCGCCCCGGGAGAAGCTGCGCAGGCGCACGATGTCACAAAAAACCTTGAGGGTCTCGATCTGCATTGCTCAGGCAAATGTTCCGCCGCCGTCGCATGGTTCAAACCGTAAGCCAAGTTCCAGTCACGTCAACCGCCCGGGCACTCGCGCCGGGGGCCTTTTCCCAGCGCCACCCGCTGGTGTCAGCTCTTCCCGCCCCGCCGGGCACTGGCCCGCCCGCCGGACGGTTGTTGGATCGCCGTGACATAATTGTCCTCAATACCATGCGTCGTCAAGTTGCGAAAATTGTTATGGACAGAACGCTGGGATTTGACTACCACCTTGCCGGTATGATGCAGGTGACGATTGACCACGGCCATGCGAACGCTTCGGGTGCACGCCCCCGCGACGGGGCGGACCTTCGCCGGTGCGCGGGCCGTGTCTTGCGGTCCCCTGCGTGAACCCTTATGGCAACCCGCTAAACCCTCCCCCCTACCGGAGACACCACCCATGGGACTCATCCAGGAAACCATCGAAATCGTCAGGAAACGCAACACCAACGAGCCGGAGTTTCTCCAGGCCGTCACCGAAGTGTTCGAATCTATCGAGCCGGCCGTTCAACGGCACAAGAGCTACCAGGATATCCGCATCCTCGAGTCGCTGACCGAGCCCGATCGACAGATCATCTTCCGCGTGCCGTGGGTGGATGATCACGGCGACTTCCAGGTTAATCGCGGCTACCGCATTCAGTTCAACAACGCGTTGGGACCGTACAAGGGCGGGTTGCGTTTCCATCGCTCCGTGAATCCCAGCATCCTGAAATTCCTCGGCTTCGAGCAGATCTTCAAGAACTCGCTGACCACGCTGCCCATGGGCGGCGCCAAGGGCGGATCGGACTTTGACCCGCACGGGAAATCGGACAACGAAGTGCTCCACTTCTGCCAATCATTCATGACCGAATTATGGCGTCACATCGGCCCGGACACCGACGTGCCGGCGGGTGACATCGGGGTGGGCGGCCGCGAGATCGGTTACCTGTTCGGCCACTACAAGCGGCTGGCCAACGAGTTCACCGGCGTTCTCACGGGCAAGGGTCTGAAGTGGGGCGGCTCGCTCATCCGGTCCGAAGCCACCGGGTACGGCGTCGTCTATTTTGCCCAGGAGATGCTCAAGACCCGCGGCGAATCCATTGAAGGCAAGGTCTGCACCGTGTCGGGTTCCGGCAACGCGGCGCAATACACCATCGAGAAACTTCTCCAGGTCGGCGCCAAGCCCGTCACGGTATCGGACTCGAACGGATTCATCTGTGACAAGGATGGCATCAACGAAGAGAAGCTGGCGTGGGTGATGGACCTCAAGAACGTCCGCCGCGGCCGCATCAAGGAATACGCCGACAAGTTCGGCGCGAAGTATTTCGAAGGCCAGCGCCCGTGGGGCATCGAGTGCGACTGCGCCTTCCCGTGCGCCACGCAGAACGAAATCAGCGGTGAGGATGCCAAGAGACTGCTCGACAACGGCTGCATTCTCGTGGCGGAGGCGGCCAACATGCCGAGCGAACCGGCGGCGATCGAGTTGTTCCTCAGCCGGAAGATTCTCTTTGGACCGGGCAAGGCGGCCAACGCGGGCGGTGTGGCCACCTCCGGCCTCGAGATGTGCCAGAACTCGATGCGGTTGCCGTGGACCCGCGAGGAAGTGGACAGCCGGCTGCACCAGATCATGGTGACCATCCACAAGAACGCCTTCGACACCGCCGCTGAGTACGGCGCCCCGGGCAACTACGTGGTCGGGGCCAACATCGCCGGCTTCGTCAAGGTCGCCGACGCCATGCTCGACCAGGGCCTGGTGTAAGCGAACCCGATCCGCTCTCGACCAAGGCCGCGGCCAGCAATGGCCGCGGCCTTTGCTCGTCCGCTCTTCAATGTTGTGCGGACGCTCGTCCGAAAGATTTCGGATTCCCCTCAGAGCCTGTTTGAAAAAGGTAGGGCGAGGCGTCCCTGCCGAGCCGTCTGCGG
>Ga0315274_10013958_pt1 | contig 11410 bp, 7 predicted proteins | sample YL17G02_20_MG_FD_203700 | JGI IMG/M metagenome (GOLD analysis project Ga0315274, IMG submission 203700) | Sediment microbial communities from Yellowstone Lake, YNP, Wyoming, USA - YL17G02_20 | ecosystem: Environmental > Aquatic > Freshwater > Lake > Sediment | place: USA: Wyoming | collected...
CGTTCGTCACCCCGCTTGCGATGTAGGCGTCCGTCGAGCAGAGGTTGATGGCGCCGGCCTCCACCCACTGCCGCATCACTTCGAAGCTCGTGCCGTCGCCGATCGGGGAGCCCGGCCCCTCGGCCTGGATCTTCAACTTGAAACCGCATTTCATCAGTTCGACGTACTTCGGGATCTGGGTCTCGAAGGGTGTGGGAGGCAGGGGCCCCTCGATCCACGCGCAGTGCAACTCGTCCATCAGCTTCAGGATCTCCTTCGCCTCGCTGACGGAGTTCGTCGCCGACTCGGCGGAGCCGGGGTAAGGGTCCCACATGAGGATCTTCTCGTCACCCACGGCCCGGCGCACCTCGCGCAGAGTCTCCAGCACCTGCGGAAAGGAGATGCTCTCCTTCGTGCCCATGGCGCCGGGGAAGTGGAGCTTCGTGGCCTGAAGCCGGGCCCGCTCGAGGTGCCGAGCCACCGTGGCGGCGTACTGCGACGGCGAGAAGTCCGGCTGACTGCCGCGCACGTCGCCGTACCGCAGGATTCTCCTCCTCTGTGTGCCCAGGAGCGCATGCAAAGGCTGGTTCCGCATCCGGGCGTGGAGGTCCCAACTGGCGATGTCGAGGGTGGCGAGTTGGCCCGGGGGCACCCGACGGGCGGTCATCAGGTCGTGCAGCCCCTCGTGGTCCAGGAGATTCGCGTTCCCGACGGCCGCCTCGGCCGCCCTCAGGTCCCGGCAGCCTCCGATGAGGCGCGACACGCCGAACGCGCCAGTGCTGGCCGTCACTCTCATGAACTGCCTGTACCGGGCCGGCAATGTGGGGTACTCGGCGATCTCCCACGACTTGAGGGTGACGGCCTCGGACGGCTGGCGGTCCCGCTCCGCAGCGAGGAGACGCGGTCCGCACGCCGCCCCTGCCAGCACCGCGCCGCAGCCTTGAAGAAGCCCCCTGCGACTCACTCCATGGTCCTCAGACATGATGTGTTCCTCTGTTCTCGGGCATCGGCGGTTCATACCACGCGCCGTTCAGTTCGTCGAGGTCCCTGCTGGTGCGGACCGACTTGCCCTTGCGCCGTCTGAACGCGTCTACCACGGAATCCGCTTCTCCACATAGCATCATGGCAGGATGGGTCCAGAGAAACAACGTCTAGGATTGCCACTTCTTGTCTGATATTGCTCCCTCGATGATCCGAGCCAATCGCAGGCCGAGCCCACTCAGGAAGCCCAAACGTCGTCTTGCAGGACTCACGCCCGGGGCGGCGCGCGACGAGGCTCACGTGTTGTTGTCCGCCCCTACTTGATCCCCCCCTTGAACACGTAGAGATAGACGCTTCCCGGCGGGATGCCGCCCTTCCCGCCTCCGGTCCGTTCATTGATCTCAAAGGCTCGCGTCTCGTCGTCGAAGCACTTCGGCGGGATGTCCATGGGACCTTCCAGATCGACGACCATGGCATCGATGTTGCTCGCGCGCGGATCACCCTTCAGGCGGTAGAGCTGGATGCTCCTCGGCGACCGCAACGGCATCTTCAGCGTCACCGGAGTGTGGCCATCGCCGAAGTCGCGTCCATCGTGCTTGCCGTCAAGCTTGCGGGAGAGGACGACGGCTGAGTATGTGTCCTTCTCGTCCCAGAACGCATAGACACCGATCAGGGGTTGGTCCTTGCTGCCCCTGTAGTCTGCTTTCCAGGCCAGCGTTGGAATGCTCCTCTCCTTGATCGCAAGCATGCACCGCCCCTGCGCATACAGGTTGCGCATCGGCGTGTGCCCGATCTCATTCGGGAGGCTGTTGAGATTGAATGAGATAGGCAGCGCCTTCTCCGTGATGACCTTCTCGGTTACCTCGACGACCGCCGGCGCAAACGGGTCGTCCGCGCCGAGGGTCATGCCCCCCATGCATATCAGGATGCAGGATGCCCACAGAACAGATTGGCGAGTCTTGCCCATCGTGTTCCTAATCCTCTCGTGTTGGGGAGGGCCGGCTTCTCTGCGGCTTGCCGTGGTTCTTCTCGTTCTTTCCCGTGCAGGCGGACGACCTCCTGCGCCGGGTCGAAGTCCTTCCACTCTCCGCCATTGGCCGTCACGCGGGTGATCGGCGCGGCCATGGAATGCGGGAGGCGAAGGAAGAGGGCACGCGGTGCCTGGACGATCGTCACCTCGCCTGGCTTCCCCGCTGCCCGGGCCGCGCCTGCAATAGGCGCCGCGGTTGCAGGAGGGCGGACCGCTCCGCAAAACACGTTCCCTCGGTCGCTCACTTGCTCTTTCCCTCGGTTTGTGCTTGACTCCTCCGATCGAGCGTCGTCGATTTCACTTCTGACACCGATATCATCTATACCACATGCGGGTCGGGAGGTCAACATTTCGATAGTCTCTCGCGGCCGGGCGGCCACGCCCCCGTGTCCGCGAAACGGGATGCCGTGCAATGGGTCGGGGGCTGCTCCGTGTGGCGGCGGAACCCAGGGGCCATGGTTCGCGAAGCCAGACCGCCCCGCGGCCTGGGCGACCGCAGGGCCGCGCAGCGCCCATCCCGGGCACAGTGCATGCTGCAGCGGAACCTCCGGTTCCGCTGCGCGTCTAATACAGAAGGGCTGACCGCGGGTGTGCTTTCCGTAAGGAGCTCAGGAGATGGTATCGAAGCTTGTGTGCGTCGTGTGTGGAGCTCTGCTTCTTGCGTTCGGGCTCGGCCCTGCCCGCGCCGCGGAGCACGCACTGCCCAAGGATCCGAAGACACCGGCGATTGTCCTCGACTGCCGGGGCGGGATGATCGCGCGGCAGAACGACGAGCCGCAGTTCCAGATCCTGGCTGACGGCGCTGTCATCCTCGGCGCCCCCTATGGCACCACGAAGCGAGTCGAGGCGAGGATCAGCCAGGATGCTCTGCGGAAACTGGTCCAGTTCATCATGGATGAGCAGGAGTTCGCCAAGTTTGACGCCGAGGCAGTGCGGAAGGCGATCCAGGCCAAAGGCCCGGGGCTTGCAGTCGCGGATGCCGGGACGACAGTGATCCGCGTGAATGTGGACGACAAGGCGCGTGAGGCAGAGGTCTACGCACTGGGCATCATGGCCACGCAGCACCCGGACATCAAGGCGTTAGCTCAGTTGAGGGCTATCGAGCAGCGCCTCCGACGCCAGCAGAACGTGCTCTGGGCACGTGGCCCCGACAACATGCGGAAGCACCTGGCGACGGTGAATGCCCGGCTCAAGGCCGACCATCCAGAGGTGCCGCCGCTGATCGAGGAGCATGTGGGCGCGGCGTTCGTCCGTACTGACGGGACGTTCTGGATGCAACTGAGCCGAACCGAGGAGCTCGGAGAAGGCCAGCGCCGCGGCACACACGCCAGCCTCAGCATCCCGCCCGATGGCGAGCCCGAAGTCAAAGTGCAAGTCTTCAGCCTGCCGCCAGTTAGGAAGCCTGCGGGTGGCATCAGACTGCAACCTGGCCCCTGAACGGCGATCCAGGGCGGGCCGGTAGCTCCACCACGCAGACCATCCATCGCAGAGCCTGCCGCCTGCGACAGACGCATGGTGCGGGGCGACACCGGCGAGCTGAGTTGGGGAGTCTCGCCAAGACTCCCCAATCCCGTCGCTCACATCCTGACTGGGCGCAGAGCAGACGCCATGACCGCTCGAGCCGGCCGCCCAGGGACTCTCCTTCCGTGGGGTCATTCCGGTTCGTCGAACTCCAGGGTGACCTTGAGCGAGCCGGGGTGCGCGGCCGGATTGGTGTACATCTCAAAGGCTTCCTCGGCCCGGCACCAGGGGAGGCGCGGAGTGACGATGCAGGCCAGGTCCGTCCGCCCGCGGGCGATCCAGCCGACGGCAGAGCGCAGCAGCCCGCCATGCCCGTTGGAGCACAGGATCTCCGTGCAGTTCCCGTTGGAGAACGCCCACGGGAACAGGGTCATCTCCTCATGTTGCACACCGAAGGGCACCAGGCGGCCTTTGCGCCGCGGCAGCCGCGCCGCCAGGACCAGCGCCTCCGCCGTGTTCCCCGCTTCGACGCTGAGGTCTACCATCGCGCCGCTCGTCAGATCCCGGACGTCCTGGATGGCGTCGCCCGTGGAGGCATCGACCACGTCGGTGGCTCCGAGTCTCCGTGCCCACTCGAGCCGCCAGCCGACCAGGTCAATCGCGATGACCTGTTCGGCTCCCATCCGGCTGAGTATCTCGGTGAAGATCAGGCCGATCGGCCCCTGGCCGACCACGGCGCAGCGCTGGCCGATGACGGGGCCTGTTCGGCTGAGGGCGTGCAGCACCGTGGCAAGCGGCTGGGCGACGACGTAGGCGCCGGGGTCCGGCGCGTCCTCGGGCAGGCGCACGGTCTCCTCGGCCGCGGCGACGAAATACTCGGCGAAACCGTCCCAGTACTTGGGCTGGGCCAGGACGCGCGTGCCGGCCCGCCAGTCCGGATGGCGCGACTCCACAATCACGCCGACATTCTCGTGGCCCATCCACCCGGGAGCGGAGGGCCGCCGGGCGGCCGCCCAGCACCCTTCGGCCGTATAGGCGCCCATGCTGGAGCCACACAGCCCGACGTGCGTGCACCGGACCAGCACCTGCCTGTCCTCCGGCGCAGGAACGGGGGCATCGTCCACAAGGCGCAGTCGCCGGGGTGCCTCGAACACGATCGCCTTCATAGGTGTCTCCTCGGATCAACGCGTGCCGCAAGGGGGTGGCGGGGATGTGCCAGCCGAAGTTCACGCGCTTGTTCATTGCGATGCGTTGGTAGGCGTGCTCCGACACCGGAGTCATGCCCCAGGTGATCCCAGACTGCGGCACAAAGGGCTCTCGTATCCCTTTCCTCTATGCCGTTTGCCCCGGTGCTCCCTGTACGGCACTGTGGCGCCTTGGCACCCCTACTTCGGCGCGCCCCTAAGGGCAGCGAGAGCCTCGTCGGTCAGGAGGTGGCGTTCCGGCAGCTTGCCGTAGTTGATGTTGCCGCCCAGGCCGCCGCCAATGTCGAAGCGGCCAACCCCACCGCGGCGCTGGCCCTTCCGGCGGAACGTCAGCGTTTCCCCGTCCCAGGTCAACGTGCCGGTCACGTCGTAGTCGCCGATGCCGAGCGGGAAAAGCAGGCGGTCGGGATGGCTTTTCTTATGGAGCTCCCGCTGCTCCGGCGTGAGCGCGGCCGCCAGGGCATTCCGCCATTCTTCCTCCAATGCTCGGCCTTCGTCGGGGAAGGCGCTGAGCTCGATCTTGACGATGTTCCCCTCTATCGCGACCTTCGAGTGCTCCTTCTGAGCGGCGCGGAGCCTGGCCATCACCCCGTCGTAGGCGGCCTGGAGCTTGCCCTGACCCGCCCGGTCCGCGCCCAACACGTAGGCATACCCGGCCATCCCCCGCCACTCGAACCCGGACTGAGCAGCCCGGGGGATATGCACAGGGTCTTCCTTCATGCGGGCGATCCACGTGTCGACCTGCCACAACTGCCCGTCGTCCGGCCCCGGCGGCGGCTGGGGCGGCGCGCCCTGGCCCTGCGGCTGCGCGGCCTGAGTCTGGGGTCGCGCTTCAAGGGTCTGGAGGCGCGCCCGAAGCGCGGCGAGGTCATAGGCTTGCTGGGTGAGGTCTCCCAATGCCTTGGCGACGTTCTCCGCCGCGCTCGCAAAGCCGGTCGATAGCTTCCCCTGGCCCTCTTCGAGCCGGCCGACGCTCTCCTGAAGCGTGCGGTTGTCCGCTGCCGTACCGGCCAGTTCCTGGACCCTGGCCGCCAGCTTCTCCTGCTCGTCCGAGACTGCCTTCACCCGCTGGCCGACTCCCCACAGGCCCACGAGATTGAGCGCCGTGAGGGCGGCGAGGACAATCAGCAGCCCCTTGACCAAGAGCCCGGATCCCTTCATGGACGCACTCCTTCAATCAGCTCATAGGAGCCATAATTGACCTGCTTTCTTACCCGGGAGCCGTCCGCACCGATGGCCCGGACCTCATTGTGGACGTTGATCGGACAGCTACCCGTCAACACCTTCCCGTTCCAGCTCAGGGACTTGGTCCCGTTGTCCCCCATTTCAAGGACCAGCTTGCCGAGTCTCTCTGCCGATTGAGCCGGGCTTGCGGCCAGAAGAAGCGCGAGGACGCCCATCATGCTCGATGCTTTCGCGGTACATGGAGACATTGTTTGCTCCTTCATGGTTCTATCCACGCCAATCATCATTGCCGGTCGCGGCATTGTCGCGCGACCGGCACATCGACCCTCGCTCAATACCGCCGGATGCCGATCAGCCGCACAGTCCTTGGCTCCAGCACGTTGACCTTGAGCGTGCGGGCGTGAAAATCCAATTCCGTCGGCGGCCTGTTGTTCGCGAGCATGTCTGAACTGAAATCGCGTACACGGATAAACTCCTGCCACGGCAGGCGCGGAGTCAGGTTCAACTTGTCCAGGTCCACAATCAGCGCGGCATCCACCCGCTTGTCTCCGGTATTCGCCACGGCCAGCAGGACACGGTCCGGCAACACCCACGCCGCCGTGTGCACTGCGGCGTTCGCGCTCGCCACGTGGGGCGCATTGCCGAACTCATGGAACGTCGCGCCCGGCTCGGCCGCGCCCCAGTTGAGGATCGCCTCGGGGACGGCGACCGGCGCCGGCGCGCCGGCTTTCGCCGCGACCGCCTTGAGCGCAGCAAACAGGCGACCGGCATCCTGTTCCTTCTCCAGCCTGAGGCCGATGTACCGTGCGCGATGAGGGGCCAGCGGCGGCAGACTCAGCGTGCCGGTGGCCGCGTCAAGGCGGCACTCCATCCCAAACAGGCCGGGCACCGAGTAACTTCCCGAGTGGCCTTTGAAATAGCTGGCACCGCCGTTCTCCGGGCCGTACAACTCCCGAGCCACGACCTCGGTGCCAGGCGCGTCCAGCCCCAGCGCCTTCAGATCCACCTTCAGCGTGATGTTCTGGGTGTCCTTGCGGTTGTAGTTGAACACGCCGAGCAACACGCGATCCACCCGGCCAGTCACAGGCTCGGCCACCATGCCGGTGCCATCCTTGTCCGCGAGGCGCCAGAGCGAGATCAGCAGATCCTTGTTGTCGCACGCCACGTAGGGATTGCGCCAGTAGGGATGATAGGCTGTGGCGTCGCCGTTGAGCCCGAAATCAAGGATCGTGTCGGGCATGCCGGCGCCATTGGGTTCCGCAGCCGCATAGGGGTTGAACCAGGAATCGTGCATCCACAGGTATTCCTGGCGCTCGATCCGTGCGAGTGTTTCCTTGGCTTTATCCTCGGAGAAGAGGTGTCCCATCCAGCAGATCGGCACGCCCCAGTTGTGCGGGCTGGACATCGAGCGCATGCGCGCGATGGGGTAATAGTCCACCCAGTCGCGGTCGGAGACATCCAGATTGAAGCTCAGTTCCCCGTCCAGCACCGCGTCCATCCACGGCATCGCCACCGTCAGGTAGGCCTGCGTCGAGTGACCGCCGTTGCCGTTGGGCACCAGTTTATACTGGGCCATCAGCGCCTGCAGACGCTGAAAAAAGCGCCGCGAGTTCCAGCCGACGTAACCATTCTGGGTCTGACCGTTCGGTAACAGATAGCACTGCCCGCTGACCGGGTTGCCAATCTCATTCGGAAAGGTGATGTCCCAATAGGTCTGCACGACGCCCCCTTTCCCGAAAGCGCCGTCGAACAAATACATGGCATAATCCAGGAAGCTCTGATCGAACTCGCAATCCCAGCGCCCGCCGCGGCAGAAGTAGTTCATGAGATCGTCCTGGATCGTCTTTGGCCCCCAGCCGGACAGGGTGAACGACATGTGCTGCCAGCTCACGCCGCTGCGCGCCCCATACGGACTGAACCACTGCTGCGCCCGCACGCAGGCATCCGCGCTGGGCCCATACGCCGTTTGCTTGCCGGTTTTCTGTTCCGACCACAGCGCATCCCACTCCTCAGGGTAGCGCGACTCGGGGTGGATCCAGTTCATCTGTTGGGCGCCCTCGTTGACCATCTTACCGGTCTTCGAGTCCCTGCGCACGCTGCGGTGAGGCACGAAGAAAGTGCCGTCATCCGTGGCGTTGACCGCGCGCCAGCCCTTGGTGAACGGCCGGAACGGCGTGGCCATGTAGCTGAAGGCGATGGTGCGCTTGTCGGCCAACGTCACTGGCTTGCCGACGATATTATTGCGGAACACTACCTCGCCGGCACCGGGGGTCTGCCCACTCGCTCCGGTCCGAAGGACCTCATGGGCGGGGATGTCGTCCTCCGGAAACCAACCCCGGTCGCTGTCGGCCCACCACACGAACCCGCGGCGTTCGCTGCCTACCCACACGGTCGGGTAGAAATTGCCCTTCGCCATGCGGCTTCCTGGCTTGCCGGTCACCAGCGTCGACCACAGCGATCCGCTCTTGTCACGCGGCAGCAGCATGGCCGTCATGCTGGAAAAATTGCCGCCCGGCCCGATGCAGACCAGACCATCGGCGTCTTCATCCGCCAGCGGATATTCCAGCCGCAGCGCTTCCACCGCCACCGGCTCCCTGCCCTCGGGGCCGTAGGTCAGTTCCACATACACCAAGCCGTCCTGCTCCAGCCATCCCTCGGCCGAGAACGACAGTCCAGCCCCGGTGCTTGTCCCTTTGAACCGGACCCGCCAGTCCTTCGCATCCGTGATCGTCGCCGGGGCGAGCAGAACAACGGTCTCCTTGCCGCCCGCCTTCACCACCAGGCGCCCAGGCGCCGCGGTCACCGGGCGACCCTGCGACTGAATGGCCTGCGGCAGCCCCAGGGCACTAAGAGAATATTCGCGGCCCCAGCAGGAGAGCATCTCCGACTTCTGACCTCTGTCCTCCGTCCTCTGAGTCTTGATCGCGGTAAACGGCGGAATCACCTGGTCGGGACTGCCAAACGTCTTGCCCCACCACTGCGGGTATTCCTTCGCTTCATCCTTCTTCTCGATGGTCGCGGTCATCGGGCCGCGGACCTTCCCGTCCTTCATCGTGATGGCGCCCTCAACCGTGTACTTGCCGGGCTTGAGTTCGGGCAGGGTCACCAGGTCCTGCAGACGCCAGAGCACCGCTTTGTCGATCTTACCGGCGGCGATCTCCTTGCCCGGCGTCCCTTCCGGATAGACCTTCCACGCCAGCCCGGCGGCATCCTCGGGCTTCTCGAAGAACCACGTGTCCCCCGCCAGCATCAGCAGGCGCCGGACGGGGCTGAAATCGACTCTGAAGCCGAACTTGTTCGGGTCCGGCGGTTGAACCGCGGCCAGCATCTCGGGCCGGTAGCCGACCTTGAAAAAGGCGGTGTAGCTCAACAGCGGCTTGCCGCCCATCGTGGCGTTGACATGCGCCACGCCATCGACGACGTTCGCAGGCAGCTTGTCGGCCAGCTTGAACGAGGCCTCGCCCCCCGCCGGCACCGTCAGCGTCTCGGTCTTCACGATCGTTCCGGCCACGTCCACCGAGACCTCGACCTTCGCTTCCTCTTTGGTCGGATTGAATGCCTTGACGGTCATCGCCGCCGTGCCGTCCGTGGCCAGATTGTTCAGGCTGTCCATGACGAACTGCACGCCCGGCGTGTTCTCCACCAGGGTGGCGCGCGGGTAGCCGCCGCCGGAGTCGTCGAAGTATGAACCCAGACAGGGGATGCGCGCCTGCGTCCAGCCCGGGATGTGGTTGAACCCCAGCATCAGACGCCATTCGTCGCCGACCCGGTTCTCGCCCTTGAGTTCGAAATCCTCCGGCGTACAGCTCATCTCCAGTTCCCACCAGCTGCCGCCGTTGGGGGCCGAACCCGGTTCCGTGATTCGCCAGGCCGTCTTGAACTTCGGGTCCCAGTCCTTGAACATCTGACCCAGCGTCAACCGACTGGTATCCCCCTTATTGCCGATGCAGTTCACGAAAAACTTGAACGCCGCTCTCCGATCCACGACATTCCTGCCCATCGGCTTCCAGACGAACTCCAAGCCGTCGTCGAACGTGTAGGCAAGCCCGTCGGCGCGCCCGCTGTGGATCGCCGGCTTGTACCCCGCCCCCAGATAGGTGCGTACGGCCAGATACAGATGCCCGGAATCCCACGCCAGGCAAAACATCACCGGACGCGGGATGAGGATGTTGTTGCCCACGTCGCCGATCCCGCTGATCGCGGCGGCCTCGCGCCATTCCACCGGATCGATCGTGCCGTCGATCACCGGGGCTCTGGTCATCCGCGGCACCGCGACGGACGGGATCCACTCCTTCTTGAAGTCCTTCGGCAGTTCTGCCCACGCCCCGGAGGCCCAAAGAGTTAGCACCACGGCCATCACCACCTGCTTCAACACTGTCTTCCACCGTGCGTTCATTCCTGGCCTCCGCAGTTCGACAGATTCTGCCATGTCGCGCCTCCTGACTTGTGTTGTAGCTGTCTCTGCCGAGTCAATGCCGTCTTCAGTTGAAACTCCGCGGCTCCCGGGTCTCGCTCATGCCACCTCCTTTCCTGCTGGTTGGGGCCCCCATGAACCCGGTCAGACACAGCCAGTCTAAAGGGAGCCGCCCTCAGTTTCAACCAGGAATAGCACAAGTTCCGTGGCGGCTCCGAACACTGACAAGGGGACACCCGCAGGCGGGGCCAGCGCGGCGCCCGCGCTCTTCAGGAACGCGCGTCGGGCCAGATTCTTCCGCATCCTCAGTCTCCTGCGACAGGATCCATCACCCTCGGCTGTTAGGACGCTAACCCGGCGAAGACCCGTCGAGCGTACTGCGCGCCGCGGCGATGGGCTTCGATGGCGTCGAGCGTCTTCGGCGTGTCTCGCTCCACGGCCTGTTCGAGGACGAGGTGGGGCTTGACGCCGATCCGCAGGAGGTGCTGCATGACAGCAGGGTAGTCAATGTCGCCCTCGCCGAAAGTCTCGGTCCACGTGCCCCGGGCCGATTGTCGCAGGTGCAGCTCGGTGATGCGCGAGCCGTAGAGCGTGAGGATGTCGAACACCGCGACCGCGGAATTGCCCGCGCCGCGGAAGATCCAGTGGGCGTCGAAGCAGAGAGTCACCTGCTTCGGGTCCGTGCCGACCATCATGTGGTGGAATTCGCGAGCCGCATGACGCATCTCGGCATCGTGGTTGTGGTAGGCGAGGGTCAGGCCGACCGCTGCGAGCCGTTCGCCCAGTCGGTTCAGCGCGGCCGCCTGGGTCGTGAGCTGGGTATCGTCCTTGCTCTCCGGCCCGCCCCAACGGATCGGGTTCGGGTTGGTCACGATGATGCGGGTGCCAACGCGCTTCGCCTCCCCAGCGACCGCGAGGACGTTCTCGATGCTCTTCTCCGCGGCGTCCTCGAGGTGAAGAGTGCTGTTGACATAGAGCGAACGCACTTCCAGCCCGCTTTTCGTCAGGAGAGGAGCCAGGTCCGCCACCTGCTTGGGCTGATCGACGATGGGCTCGAGGCCATTGAGCCCGCTGGCCGCGATGTCCGACAGGGCCGCGTCGAGCGCGAACGGGCGGTTGTCGCGCTGGCAGAACGTCATCCACGGGTACTGATTC
>Ga0315274_10013962_pt1 | contig 11409 bp, 13 predicted proteins | sample YL17G02_20_MG_FD_203700 | JGI IMG/M metagenome (GOLD analysis project Ga0315274, IMG submission 203700) | Sediment microbial communities from Yellowstone Lake, YNP, Wyoming, USA - YL17G02_20 | ecosystem: Environmental > Aquatic > Freshwater > Lake > Sediment | place: USA: Wyoming | collected...
GACCGGGCAAAGAATGCAAGGGCCTGCCAGAGATCCAGCTATACGACCTGAGCGTCGATATCGGGGAACGCAGAAATGTTTACGCTGACCATCCTGAGGTTGTTGCAGAACTAAAGTCCCTGCTCACGCGCAGCGTGGAAAATGGTCGGAGCACTCCGGGGGCAAGGCAGAGCAATTCCGGAGATGGCTTGTGGGAACAGCTCTGGTGGATGGATCCCAGAAGACCGTCCGACGTGGGGAGCAAGCCATGACCGGGACAATCCAAAGAGAGCCCATCGAATGGTTTGATATCTGGATCGAAAAAGCCAATGAGGAGATAACATCGCGGGTTCTCTTGATCGGCGATTCGATCACGAAATCCTATTTTGATCAGGTAGCGAAACATCTAAGCGGGAAAGCTGCCTGCGCCCGGGGAAGCACATCCAGGTATATCGGAGACCCCATCCTACTGGCAGAGTTATCCCTGCTCTTCAAAGAATATTCATTTTCAATCATCCAATTTAATAACGGCTTGCACGGGATGGATAATCCAGATGAAATGTACCAGGAGAATTTGCCCAAAGTAATTCACTTTATCCGATCACTGGCTCCTGAGGCGAAGTTGATCTGGGCAAGTACAACACCGTGGCGGTGCGAGGGGGATGTTTCCAGGCTGCATGACCTGAATAAGAGGGTGATCCTGCGAAACCGGGTTGCGCAAGAATTTGCGGCCGCTGAAGCCATACCGATCAATGACCTGTATGAGCTGATTGGCGACCATCCGGAGTATTACAGCGAGGATGGCGTCCATCTACTGGAAAACGGAAGAAAAATACTCGCAGATAGAACTTCCGAACTAATCCTTGGAATATTGAATGACATCGGCTGACTGAATGAAAGGATGGATTGATATGAATAATTGTTATCCAAAAATCGGCATTCGCCCCGCCATTGACGGGCGGCGCAAAGGCGTGCGTGAATCACTTGAAGAACAGACCATGGGGATGGCCCAACGCACGGTGGAATTCCTGGGCAGCAATCTGCGTTATCCAAATGGCGACCCGGTACAGTGCGTGATCGCGGACACCTGCATCGGCGGACTGGCTGAATCTGGCGCATGTGCGACTAAATTTGCCCGCGAGGGTGTCGGGGTGACGATCACAGTCACCCCCTGCTGGTGTTATGGCTCTGAGACCATGGACATGGACCCGCTGATGCCCAAAGCGGTATGGGGATTCAACGGGACCGAGCGACCGGGAGCGGTATACCTGGCGGCTGCACTGGGGGGTCACAATCAGAAAGGGCTGCCGGCCTTCAGCATTTACGGTCAGGATGTTCAGGATGCAACGGATACCAGCATCCCCCTGGATATCCAGGAGAAATTGCTGCGCTTTGCCCGGGCGGGTCTGGCAGCTGCAATGCTGCGCGGGAAAAGTTACCTGTCGTTCGGGAATGTTTCGATGGGTATCGCGGGCTCGATCGTTGACCACGGTTTTTTTGAAAGCTACCTCGGGATGTGGGTGATGACCTGCGACATGAGCGAATTCACACGGAGGATCGAACGGAACGTCTACGATCCGGATGAGTTTAAAAAGGCCATCCAATGGGTGAAAGAGAATTGTCATGAAGGCCGCGATTACAATCCCGCTGAACGACAGAAGAGCCGCGCCCAAAAAGACGAGGAATGGGATTTCGTGGTCAAAATGACCCTGATCGCGCGGGACATCATGGTTGGCAACCCGCGCCTGGCAGAGCTTGGCTTTGGAGAAGAAGCGCTGGGGAACAATGCCATCCTGGGCGGTTTCCAAGGACAACGGCAATGGACCGATCACAAACCGAACGGTGATTTCATGGAAGCGATCTTGAATTCTTCGTTCGATTGGAATGGGCTGCGCGAAGCCTATACCTTTGCCACCGAGAACGACAGCCTGAACGGGACCGCCATGCTCTTCAGTCACCTGCTGACCAATACCGCCCAGATCTTTGCAGATGTGCGCACTTACTGGTCGGCGGAGGCGGTAAAACGGGTGACCGGTTACGCTCCCAGCGGACTGGCCGAAAATGGTTTCATCCACCTGATCAATTCCGGGGCTGCCAGCCTGGATGTCACCGGACAACAGGAAAAAGACGGCAAACCGGCGATGAAGCCTTTCTGGGACATCAGCCAGGTTGAAGTGACCAGGTGCCTGGAAGCCACGCAATGGTTCCCGGCCATCGATGAATACTTCCGGGGCGGCGGTTTCTCCTCGGGCTTCCTGACCAAGGGCGGGATGCCATTCACCATGAGCCGCCTGAACCTAGTCAAGGGGCTGGGACCGGTACTGCAGATCGCTGAAGGCTGGTCGATCGATCTGCCAAGCGAAGTCCACGAGGACTTGAATGAACGGACCAACCCGACCTGGCCGACGCACTGGTTCGTGCCGCGCCTGACGGGAAAGGGAACCTTCCGGGATGTCTACTCGGTGATGGCCAACTGGGGCGCAAACCACGGTGCGATGAGCTACGGGCACATCGGTGCAGACCTGATCAGTCTGGCTGCGATCCTGCGCATCCCGGTGTGCATGCACAACGTCCCGGACGAGAATATCTTCCGCCCGAGCGGTTGGAGCGCCTTTGGAACCGATGACCTGAGCGGGGCTGATTACCGGGCGTGTGCCAACTTCGGTCCGATCTACGGTTGATGTATCGGAGGGTTCGATGTTGAAAGGTATTCCTGCGCTGATCTCGCCGGAACTGATCAAAATCCTGATGGAAATGGGACACGGGGATGAACTTGTCATTGCAGACGGAAATTTTCCGGCGGCGAGCATTGCCCAGCGGCTGGTGAGGGCGGACGGGCTGGACATCCCGCCGTTACTGGATGCAATCCTGACGGTATTTCCGCTGGACCAGTACGTGGAAAGACCAGTGGCATTGATGGCGGTCGTATCCGGGAATCCATACCAACCGGTGATCTGGGAAGAATACCGGTCAATTGTAAAAAGGCATGAAGCTGGTTTCAGCGATTTTGAGTTCGTTGAGCGGTTCGCTTTTTATGAACGGGCGAAAAAAGCGTATGCAGTCCTTGCCAGCAGTGAAAAAGCGCTATACGCCAACATCGTGATCAAGAAAGGTGTGGTCAAGTAGAGGATGAGCCATGTCTGATCCGCAAAGTTACATCGCTGTTGACCTTGGCGCCGAGAGCGGGAGGGTGGTCCTTGCATCCCTGGAAGGGGAGATTGTGAACCTGAAGGAAGTCCACCGCTTCGCCAATGGACCGGTACGACTTCCGGATGGCATTCACTGGGATGTGCTGCAGCTGTGGAGCGAGATCAAAACCGGGATTGCGGCAGCCATCAAGGGCGGGGCGAACCCGGCAGGTATCGGGCTGGACACCTGGGGGGTGGATTTTGGGCTGCTGGACCGAAACAGATCCTTGCTTGGCAATCCCTTCCATTACCGGGACGCGCGAACCGACGGGATGCTGGATGAGGCGTTTAAGCGGGTGCCGCGGGCTGAGATCTTTGCAAAGACTGGGATTCAGTTCATGCAACTCAACAGCCTGTACCAATTGCTGTCCATCTCGCTGGGCAACCCGCGAGTTTTTGACCTGGCGGAGACATTCGTGACCGTGCCGGACCTGTTCAATTACTGGTTGAGCGGGAAAATCGCCAATGAATTCACCATCGCCACGACAACCCAATGTTTCAACCCGATCCAGCATGAGTGGGACCAGGAGCTGCTGGAAAGTTTTGGCATTCCAACCCGGCTCTTCCGACCGGTCAGCGAGCCGGGAACGGTCCTGGGAACTTTGAACCAGGGGGTGATGGAGGAAAGCGGGGCAGGAGCGATCGCGGTGGTGGCGCCGGCCTGCCATGACACGGGGTCAGCGCTGGTGGCCGTGCCAGCCCAAAACCAGGATTTCGCGTGGATCAGCTCGGGAACCTGGTCCATCATGGGAGCAGAAGTCCGCCAGCCTGCACTGGGTGAAAAAGCACTGGCTTATAACATCACGAATGAAGGCGGGGCAGGCGGGACTTGGAGATTATCCAAAAACATCATGGGATTGTGGCTGGTACAGGAGTGCCGGCGGAGCTGGCAAAGCCAGGGCGAGGACCTGAACTATGACGAGATCACACGGCTGGCCAGGGATGCAAAGTCATTCCTGGCGGTGGTGGACACGGATGCAGACCTGTTATTTCATCCCGGCGATATGCCGGAAAAAATCTGCAAGGCCTGCAGCGAAAGCGGACAGGAGATACCCCAGACCAAAGGGGAGATCATACGAGTGGCACTGGAAAGCCTGGCTTTGAAGTACCGGTGTACCCTGGAACAGATCGAAGAGCTGGCAGGCAAGCGGCTTGATCCGATCCACATCATCGGGGGCGGAACCAAGAACCGGCTGCTGAACCAGTTCACAGCGGACAGCACGGGCAGACCGGTGGTGACCGGACCGGTAGAGGCGACCGCGACAGGAAATGTGCTCATGCAGGCTATCGCGCTGGGACAACTCGGGTCCCTGGCGGATGCACGGGCGGTGGTGCGCAAGTCGTTCGAGCTGGAGAGTTACCAGCCAGGCAAGCGGGACGGCTGGGACGAAGCCTACACCAAATATATGCGGTTGTTTGGAAAGACAAGCGAAATAAGTTGAGGATATACGCATGACGATAGAAAAGATCGAACACCCTGACGGAAGCACGGATCCGTTCCGGCTGTCTGAGGAGAAATTGCGCTGGTGGCGGGATGCCAGGTTCGGCATGTTCATCCACTGGGGAGTCTCTGCAACCATCGGTGGAGACGGCTGGCTTATGGTCAGCAACAAGGTGTGCGCCAGGGATTACCGGAAGATGGCGGAAGGATTCCAACCGAAGAACTTTGATGCGGATGCCTGGGTGGAAGCGGCGAAACAAGCCGGGATGAAATACATGGTGATGGTGGCACGTCACCACGACGGGTACTGCCTGTTCGACAGCCAGTTCAGTGATTTCACCTGTACGAAAATGGGCGGGCGGGATTATTTCAGGGAGTATGCGGAGGCCTGCCGGCGGGGAGGACTGGGGGTGGGTTTTTACTATTCCCCAATGGACTTCCGTTACCCGGGTTTCTTTTTTCCGGAGATGTACCGGGAAAGTGCCGAAGCGATGAAACAGCAGACCGATGACCAGATGCGTGAGCTGCTGACCAATTACGGGAAGATCGACATCCTGTGGTATGACGGGGGCGGGGATGACTGGCTTGGGATGGGGGGGATCGAGTGGGATCAAAAGAACTGGTGGCATTCGCGCGACCATGAATTCCCGCAGAAGAACCCATATTCTGGGAAACCACTGTGGGAACCGAAAAAACTGACCGCAATGGTGCGCGAGCTCCAGCCTGAGATCGTGATCAACAACCGGGGAGGATGGGAGGGGGATTTCATCACGCCGGAAGGGAAGATCGGCGAGTTCAACACAAAAAGGGCATGGGAAACCTGTGATGTGCTGGCGAAATCCTGGTTCTGGATGCCGGACCAACCGATCCTTTCACTGCGGACCGCGGTACAGATGCTGGTGCGGGTGATCGTTGGAGACGGGAATTTACTCCTGGATGTCGGGCCGACAGCGGATGGCGTGATCGAGGCCAGGCAGGTGAGGCGCCTGAAAGAAATGGGGGAGTGGCTGAAGACTTACGGTGAAAGCGTGTATGGCACCCGGGGAGGGCCGTTCCCATCTCATAACTGGGGCGGGTTCACGCACAAGGACAACCGGCTGTATGTACACGTTGTGGACTGGCCTGAAAATGAAGTTGTGGTACCGGGAATCGCGAGAGATGTCCTTACCGTGCAATGCCTGACCGCTGCGAGCCTGGATTTCAAGACAGTCGGAAATGACCTGCACCTGAGCGTTCCTGCCAGTGACCGCCAGGCGATCGATACGATCTTTGAGATCAAGATGAATGAAGAAACAAGCAAACTGGAAAAATAAGACAGGACCTGATCCATGCTAAATCCACCTTTTCCTGAACTGGATGACCTGCTGCACATAATGGGGGATGCAGGCAGACACCTGGCCGCGGGAGAAGCAGGAACGGGATTGAGCGTGGACGAGATCCGGGCGATCTGCACAACCTTCAGCGTCAAGCAGGATATATATTAAGGGTACCTGACCTTCGAAGTGGAGAAAATGATGGTTCGAAAATCCAAATATTCTTCCAAAGAACTGGTGTTGCGGAATTATGCCTTCCAGCCGGTGGACCGCTTCAGCATTGACTGGTGTGCATGCACGGAAGTGTATGAACGACTCAAGAAGCACTATGGACTCAGCACTGACCTGGAGTTGATGGAAAAGCTGCACGTTGATTTCCGTTATCCCAAACCGAAATGGATCGGACCAGAAATGGTGGATGAGCAGGGACGGCCCACCGATTATTTCCGGATTCCGCGGTCGGGGGTGGGAGACTTCGGTTATGCGGTGGAAAACCCCCTGGCGAAGGTCTCCTCGGTAGCGGAGGTGGAAGCCTATCCCTGGCCAACCGTGGATATGTGGGATTATGATGACTATACCGAGCGCTGCTGGAGCTTTGAAGAATATGCAGTGCTGGGAGGCGGGTGGGGCTGGTTCTTTGAGGCAGCCAGCGAGCTGGTGGGGATGCAGAATTGGTTCTCACTGCTATTCAAAAAGCCTGAAGTGTGCCATGCCATCCTAGGGAAAATTGTAGACTTCATGGAAGGCTATTCCGAGATCATGTTCCAAAAGGCAGGCAAATATATCGACATCTGCTTCACCGGAGATGATTACGGGATCCAGAGCGGACCAATGATCAGCCCGGCCATGTTCGATAAGTTCGTGCGACCATACCTGCAACGTATGTATAACGTGGGTAAGAAATACAGGAAACCAGTGATGCACCACTCGTGCGGGAGCGTAGCCAAGTTCATCCCAACGTTCATGGAGATGGGATTGAACATCCTGGAGCCGATCCAGGTGGGAGCGGCGGGGATGAATGTCAAAGAGCTGGCGAGCCGGTTCGGAGGCAAACTATGCTTCCACGGGTCGATCAACACACAGACCACACTGCCCTTTGGAACACCGGAGGATGTGAGGCGTGAAGTACATGAGCGGGTTGAGACCTTCAGGCCTTACGGTGGATTCACGATCGCACCCTCCCAGCACCTGCTTCCAGAAGTGCCCACCGAAAACATCGTGGCCATGTACGAAGCAGCCTGGGAATATGCGTGGCTCTAAGAATGGAAGTTTGAGATAAGATGCCAAAGATCAAATTGTATGCCAGCCTGCGGAATGTAAGCGGGATCACTGAAGCGATGATCCCGGGCAAGAGTGTACGGGATGTACTCGAAGCGCTTAGCGGGGAATTCCCGGAGTTACAGAGGGTTGTCTTTTCCGGGGAACAACTGCGGGTGATCATCGCCCTGAATGGACAGACCCTGGCAAAAGAGACCGCCCTCGAAACCCTGGTTCTGGATACGGACCAGATCGCCATCTTTCCGCCCGTTGCGGGTGGATAAAAAAAAGGAATATTAAAATGACTGGTTGGAATGAGAAAATACTGGATATCGACCTGACAGGCAGAACGATCAAGACGATCCCGCTGGACATGGATATGGCCCGGCTGTTCGTGGGCGGGAGAGGCCTGGGAGGCAGGCTGTTGTGGGACCTGGTCGGGCCGGAGGTGGAACCACTGAGCCCGGAAAACGTGCTGATCTTCACCAACAGGCCACTGACCGGCACCGGTTACCAGACCAGCAACCGATTCTCGGTGAGCACCAAGAGCCCGCTGACAGGCACGATCCTGGACGCCAATTCGGGCGGATTCTGGGGGATGCAATTCAAGAGGACCGGGTATGCGGTATTGATCGTGCGCGGGAAGGCTGAAAAACCGGTTTACATTGAGATCAAGCAGGAGCAGGCAAGCATTAACGATGCTGCAGACCTGTGGGGACTGCGGGTGAGTGAGGTCACCAAGAAGCTGGGACAGGACAAGAACAAGCGGAACGTGCTGTGCATCGGGCCGGCAGAAGAGAACCTGAGCCGGATCGCAGCGATCATGAACGACGGGCAACGGGCGCTGGCACGCGGCGGTACCGCAGGTGATTGCAGTTCTATCGACGACTCGTGTCGTCGAAGCAACCGACGGCGGCTGGAAGCCGCTTCGGTTAATATGGGACTTACCTCAAATTAATCGGATTTAGGGGAGATGGAGCGAGAGCCAAGGAAGAAAAAGCCCCCGGCGCGGAACGGTCAACGCGCGGGGACATTCAGGTGGAGATGGCGTTATGCAGGCGTGACGTTAGATACTTCGATCTCTAAGCAGCCAGCTGGCAATATCAGAGGCCAACCGCTGACGTACATTGACGAAGTTGTGGTCGGTATGGTACACGATGAAAGTCACCTTCGCTGCACCTGCACCCCTTAGCGTCCGATACAGCGGTAAGAGATACTGATCAATTGTAACTTGCTGGTCCTCCCATCCACCGAGGAGGAGTATTGATCGATCGGCAAGTTTCCCTGCGTTCTCCCTCAGCCCGTAAATTTCCTGGTGATCATACCACTCCTTGAGACCCTCATCAAAATCAAAATCCACTGGTCCCTCTGGTCTGTGCGTGGACAAATTGTAAACGCGGAATTCTTCTGCAAAGGCTGCATTTCGCTGATATTCTCGGGCTAATTCCCCGAAATCAGCGCCAGCGATCGAGACCACCCGCCGTACGCTTGGATCCTGCGTTGCATAGACCATCGCCATTCCCCCACCGAAGGAGTGCCCACCAATCAATAGCCTTGTCGTGTCCACTCTAAACCGTGTTTGCGCCTCTGCCTGTCTAAGCCATTGCAGGGTGATTGCGATGTCTTGCAGGGTATTGGCATTGCTCTGTAATCCTTCACTTGGGAGCAGGCCTCTAGGATTGAATGTTAAGAAGTTTATTCCCTTTTTGGCTAGCAACGGACCAAGGCATAGGTCGTCGTCAGGACCCCCGGGCCAGCCAGGGATAAAAAGGAGTGTGGCTTTCGGAGTCGTTCCAAAGGCATTAAAGAATCTGCCGCGCATGCGGGCACCATCGCTGATAAATTCAACTGAAATTGGTTCCATTTATCACCTCCAAAAAAGCACGCTTGGCACAGAGGACGTCTGCCCAACGGTTTGCATTAGTGGCGGTGTCTCGGGCAGGCGAGATTACTCACATTTTAGAGCCAAATCTGGCAAAACGTGCACCATTCGCGAGCGGCGGAGCCGCTGTCTGCTAGGAGATGGGGTTGGCCTGATTTTTGTCTTTCTCTCATTCTGTTTTCACATACCCAAGATATTTATTCACGATTTTAAGACCAACCGATTCATAGAGACGTATTGCTGGCATATTCGAAACACCAATAGAGACGCATACGCGGTTCATCGGGGAATGTTTTCTGCGACTTACATCCAGGTGGAATGTTTGCTTTGATCACCTGACCTCCACGATCTCGAAATACGGGAAACTCATCGCTCCTACGCTACCTGGGCAACCCAAATCGCCGCTGAAAACGCGCACGTAACCCAAAAAGTCACGGATTTCATTCCCTTTCATCGCTTCCCAGAGGTTCCCCGCCAACCTGGCGGTGATATTATTTTCCTCATCGTCCACAAAAGCCATGCGCGTGTCCATGCCTACATAACCTTCGCAGAGAGGCATCATCGCCTCAATCACACCGTAGCCGCGCACATGGACAAGTTGATCTTCGTAGGTGGCGTAGTCCTGCAAGATCCCTTTGATCGTGAGCAGCGGTTCCGCCGGCGTGGGGGTTGCGGTCGAGAGCCACTCCAGCGTGCACGCCAGCAACAAAACCGGAATGGCAGGAATGACAAACCACAGTTTCCTTATTTTCATGTTTTCTCTAAGACTTGTAGTAACGAAGATGGATCATAATAATCTGTGTTTCGCTTGACCTTCCCTTCCTCCAATTCGCTGATTGATGCCCCCCGAGTTAAGAAGCTCTTACCCGTGGTTGGTGTACCCGTCATGACCCACTCGCTGCCAACCCAGTTACCTGCGATGAAAAGTGATTCTAGCTCCAGTTTGAAGTCAGGAATATCAGCGAAGAAATCACTGTACCCAGCTTTCACAGCTTCTCTACCGCGCATGACTCCTCCTTGGGCTACATCCTCATAGAAACAATCTTCCGTAAAACATGATGCTATCTTCTCCACATCGTGAGAAGAGATCGCAGCAATTAAATCGCGGATCACTCTTGTTGAATCCTCTGTCATCTTGATTTCTCCGTCCCCTCGCAGATTGAGGGATTGGTGTGGCCAAACGGTTTTCTAGTTGCAGCGGCGGGACTCCTTTGCATTATCGCACCAAACCCGGTAAAACGCGCACTATTCGCGAGTGGTGGAGCCGTTGCCTGCTTGGAGAGGGGGTTGGGCAGCTTGGTTCGCACTAGGCTTGTGAGTTGCCATTCTGGAAGAAGCCAGCAATCGTTGCTCGTTCGTCTGGATCTAGTCTGATCTCCAACGCGCTGTCCACTAGGTCAAGATGCTCTGGACGGCGGGGGCCGATCAACGGCGCTGTCACGACAGGGTGTGACATAACCCAGGCCAGCGCCAGCGAGGCCATATCCACCCCGCGTTCAGTCGCATAGCGATGCAGAGCGTCCAAAGCCGGATATGTCTTATCGTTGACCAACGTCCGGAAATCCGGGCGCAAATCCATGCGTGAGCCAGCCGGGAAAGGCTCACCAGCCCGGTATTTGCCAGTCAGCCAACCACCCGCAAGTGGGCTGAAAGGTGTATGGCCGAGATGTTGATCCTGGCAAAGGGGAAACATTTCGCGCTCGTCAGTCTGATCTAGCAAACTGTAGGAATTTTGGACCCATTCGAAACGATGGAGGTGAAAGCGATCGCTGATCCACAAGGCCTTTGTCAGGAGCCAGGCCGGCATGTTGGCTGCGCCGATATAGCATACTTTGCCCTGGTGGATCAGATCATCCAGAGCGTGCAGGGTTTCTTCGAGCGGCGTGCCTGGGTCAGGTCCATGGATGATGTACAGGTCCAGGTGGTCAACCCCCAGACGGCGGAGGCTGAGGTCTATCTGGCGCAGAATATGTTGCCGGGATAATCCCTGGTCATTCGGCCCGTCACCCACCGGGCTATACACTTTTGTACTCAAGATTACCTGGTCGCGGACACTTGTTCCCTTTTGTTTCAGCCACTCACCGATGAAACTTTCGCTGAGACCACCGCCATAGGAATTGGCGGTGTCGAAGTAGTTGATCCCCAACTCCCACGCCTTATCCATGATGGCGTAGGCTTCTTCCCGGGTTGCAACCTTGCCAAACAGCGCAGGTACGCTGCCCATACCACCGAAATTGCCGCAACCCAGAGCAATGGCGGAGATCTTAAGTCCGGTCCGTCCCAAGTTTATATAACGCATACAACACCTCCAGAGTTAGCGGATGCAGAAGTAGTCTAATAATCTCGAGC
>Ga0315274_10013963_pt1 | contig 11408 bp, 26 predicted proteins | sample YL17G02_20_MG_FD_203700 | JGI IMG/M metagenome (GOLD analysis project Ga0315274, IMG submission 203700) | Sediment microbial communities from Yellowstone Lake, YNP, Wyoming, USA - YL17G02_20 | ecosystem: Environmental > Aquatic > Freshwater > Lake > Sediment | place: USA: Wyoming | collected...
GACTACTTTTTCGAGCTTCTCGTTGCGATCTTTGAAGAGGTGAAGCTCCTCAATACACTTGTCAAATTGTATTCTTGACAGATCATGTCTATCTAAGAGTCGGTCAAAGAGCCTCATGGCTGCTCCAATTTCCTAGTTATTGCGCGAAGCTCGCCTGCAACCTTTTGTGCATCGACCAGGCCCGCTGGCTCTAGTGCATTAGCAAACCCGCGAAGTAAATCAGCCATGTCGGTTACTCGTATGTACCTGTGACCGTTTGCAGTGAGGATTCTTGCATCAACGTAGTTAGGCTCTTCAATCATGGCTGCTCCTCTGGTTCAACAAGGTCTCGTGAGTCCCAGAATTGACATAAAGTACCGTCAGAGCCACAGCAGACCCAAAATGGCGTGTACTCGGCTTGTGTCCCATCGTCACGAAGATCGCCGTCTGTGTAGTGGCTTGGGCCAACAAGCTCTCCGCACACAGGGCACGGCATGGGTTTATCAAGTGGGTGCTTCTTGTTCGTCATGGCTGCTCCCTGGATACTCGATCTGTGTACAACAATGTCAAATGGTAGAGGATAGACACACATGTTTGAATCGGTGGGCGGCTCCGTCAAGATTGTGCGGTCAGGACCTAGGTAGACCGTCATGGTCGATCCTCCAGTCGGTCGTAGGCGTTCCTTATGCACCTATGCAAAGCACTGTTCGGTTGGATTTCTAAGCCCATGTCCAAGACATGCAAGCAGGCTTTCACCTCATCCTCGAGGCTTTTATTTGCCACATCGAGACTTTTAAGGCGGCGTATTTCAGCGAGACACTCTTCTAGCTGGGTGCGCTTCTCATAAGGATCTTGGTCGAAGCTCATGGTTCCCCCTCTAGCTGGGCGATCAGGGAGGAGTGGCGCGGTATCAACATCTATTGGAGATCCCCATTGAACGATGAAAGAATCTATATATTCGCTTGCTGTCATGGCTGTTCTCCTTCTTTCCATCCGATCACCACAGGCTCTACCGGCTTCTTTTCTGGCTTCTCAGCCTCTTCCGGCTTCTCTTCTGGCTTCTCTTCTGGCTTCTCTTCTGGCTTCTCTTCTGGCTTCTCTTCTGGCTTCTCGGGCTCTTCTTCAGGATCAGGCAAATAAACAATGCCTCGGTTCCAATCCTTCAGCGCAGTCTTATCTCCAAAATGTCCCGGGTACGCGAAGGTAGCGCACCCACACCCCAGGCACTTGACGTAAAACACCAGCTCATCCCTGGGGTATTGTTTAAACACCCCGAGGTCTTCGCATAGCGGGCAGGTTTCCAGAACCTGAGGCTTAGGCTTCCTAGATCGCCTCTCTAGCTTATGTGCCAGCTTCGCGATCTCATGGCGGTTCTCCAAGAACTTTTGGGCGGTGTCTATGGCGCCAACAATAGCAGTATGGACTGTATAGGTAACTAAGCCGGTGATGAGGACATACGCCAAGGCTGCTTCTGGGGTCATTTTGTCTCCCCGACAACTAGCAGAGACTGGGCGTCCATTGTTTGGTGCAATTTTATGGCTAGTTCATCATCGTTCACGGTTGCTCCAATTCTCCGTCTTCTTCAACGGGCATGTAAATATGATCAGGCGCCCTACGGATCTCCACAGGCCCATCTTTAGTCCATAAGACGTCTGGGTAGCGTCCTGGAGGATCTGGCAGCACTATTTTCTTCCATACTATTTTCTTCATGGCTGCTCCAATTCGAATAGTGCTCCGCCCTCAACTTAGTCACCAGTTCAGCCCGCTCACATATTTCCTAGCCTCTTCCCCATGCAGTAGATTGTCGTGGAAATCAAATATCCCACCAGTAGCAGTAGCAATCAGCTTATCAATATCGTACCGAGTCCCTACTTCTCCAACCCAGTAAGCCATGTCGTGATCTCCAATTTTGTCATCCCAGAACCTCAGTTGGCCTTGACTCATGAACGACTTGATCAACTCTTCGGTCCAGCCATAGCTTCTGTAAAAACGCAGCGCCAAGTGGCTTGAGAAAACTTTAAGCGTCATCCGGGGCCTACCGCAAGCTGGTTATAAGGGTAAAGAGTTCCTGTTCTTCCAGTTTCATGGCTGGTCCAATTCGGCTAAGACTGTACGCCAAACGAGAAGCTCACCACAATTTGAAAGCACATTGATAAACGCCTTATCTAAAGCCTTGCTTGCTGCCAACAGTTTTTCCAGCTTCTCGTTGCGATCTTTGAGACGGCGGATCTCGTTGAAATCTCTGGGGTCCGCTATCGCATATCCGGAGGAATCTATGGCGGCCATGGCTGCTCCATCTTTTCTCTGATCTTCCTAACCATCTGGGCCAACTCTGGGTCGTCTGACTCTCGGTAATCTGGATCGCTGGCTAGCTGTTTAGCTAACCGGAGTTTGTCGGCCCTCTCAGACCCGCCAAACATTGGCCCATCGTCGTCTTCGTCTTCGTCGTCAAACCTAGACATCCAGCTCATAGCCGCCCCATCTTCTCGGCCAAACACTCGGCTTCGGCCTCTTCATAGGCTATCTGCGCATTGCTCAACGCATCCAGTGATTCATTGGATGCAACGCCGCTCTTATGTCTGTGTGGAGCTGTGACGAGATTGGCCTTCTGTGCCAGATATCTAGCAGCCCTAACCAACTTTCTCAGTTTTTCAAACTCACTCTCTTCTATCATGATCTTCATGGCTGCTCCCGTTTCCAATACTTGACGTACCAATCGTCAGCCCATGCGTCCTCTAAAGAGACCATCGACCGCTGGTCCTTAGTGGATACTGACTGGCCGTTATCGTCCCACGTAGCTCTAGCAATATAAGTCGCTCCTGGAGTTTCAAACGCCTCACGCATGGTCATGTCTGCTCCAGCTCGGCTGGCGCGGCGTGTGTTCCAAGCGGCAATCGCCTCATATTGGGCATCGGGGTATCCCTGGCTGCCTTTAGGTTCTTTATCCATCTTTCAACCTGCCATCAAAAGTTTCTGATAATCAGTATCGAAATAAAGAAGAACAACCAACCCGCTGGCTGGCTCTCGGTCAACATTCCAAGAGAGACCGAGCCACCAATGACTAAAAAGAGATTAGACCATCCCTGTTTAGCACCGTCCGAAAGCTGGTAATTCATTTTATCCCCCAGGCCAGCCAAGCTGCCGTGAACATCAGGCACAAATACTGCACGTCAGGGTTCATCAGTCTCATCTGACACGTCATCAGCCATGTGTAGTTTGTAGCCGCACAGGTAAAACCCATACAAAGAGAACTGCTCCTTGGTAATCTCCGTATCACAGGTGAGCTTGATCACCGTTCCTGGTGGAACTCCGTCTGTGTTTAGCAGCTTAAAATGTACGGGGCCCTTCTCAGTTACCAAGCCGTCTTTTACGCTCACCCTCTTACTCCGGCTTCCACGTCAAACTCACGTTGAGAAGTTTAGTAGACTTGTCTGTGAAAAACTTGACCTTCTGAAACTTCGGCTTCAGTTCCGACTCAAGGTACTTGCGGTAAATACAAATCGAGATAGGCACAGGGAAAGACTGTGTGCACAGCACGCCGGCTGCCTTTTGTGCGGCACAGACGCTGTAGACCTGGGCCAAGAACATCTCAACACCTTGGGGGAGGTACTTGTCAGTCTCTGGGTCTACGGCATGTGCATAGCACTTTTGGCACATGACGCTGTTGGGCCCTAGTGTGACCACCAAGACACCTTCTCCGTGCTTGGGGCACGTGGCTGTTACCATGATGTGCTGCCCGGTATGGTGCTGCTCATTAATTCTTTACCGGCTGCCTCCTGCTCTAGTTCAGCGATCCTTGCTTTTCTGGCTATCGCTTCGACTCTAATCTTCTCGATCTTTTGGACATACGCATTAGCTCTTAGTGCAGCTTTTTTGCCGTGCCTAATGACCCTAGCCTGATCTTTTGCCGTCTTAATTTTAGCCAAGTGTGCACGGCGCTTTTGCTTGGCTTCTTTGTTTGATGAGCGTGTAATAGCTCTACGAGTTTTGTTTGCGTCGTCTATCTGTTCTTGTGTCGGTTTTTCTAGCATGTCTAGATCTCCTATAAACATCCACCGTGCGCGCCTATAGATGCACAAACGCCCCACGGTCCTGTGAAATAATAAATAAGCAGTACGACCATCACCCCACCAACGCCCCAGAAAATGAGGGCGCAGGCAAAGAGAAAAATGGCCTGTTTAAACCAGCCAGATGCTTCGCCACTCACTGCTGCCTCTTGGTGCTAATTAGTAAATCTTCTCTGAGTAGTCTTCGTTGTTTTTTCCAAGGCCCTCTTTCCCTTGCATCCAGTAAGAGTCTTCCAGGTGGACTCTCCTACCGACAAAGAGGCTGGCAGTCTCTCGCAAATCGACTTGGTAGTTGCCAGACAGCTCGCGGTCCACCACGTAAAAGGTGGGCCACTGGTAGTGCAGTTTAAGCTGGTTTTTTGAGTCGTAGCGTAGCCACCAAGTCGGGATGTCTTTGCCCTGAGTAGCTAAAAGAGCGTACGCATGGCCACATAGTCCCTGACTCAAGCGAGCCCCGCTACTCCCGCTGCCACCACGCTGATAGGCGACTCCGGCTGGGGTCTCGACAAGAAACCACTGTTGAAATCGGTTTCTATAGTCCCAGTAGCCAAACGGCGGCGGCATAGAGTAAACCCGGTCGTACTGGACCCTGGTGCGAGGCATAAGCAGCTTGATCAGCTCTCTAGGCCAAAGCTTTTCCCAGCCGATTTTTTCGGTCTCTTCCCCTGTCTCCTCTGAGTAGTCAAACTGAAACTGTCTCTTATGGATCTCTATAAGTTCTGGGTATAGCGCAAGCCCCTGAGCCTCAAAAACGCCGTCTAGTAGCTCGGACTTGATAGTTTCCTGGTTCCAGTTATTCGCCCTAAGGGTTAGCTCGCATTCGACTAGAAGCTGTTCTGCTTCGACCATTGGCATGTAGTGGTTGGTCATATGCGATCTAGCATCTTCTTCAATTTGGCTGACCAACATGTGCGTAGTCTGATGCATGTAGTTAGGGTCGTCGATTAAGTCGGCGTCTAGTCTCTCAATATCAATGATGACGCTGGCTAGTCGGTTTTCAGCTAGTCCTGCGGCCATCTGCTGGTGAGTAGCAGATTCTTCATAATTCTTGTAAGCTGTGTTGGGGTTATCGAAAGAAATTTTAGTGACTATCTTTTCGTCATTAGAAGTAATCTTCAACATGTTTGTCTACTAGCCTCCGGTAAAAACATGCCAAACAAGTCCGTCTGGCATTAGCACTGTGTCTAGGTACGTTGCGCTGTCCAGGTAGTTGTACTCAAAAACAATAGGCTCGCCAGTGCCTACGATACGAATGTTCACATTTTCTTTGTTTAGCTCGTCGTTGTCGACTAAGGCCCAAAGCGTCAGGATGCCGTGCTGAGCTTTGGCGCAGAGAAACTTCGCGTGCTTTGACACCGTGATCGATTGCTTTTCAGCAAGCGGGACCGGGAATTTCCAAATCGTCTTCTTCATAGAGGGAGGTCCTTTAGATATACACCTTTCCTGGTCCATTACAGACCGGGCAGACTTGAGTGTCGGGGGTGCTTTGTGGGTCCACACCTGTGCCTGAGCAGGCGAAGCACACCGCCCAAAGAGGCTGGAAGAGCAGCTTTGGTGCGTAGCCGTCGATCGTTATCCTTTGGCCACCTATTTCACAGACGCCAACAAACCGCGCTTCTTCAAGGCAGACGACGCCTGGAGCATGGTCAAAAATGTGATCAGAACGGTAAGAGACAAGCTCTAAGTGGCTGATCTTAGTAGGATCCACGGCTACTCTCGCTAAGCTGAATTTCTTCGACGCTTAGCATACTGTGCATTGGGAAAAAGCTTAGGGCAAGAGCTAATTAGGCGCGCCTCTAGGCATCTCGACTAGCTCAGTTCGGCAGTCGATTTCGCTGCTCATTTGGTTGACGGCAAGTGTGTAGTTGCGAAGCACCCAACTGATATTGTCGGTGATATCGCCGGGTGAGCTTACTGTGATGTCGGCTAAGATCTGCGCCACTGCGATAGTGACTTCTTCAAGAGTGCACGAGCCGTCCGTGGCTTTGGTATTGAGGAACTCGGCGAGCTGGCAGCGCAGCGCTTGTATGCGGGGAGAGTGTTCTGTCTTGGTCATTTACACGGCACCAGCTTTCCATCGATTGTGTACTTAAGCGTCACTGATTGCGGGAAGATCAGGTAGGTCACACCATCGACGCACCGATCAGTATAGCCAGTAACATGCGCGTGGACTTGGTCACAATTGCCGACGCAGCCAGTAAGTAAAAAGCAAACAAGTATTAGTTTCATAACTCAGCGCCCTCTTCACGATTAAGATAGCTCACCAGCTTCCTTACATTTTTACGACCCTGCCACTCAAGCCAAAGCCGTCCAATGAGAAGCTCAATAAAATCGCGTTCTTCTTGATCTTTGCAAGCTATCACTAAGCGGCGTATAAAAGCATCGAACTCTTGTCTCACATCTCACCGCCTATATACGCGCCTAGGTCGTAGATCAGGGCGTCTCCAGAATGGTCTTCGTCTTTGCTTGGCTTAGACTCAATAGCTGCGTCTGTCCCTGAGATCGCACGTCCTCTTGGAGGGAACGCAGCGTACTCTTGGCTCTCCCGAGTCTCCCAATGCTCCAGCCTACCGGCTGCTAGCCAAACCGAGCACGTGTTGTTGTGGCTGGCTAGCGTTTGTTTGTAGTTGTTTATAGTCAGAACGTCGAATTCAAAGAGTTCGTAGCACAGATCACACTCAAAGATGCGCAGGTGCTTTTTGGACTCTGGCACATCATCGACCTCTTCATACGCAGGGTTATGGACCACGACGCCAAGCACTGTCTTTGAAAATCCGGTTCCCACAGCTAGCCCGCCGCTGAGTTAAGAATTGGGTTTTCAGTTAAGCACAGGATGCTAAGAGGGGCAAGCAGAGATGGATGTCTGGTAAGCGGCTACCGTGGTCTTATTTCCCATACTTGAAGTCAAGGTTCACCATAGGTACCGTCTTGCCAGCAAGAGCATGCTCGCACTCTGGATAATACTCGATCATGCCGGCAGTCAAGAACAGGTGGCAAAGCTTAGACCCCGGGTTAGTGTGAGCAAGATTGCTGTTTACCAAAATGCTAGGACGCACCGTAGGTTTTTCGTAGCTGCCGTCAAAGGTCCAACTACCGTCAAACCAATGGTGCTCCTCGCATCCAGGGCACCAGAACTTGTGCGAGTCGACCGTATCTTTGTGCAACACTTTAGTCATGCGTCACGTAGCGCTGAAGAGAGTGCACGACCGCCGCAAAGATAAAATCTTTGGCCTGCTGCTCTTTAGGCAGCTGGTCATATGGCACACAGCATGGGTGTTCTTTGGTGTCTGGGTTCTTGACGGGCCCGTACTTCCAGCCCTCGTCAAGCTTGCCCTTTAGCCAAGACTCGTGGCTAGCAGCAGGCGAGTGAGTCGCTGTCATGTGGAAGCCAACGCCGTCGATGGCCGAGCGCTTTTGCCACTCAGGAGCTTCTGCCCATTCTGTTTGGCTAGTGTCGCCTAGAGCTTGACAATAGGCTCTGTTTACTTCATGCGCTACACGCGCTACGTCGACAACTTTCATGCTAGGAATCTCCGGGTATTTTGGATAATTGAATAGTCAATTCAACACATTTCTCGCACATGGTCAAATTAAGAGCGGGAAAATCCTGTGCGAGTTGTAAGCCGTGTAACACGCACACAACAGGGCCTCGATAGAGTCTGAAGTTGGTGAAAGTGGTTGTGCTCATTGCTTGGCTTTCTCGAGAGCGGCAAGAAATCCGTCTAGTCGGCTATCCATTTGCTCGTTAGAACAATAGCTCATAAAAGAGTAAGTTAGGTCTTCTTGGGTACGACGGTCGCAGGTTAGCCAATCGGCAACTGTAACAACCTCCATCCCATCGCCTATAGGCTTAATCTGTGAGCGGTCATAAAGCCACTCTTTAAACTTACGACGCGCAGTCGATGTATTATCAATCTGCCCTTCGTACATAGCACAAGTGTCTGAGAACAATTTATCCTCTATGTACGCAGCGTCTTTCCTAGCGCTCTCTTCTTCTTTAGTAAGTCTTGTCTGCACCACGCTACGCAGCGTCATAAGAGCCGCTGGCATATTTGCGCGCAACCAAGTTGCATAAGCAAACTGATCTGGGCTTAGCTTTGGATCGACATATGAGGGGGCGGCGTCGCCAATAAAGTACCCACGCTTAGGCTCTTTACTTGCACCTAACTCTGATGCGAGCTCCCTGGGGTCTGGAAGGTATATAATTCGGTTCTGAGTGCGGTCATAAAACCTATGAGATTTGATTGCCCTAGCAGGACGATCCGGGCGGGCTACACTTTCGCTGACGTCTATCGCCGAGCATAGGTCACACAGCTCATCGCGTGTAAAATAGTAGCGGGCCCTTTCGTTACGCACAAGAAGATGAGTGCCTAAATAGTACGGATGAAAAGATGCTATCAGGCGCAGAAGATGGGGAGGCAATTGTGGACAGGCAAACATGTCAGAGAAAGTCTTCCAGTTAAAAATGCGAAAGACTCTCTCGTACTGATCTAGCCTATGAGAAACCTGAAAAGACAACTGCGAGGTGCGGTAGTCCAGTTCTTCTGCAAAAATATGCAGAGCAATGGATAGGCGGCACATATGCTCGTAGAAGAGAGACCTGTTGTCATAATAGTCGGTCAGAAAGGACGTATGCTTGCGGCGGCAAGACGATACAGCCCATCCCGTTTTCTTTTGTTTCTTTTCTGGCTTCGAAAAGAGGTTAACGAACGCAGTTTTATTTTCTGGCGCTGGCATATTTATGATGTTCTGTATCGGTACGGACTCAAGTGCAACACGAGAGTCCAAACCTAGACGCCGATAAATTTCCATGTCCAAGGAAGAGGCAACCGCATCTAAACCTATTGCGTCGGCAAGCAAGTGCTTCTCGATACGAGCGTCAAACCCACGCACAGTGAGGTGGGTATGCCCGTATTTAGGCGCATAAACAAGCTCGCTATCTATCTCAGGCTTCCAGTTTTCTACCCCAGTCTTCTCGCACTCACGCGAAGGGATAGCGACTGTCCACGCTCCCTTCGCCTTCAGCTTAATTGACCGCTTCAAGACGGCTGGCACCTTCGAGATGCCTGTGATACGCCGCACATGGTCCTTCTCCGCTCTTGTGGTGCCCTCGGTCACCTTAAGCTCGCCGACGTCCTGAGCCATCTTCATGATCACGAGAGCTTGCTCGACTGAGTAGTCGCCCGGTGTCAGGACTGGGGCCTCGTTCAACAGCTGGTCACAGATCCCGTACCTGGAACGCCAAAAGAACGCTTTTGAGGGCCGATTCATCCTGGAGAAGTACCGGAGCTCCCCCACCCCCCGGCGGAGCTCAGGATTGAGTTTTTGCAACGCTGGGTCGGAGATCAGCCTAACCCGCTCGTCCCGCTCGACGGCCTGGCTGAACTCTTCAAGTGATGAATTTTTAAGCTCCATGTAACCCACCTATTTTACAGACTATTATCGAGGGGGGTCACAGGACGCCCACTTTTAAAACCTTAGTCGTTGGGTTTTACAGAGGAACCCAGCAGAAGTCCAGGAATACGTTTTTCACCTAAAACCAAACATATGAGTGCCATATAGGCGTGAAAAGTGATCTGCCGATTATGAGAAAGCGTGTGTGCGATTTTCAGTCTCTATGTATACTATATATTCCTCTTTTATATTAATATATATATATAGAAGAGGGAATCCACTATTTCAATAATATCAAATACTTACCGAAAATAAATGGGAGACCTACGACTGTGTACGAAAGTACACACCGCTCAACTGTATGGCGAAAACGTCGTTTTAGCTTACCATTCTCCTGTGGATAAACTGTGGATAACTTTCCTATAGCTAATTCTGGCTTCCGGGTTTACCCAAACCTGCTTTGGCAATAGTACCAAATAAGACCCACTAAAATTAGGCACCCTGCTCTCATTTTATACAGACCCTCTCTCATGAGAAAAAGTGCTGTACACTTTTTAAGCATCAAGCAGCAGCAGAAGTGGGCGAGTGTTTGATTGGATTGGTTAGTTGACCAGTCAGCCAACTTACACTCCAAGACGGGATTGGTTAGTTGACCGCTCAGTCAACTTATCCTCGACGCTTGGCGACCTGATCATGAGAGGCGCAAATGAACCGCTTTACTGTCTAAAAAATAGGCAGGCTAAGCTGTTCGCTCCGCCTGCCTACTACTGGGTCTGCCGCCCTCAAGGACTCTTCTCGGCGCGCTTCCCGAGAAACTTAAGTCTTGAGTATGCTCACTTTTCTATTGACTTCCTCAAAAACCTAGCATTTCACCTGCCAATCTGCGCCCCTAAAACCCTCGAAAATTCTGGTAAAAGACCTAGCGCCAAATACTTTAAGCCCTCAAAAACTTCTTTTAGGAGACCTCGCATGGCTATGAATCCCGAGAGACTTCACGATTTTAACAAGCGACTTTTGCACGACTTAAATCCTTCAAGCGACCCACGTCTTAGCTCCACCAGCTGCCCGAAATGCGGGTTGATTCTTTTAGACTCGATGCCGAGGTTCATCATCCCAACTCGCCCGCTAAAGCGCACTCCGGTGCACTGCGGGTCTTGCAAATACAAAGGCTACAGAGTGCTATGAGAAAGAAGCTTGCTCGCACTACTCAGTGCGCAAAATGCCCTTGGAAAAAGAGCACAAACCCTTACGACATCCCAGACGGCTAATTGGACAACGTTTGAAAATCACATAAGGCTTTTATGACTACCGAAAAACCAAAAGAGGACCGTCTCACCGAAACCGAGTGGGACTGGGCCGAAAAGCGTTTTAAAAACACCAAGCTAAGAAACCCCAACCTCTGCCTATTTTGTGACTCCGAAGATCTTGAGGGTGAGGGTGTCGACATCGACGGCATCTTTGCTCACCAGTCTGTGTCGTGCAATAGCTGCGGTTCCGACTGGACGGAGACCTACCGCAGGGAGAGTTTTAGCATGGCTACGGTGACTAAGGACGGAGCAGATACCCTGCGTAAACGAATGACCAAGAAAGTAAAGAAAAAGTCATGAACGAAGACCTGAAGAGAGCCTACGCCAACGCCTACAGATGTCAGGACGCCTGCAATTTAAGCGGACTTGTCTTTTCGTTTGCAAAAGACATGCAGGCCATCTGCGACGAAGCTAACCGGCTGAGCGAAGGCACTAATTTTAAAAACCAGCACCCAATCGTGATCGCTTATTTAGACAAGCTCTGCTCGCTAGCTGGCATCCAGTCTTTTGAGCCTAGGGCGGCTGCCAAGACCATGGGTGCTCTTGAAGAGTGCAGAAAATTGGGAGAAGTCACGGATGGCTAAAGTATGGACGTGTTTTTACACGCACAAGCACGGGCACGACATCTGCGTCTACGCAACCGAGGAACTAGCAATGAAGG
>Ga0315274_10013964_pt1 | contig 11408 bp, 11 predicted proteins | sample YL17G02_20_MG_FD_203700 | JGI IMG/M metagenome (GOLD analysis project Ga0315274, IMG submission 203700) | Sediment microbial communities from Yellowstone Lake, YNP, Wyoming, USA - YL17G02_20 | ecosystem: Environmental > Aquatic > Freshwater > Lake > Sediment | place: USA: Wyoming | collected...
ATTAAGGTTAGTATCACCTTTTATGATACCTTAAAATGGTCTCAATGGCACGTATTTTCTACGATTTTACACAATGTGAAATCTTTAAATATGAGTTATTATTGGACGAAATCTAGGTTTAATGTAATGTAAACCTTTTATATATTCCACAAATGCGATTTTTTTAACTCAACTACTGGCGAATAACAGCACCTACAAAAGCCTCTTGTTTTATCAGATAAATTGAATATTATTCCTTTATATGTGTTCGCCAGTATTCAACAGATTCTTTCAGGTCTGATAATACTCTACCCTCTGCGGGATACCGTTCTCTGTGAGAGACTTCCAGCAAGAGAACTACGTCATCAATCCCTGACTTCTCAAGCGCTTTCAGAACTTTTTCTGGAGTAATAATACCTCGCTGATTATAATCCTTTGCAAATGGCCAATGCCCGCTTTTATCTGCTGAGCTTTGCTTGATATGCACTACTGGAGAATGTTTGCCAAGTTCCTCAAGCCATACGTAAGGGTCAATGTCCCTCGGATCACTCGATAATGCAAAGCCATGATCTACGTCCAGACACAGCTTTATCGGGATTTTTGCACCATTATTTACTCGTTCATATAGCTCCCACGTTTCGTCAATAGTGCAAGCCATCTCACGAGGTATGGACATCGGCTCAAACATCAGGAATTCAACGCCAAAATCGGAAGCAAACTCAGATAGTCCTTGCCATAACTCAATAGCGGATGCAGTGATTATCTCTCTGCGTTTCTCATCCTCAAGATCGGTTACAGACATTGAATTAAGGAATTTTTAACCCCAGAGGGGTGTCATATTTATAGAAAAACGAGCAAACAACAAATCTAAGCTCCGAAGGAGTGACATACAAACTAGACCTTTGAAAATATGTCGCTCCGCTGGAGCTTAGGTTGTTGATTTGATTGGTTTCTATAAACATTTCGCTCCTTCGGAGCTATCTGTCCATAACTTTAACAACAAATTTTACATGCACCCTGTGTTTTTACAGAGGCGAGGTTACCTCGCTTCTACATTTACAAACCTGCATGAAATCTAGTTTTTTTGTCTACCAGATTTAAAAAGTGCGAAAGTATACTAAAGCCATAAGAATCGCTAATTTCTGATCGGATCCGGACGGGGTTTTAGCAGGGCGCCATCACGTAATAACCTGTCCTGTAATTCTTTAACATCAAGGTCAATGGGTTTTATGCTCTTCGTCGCTGATAATCCTGCGGCTGTACCTGCCGATTGTCCGCATACGAGACAGCATACTGTGTTCCGTGTACTGTTGTGGGCAACTAAATCCACAGTCATCATACGTCCCGCAATGAGAACGTTGTCCAGACCCTCCGGTATCAAAGCTCTATATGGGATGCCGTAGGAACCTGCATCTTTGACTAAATATTTTCCGTTATCTATGAAGGCAAATATTCCAATTTGGTCATCGAACTGTCTGCCTTCGGTACAGTCGTCCTGAGAAAGCTCATACTCGCAATGTATCGCCCGTCCGCGCCTTTGTCCGACTGATGGAGCAGGACCTGCAGCGTAGCAACCCTCACAGCCTTTGATATGCTTGCGGAATATGTTAGCAACTTCCAGCATCTTTCCTCGCAAAGTAACCTCAGCGTTTGACAGAGCATCAACGTCAAGGCCATCATTGGGACCATAGTTGATGCAGTTGCAGTAGGTAATTTCTCTTGGTCTAAGCGATGATGAAAGGAAATATCCCGGCACATCCTGAACACCTGATTCTCTAAGCTTTCCCATGTTAATACCAAGGCGGACAAGGTCAGGGCGATCAGTGAAGGGTTTTACCGCGTGGGCAAGCTGGGTGATCATGCCTTTCTTTTCGAGATCGGATTCCATCTCGGCAAGGTCAACGTTACAAAGCCTGAAAGTGAACCCGGCGGCGTAAGCACCGTGCTGGCCAGCTTTGAAATGCTCAAACGAGGCCCCTGCATAAGCGGAAAGGTCGCCGTCGCCTGTGCAGTCAACGTACTGTTTGGCACGGATAAGGCTTCGTCCAGCCTTGTTCCATACGACAACGCCGTCAACGTGGCCATCACTTGAGCGTACCTCGTCAATCACCGTATGCAATAGCAGTTTAACGCCTGCTTCAAGGCACATCTGGACTGCAACAAACTTGAACGTCTCAGGCTCAACTGGTGTCAACATGCTGACGAAGTCTCCACCTCTCTCCATACGGATATGTCCCATTGCTCCGCCGAGTTGTGTCACCCGATCAACAAGCTCTTGGGCGATACCTGCAATGACTCTTGTTCGTTCTGCACCGGGGTGTGCGTCGAAGATGTTAAAAAAGCTGTGCAGACCTGTTGCGCCTGTGATGCCCATGCCGCCAAGCCAGCCAGCTTTATCAATCAGAACGGTCTTTGCGCCAGTCCTGCCTGATGCGATTGTTGCGGCAATACCAGCCATCCCACCGCCTGCGATTAGCACGTCATAAGGTTCGTATCTTGATTCATCAATTTTTGGCTGTTGCGTAATATAATCGTTTCTATACTTCGACATTATGCTCTCAGTCAACTGCATTATTCTCATTAGTTGCATAATATAATCCTTTCTATACTTCGTAAGCATTATACTCGTCATTTTTTACGCAGTTCTTCAAGTACATCCATCACTTCCTGATCGTGCTTGCCTGCGTTCACTTTGTCGAAGACGTAGGCGATCTTGCCTTCAGGGTCAATGATGAACGTCTTGCGCTGAGCAGTCAAGCCTGTAATGCCAAGGACATCATAAGCTTTAGTAATTTTTTTATCATGATCACTCAACAAGTCGAATGGCAAATTGTAAGACGCTTTGAATTTATTCTGAGTCTCGATACTATCTGTGCTTACACCAAGGATCACAACGTCAGGCTCTTTGGGTTTACTTTCTTCATTCGGGAGAACGACACCTATCTCTGAAATTTTGTTATAACTGTCACGCAGTGCACATGCTTCGGCAATTCAGCCTGGTGTAAAAGCTTTTGGGTAAAAGTAAAGAACGACCCATGACCCTTTGAAGTCAGCAAGCCTTACGGTTTTTCCGCTCGTTGACGGCGCCTCAAAATCCGGAGCGGGGGTTCCAAGTCTGGGATCATCATTTGCAGTGATCAGGGTATTAATAAACATAAGTAGTGAACACATTCCAGCCTCCTTTAATGATAAATAATGAATGCAATTGCTGAAGCATGGCTTCAGCGCTCAAAAAAGCACTTATAATCTACACTGCACAACTGCTTTTGTCAACTATAATCTCATATTCAGCGATTGCCAATGAGCCTTTGAGGTAATAAAAAAGCCCACTGCGTGACTGTTTCACACTGTGGGCTTTTGCGTTTATTTATGTGTTTTTCGAATCAGCCGAGAATTTTTTCCACTTCCTCTTTATCCGAATCCATCACGTAAGGTATACCTGTGACTTTGGTGGCTTCTTCTGTAAGGGAAATCAAATCGTCACGGGAAACGTATTCAAGCGAGAATTTCCTTGCACCAGCCATCAACTGCCTCAATCCTGTTGCGATTCGATCACAGTAGCCATAAAGTGCTATCGCTCCAAGAGGTAGCTCACTAAACTTATCACCGTACTTTAACTTAAGCTCAGGTGCCGCTTCAAAGATTTGCTCAACGGTATTTCCGTATTTCGCAATGTCTTTCGGCAAATTACCTTCTTTAAGCCATTTACCGACATTTTTGCCAACCATGGCAGGGATCATCGTAGCACGACCCATGCAGACTCCCTTGACGTAAGGAGCGCCCATTGCTATGGCTTTAAAAACGTGGTCTTCCATTGAGAAGCCACCAGCAATGCCTATGTCAGGAATAAAAGCACCTTTTTCGTCCAGACGTTTTATGTATTGATATGCCAGTGATTGAAGGTAAATTGTTGGAATGCCCCACTCGTTCATCATCCGCCATGGGCTCATGCCCGTTCCGCCGCCAGCACCGTCAATAGTGACTAAATCTATCTTTGCTTCAGAAGCAAACTTCAATGCCCTTGCAAGGTCGGCAGGACGATAAGCCCCTGTTTTGAGAGTCACAAACTTTGCGCCGAGTTTCCTTAGTTCCTCGACTTCCTTGCAGAATTCATCCTCGTCTACCATGCCAAGCCTGGAGTGACGCTCAAATTCCTTGAATGCCCCGCTTTTGAATGATTCCTGAACCATAGGGTCGTCAGGATTCGGGAAAACAATGTATCCTCTTTCCTTGAGCTGTTTTGCCCTCTCCAGAGTGGGAAGCTTAACTTCTCCGCCAATGTCTTTCGCACCCTGTCCCCACTTGATCTCTATGCCATCTGCTCCAAGATCAATGGCAAGTTTGGGAGTACCTATGCGCCCATCTTCCACGTTGTGCTGGACGAGGATTCCACCATAACCTTCGTACCATTTTTTGTAGGTATCTATGCGGCGTTTCAGTTCAGGTGAACTTACAACCATGCCATTCTTGAACTCGGCGTTCGGGTCCATTCCACAGACGTTCTCACCGACCACGAGGAGTATTCCAGAGATTGCGGCGCCTGCGGCTATATGCTCCCAATTAACCCTTGCTATATCGGTAGACCCTAAAGCTCCAGTGAATATCGGCGTCTTGAGTTTCATTTTATTAATAGCACCGATCTCTATTTCTATGTTTACATCATTGAATATAGCTTTGTCTGAGTCTGCTGGCATTCCAATAGCGCCTACGCACGTTCCTTGAATGTTGAAGTGGGAATAATCAATGGGATAGGATTTTTGGGCGCCTGCGGTAATTTCACCGTAGGGCTGTGGGTAGAGGATTTCTCTCCCCCTGAGACCGGATTTGGCGACTTCGCAGAACCCCGGACATCCGTCCAGACACGCCGCACATATTCCAGAATATGGGGCAACGTCGGCTATACGATTCCTCGTTCCTGTAACGGCAGTTGCGTTTACTTTAGCGAAACTCATCTTTAACCTCCTGGTACACAATTAATTGTTGTTAGTTAATCATTATTCGCTAATACTTTACATATAATCGGGCTATTTTATTTAAGTAGTAATTCAATTATTATTCAAATAATTAACTCATAATTAACGTAGGAAGTAGGAAGCTTATTACCTAGTAATATTACCATTATAACTTACATCTTTTATAAAGTCAAGCTAAAAAAATTACTGTAATAGATTAGTAAAGGTGATAAAAAACGGGAAAAGCTATAAAGACGAATTTATATTAAACAAAGCTGTTATATCATGTTACAAATATCATTGTGTATTATATGATTGGATAGGAATGTCCAGCCTATTGTGTGGATAGCTGAAATATTCCTACCTCGACTGTAATAGGAAACACACCCCCTAACCCCTCTCAAGAGGGGAGTTTAGGCTAATTCCCCCTTTAGCTAAAGGGGGGAAGGGGGGATTTGAAATGGTATTAATTTATCACTCATCATAACGTAAATTGCTCTTGACCAGTAATTATTGATCCTGTATACTTTAAATTGCAAATGTAATTTGAGCCTTGCTTTTATTTAGTTTTCTGGCATAAGCCTCATGCCATTGGCTGGCAGGAGGAAAACATGGAACCCGGTCTCGGTGTACGCTTAAAAGAGTTACGCAGGATTAAAGGTGAAGCTATCGGTCATTCAGTAACTCAGGAAGAGGTATCTCATAAGCTGGGTGTGCGTTATGCCACCTATAATGGCTGGGAAAACAACTATACGACACCACGCCGTACGGATGACTGGTGCAGGCTCGCAGACTACTTTAACGTCACCGTAGACTACCTTATGCGAGGGGATAGCGCACCAAACTCATACTTACCTTTCCATGAGCGTGAATACAAAGGTGTACGATGGCGTGTTACGACCGATCGCCTAACCGAACGACAGGCTAATGCTATCAAAGTGTTTATCTCGTTTGCTGAAGGCAAGACCGATACTGAGACCATGAATGTCATGAAGACGGACATATCAGAGATACAGGATATGTTCCTCGATGCAATACGAGATGGGCCGGCCGAGATAACAGGGGTAAACCGAGACTACGATCTTGAGGATGCGCTCAAGAGAAAATATAAAGGCCACGTTGGCCTCATAGATGCGAGGGTGTTCTCTGTCGGTGAGACAAACTACATTTTCAGCAAATTGCTTGTGAGTTGGGGTGCTAAGGAGTATCTTCTGGATGAATTGCGCAAGCCTTTTGCATCACGTATGCTGATCGGTATTGCGGGCGGAACTACGCTGGCAAATATGTTCAGGTTTATCAAACGTGGTGAGTGTCCCCGAACAAGTATATGCCCATTGGCTATAAGCCCTGTGGAAGTCGCTACTGGTGTTGATCCGAACGCTATTATAGGTGATCTGGCATACAGACAGCAGAATCGCATTGATGCTTTCGTCATGCCTTACGTCAGTAGTCAAACAAGAAACGTTATGGCAAATGCCGAGGAGGTTCCACCAGAAGTTCTTGCCGCAAGGCGCATACTTGGAAAGGCGGCTAACGTTGATATGGCGTTCCTTGGTGTCGGGGCTTTGGATGACGTTATGTCCTACATGATGGGGGAATTTTTTAGACCTGCCGGCGGGATGAGCATTGAGGAAATCAGACAAAAGGCTGTCGGTGACATACTCTACCACATCGTTGACGAAAATGCCCAGATCGTTGACCAGCACTACGATGATTTTCTCTGCTCGATAGAATTGGACGTACTGAAGAATATGGTTCTGGAGGGTAAACGGGTTGTTCTGGTGACTCACAGCGGGCGCAAAGATATATCAAGAGTCGCCATAGAAGCGCATCTGGTGAACGTTGTGATCGTGGATGACGTACTCGCCAGAAGCTTGCTTGAAGAGGTGTAAATCATGAAAGCACAAGTAGTGGAAGTATCAATAAGTAAAAAAAAAGGCGTAAAGAAAGACAATATACCCGAAGGGCTTTTGATCGAGAACTTCGGACTGAAAGATGATGCCCACGCAGGTAATTGGCATAGACAGGTCAGCTTGCTGGCAACTGAAAGCATCGAAAAAATTAAAGCCAAAGGACTTGATGTTGGACCAGGGGATTTTGCCGAAAATATTACTACCATCGGGATAAACCTCGTTGACCTGCCGATCGGTACAAAGATGAAAATGGGCGATGAGGCACTGGTGGAAGTTACCCAGATAGGCAAGGAATGTCACAGCAGATGCGCTATATATCAACAAACCGGGGATTGTGTGATGCCAAAAGAAGGTATCTTCGTTAAGGTTCTTAAAGGCGGAAAGGTGAAGAAAGGTGATTTGATAACACCGATTGAATTATAATATTATTCTGAATGGAGTTAAAAATGTCGTCATCAATCATTCCCAGTACATACTTTTTTGATTTCTCCTTCCGTTCCTCTAAAATGAAGTCTGCAATCAGTATTGATGGGGATTTGTCTGACTGGGATTCATCTTTTCTGATTCCTGATCTTATGCACCTCATAAATCAGAAGCCTTTCGCTGACGTCTACTTCACGTGGGACTACGATAACCTTTACATCGGGCTGAACGTAACAAATAAAAGCACTCCCGTTGATGCTGACCCCATGAGGTTTTGGACAAAGGACTGTATTGAAATCTGGTTCGATCTCAGGAATGAAAAACCGGTACGCAGATATACGGAACACTGCCATCATTTCTATTTCGTTCCCGTAGGCAATAAGGCAGACAAGCAGCTAGCAACCGCTGGAGAATGTAGGGAACCGGGTAGCAGTATACAGGAAACGATACATCACCACGAGGAATTAGAGGTTGCTTCTGTTGTAGGTCAAAAGGGATATTCTCTCGAAACTCGTATCCCACGAAGTGTTATACCAACTTTTGATCCCGTAAACTATCCCATGATCGGATTTAATTACCACGTAAACAGCACCGATAGAAAAGCACAATGGTGGAGTTGTGGAACTGATTTTCCCCGTCACGTAGACCCAAGTACCTGGGGTTCCATTGAGCTTGTTGAAAAGTAAGGGCAAAGCATTCGCTTATGAAAACTAAGACAGGACATTGGTTTGACTTACGAGTAAATGCTTCGCTTTTACGAATCCTGATCCGTGCAGGAGTTTTATACATTGTCCCTATCCTGTTTTCCTTCCTGATTTGCTCGATCCTGCTGATTGCAATTAAAGCAAACCCTATTGCTGTCTATTATAAACTCATCTTTGGCACTTTTAAGAGCCTCTACTGGATTTCCGAACTGATCCTGAAGGTGACGCCTTTGCTTATGTGCAGTCTGGCTGTTAGCTTTGCGCTGAAAGTCGGATTCTGGAACATAGGGGTTGAGGGACAATTTTGCATGGGTGCGTGGGCATCTGGCGGGATCGCACTATATTATGGCGATCTGCCCGGCTACTTTCTACTACCTTTGATGATACTCGGCGGAGTTGCGTGTGCAAGCCTCTGGATAGCTTTACCCGCAGTTCTTAAAGTAACCTTAAAAGTGAATGAGATTATAACCACATTGCTCTTGAATTACGTTGCCGCCCTATGGCTCAATTACTTCGTATATGGCAAGTGGAAAGGGCAGAGCGGATTTCCTTACACCGAGACTTTCAGTGATTCAGCGTTTCTGCCGAACTTGCTTGGACAAAGGGCGCACATAGGGATATTCTTTGCGCTGGCAGTGGCGATTGCTATTTACTTTGTTCTCAGAAAGACAAGGTTGGGATACAAAGCCAGAGTCGTCGGCGAAAATATAAAAGCGGCAAGGTACGGCGGTATAAACACAGGGGTTGTGATTCTGATTGTCACACTCATAAGCGGAGGCATCGCAGGACTTGCCGGTGTGAGTGACGTGTCTGGTATACATCATCGGCTTCATCCCAACATACTACTCGGTTATGGCTATACTGGCATAATTATAGCGTGGCTTGCCAAAAATGAGCCATTCCGTATTGTCGTAGTCTCGATCCTGTTTGCAATACTTGTGGTTGGCGGGGATATGATACAGGTTGATCAGGTTCCCAACGCTATCGTCAAGATTCTGCAAAGCCTGATATTCTTCTCCATGCTTGCGGCGGACAGCATATCCAGGCGTATGGGTTTAGTTACCGATTGAATAAACTTGTTTCTCTTGAATGAAATGTGGAAACGGAGTAGCACAGCTTTAGCTCGCGATTCTTACGTAATACAAGTTTTTAACGCAGGCTAAAGCCATGCTACTCCTTATATTTTTATCAAAATACAGTAGGTCGGGTTGAAGCAATGAAACCCGACTATATTATGTTGGATTTCGTTCCTCAATCCAACCTACAAAAAGATAAATAAATAAACATTTAACTTTTAGTATCTTTTGAGTCTTGGTGTCTTTTCCTGAAAAATAGCGCGAATGAGAAAATTAAGCTTGGACTCAGGCTAAAGCCATGCTACTCCTTATATTTTTTTTCAAAATACAGTATTTGGTTCGGGCAGTTCTCGCCTTATCTTATCCAAACAGTATCCAAAGCCAAATCCCTTTATCGTGGACAGGTCAACAACACCGTTCCGTCTTTTGTAAACGCCGGGATGTACTTTTTCCTCTGGCAGGGATGCTTCTGGATAGAACTGCATACTGTTTGTTTCAACGCCCATGATCGTTCCTGCGTGTGCCGCAAGCAGTACGTGTGGTATCTGAGCGAGCATCGGGTTCGTCAAATCCTGCACCATTAAGGTCATTCCGTGAGCCTTCGCCCAGCAAAGACTTAGTAAAGCACCAGTCTGAGTCTTACAGGTTTTAAGTGCAACCCCAGTCCAGCCAAGCTCACGACCAAGCTTTATCAGATGCCAGTCGTGCGCGCTCTCGTCCATAAATAAGGGCTTCCGAGCAGATACGCTGTGAACGTCAATCTGGTTTCGCTCCAGATCATAAGGGAAAGGCTGTTCAACGTAGAGGATCATGCCATATATGCGTGGATACTCCATCACAAGCCGATCCAGAATGTCATTGGCGTAAGACGGGTCTGTAACCGTGCAGTTAAAATCACTCGTAAGCCAGTAAACGTCATGCTCCAATGCTATCTTGCCTACTTTTGTCAGTCTGTCATAATCCCATTGAGAATCATCGCCACGAAGTTTAACCTTCAGGCATTTCAATCCATCCCGCTGTACCCAATCACGTAACAATACAGGATAACCGTCATTTGGTTCCGTCCCTGTAAGTTCACCTTTCTCGATCAGGTCTTTCCCGCCTACTAGATGCCAAGCAGGCATTTTATCCGCTCTTGGAAACAAAAGAAAGTCAGCAGGATACTTGCCAGCGAAAGAACCTATTTTTTCAGCAGGCGTTATGAAATTAGATAGATCAAAGTTCATAAATGCGGAATTGTATGTTTCATATACTGGAACCTCGTGCAACTGACCATAGGCATCATGCAGTGCTATATCGAAAGCCGAACAACAGACGAGAGCCGCAAGCAGTGGCATTTTTTCCGCCATATTTTGCTGGTTCACATTGTCTAATAATTCGGGCAATCTTTTGATCTGAAACTCATGCCCTACCTCGACAGGATGACCGTATTCTGTAAACTCTGACCATGCCTTTGCAAGCTCGATACAAAATGATTTCAGGGCTTCATGCCGTTCTGCATAAGTAATCGTGCTTGGCCAGACCCATTGCACGCTCAAAGGCGTTTCCCCCCAGCCTACTGTAGAACGCCCATCTCTGGTTTCGACTCTCATACACACACGAGCGCAAGTCACAGAAGTCAGTGTTTCGGGACCGAACTTCAAAGGCACTCTCGTCTCAACAGGAAGAAAATACAGAGATACATCCTTTGGGCGCACGTCTGTTTGTTTTGCCATATTGCAACTCCTTAACACAGGTTATTTGTGTTCAGTCTTTTGTTTCTTTTCGAGTAATTTGATTAATTCCTTCGGAGAATCAGTCTGAATCCCATCAACACCCCACTCAATAGCCTGTTCCCAGCAACCCGGATCGCTGTCGTCCATAATGACAATAGCACCTTGAGCGTGGCATTTTTCAGCGAAGGTACTGGAATATCTTTTCCATGCGGATGCGATCACACGGGGTTTGAGTTCCTCAAATAATATGGGAAGATTGCTCTCAGGTCCCGGATCGGGCATAGGTACACATTTGGGACAAAGCTTCTGAAGTTCCTTGAACGCATCAATACTGTTGATAGTGCCGAACCATATAACGTCACTTTCTATATCTCGCTCTTTAATCAGCTTGACCAGAGGGGCTATAGGAGCTTCTTTCAGATCGAGGTAGACACCGCACTTACCTTTGCATAGATCGAGGATCTCCTTGAAGGTTGGAATTTGTGTGCCTTTCCATTCAGGTCCGACTCGACTACCTACGTCAAAAGAGCGAAGTTCTTCTAAGTGATATCAGATAAATTTCTGGACAATAACCCATGAAAATGGTATCCTGCTCTCATCAAAAAGATTTTTGGAGGGCAGAATACATGAAACAAATAGATTATGT
>Ga0315274_10013965_pt1 | contig 11408 bp, 13 predicted proteins | sample YL17G02_20_MG_FD_203700 | JGI IMG/M metagenome (GOLD analysis project Ga0315274, IMG submission 203700) | Sediment microbial communities from Yellowstone Lake, YNP, Wyoming, USA - YL17G02_20 | ecosystem: Environmental > Aquatic > Freshwater > Lake > Sediment | place: USA: Wyoming | collected...
TTCAAGGAAAACCGTTTCTTTCCGTTTTTGTTTTTCAACAACAACAGAAGTCCCACTTTTCTTCTTTTCTGCTCCACAGGTGTTACAGACAAGAATATTCCCTTTCGGAAACATCAACACCTTACATTTTGGACAAAACTCCATTGCTATCCCTCTGGAATGCATCCTTCAAGATTACTGCATGATCAAATGCTAATTCAGGTAACTCGTTTACCTTGAAAAACTTTACACTGCTTGCATCATCACCAGCGTTCAGATCTCCGCCAACACGGTCCATTAGATACACAACAGTGACCGTATGACCGCGTGGATCACGATGTGGATCAGAATACACACCAATCAGCGAGCGAATTATTGTTTTCAGTCCGGTTTCTTCAAAGACCTCACGCACTACCGCATCCTCGGTTTTCTCACCGTACTCCACAAAACCACCAGGGAGCGCCCAGGTTCCTTGAAACGGCCCGTGTTTCCGCTGCACAAGAAGGACCGAATGATCCTCGAGAAGAATACCATCGACAGTAAGAGCAGGCGTTCTCTGTATCATAAAAAAAGAAATGGACGATTGGTATAAAGATTTAACCAGATTGCTATAGTTCCTTACTAATAAAAAAAAATAAGACAAGACGTCGTTTCTTTTTTGTTCTGTTTTTTTGGATGATAAAAAAAATTACAAAAACATGGTTTATATGATTTTTTGGCAGCTGCATATGCATGTAAATATATAGATACGATACGGCTCCTCTAGTATCTCTATTCGCAAGCAAACAATATGATGATTTTTTTGGAAAATTGTAAAGATTTAAAAGCTATAAATTTATACGAATGAACGGGACGGGATGCAACGTGCGCAATAAAAAAGAAAAAGTAGAAGACATTGTCAGTATATGCATTATTTCCGTGATTATTCTCCTGTTACTAATCGTCAACGTCACAGGTTCAATATAAAATAGAAAAGTGCGACAGGCTCGCTCCTTTTTTCTTTTATCGTTTCAACTGAATAGCAAACTCTTTGATGTTCTGTACGTCTTTAAGAGAACCAAGCATTCCAACAATCGTGTTTGTTATTATCTTTTCAGGAAACTCAGTCAGCGGAATATTTCTGCCATTTACAGTAATGCAAAGGCGTTGTAACGATGGTTTCATTTTTAGTTCTCTTTTGATGACTATTAATATTTCATTAATATTATCCTTGTAAGATGCGATGGTATTTTCCCGTTTTTTTCCGGCTCCTATCTGAATCTTTGGCATGCATGGATCATCAGCTCCTTCCACCAGTATGATATCATAGCATCCAAAATCAGTGATTCTTCGGATGATTTCAGAGGTACTCATCGATTTGTTCAGCAGAAAATCTGTCTCACATATGGAAGAGAACACGACGAGTTCTGCTCCAGCACCATGATGCCGCCACGTATCTTTTCTCTTTGTATCAATAGAGATCGCTTTTTTTGTTTGTTTGATAGTTGCGACCAGGTATCCTTCTTTGACGAGTTGTTCAACGAGTTTCACGATCAATGTAGTTTTGCCTGAATCTGAATTCCCATATATTCCAAAAACCGTAGAGGTGGACATATGAAAGGATAATCCCTATGAGGGTTTATGTTTTACCCTTACGCTCATGGGTAAATAATATAATAGATGAGTCTTTATCACCTCCCAAAATCATGAAACACCAGGGTAGGATTTTATTATCTGTGAGTCTCATCCATGCGATAAACGATGGATCTGTGTCTGTAATCTCTATTCTTTTTCCTATTTTTAAGGAACTATTCAATCTAAGTTATACACAAGTCGGCATCATCACTGGTGGAGGACTGTTTATCACCCTTGTAGCACAACTTGTTCTTGGGAGAATGGCTGATGGGAAAAACGTCAATACCTTCCTTCTCACGGGATTGCTCATGACAAGTCTTTCGCTTGTGCTGCTGACCCTCAGTAACGGATTCATCACCCTGATTTTCCTTATCTTTTTTTTGAGGTTTGCGACCTCATTTTTCCATCCGATAGGGATTGGGTGGATTTCACGAACCTATAAAAAAGGCAAGTTAGATTGGGCGATGGGTATTCAAAGCGGCTCTGCGGATCTCGGGGCTTTTATCGCGATTCTCACAACCCTTTCCATCACGCAACTTACCCATTGGACTGTCCCCTTGTATATCTGGGCTGGTATCTGTATTCTTGGATTGTTGGTAAGTCTTGCTCTCAGTCGTCAGTTGAATAAGGAATTTGTCATTGTTCCGAAAGTAACAAAAAAATACTCATTCAAGGAAATGGCAGCGGATGCGTTCCATTGGATGAAAAGAATTAAGCTCCTTGTACCAGCATTTATGATCAGCGGTGCGTCCTGGGGTGTTATTATAACCTACCTTCCCTTGCTCCTGAACGAGCGAACAGCATTATCCCTGCCGGTGATAGGTTTCCTCGTTGCCCTTTGGGCAGGGGTTGGCAGTATCACTTCCTTGGTCTACGGGAAGATACGGTCATATATTAATCGGAAAAAACTCCTTGTCATGTCATATGTAACAATCGGAATCTTGAGTCTGTTGCTCGCAGTCTTCACCCACATCATTATTCTGTTTGGTATCATGATCCTCCTGGGGGTCGCGGTATTTCTTACCTACCCTGCATTATTCTCCTTTGTATCAGAGGTTACGCATGAATCTGTTGAAGGCTGGACGTTTGGATTGACATTCACATTTCAGACAGGCGGGGGAGCCATTATTCTTTTCTTGGGTGGTGTGCTTTCCGATCTTTTTGGCATCTGGATACCGTTTGCATTGCTAGGAACACTCTCTCTTATCTTTTCTTTGGTACTTCTGCTGAACTATCGTAAACCATTCGCGCAACCTATATAATAATAGAGAAAAACAAATAGCACGGCATTCGATTACCGATTGAAATGCAAAAACAGTATCTAGGTCTTATTATTTCCATTATCGCGGTCTCCTTTGCATCAATCTTTATTCTCTCCTGTCAAGCCCCCCCGTTAAGCATCGCGTTCTATCGACTATTATTTACGACACTTCTTATTTTCCCCTTCATTTTGATCCGAAAAAAAACAAGAGACGAACTTCGCACGCTTCCTCGAGCAACCATTCTAATCATGATAGTGATCGGGGTTATTCTTGCAGCACACTTTTCGCTCTGGATAACATCATTGAAAATGACCTCGGTGGCAAGCTCCGTAATTCTTGTGACCGCTCATCCGGTTCTGGTCGCACCTGTCTCATTCTATTTTCTTAAAGAAAAACTCTCTTGGGTAAATGCACTTGGGATAGCTATCTCCTTGGCTGGCGTTGGATTACTGGTCATTGGAAATTACGGGTTTGCTGCTTTTGGTTTGGACACAATAGAAGGAAACATCCTTGCCTTACTCGGAGGGATTGCTGCTGGATTGTACATATTAGGCGGACGAAAACTCAGAAAAACCGTTTCGACAGTGTCGTACGCCTTCGTGGTCTACGCGGTTGGCACCATCACCTTGTTTTTCATTTGTCTCGCACTCAGTGCCCCGGTGTACAATCTCACTATCACCGATTACGAGATCATCCTTCTTATGGCATTGGTCTCCGGTATCTTTGGCCATACCATCTACAACTGGTCTCTTGGATACATCCGCGCATCAGTCATGTCTGTTGCCTTGTTGGGAGAACCAATTGGGTCTTCACTGCTTGCGTATGCGATTCCCTGGATTCATCAAGAACCATCTTTGTATACCGTTGTTGGTGGTGGAATCATCCTGGTGGGTATTTATCTTACTGCACGAACCATCAAAGTGACTGACTTGTTAGAAAATGTTTAAAAAAGGTATCTTCTTCAAGGTCTCTTATGACAACGAAAACAAATAAAATTCTGAGTGCAGCAGTTGCGATTGCAATCATCGTTTCAGTTGCTGTTCTTGTGTATGTCAATCTACCGAAAGAAAAAGATTCTTCATTGGAGGATAATGCTGCTCATAAAACTACCCCTCCAATCTTCTCCCTTGTCTTTGATGATAAGCAAACAAATTACACCATCGCTGATCTTGCACGGTTAGAAACATATACCGCAAAAGGAGGATACCGGACCCAATCAGGGTTTATCAAAGGAGTGGGAAATTACACAGGAATAAACATAAGTACACTCGTAAACACGTTCCACCCAGCATCTCTCCCATATAGTCTCAAAGTTTACTCAGAGGACGGGAAAAATTTATCAATTAATTATTCTACCATCCTCGGAAACGTCGACATCTATAATCCCGACAATGCGTCTGACCCAAACCCAATAGGCAATGGAGGCGTCACCATGGTTCTTGCCTATCAATATGAAGGAAACTGGTTGAATGAATCTAACGACGGCAAACTGAAGATAGTGTTCCTTGATGAAAAAGGATCGATAACTCAAGCGTCTCTTTGGTGGAAAAAGATTACCTCTATAAAAATAATCACCGAATAAAACCGTAACTTAGCGCCCTGAAAAGAAATTAACCGTCCCAATCGGAAGCTATTTCTCATTCCTTGGTATTCTCGGCTTAAGACGATGAGAGACATACAAGAACTTATTGAAAATGTTGAGAAATATAAAAACGTGTTACTCCAAAGGCGTTTTGAAAGTAAAAAAAACACGGTTGGTTACGTTGTGTATAATGGTCAACCTCGGATCTTGAAATGGTTTGTTCCTGGGTTGAAGCAAAACATGGACCTTGAATATAGTATTTTGAAAAAAGGGTTTTCAGATCTTTCCATCCCGTCTCCTCTGGAGAAGGATACAGAGAATAATGTCCTGGTGATGAGTTATATTATGGGGGAAAACGTCTGCGATATCGTAAACGACCCCCAGACGGTCCTTGAAGAGAAACAAAAGGTTGTTCAGCTCCTGGCTGACTGGTTTGTGAATTTTCATACTTTTTTTAAATCAGAGGATGGTTTTCGTCTTCGTGGTGATGCGAATTTAAAAAATTTTATCCTAAGCAGGGGTCGCATCTGGGGCGTGGACTTTGAGGAATCACGAATGGGGAAATCTAGTGAGGATCTTGCGACGCTCTGTGTATCTCTGCTGAGTACTGATCCGATGTTTACCGATGAAAAATTCCAGCTGTGTCAAATCTTTCTGGATTCGTATAGGAAATCAGTGAAATGGGATGTTGAAAACATAAACACAGAAATCTCGTATGCGCTGCTGGAGCGGATTCAATGGCGACCCAAGGACGAAGAGGTTCTTAGAAAATATGCGACCAGAATACGGAATAAAGGATTACAGGTGGCTCGACATAATTTTTAAATATCCACCTTTGTATGCATCCCATCGATACCTATGGGGAAGGACCGACTACTACCAATTTTTGCGCTCCTAATTCTACTCATCGGCAGCGTCTCCTCAATCTATGTATATGCAACACAAGCAACGACCAATACGCTGCTAGTGAACAGACAACACTATACCATGGATCAACTGTTTTCTCTTACCCAACCACGTACTTTTAATGAATCTCAATATTCCGGTATCGCATTGGATGACTTGATGCGAAAAACCGGGGTTTCTCAACCAGAGCAGCATACCTACACCCTAAAGGGAGTAGATGGATATGAAAAGACAGTGACGTGGGAAAACATGAAAAACGGGTTGCTCACGAAAGAGAGCGAATCAGTCTTTTCAGATTTACCAAAAGCATTTCGTGTCAAAGATATCATAACAATCGAGGTGAAATAAATCATGAAGAACATGAAATTCATCGCAGGGATCATCGTGTTTGGATCTCTTTGGGGTTTTGCTGAATGCATCATCGGATCCCTTCTCCGTGATGTAAATCTCCCAGCAGGCGCAATCATGACCGGCATCTTTGCCATAGGTCTGATGACGTTAAGTAGAACCACTTTCAGACAGCCGGGGATGCAAGCAGGCATAGGGCTTGTTGCAGGAGGGCTCCGACTCTTCAACCCCTTCGGCGGTTGTTTCATTTGCTCCGCGATCGCGATCATGGCAGAAGGACTCCTCTTTGAACTCATCTGGACAGGTTTTTCCCTTGATTTGAAAAAACCTCAAACACTTACCATCCAAGCAAGCCTTGGAATATTCTCATCCTACATTGTTTATGTTGGCGGATATATCGTCACGCAGATCCTGACACCGGTGTTTTCCTCTGCAGGGTTTTACTTAGAAAACCTTATTGTCTTTATCCCACAAATCCTTGCCAGCGGTCTGCTTGCAGCACTCATTGGAGTAGTTACCGTGCCTGCGGTATTCAGCTTGAAAAAACTCGATATCACCATAAAAGACCGCGCCTACTACCCAGTCACCATCGGTGTCTCAGCGCTCTGCTGGGTCATCGTCATTACGAACACCATATTCATCGTATGGTTATAGGGGGAATAATTCATGGACCACCCAACAACAGTCAAAATCCTGAAGTTTCATGCAGAGAAATGCAAAGGTTGCCTTGAATGTGAAAAAGCATGCTCACAGGTGCATTTTAAAACAAAGGACGGTGGCGAGAAATCAGCGATTCGTATTGTAAAAACAGAGAAAGGATATACGATGCACGTGTGTGATCAACGCGGACTTTGCCTTGATATGTGCCCGGTTGGTGCATTGACGAGAAAAAAAAATGGGGTGGTATGGCTTGAGAAAGAGATCTGTATCGGATGTCAAGCGTGTGTTGGGTTTTGTCCTATTGGCGCGATGAGAAAATCAGATGTTCGTATTGAACCGTTCAAATGCATCTCCTGTGGGTCGTGTGTCCGTGCATGTCCAGAAAAAGCATTAGAACTCGTTGAAGTGCCAATTGCAGATTTTACACAAATTGTATATTATAAACTAGGGGCGTAACATGGTGGAAGGACAGATAGCAATCGAAGAGTATAAAACAGGGAATACTGAACACCACTGGGATCTGAAGAAGATAAAAACTGCTCATAAGGTTTTAGCAACATATTCGTACAAGAAAGGTGAGGTGAACAAGGGGTATGCAAATCGAACGCTCTACGTGAACCTCAGCACGGGGGTTATACAAGAAAAACCAGTCACCGATGAGATGAAAAAGAAGTTTACAGGTGGTCGGGGATTCGGGTTAAAACTCCTATGGGATTCGATTAAACCAACGACACGATGGAATAGTGAGGAAAATGAGCTGCTCATCACCACAGGTCCGCTCTGTGGCACCACTCAATATGCGGGATCAGGAAAATCCCTCTGTTTAAGCGTCTCACCTTCAACGAACATTATTTGTGATTGTAACGTCGGTGGGTTCTTCGGCCCGTATTTGAAATTCGCTGGTTTTGATGCTCTCGAGCTTCAAGGGAAAGCAAAAGAAGACGTCGTAGTCGTTATCGACGGTGAAAAAGGGACCGTGTCAATTGAAACCGCTCCTTTAGAAGAAATCAACACGCATTTGCTTAGTGAACAACTCACCCAGATGTATGCAACGGAGAATACTGACAGATCAAGACAGAAAGTCTCTGTCGTGTCGTCCGGGCTTGCTGCACAGCATAGCTACTGGGGATGTCTGAATTTCTCGTTTTATGATATCCGAAGAAAGGTTCCGCGGATTAAACAAGCGGGTCGGGGTGGATTAGGAACAGTGTTACGGGATAAGAAAATCAAGGCGCTTGTCGTGAAAGTGGAGCGGTTCGACGGCATCTCCAATCATCCTGCTGATCCGGTGAGCCTTGCAAAAGTTGGGACAAAACTGCATCGTGAGATCCGCAATCTAGACCGTTACCAATGCAACATGCGTGCGGTGGGAACCGGGCATCTGGTAGAGATCATGGATGCCTACGACCTGCTTCCAACAGAGAATTATCGTTTTGGCAGTTTCCCGAAGGCATCAAAGATCTATTCACCAAAGTTCTATGAGTTGTTTACGAAAGTAATTCCTGATGGATGCTGGCATGGTTGTACGATGGCTTGTGCAAAAACCGTTGATGGGTATGCCGTGATGACCGGACCGTATAAAGGAGAAAAGGTGACCGTCGATGGCCCAGAGTATGAAACCATCGGCGCGTGCTCGAATATGAGCATCTGGGACCCATTGTGGATCCTTGAGTTTAACTTCTACTGTGACACTTATGGGATTGACACTATCTCAGCGGGGACTGCGATTGCGTTTTACATGGAGATGTACGAGTATGGAATTTTAAATAAGGAACGATGCAGTAACCTGGAGCTTTGTTTTGGAAACGCGGATGCAGCACTCGAGCTACTACATCGAATCGCACAAGGTGATACCGGTGAGTTTATCAAAGTTGCAGCCAAGGGTGCACGACGGGTGAAAGATTGGATTATTCAGAATGGATGGGGCGAGAAACAACTCGTGGAAGACACCGGCATGGAAAGCAAGGGGCTTGAGTTCTCAGAGTATGTGACTAAAGAATCGCTTGCGATGCAAGGCGGGTACGGACTAACCTTGAAAGGACCGCAGCATGATGAGGCTTGGTTGATTTTCATGGATATGGTGAACAACGCGATCCCAACATTTCAAATGAAAGCAGAAGCGCTCCATTATTTCCCGATGTGGCGAACCTGGTTTGGCCTCAATGGACTATGTAAACTCCCCTGGAACGATATTGAACCAGTGAACAACGCAGAGACTGCTGAGCCTTCAAAAGTCCCAGAACATGTACAAAACTACGTTGAGTATCAGAATGCGATGACGGGTTGGAACGTCACTAAAGAAGACCTTATTTTACAAAGTGAACGCTGTTACAATTGGCAGCGTGCGATGAATGTATGGATGGGACGAGGGCAGCGAAAAGATGATTGGATCCCGTTCCGGGCAATGGGACCGGTTACTGAAATGGAGTATGTATCAAGGAAAGAACGGTACGATAAACAACTCGTTGAAAAACTTGGTTTGTCTCAGAAGGACGTTGAAAAAATGACCGTACGAGAGAAACTCACGGTCATTTACGAGTTTCGTCGAGGTCAGTACAAAAAACTCGCGGATGCTGTCTATTACCGCAGGGGATGGACACCAAATGGTGTTCCCACACCGCAGAAAATGAAGCAACTCGGGTTTACGGATAAAAAAATGCTCAAGATGTTACAGGATAAGATTGATGTTGATGAAAAAAATGGTCTGAATGTCTGGGGAGGGACCTATGGGAAAGGCGAACAGCCACCGAGTAATGAGAAACGATATTGGGAGACGTGGAAGTAAATGGTACAAAAAAAAGAAGCGAACTTTACAGATGAGAAAGGCGTTTTTAACACGGAAACAACAGTAAAAGCCTTACCAGTGGCTGAACCTGCCGCGCTTGGTTTATTTGGACTTGCGGTCGCTGCGTTGGTGCTTGCAGCTGCTGACCTGAAATTTGCATCAGGTGTTGAGAAATCACTGATGATTCCCTGGATTTTAATGTTTGGTGCAACCGCACAACTCATCGCGGGATTTATGGAGTTTAAACGAAACAACGTCTTTGGTGCGACTGTGTTTTCTGTGTACGCGATGACGATGTTTTCGATTGCACTAACCTTGTTTATCAACAACTCTACTATTGTCAATAAAGGAGATATCACCTATTATGCGTATGGTCTTATCGGCATTCTCATCTTCAGTCTCATCGCAACCATGGCCTCATTGATGACCAATAAAGTCTTGTTTGGAATATTGATTGCAGTTGATTTAGCGGTCGGCCTCCTCATTCCGCATTATCTGTATGAGATGTCCTCACAGCCTGCTGGTGTTTTTCTTCTCATAACCTCGGTGTTATCGTTCTATGGCGCCGCTGCAATTATACTCAACACGATGGCTGGTAAGAGCATTTTGCCGCTCGGCAAAGCTATCTGGACGCCGAAAAAATAACATAGCCCCGTAATATCGAATAGTGTTCCGATATGAATAAATAAAATCAGACAGGAACACTTCTCATTCCGTTCTCTAGAGCAGTGTGCTGTTTTTTAAAGTGATAAATAAATATATAATAAAATTTATATACTTGTGTCTTTAATATATATTATTAGAGAATGGGGGCAATAGTCTTTTTAACACATCTCCTCACCACCTCACTAACGACCCCATTCTCTCACTATAACTATAAAAAACACATTCTGAGCAACATATATATCATAGACTTTTTTATAGTTTCTTAAAAATTCAAAAAAAAAGAGAATACAAAGAAGCATCTGAAAAAATTATGAATGACGAAGGGCTGCTTTCTCAGATTCAATGGTCTGTGCACGCTGGCAAAGATAGAGATGAACCGTGGTTTGTGTCATAAACAAATTATACATAGCTTGAGGATTCGTAGGTGTTCGCTCTGTACACAGCTCTATCGTGTATGCAATGGTTCCTTTTTTACGATATAACCAATTTTCTGAACTACCAAGGGTTCCTCCATATCGAGGGATGAGATGATAGTTTTTCACAAACAAATAGTAGTTGTTTATCAATGAGATGTTTTCGCCAACAGAGCGGAATAGTAGTTCATCTGGTGTTTGTTTGGAGGTATGCATCCATGGATAGATAATGAACTCACCATACGAGTGATATGAAATCGAAATGGAGATGTTATGTGCTTCTGCAAAGTTTTTTACTGCTTTAGTCTCATTTTCCGAAAAAGGATAAGGACCGCGATAATTGAAGCTAGAATCAGGGAGAATGAACGGAAGACTGTAACTGACTGGGAAGATGTAAGCAAGGAACCAGGGATCATCGTAGTTCCTATTGAGATTCACTCCGTAGGATGTGATTGTTTTGCTCTGCCCAAACGGTCCATAGTTCGGGGCGCAGTTTTTCCGCGTATCAGCTTCGACACCATCCGGGTTCACCATCGGGATAATATACATTTGTGTGGTGTTGATTGCATTCCGTATTTCAAGGAGGCTGTTATTCTCATACTGTTCAACCATGTATTGAATGAAGAATAAACACACCTCGTACCCAGGTTTTTCATTCCCATGGTGCGCACCCATGAAAAGAACACCAGGTTCATCTTCCTCCAGGTTCACGTTATCAGAGAGTTTCACCATCCATAGCTCTCGGCCCTCATATGTCTTCCCAATCGAGGTAAGAGACATGATATCAGAATGGTTCATCTGTATCGAGTGCAACTCATCGGTTAATTCTTGATAGGTATGATAATGGTATTGCTCAAAAGAAACAGGATCGAATTCGTGAGTGTTAAGTGCGCTGGAAAAAGGAACCAGAATAAATAAAACGAAAACTGAACCAACAATAAGATTATGTTTTCGTTTAATGAACGCAGTGTTCTTCATAGGAAATATCCCCATATGTACTATGTATACGGAGTATATATAGGTTTTTTTAAAAAAACATGAATTAGATCTTCAAATAGATCTTTGCGAGGACAATAACTGTTGAAACCACAATAAGCAATGCAATGAATTGTTTTGTTCCCGTATTCACACGAATTACCTCAACTACGACTATGTCCTTCTTTCTTTATATACTGTCAGAAAACGTTTGGGAA
>Ga0315274_10013966_pt1 | contig 11407 bp, 7 predicted proteins | sample YL17G02_20_MG_FD_203700 | JGI IMG/M metagenome (GOLD analysis project Ga0315274, IMG submission 203700) | Sediment microbial communities from Yellowstone Lake, YNP, Wyoming, USA - YL17G02_20 | ecosystem: Environmental > Aquatic > Freshwater > Lake > Sediment | place: USA: Wyoming | collected...
TTTCGCAGACCTTGTCGATGCCTGCGGGGTTGCTGAAGACCTCTACCGGCAGAATTGCCTTTGTCCGGCGAGAAATCTTCGATTCAATTTTTGCAGCGTCGATGTTCAGGCTTTCCGGGTCGATGTCCACAAAGACCGGCTTGGCGCCGGCCATCATAATAGGAGTCGCAGATGCGATGAAGGTAAATGGTGTGGTAATGACCTCATCGCCGGGCCCAATGCCCAGTGCCAGCATACACAAGAACAAGCCGCTGGTTCCACTGCTGACGGCCGCGGCACGTTTGACGCCGATGTACTCAGCAAATGCCTGCTCGAATTCTGCCACTTTGGGGCCGAGCGAAAGATTGGGACTGCGAAGGACCGAACAGACGGCTTCGACTTCCTCTTCGGTTATGTCTGGCCGTGATAAATATATCTGCATGAGAAAGTTCTCCTGGTCAAACTAATGCGGTACTGATTTTACAGAGGAATTGTACCGCCATCGGTGGGCAAATTAAAGACATTTTCTGAGGCCGGGCGAACCAGCGGCGGATGGCACAAAAGAAAAACCTGCGGTGAAACCGCCCCGGAAAGAAAACCCCACGTGAAACGTGGGGCTAAATATCTCTCGACCCGGCTCGAGACGGGTTTAGCCCCCATCCTCGGCGGCGGCAAATGCCAAAAGCACTTATGGGACGTAAGGTTCGCAAGTCAGGCATTTATCAGCTTCAAGGCGCAAATTGTGGCTTCTGTGCTAAACGAGGTCTGATTTAAGGCCGAATTAAAGTATGGCTTGAATTCGTATTACTGGGAATTTGAACAATGGCAAAAGGCAAAAACGTACTGACCACAGGTGATGTAGCCAGGATTTGTAACGTAGCTCCTCGAACGGTGTCGAAGTGGTTTGATACCGGCCAGCTCAAGGGCTACCGCATCCCAGGCAGCAAGGACCGGCGAATACCTGTAAGCGAGCTGATCAGGTTTATGAGAGCACATAACATACCTGCGGCAAGCCTGCCCGTCGGCAAGATTCGGATCTTGGTTGCTGACAGTCACGAGGAGTCAGCCTCGGCTCTGGCCAACGCCCTGAAAACCAAAGCCGGTTATGAAGTGCAAATCGTCCTGAGCAATTTTGAAGCCGGCGTCACCATCGAAAAATTTGCCCCACACGTCCTGCTGGTAAACCTTTTAGCTAAAGGCATTGATGCAGCGGGCATTTGCAGGAACATCCGTACCGATGAAGATTTGCAGACCATTAAGGTTATTGCTCTTGCCAACCGTTTAAGCGGTTCGGAATCTGCGGCGCTGTTGCAGAAGGGCTTTGATGGCGCGGTGTCTGACTCTTCTGATGTTACCGAGGTGATCAAGAAGATCGAGGAGGCAATCGCCATCATCTATTAGCCCGCCATTGACGGGGCGGTTCGCTCTATACCGTAAAGGAAAAAGCCCGTCTGGAGTATGTGTTTAGCCAACTTCGAACACTTCCATCCCCAAGCCCCGCCCCTCCGGCTACGGCTCGGCGCTTCGCCGAGACGAGTGCTTGCGCAGGGCCAGGCTTGAGGCTGCCACTCCCGTCGCAGTTTACTGCGGGGGTCCGACGCCGTGCCGGCCCCTGCTTCCGCAGGGGCAAGCTTGTCCCCGCGAACGCGGGGAGCTAAACATTCACAGACTATGTCCAAAGACTGCGCCAATAGAGCTTCGAGACGTTGCCCGCGATGCGGTACAGCCAAGCCTCCAACGCCTTGCCGTTTCTTAGCTGGCCTATGTGTCGCCAGGGTCGCAGAAAGGTCTCTTGTGTCAGGTCTTCGCTGAGCTGCCGGCCGTGGCCGAGCCTTCGCATAAATCGGTATATCCGTTCATGGTATCTATCGACAAGCTCGGCTGCCGCTTCACGGTCGCCGGCGGTAAGTCTGGCAGCCAGCGAGTCTTGCCCATTATCTGAGTGTCTCTGCCCTGTTTCAGGGTTGCTTCTTCCGATTTCAAGATGCGCTTGGGCGGGCTCTTGTTCCTTTGGTTGTGAATTTTTCTCCATTGCTTTTGGCCTTATTTTGCCTAACAGGCAATATACATAAGGCAGTGTTCTTGCACAATCCAAAACCGTACTTGAGCGGCGTTGACCAGCTCTTTACGTTGGCAATTGTTCGATCGTGACGCAGTGCTATAATAAACGCTGAGATTTGTTTAGCCGTCGCCGGTACGGCGACGGTATACGCAATGAACCTCAGGCGGTATGACTTTTTTGCCAGCGGATATTAAGTCCTTTAGCGAAACGGTTCAGCAGTTGTGGCAGCGGATGAATCCGTGTACGCTTTGTCCGCGCAGGTGTAAGGTGGACCGAAGCAACGGCCAAACCGGCTTTTGCGGCATCGCCGATATGCCGCTGGTTAGCTCCGTGGGGCCTCATTTCGGCGAAGAAAGCGTCCTGGTGGGGCGTGGCGGCTCGGGCACAATATTTTTTGCCGGCTGTAATTTAGCCTGCGTCTTTTGCCAGAATTTCGACATCAGCCATCATCGCCGCGGACGGCAGGTTACGATTGAGGAGTTGGCTCAATCTATGCTTGAACTGCAGGATTACGGCTGCGTCAATATTAATTTCGTTACGCCCACGCACGTTATTGGAGCTATTATAGCGGCAATCGAACTGGCGCGAAAATCCGGATTGACGCTGGCGACCGTTTATAATTCGGGCGGATACGACCTGGTTGAAACGCTCCACTTGCTTGAGGGCTACATAGATATTTATATGCCCGATATGAAGTATTCAGACCCCACGGTGGCGAAAGAACTCTCGGCTGCGCCGGACTATCCGGAGGTAAACTTCGCTGCGGTCAAGGAGATGCACCGCCAGGTCGGCGACCTGCAGGTGGAAAACGGCTTAGCTACACGCGGCCTTTTGGTAAGACATCTTGTTCTGCCGAACGGCCTGGCCGGCAGCGTCAAGATTATAGACTTTTTAGCTGAGCAGATTTCACCGAAGACGGTGATTAACGTAATGGACCAATATCGCCCCTGCTACAAAGCCTTTTCGCACCCCCAAATAAACCGCCGACCCACTGTGCAGGAAATCGACTCCGTCCGCCAATATGCAATCCAAAAAGGGATCAATGTCCTTTTATGATACTTGCCCGTCAATCGAATATATCCGCAGGGTGAACCGACCATATCGCTTCCAGTCGTCAAGTCCTTACTCGATTCGCACGAATACCGGTTCGGTCAGATGACTTCCCGTTATTCTAAGCATACATGCGCCAGATGTCTTTATCGTTACCGAGAGGTCATCGGAATCACCAGGTGAAAAAGTTAGGCGACCTTCTTTACCATTTTCGGATATCTCTTGGCTTTCATCCCTCGCGTAAGCACCGTCGCTAAGTTCCATGATCCTCACAGAATCGCTTCCTATGATTGTTACGCCGAAGGTCGTGAGGCTTAAGGGTTTCTTTGATGTCTTGAAAAGTAGAATTGTGGTATGTTCAATATTAGATTGCGAGATTAGCGATAATGTTGGTTCTGTTACGATGGGTTTTTCCCCTTCAGGTTTCTCTTCGACCTCTTGGGGGCTGTCAGTAATGCTTGTTGGTCCCTGAGGGATTTCGGTACCTCTATCTGCTATGGAAGATGGTCTAAAAAGCATAATATACGCGGGAATTGCTACAATCAGAGCACAAACAAGGGGTATCACTACATATTTAAACATGCTGGTCTGGTACCACCTTTTCTTTTTATCTTTGAGCTTCTCCCAAGCAACGCAAACCAACTTCATCCAGGGATTGTAGACCTTACCACCATAGAACCACAAAAAATTCGCATACCCTCTACTTAGTTTTGTAACATCATCTAGTGGTTCCCAAGACCAATTCTCCAATTCTGTAATGTTAAGATTTGACTTCTCTGCGTCGGGATCTGTTAATAGCCAGACAATTATTATAATCTTTTTTGCATCATTTTCTGGTATAAATGGTTGATCTTTGTATTTTTCGAGCAAATAATCACGCGCCTCTTGAAAGCGAAGAAGCAAAGCCGGTGTTCGTTTCTTTTCTATTTCTTGTTCGAGGTCTCGTACCTGTCCGGGGATTGGATAAATAGGGAATTCTCTCTCCTTGCGCCGCAGTTCTTCTAGCTCCTTTTCCTGCCGCCGCCAATAAGCCTCTTCGCTGCAATACTCATCCAACCACTTGCCAGCCTCATGATACTTGCTCGGGTTGTCCTTAATGTCTTGTGTGATCTTGTGGAATAGGTCGCGGTCTTCGGGACTTATTGATTTTTCATTGTTGTTTCCCATATTTGGCCTCTACTCGCGAAAGACCTACGTTAGCTCCGCCAGGAGTCTACACCCGAGATTATACTTTCTTTTGGACTCGGCTTGCAAGATTTTAGCCCGTAGGGTTCGGCAATCGTTACCTTTCAGGATTGTTCCTTTAATGTCTTTGCGTTTTGGATGGCGTATGCGTGGGCGTCGTTATTGAAATAAGCGTACACACTCCGAACGTCTGCGGTATGTTCTTCTATCCACTCGGCCCAATTTTTTAGGGCCGATTTGCTGTAGTTTCCGTCATATCTGCTGATTGTGCCGTGAAAGCGAACGTAAATAACCTCGCCTGTTATGACACGAGGCGTCGGGACGCCGGACAAATCGTGGATACAAAAGCCCACGCCGAATTTATCGAGCAGGTCGTATGTATCCTGCGAGAACCAGCTTTCGTGCCTGAATTCAAAGACGGCGGTTCTATTTTTGGGCAGAAGATTCAGAAAGTCTGTCAGCCGATCAAGGTCTTTGTGGAAGCCGGGCGGCAGTTGATAAAGAATGGGGCCGAGATTCTCCTTCAGTAACTCTGCTCGCTCGAAAAACCGGGGCAGCGTTTCTTCAGCGCCTTTCAGTCTCTTAATGTGGGTGATAAATCGATTAGCTTTGACTGCGTAGAGAAAATTCTTTGGCGCTTGTTTATGCCAGTTCTTGAAGGTCTCTTGTTTTGGCAGTTGATAGAACGTGTTATTGATTTCGACAGTGTCGAAATCTTTTGCGTAGTACTCGAACCATTTGCTCTTTGGCAGCTTGTCGGGATAATACAGCCCTTCCCAGTGACCGTAATGCCAGCCGGATGTGCCGATTCGAATATCGCAGTGGGTGTGACTCATACGCGATATTTTAGCACTTTCCAGAGTTCTGAAAACTTCTATAATATCAACCTGGGAAATTACGTGCGCCGCTGGTTAATCCGCCAATAAATTGGCGGGCTGAATACACCGGTACACCTGGTGCGGCAATAAGGGATAGCAATATGGATTTTGGCCCGCAACAAATTGGCAAATGGCTAATCTTAGCAGGGATTCTCGCAGCGGTGATGGGTGCTCTTATGGTGCTGCTGGGTCGAGCTGGCCTATTTAGATTGCCAGGCGATCTGCAGTTCAGCGGGAGAAACTGGCGGATATATTTTCCCATCGCCAGCTGCATAATAATCTCGGTAATCCTGACGCTTATTCTGTGGGTTATCAGTTATTTCCGCCGGTGAAAGATTCCAAACCCCGCAATAAATTGCGGGGCTAAATAGGGTCACTCAATCTTCTTGTAGAACTCCGCTTCACGGTCGGAAAGCTTTTTCTGCTCAATCATCGTGCGAATCCGCTGCAGGTCGACGTCTCTCGGCTGACCGGCGGAAGATGCTGCCGCAACCGGATGTTCAATGCCGGCAGGAATGACCTGCAGGAACCTTTTGACCGAGATTGCCGATAAAAGTGTCCCTACCGCCAGGACGGTAACTACAAAATAGAAAGACTGTCGCTCGTCGCTCGTCGCTCGTCGTTCGGGAACGACAAACGGGGCACGGGTCACGGGCGACGGTTGTTCAAAGCGGCATCTGTCACAATATATGCAGTCCAGTTGATCGTTAGGCGTAAGGCCGAACTCGCAGAAGGCGAATCTCTTTGCCGGCAAGTGCCGCTTTAGAATTGCGACTTTGTTAAGCAGCGACAGGAAAGCCCCCGCCGGGCACAAATACCGGCACCAGAAGCGCGTGTAGAAAACCGAGCCTGCCAGAGCTATCGCCGCCACCACCAATATTGACAATCGCCGGAATTGAAAATTGAAAATTGAAATAAGCGGGTCTGTTCCAAGTGTAGTTCGGTCCCTCGAAAGAAAGAATATGATTATCAAGAGAAAAAGTACCGCGTATTTGATAAATCTCGCTATCCGCATATTTTTTACCGTTATAGTGGGCTTAAATCTCTGTGGAATTATGTGGCCGAGAAGCTCCTGAGCCGCACCGAAGGGACAGATGTAGCCGCAATAGATGTTGCCGAAAAGTGCAACCAGCAGCGGCACTGCTACGACCAACAAAAATACGCCTGTCAGTCCCGCCGCAGGGGCGTTAAAAGACAGCAAGGTCGCGATTTGTTCGCTTGAAAACTGGGCGTTGAGCAGGATGCCGCCGACGGCAAGATTCAACGTGAGCACAGCCAATCGGCTCCAGAAGCCACCGTGGTAGATCACAATCAAGGCGAGCGAGAAAGCAGCGACCAGATATACAGCGTGTATGTCGGGCAGATACTTAGCCTGATCAATTCGGCCTGTGGGTATCGCTTCAATAGTCTGGCCGAGAACCTGCCCGGCGAATCTGTGACTGGATTTTTCAATCGCTGAGAGAATGGCCTGCGAGCTTATAGTTGCGCCGGTTACCGCATCAACCGCAGCGAATGGTTGAGGCTGAAAGAGTTTGTGTCCCTTCAGACCGTTCTGCCAATCGCCAAGCAGGTCGAGATAGGCAGGAGTCTCGTTCGAGCTCAGTATGTGGAAATTGATTAGCGAGCCGTTTGGGTCAACGTAAACAGCCAGATTCATCTTTCCGCCGAAGCCTCGCACTTCCGGTGCAAGGTCTGTGGAGCTGAAGATATAGCCCGTCAGTCTGTCGTTGGCGTCGTGCACGCTAAAGTGGCTGACTTTGCGACCGCTGTCGGCAAGGACCGTTGATGCCTGCTCAATGCGCAACTGGCCGGCAAGCGCCTGAGCTGCCTGCGGCGGCAGCGCTGGCCGAAGTTTTGTGCCCGCCTCGGCAAGCAAATTCGAGCAAAGAATAATGGATACAGCGATGCCAAATAAAACGTAGCCTAGCCGGGCCAATTGAAAATCCAAAATCGAAAATCGAAAATCAAAAATTGTCCGCTTGTAGGCGCTCATCGCTATAAGCGGCACATTGGCCAGCACTAACAAGATGAATACAAAAAGTGTCGCTTTTGTCCCCAGCACGGGGACAAGAGCAAGGCCGGTCAGCAGCCCGCCGACCGTGGCGCCGATGTGGTCGGCGGTTTCGAGCTTGCTGCCGATTCGGCCGGCCTCGAAGCCGGAATCGGCAAGCTGTTTGGCGCCAAGCGGAAAGTAGCAGCCGGCGGCAAGACCGCATAAAATAAATGCCGCTGCGAAGAATGTGTGCGTCTGCTGCTGGCTGGGCCAAGAGCCAACCGCGGTGAGGATTACCGCGTGCCCTGTGATTACGGCAAATAATAACCAAGCAGGATGCGAGACCCGCTTGACGAGTGACGTGACAAAGGCTGCCCCAGCGGTCAAGCCAACCATAAATAAAGACGAGATAATCCCGACGTGTAAGTACAACGAGCCAAATTGAGTCTGGTACAGGTACATCAGCACAATAACTGCCCCGATTCCTATCAGGCCGGCTGAAAAAATCAGAAACATGCTGTCGAAGCTCGACGTCTCGGGCTGCTGACCGGCTGTCGATTGCCGGCCCGCGGGCTGCGTCAAGATATAAAGGCCCCGCACAGCTATCAGAACCAGAATAGGGATAACATAAACCAACGGGCCCGCCAGAGCCAGATGCTTAACGAGTCTGGCAACCGGCGCCCCTGATTGCTTGGCCGCCAGCAGCAAGCTGTATAGATGGGTCAAAGGCCGCCCATTTTGGTTGACCAGCATATCGTCCGGCAGATCCGCGGTTGAATAGGCGGCAAGTGCAGCGGCTGCTCGGTCGGGCAGATAAACCGAAAGTAAAGCCTGTGCGGAAAAAACTCGGCTTGCGCCCTCGATTTTTGCAAAGCGGTCGCGCAAAATGCCTGGCTCGCCGGTTACGTTTTCGCAGTCCGATGCGATAAACCAGGTATCTTCGCCCGGCACTAGAACCAGCTTGGAGAAAACCTTCTGGAGCGTTATTTTCGTGGAGGCGCCAAGATTTATTAGCTCGGCGCCCATAATATTTTCCCCACCTGCCACGCGCACTGCCAAGAGACCGTCGGAGGTAAGAGATTCTTTAACCTGGGCATAAAATTCGAGCGTGTAATACCGATTCAAGACCGAGCTGGTTGCCTCGGGCAGATTGAGCACCACTATGTCATAATATTGTTTCTTTTCACCAAGCAGCGAGCGGACGTCGCCGGCGGTGCGGTGAAATCGCGCATCGCTGGTCTTGAGCTCCGCGGGTATGAAGGCGTCAACTTTCTGCATGTATTCGCTGTCACAATGTGCCCAGCTTGTGATTTGGATTTGCGGCAGTTGCAAGAGCTGATAGCACAGTCCCAGCCCTGAGCCGACCACAAGAACCGTCTTTGCAGCGGGATTTTGTGATAGACAAATTGCTGCGATTCGTCCGGCTGACTCCCGGTTCGGCAGAACTTCGCAGGTGCTGCCTTGGCGAACGGCTATCCATTGGCCCTGATAGATGCCGTAGAGGTACTCAGCCTGAGCGGTCTGGAATGAGCCTATCAGTGCATCTCTGGGCAGCAGCTTGGTCCATTTCATAATTCTGACGCGGCGCGTTAAAGTCTTGTCCAGGCCGGCGGCAAGACAAAGCAAGACAAGAACCGGCAGAAGAAGCATCCACCCACGCAGGGTATGCAGATTTCTGCATACCATTTGCGGAATTTGGCGGTATGCGGAGCATACCCTACCGAGCTGGACGCAAAGCGCAGAGCAAGACAGGACAAATGCCAGCACAAAGAAAATTCTGGCGGAGCTTACGCCGAGTCCAAGAAGAATCGTTGTCCCCAAGCCGCCCACAAAACTTCCTGCCGCTTCGAGAATATACACACGCGAAACAGCAAACGCCGCACCCCGTTGGACCCATCGGCAGGCAATAGGAAAAAACATCCCTGTTATGATACTGACCGGTGCGCTGACGAAAAACGCCAGAAGTAGAATGTCACGCACCGACCACAGTGTATACGACTCAACGCCGGCAAGCTCGCGCGCTTGAACAATCAGTATCCACTCCAGGACAAAGGCCGGCAGAAACGCCAGAAGCAGAAATTCTATATTCCGGAGCAATTTATCGGCAATGGTTTTTGCTCGATAGATTAGCGCCGCCCCCAAGGCGACCCAGCAAAACCAGCAGCCGAAGAAAATGCCGACGCTTATATCGTTGCCTTCGAAGGTGGTGACAAACTCGCGAAAGAGTAGTGCCTGGGCAGCGATAGTAAAAAGGCCGTAACTGAATATGAAAAAGCCCCGGGCAAATCTCATTTATCTTCACCAAAAACGACAGCCTGAAACACCAAAAATGCCGCCCCTTCTTTCCAGGCGTCCGGAGGCAGTCCAGCTTTTAGCGACAAATTCGTGAGCGTCTGATTGAGGTCCCAGTCCTGTTCGGGCGCAACCTGAGGAAGATACAGAGCCGACCGGCCATCCTTATTTAGTACAATGCCGTCTACGCCAAGTCGGATTTTATCCGGTGAATCAATAGGGTGCGGTGTAGTCAAGGCGGAAATTTCTATGGTAATATCTTTGCATTCCTCCTGCGTCAGCGGAGGAAAACGCGTATCGCTGAAGCCGGCGCGAATAGCGTTGGCAATGACCGATTTATGCAAGGGCCGCTGCGGAAAAACATCGCCTATGCAGCCTCTAAGCTGCGAGTGTTTCTTGAGCGTCACAAATGCTGCTCGGGGCCGGCTCATTGCATCGCTTATGGTCGCGTCCAGCTCAGACGGCTGCGGAAATCGTCGGTTTTGCAGGGCGTACAATATTGACTGGCGGGCTAAAATTAAAAGCTGCTTTTTATCCTGTTCAGACAATTCAGGGTTGTCTTTATCCGGCTCAATTTCCGGATAGTTTGCCCACTTTCCCGAAAAGGCAACGGCAAGGTAGCTGACCGAGTTTGAAAAATCGCCGGTAAGCTCGCCCGAGGTTGTATATCTTACTAAATGAGCCTGGCTCGGCTGGCTCAGCATCGAAAGCAGCACCGCAATCGGTACGGCGCCGCAAATCGTGGCCCCGGTTTTTCGCCTGTACTGGAGGAACCCTTCGCTGTCCAGCTTGGCTATGTACTCGTACGCCCCCATATCGAGCTGTTTCAGCCGCTCCGGAATGTTTTCCGTAAACGGCACATACTGATGCTGACTGCCATAGTGCACAAAATCCGAGCTTGCGACAACTAGCGTGTCGGCGCCAACCAGGCTTTTAAGAATGTCACCTGCTTTTTTAACTGCCTCAAATGAGCACTGCCCAGCCACAATCGGCACAAGCTTGAAATCTTTGCAGCGGTACTGCAACAGCGGCAGCTCCATCTCTACGCTGTTTTCGTACTCAAGGGCGTGCGGCAGATTCTGGAACACAGGGAACTTCAACAGCTTGTCGATAAATTCGACATCAAGCGGGATTCGCCCTAAAGGTGTTTCGTAATAGGCTGCCTTGGGCGCACTAAACACATCTTCCAAGTAGGTATGATGGCTCGGGCCGATAACAATAATGCGTTTGTATTTTTTGTCGGTCGTTTTTAGGCCCACGGCCGCCGTTTGGCCCGACCACTGGTATCCCGCGTGCGGAAGGATAAGAGCGATAACGTTGTCTACCGCGTTAGTGTCGGCTTTCTTGAATAGGTCGTCGAGCTGCGCAGTAAGCGCCTGCGGGTCCGCGGAATACCAGGCACCAGCAAGTGATGAACGCAGGACCAAATTCTTTGCCGGCTCGGCAGATTCTTGAGTTTTATTTTGGCCTGTCCCTTCCTGTTGCGCGGGAGTTTTCTTTGCGCACGAGCTCACTAGAACCACTGCGAAAATGCACTGGAAGAAAATCGCCCACAATAAATCGCGGTATGGTGACCCCGCAACAAGTTGCGGGGCTAAATATTCCGCTTTCATATTAACCGCTCCATTTGCCTTGTTTAGAAATATCGCCTAACGGCCTTAAAGGCCCCGGATACTCTCTGACTCGCACAGCCCGGACAAATTTGGGGGTGCTCGCTTTTTTCGCCAGGCACCAAATTCCGACAGGGACTGTCGAAAAGCCTGCAATCAATTTCTGAAGGAATTCTCTGCGCTTCATTTCCAGACTCCGTGAATCTCTTTTTTGCAGTCCGGGCAACGGCTGTCCTTGAGCCGATTCTGAAGGATTGTGTAACCGCTGCGTTTAATCAGCACGCCTTTGCAGTCCGGGCAATATGTGGTTTGGCCGGCCTCGCTGAGGATATTTCCGATGTAGACATAATCGAGGCCC
>Ga0315274_10013967_pt1 | contig 11407 bp, 9 predicted proteins | sample YL17G02_20_MG_FD_203700 | JGI IMG/M metagenome (GOLD analysis project Ga0315274, IMG submission 203700) | Sediment microbial communities from Yellowstone Lake, YNP, Wyoming, USA - YL17G02_20 | ecosystem: Environmental > Aquatic > Freshwater > Lake > Sediment | place: USA: Wyoming | collected...
CACCCTCACCTCCGCCTTGTTCCCCGCGACGCAGTGGAGGAACATGAAGTGCCCCCGGCTGCTTAGCCAGGTAACGAGCAGCCACAAGACTAGAATCAAGACGACGATGACCACGGCCAGCGGGAGAATCCATTCGAGGTTGCCGAGGACGTATTCCTTGGCCTCGTGGAAGGCGGATTGGATCTTCCTGCCCTCGTGGCGACCCACGTTGAAATGGCCGCCGCCTCCCCCCCCGCCACCGCTCTGGCCGAGCCAGGCCAACCAGGCACAGAATCCGATGATCAGCCATTTGCTGAGATCGAAGGGGCGGAAGAGAGTGGTCTTGACCCGTTCGATGGCGGGAGTCAGCGGGGTCACCACACTGACGTTGGCAGCTTGAGTTGTCATGGTCTGTCTGGCTCTTTGGGGCGCCCGGGTTGGCGGGCGGCCGCGCTTCGGATCGCCGTTAGCATTGCTTGAGTGAGCCCGTCCTGCCATTAGAGGTTGCCCCCAACCGTGGAATCCGGGCCCGAGCTGGCACCCGGGCGTCAACGAAGGACGGGGGTGCAGCAGGCCCGGGCTCGGAGGACGATGGGGTTACAGCCAGCGTCGGCAGAACCGGGCGAATTGCTCCAGGAACTCAACCTGCCGGACGGTTTCGATCGCCTTCGGTTCGGCGGCCCGCACGCGCACGATGGCTGTGACCGGGTCGTCGCCTCCGGCGATCAGGTAGGCGGCCATCAGCGTGCCGGTCCGGCCCAGCCCCCCCTGGCAATGCACCGCCACCGGTTTGCTTTGGGCGCGTTGTTCGTTCACGAAATGGACGAACTGCATGGTCTGCGCCCGGCTGGGCGCGTCCCCGGTATGGATGGGAATGCAGCGGAACGTGAAGCCCGTGCGGCTGTAAACGTGAACGTCCCACGGCGTGTCCAGCAACGACACCACGGCCCGAATCCCAGCCGCGTGGAGCGCGGGCAGGTCATCCTCGCAGGAATCCAGTGGCAGGTTCCGCCGTTCGAACCGCTGCGGATGAATGAACGGGATGCGCATACCGGCGAGGACGCCCGGGATGAGCCACCACAACAATTCCGGTTTGGACGCCATGGACCGTGGAGCGGAGCGTGTCGTTGACGGACCGAGTGTAACGGCATTCTCATGCCGCGCAACCGGAAGTTACTGCCCTACCGGGTCACACGCCACAACCCCGCAGGAGAGGGCAAGCTCGCCCATCTCTTTGGCGGCCGTGTGGCGAACCGGCCTTCTTGGCGTTGGTTCCAGGGGCCGTCCAGGCGTTCGGCCAGGTAAGCCGTGTAGTATCGCCAACCGTGACCGTTCTGCGCTTCGTACCCCGCAGGGTGAAGAAGAGATGCCAGGCGTCGCCGTGCCGGACGATCGAAGGATCTTTGACGGACAGCCAGTCTTCTCCGCCGGCGGGCGCTGCCCGCAAGACCGGAAGGCCGGGAGTCCATCTGAAAGGCGCGTGCAGGGACGCAGTGGGTGCGGCAGACTCTGGCGGGGGCCCCGCCTCGGATGCGGCCCGAGTCTCGAATGCCAGAAGAGTCAGTACGCCAACGAGGCTGAGGGTTTTCATGGCGCCCTTATACGCCGCGCTCCTGCGGGAGGATAGCCAATAGCCAATCGCAAATAGCCAAACTGCTGGCAGGCCTCGACCCTCTCCTATCGGCCATCGGCTATGGGCTATCGGCTATTGGCTATGGACTCTAGCACTTGCCCCACTTCTTCAGTACCTCGAGGGTCTTCTGCACGCTGACCAGCGGCGGATAGGCGTCGCTTTCGTATTCGACGATGTACCATTCCGTGCCGCCAGTGGTTTCGCACAACTCGAAAATCTTCGGCCAGGGCAATTCGTCGTCGCCCAGGAGCGCATTCGGTTTGGCTTTGGAGAACGGTTTGACGTGGACGGTCGCCGCTCGGCCGGGGTACCGCGCGAGATAAACCGTGGCGTCGCCTCCGCCCAGCATGGCGTTGCCCGTGTCAAACTGCATCACCACCTCCTTCTTCGTCTTGCCGAAGAACGTGTCCCACGGCAACTCGCCGTCGAGTTCCTTGAACTCGGTGGTGTGGTTGTGGTAGCCGACGCGCATCCCGTGCGGTTTCACTTTGTCCGCGAGTTCGTTGAGAAGCGCGGCCGTGTCCTGCCAGGCCTGGCGCGTCTTCGTGTACTTCTCGCCCAGACCGGGCACGATGAGAAACTTGTTCCCGAGCGTCTGGTTGAACTCGATCGTCTTCGGCAGGTTGTCGCCGAGCAACGTCTCCAGACCGATGTGCGTGCCGCAGCACTTGAGCCCATTCTCATCGAGCAGCTTGCGGAGCGTCTTGGCGTCGCGACCGTAGTAACCGGCGAACTCGACCGCCCGGTAGCCCATCTTGGCCACGGCAGCGACCGTGCCCGGCAGGTCCTTCTCGCACTCGTTGCGAACGGAGTAGAGCTGGAGGCCGATGGGGATCTTTTTCTTGTCAGCAGCCAGGAGGCGGCCGGGCAACCCAGTGGCGCAGACAGCGAGCGCGGGACCGGTACTCAGTTTGAGGAACTCACGTTTGGAGAGCTTGGCATTTGTCATGGCCATCCCATACCGCGGCGCGGTGGCCACGTCAAACCAGAACGGGTAAGCCCGCCGCCGGTTGATCTCACCCCCCCCACTCTTCACCCTTCCGACGTTCCTCAGCGCACGCCGCTTCGGGAGGGTGGTCGGAGCGTCCGCCGCCTTCTCACGACGGCGGCCACAGGCTCACGAGCAAGCCTGCGGTCAGGCCGCAAGCTTCATCAGCTCGACCTTGCGGAACTCGACCGGGTGACTTTCGGCTTGGAGCGAGAGGTAGCCGTCCTTGAGCATCTTGTCGCCTCCCTTGAGCAGCTTCTTCGCTGACGCGTCGCTTTCGTCCAACTGCGGCTCGGTGTAGGCCAACACGACTTCGCCCTCGACAATGTGCTTGATGGACGTGCTGCCGCGCACTTCCACCTCCACCGTCACCCATTGGTCGCCGTGATAGGTCTTCGACGTGGACTCCGTGCAGTGTTGGGTGATGAGCTTGCCGCCCATCACGACGTTCGTGCCGGGCGTGCAGAGATTCGCGGTGGGCCGCTTGTTCGTGCCGTCCCCGCCGAGCAACTGGACCTCGATGGAGACCGGGAAGTCCTGTTTCTTTTCCATGCTCTCAGGCGCCTGGCAATGGAGCATGATGCCGCTGTTGCGGAACGCCCAGCCGGGACCGCCGGGCGTTTGCTTCCCGACGAAGCGGTACTCCACGCGAATGACGTAGTGGGAGAGCTTCTCGCGGTAGAAGAGGTGACCGAACTGGCCGTCGAACTTCTCATACTGGTCATACACCACCTTGAGCAGGCCATCCTCGATGCGGAAGGTCTTCTTGTAGTTGTCGCCCAAATCATAGCCGGTGATCTTGGGCGTCCAGCCCTCGAAATCCTTGCCGTTAAAAAGCGGGATCCATTTGCCCTCGCGGGCCGTGCTGGCTGGTGCAGCCAGACCGCGGCTGAGGCTGGGAAGACCGAGCGCGGCCGTACCCAGCAGGGCGCCGCGGAGAAACCGGCGGCGAGTCGTGACCGTGAGGCGATTGCTGGAGGGCATGGTTCGGTGCGGTAGGTTTGCGGTCTTGTTCATGGGTCGGGAGGATAGAGGCGAGACAAAAGAGTGGCGAGAAAAGCTTTCGGCCCGGCGCGACCCCGTCCCCGGTGGAACTGAGCGGCTGGGTTAAGGCCTGGCGATCTCCCACCGCCACACGTTCCCACCTCGGGATCGACCACCGCTCCCGCGAAAGCCAAGCTTGGCCTCAGCGAGCGGCAGCAGGTGAATCATCGAAGGTCGTTCTCGAGGACGATGCGGTAACGGGCCTTGCCGGCGCGCAAGTGATCCAGCGCCTCATTCGCCCGCGACATTGGGAACTTCTCGATGGTCGGCGCGATCCCATGACGCGCGCAGAATTCCAGCATCTTCGCCGTCGTGGCCGGGCTGCCGAGCGGTGAGCCGGACACCGATTTCTGTCCCGCGAGCAAAGTGAAGGCCGCCACGGGAATCGGCTCCGGCACCGCGCCGACCACATGCAGACGCCCTCTGGGAGCGAGCGCATTGAAGATCGCTGGCCAGTCCAGCGTTGCGTTCGCCGTGACGAGGATGAAGTCCAACGAGCCGGCGAGCTTCTGCAGTTGCCCTGAGTCGCGGGAGTTGACGGTGTGATGGGCGCCGAGTTTCAAGGCTTCCTCGCGCTTGGCGTCGTTGGAAGTGAAGGCGGTCACCTCGCAGCCCCAGCGGTTCAGGAACTGCAGCGCGAGGTGGCCCAACCCGCCGATGCCGACGACACCGACGCGGTCGGTGGGCTGGACGCCGCACTGGATCATCGGGTTGAACACGGTGATGCCGCCGCAGAAGAGCGGGCCGGCCTTGGCGGTGTCGATCACGGCCGGCAGGGGATTGGCCCAGACCCAGTGACAGCGGACGCGGTCGGCGAAGCCGCCGTAGCGGCCAATCATCGTGGGCTCGGCGGTGGCGCAGAGATTGTGATCGCCCGAGAGGCACGATCCGCAGCTCATGCAACTGCCGGAAAACCAACCCAGGCCCACGCGATCTCCCACCTTCACGCGTTTCACCCCGGCGCCGGCGGCGGCGACCGTGCCGACGACCTCGTGCCCGGGCACCAGCGGGTAGGCCGACATCCCCCATTCGTTGTCCAGCATCGAAAGGTCGGAATGGCAGATGCCGCAATGGCTGACGCTGATTTCCACCTGCTCCTCGTGGAGCGGGCCGGGATCGAACTCGAACGAGGTGAGCGGTCGGCCCTGGGCCGGCGAGGCGTAGGCTTTGAATTTCGTGCTCATGGTCTTGATGGAGTTGGCAGATCATCGGTCACTCGACGCATTTTATCCGCCCAATGTTGTGCAAACCGCCGTTTGTGCAAGTGCGAGGTTGCGGGCGCAACCGTTGCCACGAGCCGCACAGGTCTCTTTCGGCGAAGTCTGATTAACAGGTCTTTCAGGCAGGTACGGTTTCCGGAAGCGGCAACAAGGAGCACCGGCTTACGGTGCGGGCGATGCGTTCCTCAGCTTGGTCGGCGGCGACTTCCAGGTCGTAATGGCTCTGCAAATCCAGCCACCAGGCGGGCCGGGTGCCGAAGTAGCGTGAGAGCCGCAAGGCCGTGTCCGCCGTGATCGAGCGCTGGCCGCGCACGATGTGGTTGATGCGGATGGGCGCCACGCCCAGGGCTTTCGCCAGCGTCGTCTGGCTCAGGCCCAACGGCTCCATGAAGTCATGGAGCAGGATTTCTCCGGGATGGACGGGGGGCAGTTTCTTCGTCTTCATAGGCGCAATGGTAATCCACGATATCGAACCGCGATATAGTGTCAATGCCCCCGCTTTGGCGAAGCGCTCTGGCCGAACGGTTGGCGACTACGTCTGATCGGGTGAACTGCCTTTTTCCCTGTCGCCCGACCCGGAGTTCCAGTAATCCTACCGCCGGCGGCCGAGGTCGTGCCGCTGAATTCGTTATGCTGGATTCGATGCGTGTGCGGTCGGCGTTGATGCTTCGGAGCCTGGTCCTTTCGGGCTGTGTCTGGCTGGCTTGTGGCCTCATGTCGCGGGCGCACGCACAATCCGCCGGGCCGTTCACTCTGTCGTCCTTCGATTTCTCCGACGACACCGGTCGCGCAGGTTGGCAGGCCGCCCACGACATCGCGTATCTCGTGCCGGAAGCCGACGGTCTGCGGGTCCACATCACCGGTGGCGACCCCTATCTGTTCGGCCCGCCGCGGGACTATCCCGTCGGCAAACTGCTCTGGCTCCGTTTGCGCCTCAAGTCCGATCAAGGCGGCGGTACGCAAGTGTTCTACTTCACGAATGCGCCTTCCGAGGCCAACTCGGTGCGATTCACCGTGCCCGCCGGGGTCTGGCATGACGTTCAGGTCCCGCTGCCGGCGCTCGGGCCGGGGTACCGGTTGCGGATCGATCCGCCCGGCGAGGGCGCCAGCTGTTTGCTCGCGCGGCTGTGGTTCGAAGAACGCGTCGTATATACGCCCCCGGCTTGGCCTCGACCGGAACCTCCCACACTCGGCGCTGATCCCATCACGATTCATTCTGGCGAACTCGAGCTCATCTATAACCGAAGCCAGGTCGGCGGATTCCGTCTCGAAGCTGCGGGTCAGGAGGCAGCCATCGGCCACACAGGCGCTCTCCTCGCTTATGTAATCTCCAACCAGGTTCGTTGGCTGCCGCTGGGCAACTCCACCGGCGGCTCGGTCAGCGTGCGGCGCGTCGGCGCGGGGCTTTCTGTGAACGCATCGTGGGCTGATCCGGATGGCGCGCGCTGGACGCTCTCCCAGACCTTCACTCCTGCGGTAACCAATGCGATCTCGTTCGAAACGCGCCTGTCCGTCGATCGGGACCGCGCGGTGCTTTACCTGCCTTTGCTCACACTGTTGCCTGGTGTGGGCACGCACGGCACGAACAAGCACCAAGCCTTGCTGGCTGGCGTGGAGTATCTCGAGAATGAGCCCAGCAGTTCGGAGGCGGATGTGATCGGACCGGAATCGTGGCGATTGGTGCCCGACACGTTGAAGCTCACGTTCCCCTTGATGACCTTGCAGGCCGGCAACCACTACGTCGGTCTATGCTGGGAACCGCAGCCCTCGGTCTGCGCCGTGCACGACTCGCCCGACCGCCAATTCGACTCGGGCGGACATTTGATGGGCCTCTTGTTCCCGGGCTCCGACGGCGTGAACCGTGAAGAGCGAAGTCTGCTCCCGTACGTGGCTCAGACACTGCGCGGCGGCGAACCGCTGCGGTTGCGGGCCACGCTTATTGGCGGTGCCGGCACGACCGTCATTCCCGCCGTCCAGCAATATGTGCGGCTGGCGGGGCTGCCCCCGTTGCCAGCACACGGCTACACGCCCGCCCAGTACTACGAGCTGGCTGCTCGTGGCTGGCTCGAATCCCGCATCCGCGAGGGCGATCGTTACCGGCACGCCTATTGGCCTGGGTTCAACGCCCAACCGGCGGCCGATGCCGCGCTGTGGATGCTCTGGCTCTCGCGGCAACCTGGCGTGTCTGCCCTCGCCGCTGAGTTGACCAACGCCGCGGACGGCGCTCTCAGTCAAGTGTCCGTCGCGTCCTACAATGCCTCCCAGATTGGCCACGTCCGGTATCCGCTCCCGGCGTTGATCTTCGGATCGGTCCTCGAGAACGCCGCGCAGGCGAAGAACCACGGCACCGCGTTGCTGAACCGCTTTCAACCCGATGGCTCGATCCTCTACCAGCCGCAGCGCGGTGGCGTGGACCATGGGAAAACGCACTGGGCGCGCGACGCGAATGGATTGACGGCCAGTGTGGTCGCCGCATTGCTCGAGGCGGCGGTGTTCTCGGGAGATCGCGCATTGCAGGAGAGCGGTCTCCGTCACCTACGGGCCCTGGACAAGTTCCGCAACACCGTCCCGCGCGGCGCGCAGACCTGGGAGATTCCGCTCCACACGCCGGACATTCTCGCGGCGGGCTACCTCGTGCGTGCCTACACGCTCGGCTATGAACTCACCGGCGACCCCGCGCTGCTCGAGCGGGCCCGGTACTGGGCTTGGACCGGCGTGCCGTTCGTATATCTCTCGCCGCCGACTCCACAGCCGGTCGGTCTTTACGGCACGATCCCGGTGCTCGGCGCCACGGGATGGCAGGCGCCCGTGTGGCTGGGTCGCCCGGTCCAGTGGTGTGGACTGGTCTATGCCGACGCCCTCCACCGCTTCGCCGCCCACGATCCGGCTGGGCCTTGGAGGCAATTGGCCGACGGCATCACCGCCACGGGACTCCAACACTCTTGGCCGCTGACCGACAAGGAACGCAAAGGCCTGCTCCCCGACTTCTACCTGCTGCGCGTCCAGCGTAGCGACGGGCCCGCGATCAACCCCGCCACGCTCCAGATCCCAGCCATCCGGCTGTTCGGTGGCCCGACGCCCTACGCGTTCCACGTGTTCCGCCGGCACGGATTCCTGGTTCACGCGCCGGGCGCGCTGAGGAATCTCTCCGAGCGCGACGACGGCGTAGCCTTCTCGGTGGAAACGTGGTCGCCGGGCCCGTCTCGAACCCTGGTGAACGGGGTGTGGCGGACTCCTCGGCTGAAGATCAACGGGCAACCAGTCGAGCTGGGCGCGCCTCATCAGTATCAACCAACCGAAGGCCGGCTGGTGATCCATCTGGAACGTTCCTCGGACGTCGAGTTGCGGTAACTGGTCATCCCTGCAATCGACCTCCGATCCCTGACGGACGGGGGTGCGAAGTCGCCGAAACGAACGATCGCGCGTGGGGTCCCGGGACTGTAGGAGCCGACGTGAGGAGGCTCTATTCAATTCCGAGTTCCGAGTTCCGAGTTCCGAATTCGAGAGAGCCTCCTCACGTCGGCTCCTACAAGGTTCATGGGGAAGACCGTGGATCCGCGTGCATCCGCGTTATTGATACGTCGGCTTTCCAGCGGTATCCTCCGACCATGCCAGCCGATCCAAAACCAACGCAGGCAACCACCACTTCGACATTTTCACGCCGTGCCTTCGTCGAACGGTCGGCCGCCGGGGCCGGGTGCATGGGAATGGTGGGACTGGGATTGGCACGAGCCCAAGCCGCCGAGCCTGGCGCACCCGCATTGAGCACCCGCCAAGTCGTCGATGCCCGCAGCCACGGCGCCAAGGGTGATGGCCAGTCCGACGACACCCGGGCAATCCAGACGGCGCTGGACCGCGCCAAGTTGTCCGCGCCGATCTGTTATCTCCCGCCGGGGCTCTACCGCGTTGGGGGCGCCCTGACGGTGCCTCCCGGGGTCACGTTGCTCGGCGCTTCCGGCGGGGTTCCCCACAGCGAACACCCCATCGGCACCGTGCTCCTGGCGGTGGGTGGTCGTGGCCAACCGGACGGGGAGGCGCTCATCACCCTCAAGCCGAATGCGGTCATCCGCAACCTCGTGATTCATTACCCGGAACAGACCCTCAGCGAAGTGGTGCCCTATCCCTGGACGATCCGCGCCGATGGCGAGTTGTGCCAAATCCTCGAGCTCACGATCACCAATCCCTACCGGGCGATCGACCTCGGGACCAAATGGAACGAGCTGCACCTGGTGCGCAACGTGTTCGCCTGCCCGCTCAACATCGGTGTTTACATCGACCAGTGCACCGACATCGGGCGCATCGAGAACGTGCATTTCAACCCGAACTTCTGGACGCGCATGGCCTTGAAACCCGCGTTCCCAGGCGGCGACATCAAGGCCTACCTCGAGAAGAACCTGGTGGGTTTCAAGATTGGAAAGACCGATTGGGAATTCATCTCGAACAGCTTCGTCATCTTCCCGCGCATCGGGTTTCATTTCGATGACTTCGGCCACGGGCCGGGCAACGCGGTCATCACCCAGTCAGGCAGTGACATTTGCCCGGTGGCGGTGCGGGTGGATCGCACACAGGCCCACGCCGGGGTGCAGTTTGTGAACGGGCAGTTCATGTCCACGGTCGAGATCGGCCCGCGCAACCAAGGCCCGGTGAAGTTTACCAACTGCGGTTTCTGGGGGACGGAAGCGACCCGGGAGCAGATCCGCCACGAAGGTCCGGGTTCTCTGGTGCTGTCCGCCTGCCATTTCACGGGCTGGGATCACGCAGGGAAGGGGGATCCGTGTGTCCGAGCGGCAGGCGGACGATTGATGGTGAACGCCTGCGAGTTCATGGATGGAGGGAAGCGCGCCATCGTTCTGGAGAAAGGCTTGAAGGCGGCAACGATCTGCGGATGCGCCTTTCGGCGGGAACCGGGAGTGGAGGATCAGTCGGGCGCGGACGTCAAGATGAGCGGGAACACGACTTCGTAGGAGTCGTTTGGGCACCACATCCTCCAGACGGCGCCCTCGCGTGCGGGTCATCGCCGGAGCGGCTACTGGGACACCATTGACCAGGACTTCCGGTGGCACGTCGAGATTCTGCCGCGGCTGACGCGGACCGCCGGGTTCGAGTGGGACACGGGCTTCTACATCAACCCGACGCCGCCCGAGGACAGCGCGGCGTTTCTGCGGGACGTCGCGCTCTGAAACACCTGGACAGGCTCGCCGGGCCCACTTGTCGACACTCTTCTCCTCGACGGCGACGAACGTGTGCACGCGCGTCGGAGGCGGATCAACGAGATGCGAATACTGTCAGAGGAACAAACCGGCATCGACCTGAAAGTACCGTACCAGAATCCGAACGTGGTCCACGGTCAGCCGCCGCTCGCCCCGCAGGATCTTCGGCCCCAGTGAGCGATCCGTCCCCAGAAGCCGCGAAAGGTCGGTGGCCGTCATACCCCGCGCCTCCATCAGGAATCGAAGGGTGTCGATCGGCGTACCCTGCGGCCACTTCACGGTGACGCGGTCGAAGGCTTCAATGAAGCAACTCACTGCTTCCAGATAATCCGCTTGATCAGCCGTCAATCGGTCCTCGAAGCCCGCCAACGGCTCAATGGCTCGGCGCGCCGCCGCATAGTCGGCCGCGTCATGCAGCGGCCGGGGAACGTAGCGCTGACAAAGGCCGAGGTAGTCTTTGGGAAGCCGAACGAAGGCGTCGGTACTCACGGCACGACTCTTGGTCTGGATGGTCATAACTCGTCTTTCCAGCTCTCCTGGCTGTACTCCGCATGGGTCAGAAAGCGCAGCGCGAACACCATGCCCGTGTTGAAATGCACAGCGCAAACCAAGCGAAACTCGTTCCCGGCAACATTGAACACCACAACCTTCCGGCCGCTCCTTACCGTCACCCAGTCCGCGGACGGAAACATCGACCGCATCCCGGTGAAGGAAGTCCAGCGAGCCGCCCTCACGACCTTGACCCACTGCCGAAGCGACGGCCCAGCCCGCGCGTGATCTCGAGCCCATTGCCGGATCGTCCCTTCCGCGATAATGCGCACGAGGACAATTTGTCCTCACTGCCCGGCCTCGTCAAGCCGGCTTCAACCTGCCAATTCCGACTCTTGCTGTCCCTCGCAATTCTTAGTCCTAATCTCCCTCGCAGCGGTGGTAGGCGGCATGGTCGTCGGCGTACGTCAGGTTGGCGCCTCGGGCCATCGGCGCCTACACCAGCCGCCACAGAAACCATCCGGCGGTTCAGTCGATCTTCCGGGTCGCGTGCTCCTGGAGCCAGACGACGTCGCGGTTATTGGGCGAGGGGATCGGCCCGGTGGGCATCGTCCAACTCTGGCTCTTGCGGATCGGCGGCATGGTGCGCGGGTCCACCCACCGCCGGATCTGCGAATGCCCATCGGCCAAGGAGAGACCTCCTGCACGGTGATGATACGACGCCGGCATGTCGCCATTGAACTGGGCGAGGTTTGGCTGTGAGGGATAGCCGATCATATCGACAAAGAAATTGCCCCAGTTGATCGAGTCTTCCCGTTGATCCCAAAAGACCGCCGTCGCCGAG
>Ga0315274_10013968_pt1 | contig 11407 bp, 9 predicted proteins | sample YL17G02_20_MG_FD_203700 | JGI IMG/M metagenome (GOLD analysis project Ga0315274, IMG submission 203700) | Sediment microbial communities from Yellowstone Lake, YNP, Wyoming, USA - YL17G02_20 | ecosystem: Environmental > Aquatic > Freshwater > Lake > Sediment | place: USA: Wyoming | collected...
ATCGCCGAAGCCGACGTGCGCGTCATCAACGACGCTCCGCTGGTATTTCGAGGCCGCGTGGCGTGTGAAGGGATCCTGCTCTACGTCCGCGACGAGGCGAACGGATCGAGTTTGAGACGCGCACGCGCGACGAGTATTTCGACTATCTCCCATTCCACCGGCGGCTGCAGGATGCTTTCCTGAAAAACGTGCGCGAACAGGGACTTCTCTATGGTAGACCGGGATAAGATTGCTTACGCGCTCGTCGTACCCACTCCCGTTCTGCCTCGAAGGTCAGCGCGGCCAGTGCCTCGTCCCAGGTGAGCCAGGCCGGCTCGAATTGGGCTTCTCCGGGCATGGCAGGCTGGAAAGCCTGCCCCACAGGCTCGGCAGGCTCGAAAGCCTGCCCCACAGGCTCGGCAGGCTCGAAAGCCTGCCCCACAGGCTCGGCAGGCTCGAAAGCCTGCCCTACGAGCGTCATCAGGAAGTAGCGCTCGGTGCGCACGACGTGCCGCCCGTTGTAGTCGAATTCGACCACCTGCGTACCCAGGTCGGCTTTCACCGTCAGGTCGGCGTAGCCGCTTTCCTCGCGGGTCTCGCGCAGCGCGGCCGCCTCTATCTCCTCCCCCGGCTCGACGTGCCCCTTGGGCAGCCGTACCTCGCTCCGGTTGGAGCGAAACAGCACCAACACGCGGCTCTCGTGCACGACGACGCCACCTGCTGCAACGTAGCGCACGATGGTACCTTCAACCGTTTCCTTCGCCTCCTCCTTCATCGCAATCATACCTCTACCGGTACTTGGGACGCACGAAGCAGAAACCGCTCGATATTCCTGGGGCGGAGAATTTGCCCATCGAAGCGGAGCATAATCTCTGGCATAGTGTCCGAAAGATGCTTCAGGATTGAGCCCAATACATCGCGCTCAAGAAACCCGGGGAAGAGATCCGGGTTTGCCTGGGCAAGGCAGGTACAGGCATCCTGGAGCATAGCGGGGTCAACAGAAGACCGGTGAAAGGCATCGAACTGGGACATCTCACCGTAGTACTGGGTGCGCATGTTTGTATCTCTCGCCAGTCTACCCATCATCAGACGCAACCCGGCACGATCGAGGCATTCTCTTACCCAGGCTTCATCAAGGAGCAAATGATACTTGTAGCCCCGATAGAAGTGCTGATGTAAAACAGATTGCCCCCGGTAGCCTGCAAATTCTCGCTCGAACACATGGAACCTGTAGAGCCAGGTAACGCCGGTATAGACGGTATAATGCGTCCGCAGTTTGTCCCGATGAATAGTAACCGCATCCGGCGCGACTGCCCCCAGGAGAAATGCCGGCCGATACTCTTCAGCGATGCCGGCGTCTGCGACCCTCTGGTACGACAGCATCAAATGCAGGTAGTGAGACGGCATATCGCCTCAATCTCCATTCTCCATTCTCCACCCTTCATCCTCCATCCTCCATCCTCCATCCTCTACCCCTGCCGCCAATCCATCTTCCGCCCCACCAGCCACAGGACAGCCACCGTGCACCCGGCAGGCGCGCCGGCGAGACGAGCACCGGCCCCAGGCCGAGCATCACCAGCGTGACCAGGAGGCTCAACGATCCGGCTTCCTGGGGGTTGCGGGCCGTCGAACCGATGAGCGCGCCAATGCCCGCCAGCGAGATCGCACACAGGGGAGCGACGATCAGGATGGCCGGATGCAGCACGATGGGCAGGCCGAGCAAGAGCGAGCCTCTCACAATCGTGACTACCAGCGACGGCAAGGAGAGCAAGAGAAACGACAGGACGACCGCCAGGATCAGCACGGCAGGGGAGCCGACCATAGCCACCGCCAGCCGCAGGAGCCGTCGCTGGCCTCCGGACAGGCGCGGGCTGTAATCGCAAATCGCAAATCGCCATTCGCCATTCGCCATTCGACCTCCTAATCACGGCTCCAGGGAACTGAAATAGTCCCGCACGTATTGCTTCAACCCCAGCGGGATGTAACTCCCCTCGAGTGCAGCACCGGCCTGGGCTGCGTAGCCGGCGTAGACGTCGCGATAGGGCACGCTGGCAGTACCCCCCCCCCCATCCCCCCTATAGGGGGGTAAGGGGGGTGGAAGCGGCTTGTCGCCGGTTGGCTCCCCACCCTCGCCCTGGCGGCCCACGTCCACCCGCTGCCCCTGCTCGTCGAGGCGATACGGCACGTAGACCTGGTCGTAGGGTGCGCCGGTGCCGGCGTCCTCGTGGTGGCCCGGCTGCGTCTGCTGCCCCGCGCCCGGCTGCTTTCCGCCCGGCTGCGTCTGCTGCCCCACGCCTGGCTGCTCTCCGCCCGGCTGCCCGCTCTGCGAGCCGCCCTGCTGCGCGATCTGTCCTGCGCCCGGTTGGGTGCCGCTGGCCTGGGCGATCTGCTCCCGCCCCTCCTGCAACTGGGACAGCGTGTGCTCGACCGTCTCCTGCCGCTGAACCCGCTCGCCTGCCTGTCCTATTTCCCGCGCCGCCTCCTGGATTACCTGCCGTGCCTCGGCCACGTCGCCGTGTTCGATGGCCTCGGCCGCCTGGGCCAGCTGTTCCGCCAGCGTCGGATTGCTTTCGGCCAGCGCCTTCGCCGCCTGGGCCAACTCGCGCGCCAACTCGAGTTCCTCGGCGCGGGTCAGCACCTGGCCCTTCGTCCCACTGTAGGCAGCCAGTGCCCGGGCTGCTTGCCGGTAGTCGCCCAGGGTCAGCGCCTCGGCGATGTCGCGGGTGAGTTCCGAATCGGCCATCTCCCCAGCGGCCTGCTCCAGTCCAGCCCGCACGCCTGCCGCCTCGTGGTCCTGCAGCGCCGCCAGCGCCTGCTCTGCTTCCGAAAGCGCGGCCACCGCCTCCTCCGGCGTCGCCCGGCCCTCGTCGAGCGCACGAGTGGCCTCTTCGAGCGCCCCCAACAGCGCCTCCCGGTCGGCCTCGGTCAGCCCCTCTGCCCCGGCTACCTCCTGCCGGGCTACCCCCAACTCCTCGATCTGCTCTTCCACAGCGGCGCGCATGGCAGCCCGCTGCAAGAGTACAACCTCCTGGGGATTCGGCAGCCAGAGTAAGAGTGCCAGCGCGGCCGCCAATACGCCCAAGGCCGCCAGCGCCCGGCGAGGAGCCCGCAGTGGCAGCAGCGTGCCAGGGTCAATGCCGCGAGCGGCGTCCAGCGTGTCGGCCAACTGCGCCCTCGCCATCGCCTGCGTCGCCCGCAAATGGCCGCTGTCGATCTCCAGCGCCGTCGTCAGTCGCTCGGCCAGCCCAAAGCGGCGGTCGAAAACACGCGCCAACGCAGCCAGTGGGCGCGGGCGCACCCAGACGATCATCAGTCCCACCATCACACCGGCAAGTGTCAGCAAAGCCGCCAACCCGGCCAGCCAGCGCGCCGCCAGCAACGGCCACAGCCGTGCCGCCAGCGCCAGCGCCAACCCCAGCCCCAGGCCCGCCGCAGCCCCCCACGGCCCCCAGGTCAGGCTCTCGGCCGCCCGCAGCCGCAGGCCCCAGCGGCGCATGTAAGAATGGAGAATGGAGAATGGAGAATGCTCCCCCGCTCCCCTGCTCCCCTGCTCCTTGTCCCCCTGTCCCCTCGTCACCTTGCCTCCTGCCGCTTCACCCGCAGCACGGCCAACAGCAAGAGCACCAGTGCCAGCATTACGTAGACGACCGTGTAAACGATCCAGGCAGAGGGAATTAGAATGCGATGGGTGGTATCTATGTCCTGCCAGAAGAACCAGATCGTGTTCTGCTCCTCCAGCGTCGTTTCGGTGAAAATGGCTGCCGTGATCGGACTGAGGCCAGCCGTGAGATAGAGCCCGTAGTTCAGGACGGCCTGTACCACCCAGGAAGGTGTGGACGGGCCGTAGCCATAAATGAAGGGATCTATCAAGGCAGCCGAGAGGGCCAAAAGCAGCGGCAGCCCGACCGTCAACGCCAACGCCGTGGAATAGGACAGCACGGTCGAAGCGAGCGTCGTGCGCAAAAAGGAGGAGAAGAAGAGGCCGATGGCAGCGAAGGCAAAAGCAGTCACCAGCAAAACGACCAGCGCCAGCGCCAACTCTTCCACGACCACGCCGCCCAGGACGAAGGCCAGGCTCTCCATTGGCACCGCTGCCAGCACCAGCAATAACACGTACGTCAAGGCAGAGGCGAGTTTCCCACCGACCAATTTGTGGGCCGGGAGAAGCGTCGTCCGCAGCACCTCGTAGGTCTGGCGCTCTCGCTCGCCGCTGATCGCGCCGGCGGTAAAGGCCGGCGTGATGAACGTGACCAGGAAGATCTCGATGAGGACGACGCTGGCGAAAATTGTCTTGCCCACGTAGGCCATATCTGGCCCTCTGCCCGATCCACCGGCACTTGCGCTGTAGGCGTAGTAGATGAGCGAGGTAAAGCAGGTGAGCAACAACAAGTAAACGGTCAACACGACGAACGCCCGCGCGCCGCGCATGCGCCCTCGCAATTCCTTGATCAACAATGGGTTCGACTCGCCCCGCGGGCGACGGCGCGATTTGCCTCTTGCAGAACCTGCCGGAGATACGTCTACCAACTGTCCTCCTACATTCGCTTCAGCCACCGGATGGCTCCCCAGACCAGGAGAACCGCTCCCACGACTTCGATGAACACCGTCGCCAGCACCGCCAACGCGGGTATCCACACCATAGCGTCCAACACGTATACGGGTGCTGGTGCCGTCTCCGCCAGGCTGGGAAGCGCCACCAACAAGGGCACCAGAAGCGAGGTCACCAGCCACAGCGCCACCCTCACCACGAGAATCGTACCATAAGAGACGGCAATGGCCGTCCCCGAAGAGCGGCTCGGCACCGAGATGAACAGCCCTACCGCGGCGTGGAACGCCAGGTCACCCCACGGCCTGAGCCACCCGAGCAGGCCGGCCAGCAACAGCCACGGCCACGACTGGCCGAGGTCAAACCCACCGTCCATCGTCAGGGCCGGGAGAAGCGTTGGGCTCAGCAGACCGCTGCCCGCCGCCACGACTATCCGAAAGGGGGTCAGCAGGAGCAACGTGAGGATCGCGGGCCACAAGCGCACTACACAGCCACCCAACTTGCCCAACACGATGGCGCGCTCGGTCAGGAGCGTCGCGCGCAGCAAGTCGAGCGTACCCAGTTCACGCTCGTGAACGATGGAGGCGGCAGTGAGTGCTGGAGCGATCCACGACAGGGCCAATCCCAACAGCGAGATCAGGCCCTTCAGCGCACACATGGACGATGCGCCAACGACGAGCAGCGCGGGTTGCCCACCCAACCGGTCACCCAAGGCCCACGTGATCCCGCAGCCCAAGGCGGCGCCCAAGAGCGCCGGGTAGAACAGGAAGAAGCGCCGCCCTGGCCACCAACGTTTGCGGCGGATGCGCTGCAACTCCAGGCGAACAATTGGGTGCTCGAGAATAGCATGCCAGCACTTGATCACAGCCTATCTCCTGAGAACCTGAGAAACCAGGTTTTTCCCAAAAACCTGGTTTCTGACCTACGACACGACCCCCTTCGTCAGCCGCATAAAGACGTCCTCCAGGTCGCCGGTCTCCTCGCGGAACGTCACGACTGTGAAGCCCGCACCCACCATGTGGCTCAAGAGCCGGGCCAGTGCCTCGTCGTCCCCGGAGAACGTGACTTGCAGATTGCCCCCCTCGTTGTCCGTCACCGGCTCGACGCACGTCACACCGGGCTGGCCCGCCAGCCAGACCAGCGCCTCCTCGACCCGTCCCGTCAGTCCAACCCGCACGACGCGCTGTACCTGTACGCGCTGCCGCATCTCATCCAGTGTGCCCGCCGCGACCAGGCGTCCCGCCTCGAGGATGGCGATGTGCGTGCAGACTTCCTCGATCTCGGAGAGAATGTGGGAGGAGACAAAGATAGTCTTGCCCATCGCCTGCAACTCGCGCAGGAGTTCACGGATCTCGACGCGCGCCCGGGGGTCCAGCCCGGAGGCCGGCTCGTCGAGGATCAGCACCTGCGGATCGTGGGCCAGCGCCCGGGCCAGGCACAAGCGCTGCTTCATTCCGCGCGAGAGCACGTCCACGTAATCGTCCCGCCGGTGCGCCAGGTCCACCAGTTCCAGCAAGTCGTCCACCAACCGGCGGCGCGTCTCGGCGGGGATCTCGTAACAGGCGGCGAAAAAGTCCAGGTATTCCCAGACCTTCATGTCGCCGTAGACGCCGAAGAAATCGGGCATGTAGCCGATCGCCCGCCGTACCTCGCGCCGCCCTTTGCGTACCGAGTGGCCCGCGATCCACGCCTCGCCTGCCGTCGGGCGCAGGAGCGTGGCCAGCATGCGCATCGTCGTCGTCTTGCCCGCCCCGTTCGGTCCGATGAAACCAAAGACCGCACCCGCTTCGATGACCAGGTCCAGCCCGTCCACCGCCATCAATCGGCCATACCGTTTGGTCAGCCCGCGTGTCTCGATAATCGTCGCCATCACCGTTGTCCTTTGACCGCAATCGTCAGGTTCCCCACGTCCGCCGGCCATTCGGCGCTCGTCTCCAGCCGCAGGAGCACAGCACCCGAGGGGAGGACGTACGACGCAGCGTGCGGGATTCCCTGCTGACCCCAGCCCACGTCTACCCACTCCCAAGCGCCGCTCTCCTGACTCCACAGCCAGACCGCTGGCGGATGGGCCGTGTTGCCGTAACTGCTGCTCTGCATATCCAGCACCAGGTCGTCCACCTGCCGCACCGCCGCCTGTGGCCACATGGTGAAACGGAACACGATCTCCGCCCCAGGCTCCATGTGAAAGCCCTCGGGCCACACATCCACACTGCCTGCCGTCTCCACCACCTGGCGCTCGATGAACGCCGACGGGATCGTAACCGTTGCGCCGGTTTCCAATCCCGTCATCGGCAGGTCGTATACGTACAGGGTTGTTTCAACTCTCGTAAAGGGCCGCCCTACCACTTCGACCGGGAGCGGAACCCCTTCCGCCCAGCCCAACAGGTGCGCACCCGGCCCCAGGCCCGTTCCCACCCCACCACTGGCCATGCCCGACCTGTAAGGCCCGCTAGCGGCGAAAATTGCCTGCAGGAACTGGTAGCGCCGGTAGAGATCGCGGTCACTCCAATAGTCGCCCGGCCCTAAGATACGCTCCGATATACCAATCCCGGTCCCAGAGGGTGGAGCCGGTAACGGCGTAGGTCCAGCCGCACCGCCTGCGCTTCCTGCTCCCCCGCCGCCATAGAGCGGGAGACTGACGCCCGCTTCCATGCCAGGCTCCAGGTCACCCAGGCGCTGCTCGACGTCGCCCACGATAAGCACCGCCTCTTTCAGAGGCACTCCACGATTGTGCACAGTCCCTTCGACTTCGCTCAGGGTGACGTTCCCTTCGACTTCGCTCAGGGTGACGTTCCCTTCCACCCGCAGATGCCCTGAGGCGTCGGCAACCAGGTGCAGGTTGGCATCCATCGGAGAGACGTCTACGTACCCTGCGGCACCAAAGTGCTGGATGCCGCCCACGTCCACCCGCAGGCCGCTGACTGTCAGGCCCTCTGCTTCCTCGACGACGTGCAGTGGCCGCCTGTCCGATACGCCATAATCGCCGCTTGTGATTTCGCGTGCCCCCGCCTCTCTCACCCACACGTCGTACGTTGCGCGCCGGGGCGAGAAAAGCCCCACCACCTCGCTCACACGGCCTACGCTCATCCTCTCCGGCACGTACACCACCGCCAGGCGATGCACGATCACCGTACTACCCCGCAACTGGAAACCGGTCACGTACGCGCACGCCGTAAAGCCCACGACAAATGCCGGAATGGTCAGCCAGGCCAGTTCGCGCCGATCGAGTTTACGCAGGATCACATAGTTGACCGGACCGATGAGCAACGTGTAGACGAGCATGAAGAGCAGAATCTGCAGCATGGAAGGTGGTTCCAGCCCGGGGATCGCACTCGCCGCGTCGCGCGCCAGATACCCGTCGCGCACGGCGATCCGTGGAGCACCTGCGCCCCCCACCCCGACGATGAACTCCCACAGACGGGCGTTGTCACCCCGCCGGGTGAACGGGTCCAAACCAGCGTCGAACGCCAGGAAACTCACGGTGCCTGCTCCGCAGGCACGGCGAGCCAGCAAGACAAGAGCCTGCTGCCCATTCTCTTGCTCGATGAGCACTTCCCCGTCCCGCAACGTCACGTCGGCGACAGCATACGGCCCCGGAGCGACGGCGCCACCCCATTCACCCAGCGCCGCCAGATTGTCCAGCGGGCGCGTGCCCCCAACCGTGACCGGCAGCAGGCCAGCGATACCAGCGACCGTGCGGGCCGCCCCGGCACCGCCCCCGGCGACCAGGTGCCCGCCGTGAGCCACCCACGTCTCCAGTGCCCGCCGTTGCTCACTGCTGAGCGCGGTCGTGTCCACGTCGTTCAGGATCAGCACGTCCAGCGCTTCCCACCCCAGCGGATCGGGTGGCAGCGTCTCCAGGTCCAGGTGGGCTACTGTCGCCCTGCCGCCAACCGGCGTGACGTCGCCCAGGAAATTGAGTGCCGATGGGCTGCTGCTGGCGACACCGTAGAGCCGGTCTCCCTCACCTGACCACGTCACCTCAACCTGCTCCGACGAGAGTACCTGACCTTCAACGATCAACTGCACAGTCAGGCGAGAGTGAGAGGAAAACTCTGCCGACGGGAGATATAAAAAGTAGGCCTTCCGCGAATGAGCCGGGAGCCCGACCCGCCGGGCATACACGTTGGGCGCAGGGTAACTGCTGCCGGCTCCACCGACGACGCGCAACTCACCCTCGACGTCTGCGCCCTCGTTCGAGAGCACGGCATACACTGCACACCAGCCACCGTCATTCCCTGCGCGGCAATAACCGTCGAAGCCAACCCTGACGTCCATCGTCGGAGCGCCGGCCTGGGCGCCGGCAGGTCTGCACGTGCCGGCCAACAGGCCCACGATGGCCAGCAAGATCCACGCCGTCCGCTTCACAACAATGCTCCCACTGCGAGGTTCACACCTTCTCGACGTTCCATGACACCAACAGGTTCCCCACCACACGTGGGCTATTATAGCACATCCCCTCCCATGCTCAACTCCGCTTGCCAGACGATTGCCAGACGAATGTCCGACAAGAAACCAGAGAAACCAGGTTTCTGGGAGAAACCTGGTTTCTTGCACTCTCCGCCCGTTGTGATACACTATCGCGCGATGAAAACCCTCCGGCGCTGCCTGACCCAGCCTGCCTTTATCTCAGCCATCGTTGCGCTGATACTCACCGCTCTCCTGTACCGGGATGCACTCGCACTGCCCCTGTTCTCCGACGACCTGGTCCAGATTCCCTGGCTCGAATCCATCTCGTGGCGTGAACTGTGGTCCAGTCCCAGCCCTTACCATTACTACCGGCCGCTGTGGTACACGCTGTGGCGCTTGTGGGGCGGGCTCGTCGGTGGCCTGCATCCGCGGGGGCTGCATTTTCTCAACGTGGCTGCCCATTTCGCCGCCGCGTGGCTGGCTGGCCTGCTGGCCGCGGGTTGGATACAGCCAGGCGCGGGCAAGGGCACGGACAAGCCGTGCCCCTACGGTGCGGGCGTGGCGACAGCGGTGTTCGCCGTCTTCCCGTTCGCGTGCCAGGCGGTGGCCTGGCCCGGTGCGGTATACAATCCGCTGGTCAGTGCGATGGCGACTGGCGCGTTGTTGGCCTACGACCGGGGCCGCCGGGGGTACGGGACACGCTGGATCGGCCTGGCGTTCTTGCTCGCCCTCCTGGCCCCCCTCAACTACGAAGCGGGACTCCTGGCTGGACCGCTGGTCGTATTGACCGAAGGGCTGGGCTGGCTACAGCACCGCTGGTCGCGCCGTTCCTGGTGGCCGCTGGCCTTCGCCGGGCTGTTTCCGGCCACGCTCGCCCTCTGGCGCGCGATGCGCGGGAGTGGGGTCACCGGCTTTGGCCTCAACCTCGCCGACCTCTGGCACAATGCGGGCTACCTGGTGCAGGGGCTGACCTACCCCACGGCGCCGCTCGCACAACGGCTGGTCGCGTGGCAGGCGCTTGACCCCGCGCTGAGCCTGTGGCTGATCGCGCTGCCGACGCTGGTGCTGTTGACATGGAGCGCCTGGCGGTGGAACCGGGGCGCGTTCTGGCTGGGAGCGGTGTGGTTTGCGCTCTTCGCGCTGCCCCCGCTGGTCTCGATGGAGGCCGACTGGTTCGCACTGGCCCCCCGCTTCCTGTACATGACGGCGGTTGGCGTCTCGCTGATGTGGGCGGCTGCCGTGAGCGGCTGGCTCGCCCGGCTGCGCCCCGCCTGGCTGGCCTGGGTGGCCGGGACGTTGCTCGTGATGCTGCTGGTCCCGGCACTCGTCTTTGTCCGGAACGGGATGCGCCTCCACGAACTGGCTGGCGGACCGATCTGGGACGCAGCAGAGGCTGCCACGCGCGAGCGGCCCCTATTGCTGGTCAACCTGCCGATGCAGATCACACCCCACACCCGCATCTATCCACTGGGCTTCGAGGGCATTACCCCTCTACCCGCGCGCGTCACCGCCGAAGGGCTCGTCTACGTTCACACGGGCATCCACGATGGGGCCGAGGCCGTCGCCTTCGGCATCGCCGCGGTAGACCACCCGTCCGGCTACACCTATCAACTGTTCGGCCAGCCGGTGGGCTGGGAGGAACTGGCAGCCGCCGTGCGTCGGACTCGCACGGCCTACCTGACGCGCTATGAACCCAAGCGTATCCGCCTGGTCGAGGCCGGCGGCCTGGCAGGAGAGACCACCCTGCCGGGCGAGCCATTGGCCCGCGTGGGGCAGGCTTTCCAGCCTGCCGTGGCCCGCTTCGGGGAGCGCGTGGCGTTGCTGGACACAGATATAATCTGCGACGAGAGCGGGCAGGTACACTTCACTGCGTACTGGCAGGTTGTCGCACCGGTCGAGACAGACGTGACTGTCTTTGCCCACCTGCTCGGTCCAGAACGCACGTTGATCGCACAGGCCGATGGCTACCCGCTGTTGGGGCTGCTCCCCTTCTGGCTATGGGAATCGGGCGAGATTATCCGCGACGTACGCCACTTCGACCCCGTGCCGGCTGGGACATACACCATCCGATTAGGGATGTGGGAACTGGCGAGCGGAGAGCACTGGCCGGCGGCCGGGGTCCCGGATGGTGTCGTGCTCCTGCCCGTGCGCTGCCCATGACCAACCCGTCATTCCGAGCGTAGCCCCGTCATTCCGAGCGTAGCCCCGTCATTCCGAGCGTAGCCCCGTCATTCCGAGCGTAGCCCCGTCATTCCGAGCGTAGCGAGGAATCTCCGTTCTAGGGATGGCACTTGCGTAAATGTGAATCTGTGGCATAATTTACAATCCGAACTGGGCGAGGAGATCACTCAAGATGCAGACAATGAACCGCCGTGAGTTTATCAAATGCGCCGGTGCCACCCTGGCCTGGATGACACTGCCGCGCATTCCTCCACCTACGGACCCACCGCCATCTGGCCCCCCCCCCGCCCC
>Ga0315274_10013971_pt1 | contig 11406 bp, 11 predicted proteins | sample YL17G02_20_MG_FD_203700 | JGI IMG/M metagenome (GOLD analysis project Ga0315274, IMG submission 203700) | Sediment microbial communities from Yellowstone Lake, YNP, Wyoming, USA - YL17G02_20 | ecosystem: Environmental > Aquatic > Freshwater > Lake > Sediment | place: USA: Wyoming | collected...
ATCCGTGTAATCTGCGAAATCTGTGGCTCGGTTCCTGCGGTAATTACCGGAGTGTCTGATCGACTTCGGCGAACCAGTCGGGGCGCTTCAGCACCTCGCGGGGCTTGGCGCCGTCGGGCGGACCGATGATGCCGTCGCGCTGCATGATGTCCAGCAGGCGTGCGGCGCGGCCGTACCCCAGCCGCAGCCGGCGCTGCAAGATGGAAGTCGAAGCCTTGCCCGCCTCCACGATCACGCGCACGGCCTCGTCGTACATGGGATCGTCATCCCCAATGACCTCGTCGCCATCCGACCCCTCAATCAGTTCCTCTGCATCGGCCGGCGGCGCCAGGTATTCGGTCTCGTAGTCGGGCTTGGACTGCGTCCGCCAGAACTCGACGATATGGGTGATTTCTTTCTCGGAAACCAAGCCCCCATGGACGCGCAGCAGGCGCGCGGAGCCGGCCGGGAGGTAGAGCATGTCGCCGCGGCCCAGCAGGGCTTCGGCGCCGTTGCTGTCCAGGATGGTGCGGGAATCCACCTTGGTGGCCACCCGGAACGAGATGCGGGCAGGGAAATTGGCCTTGATCAGGCCGGTAATCACATCAACGCTGGGCCGCTGCGTGGCCAGGATCAGGTGAATACCGACGGCCCGGGCCATTTGCGCCAGGCGCGTGATGGCCCCCTCGACGTTGTGCGAATCCATCAACATCAGGTCCGCCAGCTCGTCGATGACGATCACGATGTAGGGCAGGGGACGCTGCTGGCCGGCCTCCGGGTCGAAAAGGCTGAGTGTGCCCGGCCGGTCGAAGCGCCGGTTGAACTGCTCGATGTTGCGCACGCCGTTTTCGGCCAGCAGCTTGAGCCGCCGCTCCATTTCCTTGACCGCATTGCGCAGGGCGTTGGCCGCCAGCTTGGGCTCGGTGATGATGGGCGTCATCAGGTGCGGCACACCGTCGTAGAGACCCAACTCCAGCCGCTTGGGATCGACCAGGATGAACCGCACCTGCTCGGGCGTGGCCTTGTAAAGGAAGGAGACGATAAAGGAATTGATGGCCACGCTCTTGCCGGTCCCGGTGGCGCCGGCGATCAGCAGATGGGGCATGGTGGCCAGGTCGGCGATGCGGGTGCGGCCGTTGATGTCTTTGCCAAGGCTCATCGTCAGCCGCGAGGGAGAGGCCGCGAACTCCTGGCTTTCGATGATCTCGCGCAGGTAAATGGTGGCCCGGTGGTGATTCGGCACCTCCACGCCCACCGTCGATTTGCCCGGGATGCGTTCGATCAGGATGGACTCGGCCTGCAGCGCCAGGCACAGGTCGTCCACCAGGTTGGTGACACGGCTGTACTTGATGCCCGCCTCGGGCTTGAACTCATAGGTGGTGACCACCGGGCCGGGGTTGATCTGGGTGACGGCGCCGGCCACGCCAAACTCGTCGCACTTCATCTTGAGCACGGTGGCCTGGCGCTTCAGTTCATCCTCGTCGATGCCTTCGCTGGGATCAGGCTCGCGCAGCAGGCTGACCGACGGCAGCTTGAAGCCGCCCATGGCCTTGACGGCGGGTAGGCGCTTGGGGGGAGGCGGGGTCGGCGGGGGCAGGTGGACCGGCACATCGTCCATTTCGTCGGCAGCGTCAAAGCGCGGCTTGTCGTGCGATTCGGCCAGCACAGGCTGGAAGCCTGTGCCACTGGCCGGCACAGGCTGAAAGCCCGTGCCCACAGGCTGGAAGCCTGTGCTACTTCGCTGCACCACCGGCAGCCGGCCCTTGGCCCGGAGTTTCTCGAGCCTGGCCCGGTCTTTTGCCTTGTGGCGCTCTTCGCGGCGCAGCCGCCAGCGCTCGCGCCAGGCCGCCAGGCGCTGGAAGGGCGCCCGGACATGGGCAAAGGAAAACGCGGTCAGCAGGTACAGCGCCACCACCAGGATCAAGGCCAGCGCGATCAGCGTGCCGGTGAGGTTCAGCAGGCGCAGAGCGCCGGAAGCCAGCAGGTTCCCGGCCAGTCCGCCGGGCGACGCCGCGCCTTTCCAGCGCCAAAGCCACTTGCCGAACACCGCCGGCAGCGCCAGCGCCGTGGCCAGGGAAGCGGCCAGCATCAGGGCGCCGGCGGTTCGCGCCCAGCGGTTCTCCACCGGCTTCGCCCAGGCCCTCCGCCAGCACAGCACCCCGAGACCGGCCGGTATCAAAAACGCCGTCAGGCCAAAGACTTGCAGCAGAAGGTCCGCGGTGTAGGCTCCGGCCAGGCCGATCAGGTTACGGACGGGTTGAACGGAGGCCGCGGCGGAGTTCAGCGAGGGATCGAAGGGGTGGAAGGAGGCCAGCGCGAGCACAGACAACAACGCCCCCGCGCCGTAAACGAACGCCTGCAGCTCTTCGAATCTGCGGCTCCTCGGTGTCGGTTCCAATTATGGAGCCGAGGAAAAAATCGCCAGTGCCAAAATGATAAGCCCAAACACCAGGCGGTAGTAAATAAAAATCTTCAATGTGCGGGTCTGAAGGTACCGGATAAGGAACTCTATCACCGCGTACCCCGCCAGGGCGGCCACCAGCACTCCGGCCAGAAACGGCAGGCGCATATCGGCCGGAATGCCGTGGCGGAGCAGGTGCAGGCCCTCGACGGCGGCCGCGCCCGCCACCACCGGGGTGGCCAGCAGGAAGGAGAAGCGCGCGGCTGAATCGCGCCGGAAATCCCGCACCAGCGCGGCCGTGATGGTGATGCCGGAGCGCGAAACACCGGGAATCAGCGCCACGGCCTGCGCGCAGCCCACCAGCAGGCTGTCGCCCAGCCGCAGGTCCTTCAGGCCGCGCGTGAGGCGGGCGATGCGCTCGCCGTAAGCCATCACCAGCGCCACCACGATCAGGCCGGCGGCCATGACGAAGGGGGAGCGAAGCGCGCCCTTGACGTACTTTTCCAGCGCCAGGCCGGCAACGCCTGCCGGGATGGTGCCCAGCGCCAGCAGCCACAACAGGCGGCGGTCGGCGACGGCCTCGTCCGGGATACCGGCGGCCGGCGCCACCGGCGGCGCCAAGCCGAAGCCGGCGAAGGCCACCCGTACCCACAGCCGCCAGAAATAGGCCAGCACCGCCAGCAGCGTCCCGAGGTGCAGCGCCACGTCAAACTCCAACCCTGGGTCCTGCCAGCCGTGATGGCGGAGCAGCCACGGAACCAGCGCCAGGTGCGCGGTGCTGGAAATGGGAAGGAATTCGGTGATGGCTTGAACGATCGCCAGAACGACGGCCTGGTAAATGGGCATAGTGACGAGTGATGAGTGACAAGTGATGAGTGCCAAACTCGTCACTTGTCACTCGTCACTTGTCACTGCTTTCTCAGGGCCACCTGAATGTCCGAGTATACCCCGACGTTGTTCTGCAGCGACCAGATGAGGCGCTCGGCGCGGACCCGCCAGAGAGTCGCAACCGGGTCCTGGGCAAGCTGCTCGCAGGCGGCCAGGGCCTTGGCCTTGTGCTCGACGGCTTTTTCGGGGCTGAAGTGCGGCTTGTCTTTGGCCAAGTAGATCTCGACCAGCGCCGCGTGGCGGTAGGCGACGGCGTAGCGGGCCTCGGCGGCGTGGACCGAGATCGGGTATTGCCGGAGGTAATCGGAGATCAGGCCGACTTCGGTTGCGGGGCAGCCGGGTGTGCCATCCCAGTACTCGCAGAGGCTGTTGCGGAGCAGCAGAAAAGCGGCGCGGGCGGCGGCGGGGGTTTTCGCATAGGTGCGGGTGACGGCGGCCAGATCCGCCAGCGAGCCCTTGTCCGAGGACGCGCCGGTCTGCCGGATTTCGACCTGCCAGGCCAGCTCGGCGGCGCGGAAGGCGGCTTCGGCAGCATAGGGCGAGTGGCACGGGCTTCCAGCCTGTGCAGCCTGTGCTTGCGCAGAAGGTTTTCCGCCGGCGGGCGCAGGCTGAAGGTCTGTGCCACAACCCAGCGCCGCCGCCTTGCGAAACAGGCGCGCGGCTGCCTGCCAGGAATCGAGGGAATTCGATTGGGCCATGCTGTCGGCGGCCTCGAACAGCAGCGCCGCCGCGTGCGGGTTTTCGTCCAGCACGATCAGGCCGTTGGCCAGCGTCCACCCGGCCTTCTGGTTGGGCAGGGAGATTTCCAGGAGGTCGCCCCGGCGCCCGGTCACGGTGACTTCTTCACCGACGGTGAGGCGGCCGACGGCCTTACTCCGCACCCGCGCTTCGCGATACAGCCGCTGGTTGTTGGTGACTACGGCCCGCCCCGCCATCGCTGCGGCGCCCGCGGTGGGAGCCAGCAGCCAGACAACGAGGGACACAAGAACAGTCTTGTGAGTGTCCATTCCCGGATTCGAGGAAAATCGCCATGATCAGCCTAACGAATGCCCGGCGCCGGAACAAGCGCAAAACCGCCACGGTGTGCTATCGCAGTAACAAGAAAACGGGACGCCGATCAACCGGATCAGAACTCGCCGGCCGAGCTGAATTGTGGGCAGGAAGACGGCCGGCAGCTTGGGCATATCGCGCCGCTTAGAGGTACTCGACCCGGCCCTGTATTTCTTCCGCTTTCAACAGATCATGGATGAGGACCAGCCCGCGAAGCATCTCGCCGACGGTGCGAGACCCCTGGCGACAGTATGCAATTCCGGCATGTGAAACACCGGTCTGGTGAATCCGGAGGAAGTCCGCGTCCTGTGTTACAAGTACTCGGCCTGCCCGGCCGGCAAAGGAGAGCTGCTCTTCGTCGGAGACGGCGACCAGACTAACCTCGGCAGCGCAGCTCACATCGACACCGCGGCGTCGCAAACCGGCGGCCACGCCGAAAGGGATGTGCTCGTCCAGGTGAAAGCGAACACGCAAGTTACGAGCCTTCCTTGCTTCCGGACGGTGTCAGCTTGGTTGCCAACAGAGAGAAAGCCGTACGTTGAAACTGGTCAGCCTGCGCGCGCTCGGCTCGAATTTCCTCCTGGATCTCCGCGCGGTGATCGAAATAGTAAGCCAGAGCGGCATGCACGTCCGCAAGAGAGATGGAGGGTATCTGGGAAACGATTTCGTCCGGGGTCAGACCTTGGTGCTCGTGCCAGATCACGATGTCGAGCACACGGACGCGGTGACCTGCAATGCACGTCCGGTCTCCGCAAACACCCGGAGCCTTGCTGACCCGCTCTCCAATCGAGGTTCCCATAGCCAGATTATACGCGAAACGCCCGTGTCGCTCGCGAGAATGAGTGCCATACGGGTTCTTGCGCCCATGAAAGCAAAGGACTGTGCCGCGAAGCGGCAGCATGAAGCCGCCGAGCGGGCCAAGTGCCGGACCATCCCAACGCCCCGCAGGAAGTATGGGTTGCCTGGCGGGCAACATCGGTGCAACGCCGCCCGGCTTTCAGCTTTGGACTTTACGGCGGCTGGATGGTATATAGAAGCGCTATGAAAACGGCATGGCTGATGGGTCTCTCATTGTTGCTCGCGCTGGCGGCGCTGGCCGCGCTCGGCGCCGAGGAGCCGGGGTTCGTGACGCTGTTCAACGGCAAAAACCTGGATGGCTGGGTGCTGATGGGCGGCAAGGGACCGGGATACGTGGTCGAAGACGGCAAGATCGTTTGCCCGGTCGGTGGCGGCGGCAACTTGTATGCGGTGAAGGAATACGCGAACTTCATCTTCCGCTTCGAGTTCAAGCTGGCGGAAGGAAGCAACAACGGCGTCGGAATTCGCGCTCCGCTCGAAGGCCGCGCTTCCTATGAAGGCATGGAAATCCAGATCCTGGATGACGATTCGCCCAAGTACGCCAAGTTGCGCCCGGCCCAGTACTGCGGCTCGATTTACGACGTCATCCCGGCCAAGCGTGGCTTCCTGAAGAAAACCGGCGAGTGGAACCAGGAGGAAATCACCGCTCGGGGTCGCCGCATCACGATCGTGCTGAACGGCACAACCATCGTGGACGCGGACCTGGACTCGGTCACCGACCCGGAGGTGTTGAAGAGACACCTGGGGCTGGCGCGGACCGCCGGGCACATCGGGTTCCTGGGCCACAACACGCGGGTGGAGTTCCGGAACATCAGGGTGAAGGAGCTGCCTTGACGAACATCATGAGTGAACCTTAACGCAGAGACGCGGAGGACGCCGAGGCGCGCAGAGGGATTCTCTGCGTTTCCTCTGCGTGCTCTGCGCCTCTGCGTTGAATTTTCGGTTGCGGCGGGGGCTGGAAGGCAAGATGGTGAAGAAGCTCGCGATTCATGGAGGGGAGAAGCTGCGGCGGCGGCCGTACCCGGCGTGGCCGGAGTTCGACGAGCGCGAACGCCAGGCCCTCGAGCAGGTGCTCGGCAGCCGCTGCTGGTTTGCCGGCATGCGCGGCGGCGACCCCGGCACGAGGGTGGCCGAGTTTGAGCGGAAATTCGCCGACTACCACGAAGCCGCCCACGGGATCGCCTGCGCCAACGGGAGTGTGGCCATCGAGATCGCCTTGCGCGCCGCCGGCATCGGCCCCGGCTGTGAGGTGATTTGCCCGGCGCTGACCTTCATCGCCACCGTGGGCGCGGTCCTGCAAGTGGGCGCCGTGCCGGTGCTAGTCGATGTCGATGCGGAAACCTGTTGCATCGAACCGGCGCTGGTCGAGTCGGCCATCACCGAGCGCACCCGCGCGGCGATCCCCGTGCACTACGCCGGCCACATGTGCGACATGGATGCCGTCATGGAGCTGGCGGGCCGCCACAACCTGGTGGTGGTGGAAGACGCGGCGCACGCTCACGGCGCGGTCTGGCGTGGCCGTCGCGCCGGCTCCATCGGCCATTTCGGCGCCTTCAGTTTCCAGCAGAGCAAAACCATGACGGCGGGCGAGGGCGGCGTCATCACCACCAACGATGCGGCGCTGGCCGAGCTCTGCATCCAGTATCGGAGCTGTGGACGCAAGGAGGGCGAATCGTGGTACGTCCACTACGTCACTCCGCTCAACTACCGCATGGTGGAATTTGAGGCGGCGGTGCTGCTGGCGCAGCTCGAGCGCCTGCCCGAACAACTCGACGCCCGCCAGCACAGCGCCGCGTATCTGAACCGCAAGCTGGGGGAGGTCCCGGGGATCACGCCGCTGCGGAATGATCCGCGATGCGAGACGCACGGCTATTACCTCTACCAGTTCCGCTACGATCCGGCGCAGTTCCAGGGAGTGTCGCGGGACCTGTTTGTGAAGGCCCTGGAGGCGGAAGGCGTGCCCTGCCACATCGGCTATCCCTGGCCGCTTTCCGCCAACCCGCTGTTTGCCAACGAGCCGCGCATCCGCGATTTGTATTTTCCGGTGGCCGAGCGCATCTGCGCGGAAACCGTCGTGATTCCTCACCAGGTATTGCTGGGCAACCGCGACGACCTGCACGACATCGTGGCCGCGGTTGCCAAGATCCAGAAGAACGCCGGTGAGCTGGCGGGGCATGAACCACAAAGACACGAAGACACAAAGAATCGGCTGGCGGCCGACGGCTGACGGCCGACCGCAAGGACCGACAGCCGACAGCCGACAGCCGAGAGCCGAAATCGAGGGATAGACATGAAGAGAACCGGTAGGGTGCGGCGCAGGCGGTTCCTGAAGGCGGCGGTGGTGGCGGCGGTGGCCGGCCCGACCATCGCCTGTCAGCGCGCCTCGAGTCCGTGGCGCTTCCTCAGCGTTGAAGAAGCAAGAACGCTGGAAGCCGTCTGCGGGCGCATCATCCCCGCCGACCAGGACCCGGGGGCGCCGGGCGCCGGCGTCGTCGATTTCATCGACCGCCAGCTTACCGGTTTCCACAAGCGGCACCAGCAGAGTTACCGCGACGGGCTCGCCGGCCTGGACCAGGCGGCCACGGCGATGCATGGAAAGCGCTTCGCGGACCTGCCGGCCAAGCAGCAGGACGCGGTGCTGGCGGCCATGGAGAAGAACCAGGCGCCCGGCGCGGTTTGGACGCAGTTGCCGGCGCGGCAGTTCTTCGACTTGGTGGTCAGCCACACCATGCAGGGCTATTACGGCGACCCCAGACACGGCGGCAATCGCGATGCGGTCAGTTGGACCATGCTGGGCGTGCCCGCTGCGCCGATCCGCGGCCGCGCCAAATATGATCTATCCAAAGCGTAGTGCTGCGCTGTAGGAATTGCGAGGAACTCGCGGATGGCATTGCCAAAAGTAAACGCGGTGATAGTGGGGGCCGGGGCCGGCGGCGGCATCGTCGCCAAGGAACTGGCCGAAGCGGGGCTGCGGGTGGTCGTGCTGGAGCGCGGCAAGTGGTACACGCCGTTCGATTGCCGCAAGGACAGCTTGCGGAACCAGCGCACCACGGCCTTGGGCAACGCCTTCGGCCCGGACGACGAGCGCCACCCGCGCGTCCTGGTGGATGCCCAGGGGCGGGAGCGCATCCTGCGGGCCAGCGAGGGCGGCTACCAGAACAACGCCGCCTGCGTGGGCGGCGGCACCCTCAGCTACGGCGCCATGGCTTGGCGCTTCATGGAAAAAGATTTTCGCATGCGCTCCACCTACGGCGCGCCGGAGGGCAGCTCGCTCGAGGATTGGCCCATCAGCTACGACGACCTGGAGCCGTATTACGAGAAGGCGGAGTGGGAAATCGGGGTGTCGGGCGACGATTCCAACAACGTGTTTCGCGCGCCGCGCCGCAAGCCCCTGCCCATGCCGCCGGCTTCGCCCAACCGCGAGTACGAAATCCTGAAGCCGGCGGCCCGGCGGCTGGGCCTGCATCCCTTCGACATCCCCATGCTGCGCAACACGGTGCCCTACGGCGGCCGGCCGGCCTGCATGCGCTGCCGCTGGTGCGTGGGCTTCGCCTGCGAGGTGGACGCCAAGTGCGGCACGCAGAACACCGTGGTTCCCAAGGCGCTGGCCACCAAGAACTGCGAGCTGCGCAGCGAATGCGTGGCCAAGGAGATACTTACCGACGATCGCGGGCGGGTCCGCGGCGTGGCCTACTTCGATTCCAACGACCGGCTGCGAGAACAACCGGCCGACCTGGTGGTGGTTTCCTGCGCGGCCATCGAGTCGGCGCGCCTGCTGCTGAACTCCAAGAGCCGGCTGTTTCCTAACGGGCTTGGAAACCGCTACGACTGGGTGGGGCGGAACCTGCAGGGGCATACTTACACCGGCGCCGTCGGCCTGTTCGAGCAGGAAACCTACGATGACCTGGGCCCGGGCGCCCAGATCGCCATCTGTGATTACAACCACGGCAACCCGGGGCTGCGCGGCGGCGGCCTGCTCTGCAACGAGTTCATCCGCCTGCCATACCAGTTTGTGGCTGTGCGGCCGCCGGGCGCCGCGCGCTGGGGAGCGGCGCACAAGGAGTTTATGCGCAAGTGGTACCGCCGCAGCGTCGCCACCCACGGCCCCATCCAGGAGATGCCGGTATTTACCGCCCGCGTCCAGGTTGATCCCGTGGTCAAGGACTATTGGGGAATCCCCGTGGCGCGGCTCTCGGGCGACAAGCATCCGCACTCGCTGGAACTGGCCGCGTTCCTGGCGGGGCGGGCCGAAGCCTGGGTGAAGGAAGCGGGCGCCATCCAGACCTGGAAGCGCATCCCCGGCCCGGGACTGAGCGGCGGCCAGCACCAGGCCGGCACCTGCCGCATGGGCAACGATCCCAAGATTTCCGTGGTGGATAAATACTGCCGTGTACACGACTTCGACAACCTCTACGTGATCGACGGCAGCGTCCACGTCACCAACGGCGGCTTCAACCCGGTCCTCACCATCATGGCCGTTGCCTATTACGCTTCCGATCATTTGAGGAAACGGTGGAAGGGAAGGGTTTGATTCACCGGCAATGGGCCGAGATGGAACGCCGATGAACGCAGATAGACGCGCATCGGACCTGCGCTTCATCCGCGGCCAGGTGCTGGTCAGGCCTTGATAGGGCACCCTTGGCCGAATCGCAACGGTGCGGTAAGATCGTGAAGTGACGATCCAAGGATTCGTCTGGCCGCAAGACAGAATCGACCACATCGCGCGGCATGGTGTGACGCCCGAGGAAGTGGAACAAATGTGCGTTGGCCGTCCGCTGGTCCAGCGCGCAAAATCGCAGGGCCAGCATCCCATCTACTATATCCTCGGGCAAACTGAGGCCGGTCGACACCTGTTCTCGGTCGTCATCCGATTTCCGGACGGCAAAGGATACGTTGTGACCGCGCGGCCCATGACCGACAAGGAAAAAGGCCGATACCGGCGTTGGAGGGAACGATGAAAACTCGACGATTGCCGCAGACCGATTCTATCCAGGAACTGGCCCGTTTTTGGGATGTGCACGACCTCACGGATTTTGAAGGCCAATTAGAGGAGGTTACCGAGCCAGTTTTCGAGCGGGAGACGGTGATTCCGCTGAACCTGGGATCGACGGAAGCCGAAGCCGTGAAAAAGATTGCCAGAGCCAGGGGCGTTGCGGAGGCGGAACTCATTCGCGGATGGGTTCGGGAGAAGATACACGCGAACTGATGGCGGTTGAGTGACGGGTGTCAACCGCGCTTGAGATGAGGTCAGTGATGTCGGAAAGAGTAGGCCCTCCCGCAGTATTCACGCCTGACAACGAGCCCTATCTGGGCCGGCCGTCGGTCCTCTGGTTCGATCGGATCATCGTCTGGGCAATGTCAGCCAATCAGCGGGTAGCGGTCTACACGCACATCCACCGGGATTTGCTGACTGACCTCCAGCACGCCGCCTGCCAGATCATTCCTCAGGGAATCAACATTGCCCTGAGTATCCGTGAGTTGCTGAGGCAGGCCTACCTCTTCCCCGCCCAGGTTCTGATACGGCCCCTGATCGAGCGTGCGGCTGTCATCTCCTATTTGCATCTCCACCCCGAAGCCGTTCCGCTCTGGCAGAGTGGCTGGAAACACCGTGAGCGGCCGTCCCTGGCCACGATGATGCATGCCATGGCAGGTGCCCGGGCCGATCCCGAGGAGGCGAAGAAGATTTGCGAGGCGCACAACCATATTGTGCACGGTGACCCCATCGGCGCCTACTACAGTCTCATCAACCTGCCTGATGGGCGCGTTGGGTACGCGAGCGGGAAGATTCTTGATAATCCGGAAATGTGCGACGCGATCGCGATGGAAGCACAGTGCTATCTGATAGTACTGGCAGGTCGGATGTCCGCGCTCTTCCCCGGCGTCGAGGTCCCCGCGATGCCCGGAGATCCAGATAGTCCGCGCACCTTCGTTCACTGAAGCAGCGGTTCAGAAGGATGCGGATGGACGCAGCATACACGCCGGGTTCAGTCTGCGTTTACCTACGTCCCATCCCATCCGTGGTCATCCGTGGTGCATCTCCCCGATCCAGAACACATGCCGGAAGCTCTCGCCGAAGTGCACGCCGCCCTGGCCTATTACTTCGACGACCGGGAGGAGACCCAAGAGGAGATTCGAGCCGAGCGAACACAGGCCGAGCACTACGGCCATAACGCCTCTCTCTCCTGGCGACGAAGACGAAACTGAAGAAGCAATCGCCAGGAAGCCTGAAT
>Ga0315274_10013972_pt1 | contig 11405 bp, 23 predicted proteins | sample YL17G02_20_MG_FD_203700 | JGI IMG/M metagenome (GOLD analysis project Ga0315274, IMG submission 203700) | Sediment microbial communities from Yellowstone Lake, YNP, Wyoming, USA - YL17G02_20 | ecosystem: Environmental > Aquatic > Freshwater > Lake > Sediment | place: USA: Wyoming | collected...
GCTTCCTTGGCCAACTCGGACTCCCTGCGACCGTCGATCTCAGGGATGCCGGTGTCCGTCCGCTTCGGGTCGAAGTCAAAGGCCGCCAGGAAATGGTCGGTCGGGACCCTGGTCGTCCGCCACATGGACATCTCGATCTTCATGGTCTTCGTCCTCCTAGCCTGGATCATACAAGCGAGGAGCTGGGCAGGAATCGTCGTATTCTATCCACGGGTTTACCCAACCCCGCGCTCCCGACTCGGGAGCCTACTATTACGACCCGCCCGGCCAGCCGCCGGGCGGTTTTTGCAACCAGTGCAAGCTCTTTGTAACGTTGGCACGGACGAGCCCATGAAAAATCCGCTTCCCGCAAACCCGCCTATAAACATTTCGACCAAAAAATGACGGCAGTGCAAGGCGTCCCAAGGAGTTGCACGGGCATGGAGGGTCCCCCTTTGGGAACCCTTGAAGGAAGGAGGAGAGCGGGAAGTGGGGCTTGTCCGGCGGGTGGGAGTCAACCCGAATAATCCCGTCGGTGCTTGCAAGCCCTGGTCGATACTTTCATTATTCGCCACTTTTCGGTGAAGGCAAGGGAAAAATCGGAATTATTTTGCGCACCAAGCGAGTCCGCACTGGGCAAGGAACTTCCCCGGTGACACAACCATTACCTCTCGCCTTCCGTACCACCCTTGGCCCCCAGCCTTGGAGATGGCCTTCGCGGCTTGGTGGATCAACGGGTCAGGAGTCTTGCATAGGGCCATGAAGAGGTTCTGCCACTGCTCGATGGAGGTCGTATCTACCATGATCATCTTACGCTTAAGGACGAACCGCAAGACTCGCTTCTTTCCCCCAGACAGCGGACCCTCGGCCCAGCCGCACCACTCCTTGGCACCCTCGACCGTCTGGCAAAGCCATGCCGGTCCCCTGAGGACGGAGAATGTCTCCCTGGAGTCCGTCCCGTGAAACAGAGCAGTTCCCTTCGCCAAGGAGACGAACTTGACGGTTCCGGGCTTAAACCTTTTCTGGAAGTTAGTCAATGGCTCGCCTTGGGCAGGTGGGCAAACTTCCCATCCGGCGTGCGGACGCACAGCTTGATTCCGGTATCCTTGTAGAAGGCCGAGGCGATCTTGGTGACTCGTTCGCAAAAATCCAAAAGGTTTTCATCTCCAAAGTCAAATACCATGAACGTGCCGGGCGTCCAGTCCTTGGCAACGATTCCTCCTTGGAAGGCATGGGACGAGGATGTTGGTTCACCCTTGAGCCCGTACTGCTTCCATAGGGATATGAAGGTATTGTGACAATCCTCCCTGAGAAGTCCTGCTTCACTCATGATGACGTCCTCGGCTCCAAGAAGAACTTTGCGGTGCTTCTTAATCTTGGCGATGCGCTTGCGGATGTGGTACCTGTTCATGAGGAAACCCCTCGCTGCTTTTCCTTTTCCTTGGCCTTGACGGCTTTTTTGAGGGCTTCGACAAGCGAGTCCCCGAAGAATCTGATTTCCATGAAGTCCGTCCAGTCGGACGAGACATCGACGTACACGTTGGGCATCCCGTTGAAGTCCGGGTTGTCGCAGGGGATCGTAACCGCAGAACCCTCCTCCTTGCGAAGCTCGTTGAGGAACTCCAGGACTTGCTCTGCCTCAGACCCGTCGCTGGGCGTCTCGCCCTCCTTCAGGAATGCCTTGCCGGCATCCTTTAGCTCGGGGTTGTCGAATAGGAGGACCGGGTTCTTGACGTACTGGTTCCCGTTCATGTCGTCAAGCCGGTCGTCCTCGAACAGGGCGAACTGGACCTGGCCATCCGCCGCCGACTCGTACTTGTAGATGCGGGCGAACTGGATGCCCTCCAAGTTTCCCTTGCACTTCAGGGCCGTCCTGACGGTCTTGGGATTCTTGATGGTCATCGGTACACCCTCCTGCCCCCGTTGTCTGGTATCAAGCTCAGTTATTCGTCGGGTCTCGACCGGGATACGGCGGCGATCCCCAGCATCATCACGTGGACCGGGATTTCCGTATCGAAGTTGTTCGGGCCAAGCATCTTGATGGCCTTGTCAAGTTCCTTATGCATCTCCTCCAAGGTGAAAGGGGCCAACGCGGCGAGAGCTTCTCGTTCCATGCCTGAAGCGATCTCTTCCGCCGTCGGTTTGGCTTTCTTCGCTTTGGCCTTTGGCTTTGAAGGTACCAGGTCCTCAGAGGTCGGGATTTCAGACTTGGGAACCCCGGCCGCGGCGAAAACCTCGCCCATCAAGCCGTCCAGTTTCGCCCGCATGGCCTTTTCTTCCTTGTTCATTGTTCGCCTCCTTGTGGATGCTCCATGCCATCTCCTGCCCTGCTGTCTGGTGTCATGGCTACTCGATGATCTTGTTCCGGCGGGGCGTCGCCGGGTGGTCCTCGAACCCGGCGTATACGTCGTACGCCCACGCTTTGAAGCTGCCGCAGGGAAGGCAATGCCTGGCCTTGGAGTCGCGCAGGTGCTCCTTGTAGTCCGCCAAGAACGAGGCGTCCTGCTTCTTGTTCTTGAGCCAACGCTCGAATGCTTTCAGGTTCATCCCACTGCCCTCCTGTCTCTTAGTCTGGTGGCATGCCTACGTCAGGCCGGCGTAAACCATCTCCCATAGCTCGTCCTTGGCCTTTTCCGGCAGGGCTTTCGCCGCCAGGCGGTCCACGATGTAGTCCGCGGCATCCTTGGCTTGGGCTCCGTTGTGGAGGGGAAACTGCTCCTTGGCCTCTGAGAACAACTGGTCGGCCTTCAGGGAGTGGTACAGCTTCTCGACCCGGGTCATCATCTTAGCCTTCGCCATTGTCTCTATCCTTTGCCCGTTCCTTCAGGCTGTCGATTTCCTTGCTGATCCTATCGTACTCGGTACGTTCGGCGTTTTCCAGCTTGCCCTGAATCTCGGCGAACTTCTTCGCCAGCTCCTCGCTTTGCTCCCTCAGGTACTCGGAGTCCTTGAGTAGTTCGCCAAGCCGCTTGGACGCCTCCTCGGCTACCCTAAGGTCCATGTCGGCGAAGTACCGGTTGCAGGTTTCCGTCAGCGGCAGCTCGACGTCGTTCATGGTGAGCTTCAGCGTCAGCCCCTCCCACCCGCCCTCGGGGAGCTTGATGAGCTTGGCCTTCTCGGCGATGACGAAGGCGGCGATCACGAAGTGCCTGGTCGCCTCGTCGATGACAACTCCGTTCTTGGTCTTCTCGTTCTTCATGGCTACCATTATCCTCCATTCACTGTTCGGTGTCAAGCCTAGTCTTCCTCGGCCTTGTACTTGAGCTGGCTGACCTTGCACTCGTCGGCGTCGATGTCGTCCCGGATGCCAAGGAAGGTCGGCTGGTAGACGCTGCCGCCCCTGTAGGCGTAGAGGTACCGGACCTCGATGATCTTCCCGGCCTCGGGCAGCGGCGTGTTTGGCGGGATGGTGACGTTGCCCAGCGGCTTCCTCGCGGCGCCGTCGAAGAGCTCCAAGGGGACGCTATGCTTCCCGGCCCGGCCGTTGGCTCCGACGATGAAGCTCGCCGTGGCGTAGAACTTCAGCTTGAGCATGTCGCCGCCGCTCTCCGGCCGGCCTGCCCTGTAAGTGGCGTCCAGGCGCTTGAAGACGACCCCCTCCTTCTTCTCGGCCACGAACCTGGCGTACATCGCCCTCTTCTCGGCCTCGCCAACGGCCAGCGGAACGAGCCTCAAGTCAAGGACGAAGTGGGGCGGAAGCATCCCGAAGAAGGCCGAAAGGGTTCCATGGCGAACCCGGTAGGCAAAGCCGCTGATATCGTCCGTATCCAGGCGGGCGACATTGTTCCTGACCGGGTTGCCCCGGAGCAGATCGAAGGAGTGGTAGACGGTATCGATCATCTCGCCGTCAAGCCTCATGGCACCATTGCTCGTCCCCGTTAGGCTGAGTTCAAGGACGGCCTTCTGGACGTTCTCGGGGATGCCAATCTCCAGCCCCTTCTTGTTCGAGGCCTTGACCTTGCGGTTCATTACCTCGATTGAAACATGCTTGCCGTCCTTCTTCTCCTGCATCCCGAAGTCCGGGTCCGACAGGTACTTCTCTAGCTGGTCGTCCTCAATGGGGTTCGGGAGCTGCGGCAGGAAGCCGACGACTCGCTTGGCGCTGGGCGTGCCGACGTATGGCGTCCCTGCGGCCCCGGGCGAGTAGCCCTTCCCCATCTTCTCCGCGACGAGCTTGTCGAAGATGCCCTGGGCCTTGGCTAGGGGGATCGCCGACGGAGTTTTCGTCCCGGCTGTCAGCGTCGAGCCACGCCGGCCATACTGGAAGTTGACCACGAACAGGTCGTCCTTCGCCTCCAGTTGGGCGTGGTACTCCTTGTCGGAGCCAGCGTCCTTGTAGTACAGGTCGGCTTGCTTGACGGGCATCGGCGTTTCTCCTCCTGCTGACTTGTCTGGTGTCAAGTTTTATTCGTAGACCAGCCCGTTTGGCCTAGCCTTCACAAAGATTTCGTATTCTTTGATCTTGGCCCCCTTGACATACTCGCTATGGTCCATCCCTCCCTCGTAGACGAGTTCAGTATTCTTCAGGGCTTCCTTCATCGGCGTATGAGCCACGTCATCCCCGATCTCGTACATGTAGGCGCATTTCCGGGCAACGTTAGCCGAAGAAGCTTCGAGGATGAGGTAATGAACGTCGCAGGTTTCATGCCTTATGACTTTCCAATCGGAACCGACTGCCCCATAAATCGGCTTGTGGATGACCTTGACGTGGTACATCGGTATTCCTCCTGCTTCCTTGTCCGGTGTCAAGCCTACGGCTTGTCCATCTGGCGTCGAAGTTTTGACCTACGGTACCTGGGCTTGTCATCCCATTCAATCGCATACTCGTTCCCTCGCCAGTACCATACCTTGTGTCCGTCGTCGTCCTCGTATGCCGGGCCGTCGACCCTGTGCAGATGCCCAGTGGAGTCCTTCCAGACACGTATGACCCTGGACTCCCTTGTCGGCCTGCGCTTGCCCGGCATGGTCACCCCTTCAGCTTCTTGAGTTCGGCCTTGAGCCTGGCGATTTCCTTGCACGCCCAAGACTGGACGAACTCTTGTCTGAGCTCGTCGTTCGCATGGGTCGGGTACCAATGGGTTCCGCACTCGTAATCGTCGTAGGCGTCCATGTCGTACATGTACACCTGCTCCTGCACGACCTTGGCCCCGCACTTCTTGCATGTCTTTCCCATGGTACCCTCTTAGTGGCTCTCGAAGGAGTACTTGAAAACCCGGTCGGTGGCCGGCATCTTGCGAATCCTAGCCAACTCGGCCTTCTTGACTTGCCGGTCGCCAGTCCCAGTCAGGACGAACGACTTGCCTCCAAATTGGACGACGTCGCCGCAGGACATTGACCGGACCCTCAGCCTGACGCAGTCTTCCTTGTCGGGGTTGTTGTCAACCCGGTTGAAGCGCCGCCAGACCTCAAGCATGATGCCGTTGTGGTCGCTGGCCTTGGCCTCGACAGAGAACGCCTGCTCGGCGACGTCTCCCATGGGCATGTAGATGACCTTGACCTTCATGACGTTCCTCCTCCTTACGGTTCCCTGAGCCGCTTCTCGTACGCCGCCTGAGCCTCCGGGCTGACAGGCAGGCGCCGATGGGCCAGCGGGTCGTCAGACCCGCCAGACTGGCCAGACTGCCTGGCAGCCCGACTAGCCTGCCTCGCAGCCCTTCGCTCGTTGACGTCAAACTCCTCGTCGTAGCCGTCCCTGACATACCGCCCCTGGTTGATGAAGCTGTCGCCCAAGACCCGGCACATCAAAACCATCAGCATCCCGGCGACGAACAGCATCACGAACGCCCCGATGCCAATGGACAGGGTCAGGATCACGGCGAAGCCCGTTGACACAAGGGCCAGCAGGACCTCGAACGGCGAGGCCACGCCCCGGACCGTCCGCCAGCCAAAGGTCAGCATGCCGATGGCCGCCACGCAAACCCAGAACACGTCGCCCATGGTGAACGAGTTCTTGTTGATTTCCCGGTCACGAGCCCGGAGGGCCGCCTCGCTCCGGCCAGAGTTGACGTAGGCCTTCTGCTTGGCCAGGTCCTCCTCGCAGGCCTTGATCTCACCCTTGTTCGGCCAAGGGCTCTGCTTCGCGAGCCGCAGGCACTCCTCGGCATTGCGCACCGGCTCGTTGACGGTCCTGTAGTCCACCCAGGCGAGGAACCCCCAGACAGCCAGACCGCCGACGATGATGGCCAAACAGCCGTTGTTCTGGCCGTAGTACCTCTCGCTGTAGTAGGACTCGTTGAACCTTGCCATGACCTTGTCCTCCTTCTGCCAGACTGTCTGGTGTCACTGATCCGGGGTTAATTCCGGGATTGGTCCTCGTATCGCATGCGGGTAGAAATCTTCTTCCTCGTCGAATATGGATTTCACCTTGACTGGCTTCTTCTTCCGAGGCGGAGATTTCTTCCGTGGAGTCCTGATTTTGAGCTTTATCCGCAGGGGGCAACGCTCGTCGTCATCGGAGTTCCATTCGTGGACGTACTCGCCGGATGCCCTTACCTTGGCGTCTCGCTCGGCCTTGGTCATGCTCGTCCAGCCCCAAGACTCGATGATCGTAAGCATGGGTATGTTGCCCAAGCCAGCGTCCTCCAGGCAATTGACGCACATCCCGCCCTTGGACCATTTCATGTGCAACTGGCTGACTTTGACGTCCCCCTTGACTACCCCGGACAAGAGCTCGCAATTCTCGATCTTGAACCCGTTCGCCTGCATGGCAGCCTGCAACTGGTCCATGTTGATGAAACGGAGCCCCCTCAGGTTATTGGGCTCGCCCCTGAAGAACTCGCCGATCCTTGCCGCGGCCGAGCGGGCCGAGTTGGGTACCGTGTTGCAGGCTTCCCATGGGCTCATGTCGTTCTCCTTCGCCATGTTGTCTGGTGTCAAGCTCCAAGCCCGACGTTCGGCCGGAACCTGGCAGGTGCCCCGTGCAACGACTCGAAACTCTTGCACGGGCATGACCACCGGACTCCAGGCCGTCCGGACGCCGGGTGTCCAGGGTTGGTTCACCAAATGCCATGAGTTTACTACGTGGTGAACATGGGGTATTTAGTAAACAAAAAGGATGGGCCCGCAAAAGCGAGCCCATTCAAACCCTTTCAGGACAAGGACTTATTTTTTGGCCAAGTCGTCCTTGAACTTCATGGGGCCATGATGCTTCTCCCATATCGCCCTGTACTCGGCGGCGTCGGCCCTGGTATACGCCTTGTCCTTCCGGCGCATGCGCCTGTCCGTGGCCTCGTTCATCTCCCTGATGTATGCGAGGCTCATGGACCGCTCGTCAAGGTGGGACTGGTCCGGCGTCAAGCCCCTGCTGTTGGTCGTCATTCTCCCACCGCCTGGGCTACTTTGTTGGCCCTCTTGATGATGTCCGTTACTGGAGTATCCTCGTTGGCATTCAGGTCTTGTATGGCCTTCTGGACGAACTCCCCGGCCTGCTTCGGCTTCATGTTACGAAGCTGACACATCGCCTGGACGGCTTGGTCAACCAAGGAGTTGCCGTCTGCGTCGAACAGGGCTTCCATGGCCTGCTTGTTCCTCTCCTCGTCCATCGATACGATTTTTCGAGGGGTAGGTCCGTTCATGATGTCGTTCTGGGCGACGTCCCACTGCTGGTACTGCATCCTGATGCATAAGTTCACGGCCTCCGACTCGGACATCCCAAGTCCCTGTAGGCCGTCAAAGTCCTGAGTCCTGAGCATCTGGATCAGGTCGTCGCCCCCATCGGACACGACCTTGAACGCATCCTCGACGGCGAGCATGGACTGCTCGACGAAGACGGAGAACAGGCATCTCTCCTTGGCGCTGGCAAACCCGAAGAAGATCGGCTCCTTGTTGTGGAAGTTGATCTGGAGGACGAGGATCTCGTCTTCCTTCCCCACGACCAAGGACTTCGCCAGCCGCTTAGTGAGGCGAATCTGGTATCCCGTCCCGGCTGCGTCTACGACCGCAACAGGACGAGGACCGTCTTTTTCCAACCTCTTGACCGTACCGGTGATGTAGTACATGGCATCCACCCCTTTCTACTATACTGTCTGGTGTCAAGCACCCGGCCTGGATGAGGGAGAGCATCCAGGCCGGGACAAACATGATAAGTTGTTTGATGGCTTGTAGTTATGTTTTTCGACCCTTGATGCAGGCATTGCGGATGACCCGCTGGCAGAGGGGACAACCGGTAACGTTCAGGCTCTCATGGGCCTTTGACAGGCCGAAGTAGTGAGAAACCGCCTTGGTTACTTCTCGTCCGTTCTCGGCATGGACGACATTCGCCCCGAAGTTGACCTCGAACCCGCCTGAATCCTTTTTCTTGATCTGTAGCATCTTCGTTCCTCCCTTTCGTTGGGTTGTCCGGTGTCACCGTTGTTGCTTGATCTTTCGTCCCTCGACGACGACCTTGACCGGCCGGCAACGCTTGAAGCCTTCCATGAGGTACTTGTAGATCAGCTTTTCGCCCCGTACTCGCTGCTCGTCGCTGATGTTGTAGCCGGAAAGGGCGAGACGCTTGGCCCTGACGCCAAGTTTTACCATCAATCTGTCTTCTGCATCTTGCCCGCCCATGGAGGGGTCAAGCTCGTCGCAGCACTGTTCCTTCTCGCACGTCCTCCTCCGGGAGCATGGGCAAACCTGGAGGCTCATGCAGTTGCACTCCTCGGACGGGTCTCCCCGCTCGTAGGGCTTGAACCCAGTCCATCCGGCGATCTTGACCTTGCGCATCTTCTCGTCTCCTGCCTAGTTGTCCGGTGTCAAGCCAGGCGCTTGAGAACCCCGTAGGCCATGGTCAACTTGCCATGGTTGTGCTGGTTCTTGGGGCAAAGGCGAGCCTCCCCGGCTGACAGGTCCATGTGCTCAAAGCGGGGCTGGAATCCTTGGATGATGCGTCCTGATTTCTTGTCCTTGAAGTCAGTCGCTTTCGTCTCGGCCCGGATTGGGGTTCGACAGTACGGACAGAACAATCGTTCGTACTTGTTCTGCTTGAACTTTCCAATGTACGTGAGCTCAGCGTCTCGTCCCATGCTAACGTTGAGGATGCGCCTGAATGGAGGATGAAACATGGTCTTTCCCTTTCTTTGCACGGTCAACGGTTGAACCAGACGATGTGGGTAGTTCCCTTCGGCAGGTCGTCGTACTCGGACGGGCGGATGGTAATGCTCTGGTCCATGCGCAATGTACGTTTGACTACCCCATTCCTAATAGCCATGTCCAGGCATGACGCATGGTCGATGGACGCTCTCCCAACGGGATGGCCGCTGCCGTCGTAGTCTACGAAGCTGCCGGACTCGCAGGCTGCCTTGAATCTCCTGACCGTCATCAGGTCGCCGTAGTCGGGGAGTTCTACGGAGAATGTCGCCGTCTTCTCCCGGTTGGGCAGTTCGTCCCAAATGCTCTTCAGGACGTCCTTGGCGAAATGGATGAATATCTCCTCGGCGATGTTGTAGTCGCCGACGTTGTTCTTCCCGTGGAGTCGGCAGAGCATCTCTGCGCAGTTCTTCGCCATCCGCCCGATCCGTTTCTCGTTGAACTCCTGCAACTTGGTCGGTTTCATGTCTCCTCCTGATCCTGGCGTCATTTTGGCCTACTCTTTCCGTATCAGGATTTGCATGTCCAAGTCCTTCATGTCCCCGTCATGCCCGATGAGGTAGTTCTTCGGGGCATGCTCCCTGGCGAACTGCATCCGGTCCTTCAGATGCTTCTGGTACCCCTTGACCATGCGGTAATGGGTCAGTGAGTCGCTCAGGAACTTGACGGCCCAGCGCCTCAAACGAGTCTTGACCTCCTCGGCGGTTTCCAGCCTCGTCTCGTACATGACCAGGTTGTTCCTCGAAAGAGTGTTCTCGTCGCCTTCGTCGTACTCGATCCTCAGTCTAAGCTCGGAGAAGCTTCGGGAATGCTTCGCCTTCAGCGTTTTGATTTTGGCCAGGACGGCATCAACCAAATCCCCGTCGTCCCTGTTGAAGTTCTCGACGCTTATGGAGTCGATCATCACCTGGACCTTCCTCGGCTTCGGGGAATCGTCCGGCTCGGAACCGTGGTACTCTGGCATCCTCATGACCTCTGTCCTCCTGTCTTCTTGTCTGGTGTCAAGTGAAGAAGACCGTTTCCGGCGTTACCTGCCCAGGGTCTTCGACTGCGACGACGGCGTCTCGTGCCGGCTTGATCTTGGCGCTGACCTCGTTGTACGGGACGATGCAGAACAAGATGCGTAGGTCAGTCGAGACGAGGTACTCCCCGTCCCACGTCCATGACTCGTTGGACTTATGGAAGACGCTCCCCTTGGCCATGGTCCTCAGCAACGCCTTCCGCCCGACAGGGCTGAATGCCTCGGCTTGGTAGGCGAGTCCCGGCCTCTTGATGGCGACCCGTGTAAAGAGTTCCGGCATTCTCTCCCTAAGGTGGGCGATGAATAGCGGGACGACTTCCTTCTGGTACGACTTGATCTCGCCCCCGATCAGGGCCATTGGCCTGAAGTCGAGGATGCTCAGGATGACGTCCTCGGTTAGCTTCTCCAATGGCATGAACGCGATGCCGTTGGAGAACAAGTGCGAGTGCGACAGGAATGGGGCATCCTTGTTCATGCTCATGTGGGAATAGGGGAGGAAAACATAGTCCCCGACGATGGCCAGGACGTCACTCGTGGCGGACATCTTGTCGAGGACGGCCTTGAAAGACTCCTCCTTCTCCTTGACCCACTTCCCCATGCCATGGGATCGCTTGGTTGGCCCTTGCTCCCTGAAGGACTTCCCGTATGGGCAGGACCCGCCCAAGAAGTTTACCTCGCTGCATTGTCCCTTGGCATGCAGGCCGCACCTGTCCCGGCCCTTGCAGGAGACGGTGAAGCACTTGGCGTGCTCGTTGGGGGAGCTCTTGAACAGCGAGTGCTTTGGGTCATATACGTGGGAATGGATGACCTCGTACTTTCCTTCTTCGGCCATGTCCACGTCCTCCTGCCTCGTTGTCCGGTGTCAAGCCGTCTTCCGCTTTAGGCGCTCGGTCGCCTTGTCATGGGTCCTGACCATCCAGATCCCGACAAGGGCTCCGAACACTCCCCATCCCCAGACGGCCCATGCTACTTCGGGCTGCACGTGGTAGCCAGACCATCCGTCCATGGCGTCAAGGACTACCGATGAAAGAGTGAATGGGCCGTAGATGGCGACGGCCAGGTACCCCGTCCAACGGGGGAGCATGGCAATCCTCTCGGCTTCCCAACGCTCCATCTTGGACTCCTTTACTTCAGGGACGACCAAGCCCACTTGTCCATCTTCTTGGCTGCGGCGAACCGCATGATGACACGGTCAGGGACGTCCTTGACGGTACCCTCAAGGGTCTTCCCGCCCATCGGAGTAATGACTACAAGCTCTTGAGGGATGGCCTGAGCCTTTCCCAGGATTTCGTCGATGAGTCCGATCCGCTTGCCGACGTCGTCAACCTCGAAGTGGTAC
>Ga0315274_10013973_pt1 | contig 11405 bp, 7 predicted proteins | sample YL17G02_20_MG_FD_203700 | JGI IMG/M metagenome (GOLD analysis project Ga0315274, IMG submission 203700) | Sediment microbial communities from Yellowstone Lake, YNP, Wyoming, USA - YL17G02_20 | ecosystem: Environmental > Aquatic > Freshwater > Lake > Sediment | place: USA: Wyoming | collected...
CCGAGAGGTTTGCCGCAGAAACCAGCGCGTGATCGGAGATACGAACGTTGTGATGGTCCTCATACCGGTCCCGAAGCCCTTTGAGGATTTCGATGGTCTCCTCCACGGTCGGTTCGCTGACCATAATTGTCTGGAAGCGTCTCTCGAGGGCGGAGTCCTTCTCGATGTACTTGCGGTATTCGTCCACGGTAGTGGCGCCGATGCACTGGAGTTCGCCGCGGGCTAAGGCAGGCTTTAGGATATTGGAGGCGTCTATTGCCCCCTCCGCGGCGCCAGCCCCGACGATCGTGTGCAGCTCGTCTATGAATAGCATGACGTCCTGACACCGGCGTATCTCATCCATGACCGCTTTTATTCTCTCCTCAAACTGCCCGCGGTACTTGGTGCCAGCGACCATGAGCGCCAAATCCAGGGTAATCAGCCGGCGGTTGGCGAGCAGTTCCGGAATATCACCGGACACGACCTTCTGAGCCAATCCTTCAACGATGGCGGTCTTGCCAATCCCAGCGTCCCCTAAGAGAACGGGATTGTTCTTCCGGCGGCGGCAGAGAATCTGAACAACCCGCTCGATCTCGTCCTTCCTGCCGATGACCGGGTCGAGCTTCCCTTCCCGGGCGAGTTCTGTCAGGTCGCGACCGAAGGCGCGAAGGGCGGGCGACTTGGTGGCGGCCCCCCTGCCCTCGGCGTTGCGCGCCATGCCCATCGAAGGCGCAAACCCGGAGAGAATCTCAAGAATCTCGTTCCTCGACTTTTCCAGGTCCACGTCGAGGTTCTGCAAGACCTTCGCGGCGATACCATCCTTCTGTTTGAGCAAACCTAAAAGGATATGCTCCGTGCCGACGTAGTTGTGCTTGAGCCGCTGAGCTTCTTCCCAGGCGCTCTCGTACACTTGCTCGGCGCGTGGGGTGCTGACGGGCTTGCCGGGGGTTTTGGTGGGGGGGCCGCTGCCAACAAGCTTCTCGACCTCCGCGCGCACGATGTCGAAATCCAGTCCGAACCTCTTCAGCACGTCCACAGCCACGCCCTGTCCGAGTTTGATCAGACCCAAGAGGATGTGTTCCGTCCCGACATAGTTATGGTTGAGCCGCTGCGCTTCCTTCTCAGCGAGCTTCTTGACCTGTTTCGCTCTATTCGTGAACTTGTCCCACATATCTACTTGCACAACCTCCGGCTGCTCCCTGGCGGTGCCCACTCCGGGCGCGGACAAGGAGGAGCAATGCAATCAGGAATGGGGCTGCCGCCGCTCAGCGAGCTTCTTGACCTGTTTCGCTCTATTCGTGAACTTGTCCCACATACCTGCTTCCGAAACCTCCTGCTCTTCGAGGACAATCGCGGCATGAGACACTCTTCTTTTGGACGTGTGGCCGCCGAGGATGAAACCGGGTGGGCCCCGGCTCTCACTGTCTTTCTTTTATGAGCCGACTTCGCAACAGATTTCCCCGCTCGATATCCCTGGAAACCGCGTCCAGCTCCCTGCCGTTGGCCTTCTGGAGGTGAGCTGGCTGGGTGAGGACAAACAACTCGTTGATCGCTTCCCGCTCCAGGTTCGTCACGATCCGAAGGTCAACGCCCATGCGAAGCATCGAAAGCAAGTCAATCGCCTCGCGGGACGTGATGACATGCGCATTGCTCAGGATGCCGTACGCCCGTCCCACCCTGTCGTACAGAAGGTCTGCACCTGTTTTCAGGAGCGACTTCCTGGCGTTGCGTTCCGTTTCGACGATCTGGCGGACAACCTTTTCCAGAAGTCCGATTATCTCCTCTTCAGTCTTGCCGAGCGTGACCTGGTTGGACACCTGGAAAAGGTTCCCGAAGGACTCCGAGCCCTCCCCGTAAATGCCTCTCACCGCCAGATGGAGCCTTGCCACCGCCTGCAATACCTGCTCAATCTGCTTGCTGAAAATCACTCCGGCCAGATGGAGCATCGCGGAGACCCGTATGCCGGTGCCGACGTTCGTCGGGCAGGCCGTCAGGTAGCCGTATTTCGGGGAGAAGGCAAAACCGAGCTGGCACTCCAGTTCATCGTCGAGCTGTGAGATAATCTCCCAGCACTCCCTCAGCCGCAGACCGGACAGCAGGGCTTGCATGCGGATGTGATCTTCCTCGTTGATCATGATGGTGACCACTCCTCGCGAGTCAATCACTACCGCGCTTCCGGACTTCTTCGCTGCGAGCTCACGGCTGATGAGGTACCGCTCGACGAGAAGTTGCCTGTCAATTTCCTTCAGGTCCTCGATTCGAAACACACTGCACCGCCGCAGGCGCGGGACGCTTTTGACCGCCGCGAGAATTCTGTCCATGATCTCCCGTTTTTCGGCGGCAGTGGCTTTGTTCGGAAAGGGGAAGTCCGCGAGGTTTCTGGCGACCCTGACCCTGCTGCTGAAAACAAATTCAGATTCAGGGCCATTTTCTCCAAGCCATCCCTGTTTCCCGCTGATGAAATCTTCGAAATTCATTTGTTGTCTTTTTGGTCCTGGACGTTGGACTTCAGGCTCTGTATCCGGTCTCTAAGAATAGCCGCTTGTTCGTACTGCTCTTTGTCCACCGCCTCTTTCAGCTCCTGATGAAGCTCCGCGAGCTCCGCGGTGGCCCCGGACTGCTGAGCGATACACTTTGGGACCTTACCGACATGCTGCTTGTCCCTGTGAATCTCCTCAAGGATGGACTGAATCTTCGGCTGAAACGCATCGTAACACGCAGCACAGCCCATCCGCCCACCCTTCCGGAACCGGGCGAACGTCAAACCGCATCGCGGGCATTTGGCCGTGGGGTCCTCTTCCTCGGCTTGAACCGCCTGGGTCAATCCCTTCAGGATATCCGCTACGGAGAACTGAGTCGCGATCGGAAGGTTCTTCTGCTTTGCGCACGCCTCGCACAGGGCCATCTTCTTGGGCTGGCTGTTGGGCAGAACTTCCGTATAGTGTATGGTTGCGATCTGTTCTTTGCACATCTCGCACAGCATGGTCGGTCTCCTCCGGCGTCTTATTCGCTGCTAAATTCTCCGTCAAAATCGGTCAGAAGTCAAGATGGAACTTTCATGCCACACATGCCGAATAGACAACGAGGACGCCGATGGGAAAGTTCCCGGCGATGGGATGCAAGACGTGTGCCAGCGCGGCGCCTAACCTATTCCAGAATGATTCCGTCCGCCATCTGCACGACCCTGTCGCAAGCCGCCGCCAACCTCTGGTCGTGAGTGGCGATGAGCACTGTCTTCCCCTTGTCTTTGCTGAGCCTGCGAAGAAGCTCAAGGACAGATTCTCCGGTTTGGCTGTCGAGGTTCCCCGTTGGCTCATCCGCAAGGACGATTTTGGGGTCGTTGAGGAGTGCCCGGGCGATGGCCGCCCGCTGCTGCTCCCCACCGGATAATTCGCCCGGTTTGTGCCGCAGCCTCTCCCCGAGCCCCACGGCGTTAAGCAACTCGATGCCCCTCGTAACGATGAGACCTTTCCGCTTTCGCGAGAGCTTTCTGCCAATCCGGGCGGGAAACAAAACGTTGTCGAGGAGGTTGAAGTCCGATAGAAGCAGGTAGAACTGAAAGACAAAGCCAATCGTCGAGTTCCGGAAAGCAGCTCTTTGCCCGTCCCCCAGGCGAGTGATTTCGATGCCGTTAACCCGGACGGCGCCTTCATCAGGATGGTCGAGGGCGCCGAGAATGTGCAGCAACGTGCTTTTCCCGGCGCCGGACGCTCCCATGACAGCGAGCATCTCTCCTTCCTTCACGGAGAGATTCGCGCCCTTGAGCACCACAAGCCTCTCCTTCCCCATGGGAAAGGACCTCACTATGTTTTCCGCGACGAGCACTTCACTCATCTGGTTCGCCATGTAGCGCAGGCGTCCCCGCCTGCATGATTTGTGTTTGCATCGTACTATCCTGTCCAAAAATCCGGCGCAGGGCGCGCGAGACAGCCAGGCCGTCTGACGACGGTTTACTCGTATCGCAGAACCTCCACCGGATCGAGAACGGCAGCCTTCCACGCGGGGTAAATGCTCGCGAGAATCGAAAGCACAAACGCCACCCCGCAGATGACTGCCATGTCCCTCACCGAAAGGTCTACGGGTATCCGATCCAGGTAGAAAATATCTCCGCTGAAGAGTTTTGTTGTCCCGGTAATCTTGCTCACCCAGTCGGCGACCGGATCAATGTTATGCGAAAGCACCAAACCGCCAAGCAGGCCCAAGATGATTCCGAGCATGCCAATGATGATGCCGCTGAGGGCAAAAATGGCGGTGATGGACCTCCTCTTGGCGCCCATGGAGCGGAGGATACCGATTTCTTTCCTCTTGTGCACGACGGTCATGGTCAGGCTCGATATGATGTTGAGGGCAGCTACGGCTGTAATCAGCGTGACAATAATGAACATGATAACCTTTTCTTGCTGGATAGCGCGGAAAAGGCTGATTCGCAGGTCCATCCAGGTCTTGACGATATAAGGATAGCCAAGCTTCTCAGTCAGCGCCTCCTTGACCTGTCCGCAATACTCGATTTCATCGAGCCTTACAGAAAAGCCGTGAACTAAGTCTTTATCTGCGAACTGTTGCAGAATTTGCCCTGACCGGAGAGAGGTGTACCCCAGTTTCAAATCCTCTTCCGCCAAACCTGACCGGAAAATCCCGGTAATGCGCGCGGGAAAAATCCTCTTGATCTCGCCGAGGGCGCCGATTCCCGCCGAAGCAATGTAAAGCGTATCCCCAAGCTTCAAATCGAAGTTGTCGCAGAGGAGTTTCCCCAGAATCAGGGGCATCACGAGGACCTTGTCCCCGTAATCATCCGTAACCTCGACCTCCTCCAGATCGAGACGGCTTTTCAGGAGGTGGTCGTCCTCCCCCACAAAATCGCAACCGGGGTGGCTGCACCGGAAAATGCCATTTCTGACGTTCTTTTCGTACTCCTCCCGCGTGTAAGTCGTCTTGCACCGCCCGCAGGTGAAGTAAACGAGGTACTCGGGGAGCCTTGAGACCTTGCCGATTTTGTCCGGGCCAACCCCGCGGAAGAAAATTGGCGTCGAACGATTGCCGATCTTCAAGCTCAAGTCGCCCCACACAAACGGGCTGACCGCCGCCACATGCGGCGTGTTCTTGATTTTCTGCTCAACCTCTCGCCAATCCTCGACGAGGCGCGTCGCCGCGATCTCGATGTGAGAACTCAAGCCGATGGATCGCTCCTGGAGATTCGTCGCGAAGCCGGTCATGACCGCAATGACGACAATCAGCGTCATCACTCCGACGGCGAGACCCAGAATGGAAATCAGAGTGTTCGTGGATATGTATGCCCGGCTTCTCCTCGGTCTGAGGTATCGCAGGCAAACGGAGAGTTCGTATGGCACGTGCGCCCTTTCCTTTTCTTAGAAAACACCGCAAGACGTCAGGAAGGGTACACCAATCCCGTGCCTGAATCAATCCCGAAGCGATATGGCGGAGCAGTAGGACGGGTCGCTGGCCTGAGGCACCAGAGGCCTATGCTTCGGCTGGCGGGCGTTACCAGACCAGGATTTTATAGAACTCCTGACTTCGGATGACGGTGCCTTGACCTTCGGGGACATACGTCATTTCCCCGCCATTTCCCGGCAGCACGGGACCCGCTGTCCATGGGCCGGAGAGCTCCGGCGCCGCGAAGACCTGGTACGATTTTCCAAGCTCTCCCTTCCACCGGAGGGTAATCTCGTTTCCCCCTGACGTGATGACCACGCCCGGACGCAAAATCGCATCGAGGAGCACCGGGTCAACCCTTTGTTCACGGCCGGCAGCGAAGCTCCCAAACTCCATAAAATGGAGTTCCACGTAGGGGATGTTGATGCTGAGACCTGTTAAGGGGTTCGTGACCTCGATGTGCCCGCAGTTGACCTCCTCTTCGCAGATGGAGCAATGCGTGAAGCAATCCGCCTCATAGTGAATCAGATACGTTCTGGCTGTGCTCTTCTCGGTGGGGAGCTCTTGAATTTGTCGGTGCATCCTCCTCGCCAAACCGACTCCGTCCATCACTCCGTCCCCATCAGTGTCCGGGAGACCAGGGTTGCAACCAAAGTGAGCTTCTTCGTCGTCGAACAAGCCGTCCTTATCTTTGTCCTGCGGGAGAATCACGAGGTGAGATGTCCCATCGCCCCTCAAAGCAATGTCCAGCAGACACGGGTTGACCCGCCCGCCTTGGGGCCCGTCTCCTATGAAATGGCCCGTGTACGAGAAGCTTCCGCGCTGCATATAATGCAGCCCAATGTAAGGAATCGCGATGGTGAGGTTCTCCTTCGGATTGATGACCTCAAGCCACCCCATGTTGACGTTGGTCCCACACGTGTCGCAGCTCGTCAACCCCCGCAGCGGATGCTCCACCACAAATGGTTCATCCCCAGGGCCATCCCCAGGCGCATCCACTCTCGGCAACTTCCCAACCGCCTCCCACATGTCATGCGCCACGGCAAATCCGTCGGGAACAGCGTCGCCGTCGGTGTCCGGGACGTCTCTGCTTGTGTTGAAATGGTCTTCCTCGCGGTCTCGGAGTCCGTCTCCGTCGGTATCGTCCGATACCGGCAGGATGTGCCCCGGGCCGGGCGAATGAAGTGCCTCGACGAGCAACTTCACATCGAGCCTTCCCTTTCCATGGACATTCCCGGCGAAGGAGAAACTCCCGTGCTCCATATAATGCAGGGAGATGTACGGCGCGTTTACGTAGAGCTGAGCCATCGGGTTGACGACGGTCAGGTGTCCCATGTTCACGTTTTGCCCGCAGATGTCGCACCACTCCAGTCCCTTCAGCTCAAAATCGAGCCGATAGACTTGGTCATCAGACGGTTTGTCCGGAAGGGTGGAAACTTCTGCCGCCGCCTCCTTCGCCAGTTCGATTCCATCGAGCACGCTGTCGCCGTTCTCATCCGGGTCATTCGGATCGGTGGCAAGATCGAGTTCCTCCCTGTCGGTGAGAAGGTCCCCATCCATGTCGGGGGACACGTGCAGGAGATGTCCGTCGCCCTCGCCCGTCAGGACTGCCTTGAGTTGCCGCGGGTCAACCCGGCCCTGCCCTCCCTGGAGTTGTCCTCCCTCCCACGAGAAGCCTCCGTGCTCCATGAAATGGAGAGCCATTGACGAGATCGAGATGGTGGCGCCGGTGACCGGATTGACGACCTCCCAGATGTCCATCACCACCTGGGCGCCACAGTGCGGGCATGTCTCAATACCGTCCATGGGATGCTCGATAACATACGGCACGCTCTTGGTTACATAGCGCGGCAGCGTGTCGAGCTGCGCGCGCAGCTCTCTCGCGAGGTCTATCCCGTCGAGAATGGCGTCGCCGTCTGTATCCGGCTCCCCGGAAACGGTCCCGAGCACCGGTTCCTCCCAGTCTCGAAGTCCATCGTTGTCGGCATCCGTTCCCACTGGTTCTGGTATGAAATGCGCCAGCCCTTCTGATTCCAACACAGTTTTCAGAACAGGGACGTTCACTCGACCCGTGTGATATTTGCCTGAATAGCTGAAACTCCCGTGCTCCATGTAGTGCTTGCCGACGTAGGGAATGTCTATGGAAAGATTCTCCAGTGGGTTGACGACTTGCATGAATCCCATATTCGCCGTGTCACCGCAGGCGGAACAAGCTTCCAGTCCGAACGCCCTGTTGTGAACGATGTAAGGCTTGTCGCTGGATGGCGTATCGCCGAGGGCGTCTATCGCAGCCGAAAGCGCCAACGCCAGGTCCACGCCGTCAGCCACGAAGTCTCCGTCCTCGTCCCATACGTTGGGGTCCATGTGCAACAGCACTTCCTCATCCGTCTTCAGGAAGTCCCCATCCGGGTCCTCCCATGCCTCCAGCTCGACCCAGTGCGGGTCGCCCTTGTTGTACTTTGCCTCCGAAGACGGCAAAGCGCTTAGGGCGATGAGCGATGCCGCCGTTGCCACCGCCCGCCGGAGGTTGTGAGCCACGGTCACATCGCGAACGGATGAAAGCGCCGAGAGCACTGGCCCGCGCATCGCCCGACGGCACTCGCGATAAGCCTGTCGGTAATACGGCAGCAGCAGTGGCGTGACAGGACACCGAGGACATGCCCAGTGGAACAGAACCCCCTGGTCTTTTTTGGGGAGCGAGTTCCTCACGTACCCGTTTTTGACAAAGCTCTCGACGCAGCACGAGGGGTATCCGAAGAGAAGACCCTCGATTCGCATCGTTGTCGGATTGCGGTCAATCGGCGTGCTGTCAAAGTGCGAGGCATACAAGTCGAGGCAATGGTTCGACCTGCTGAAAAGGAGCTCACGCACCTGCTTGCTGGAACGGACGGACCGCCGAACAATCCGCGTCTTCATACCTCGGGCGCGAAGCAGTTCCTCGGTCTGCGGAGTGAAATCCTTTTCCCAGCGACTCAGCGGCTTCACACCCGCTTTCGTCAAGAGTGTAAGATAGGCGAGATCGAAACCCAGCGTCTTGAGGTCGTCGGCATGCATTTCCATGTCTCCCCTTGGGAGTTCGTACCCTGTTTTGGGCTGACGCGTGGCCCTCGTACCGGAGTGAGCCTTTCCGTCCTCGGGGAGAAGGATCGGACTCGACAAGACTTGGCCTTCCCGGTCGAACGGAATTAGCCACTCTCAACACCTGTATATTATACCAAATCTTTCCCCTTGGGTCAATCACCGCCGCAAGTCAAATATGGCTGCAGTTGGATTCGTCGCGGTGCTTGAGGACTCAGCCTGTTGGCGCCGAAATCAATTCTGCGCACAGATGCCGCAGCCCCCGCCGTCGCCGGACCCCCTTGAATCCCGAGACACGTCCAACCCACTGGGTGTGGCTCCGTTTCAGTGGCACTGCCCTGGGACATGTGGCAGAGAGGAAGGGCAGTTTCGCCCGGGAGAACGTCTATGACGCCCTTTCCCTGGCCGCCGGTGCGCGCGAGGCGGCCTTGGAAGCACCAGCGGCCGTAAGGGCCCCCTGGCTCTCGGACCTCGGCGGGCAGGCAGGGCTTTTGGCGGTTGAGCGGGATGGCATTCCCAGGGCGTTGTCCCGCCCAGGGCGGGACTAAGTTATTTCGCCCCGTTGGGGCTGGCATGCTCTCCGAAGCGGATCCCTGAAAGGGCGCCACAGGATAGCCCTGGGCAACGCCCAGGGACCCGGTCTAATCGAATCGTCCAAGCCCTGAAAGGGCGCAATAATCCGATGCCACTATAATAGAGCCGCACCCAACCTATCCGAACTCTGGACAAGAAGGTGAAAATGGTTTATCCTCACAAGGTAGCGACCAAGAAAGTGTTTTTCTGTGAAAGGGGGCTTGGTCGGTTTTCCCACACAGCCCCCGGCAGGCAAGCAGCGACAAAGGAGGCGCCCGGAATGGCAGGCATTATCGAAGTGGATAGTCGCGGAGGTCCCGCGGCTCAGTTCATCGAGAAGGCCATCTATACCTTGCGGGACGAATATGCGGCGGCCGGAGTCAAAATCCGCACCCTTCGCCTCGAGTCCGTTCCGCCAGTTCCCCAGATTGTCATTGGCATCATCACGCCGGTTCCGGCGACCTTCATCGCGAAACTCGTGGACACAGTCCTCGAGGCGCGCAAGGCCGCAGAAAAACAGTTCCGCCCCGCCAAAATCAACGTCTTCATCACCCATCAGGAAGGCGGAAGGCGCTTCACCCTCCCGGCCGAGAAGGAGGAATGCGAACAGTACTTTGAGTCCCTCTCGCCGGACTGATCCGTCCTTCTCGGCAAACACTCCCGCCAACCCGTCCGCGTCCCTCATTCCTTGTGCCACGAGGTCGTCCGCTCAGTCAATCAGTGTGTCCTCACAGATTTCCCCCTGAATGGAAACCGTGACGTCGCGGACGGGAATCTCCTTTCCGGAAATGCGGAGAGCCTCCCGCACCACTCTCCCCAGTCCGAAGCAGCACGGGACCTCCATGTGAGCCACCGTGATGGACTTCGGGTCGCATTCGGAGAAGATTCTCGCCAGCTTCTGCACGTAGGGGGCGGTGTCGTCCAGCTTCGGGCAGGCTATGAGCAGCGCCTTGCCCTCAAGCAGCTTCCTGTGGAAGTTCGCGTAAGCGAAGGGGACGCAGTCCGCCGCGATCAGCAGGTCCGCTCCCTGGAGATACGGCGAGGCTACTGGCACAAGCGTCAACTGCACCGGCCACTGTGCGAGCGCTGACTCCGGCTCCGTTTCAGAAGCAGCCTGCGGCCGATCGCTCGTTTTCCTCTTCGCGGCAAAAGACATGATTCTCGCCCCCGGGCAGCCTCCTTCGTGTGGGAAAAGATGTTCCAGTTCGTGAGCTTTGCGCTCCTCCGACTTGTGAGCTTTCTGTTCTTCGACGCCCCCCACCGCTCTCAGATGCTCATCCACCGCGTGCTCGTCAAACTCCACGGCCTCCTCCTCGACGATGCTGATAGCTCCCTGTGGACAATGACCGAGGCACGCCCCCAACCCATCGCAATAGACCTCGCTGACGAGCCTCGCTTTCCCGTCAACGATTTGAAGGGCGCCTTCTTTGCACTGCGGAATGCACAGTCCGCATCCATCACACTTTTCCTCGTCAATTCTCACGATCTTGCGAACGACTTTCGTTGCCATGACTCTCTCCCTTCTTCTAAATGTTGGTTGCTTCTATGGTTCTTCTTTCGCGGGAAAATTAGCACGGTGTGGAGAGCCAGTCCTTGACTTAGGTCAAGAAGATGGGATTTGTTGAAGAATCTTGTTGCAGGGCAGGCGCGAAAGAATCAGTCCCGAAAACCCGCGGCTACGCGGGCGAGGGCTTGGGGATCGAGGATGCGAATCTCGTTTCTCTTGACCTCGATGAGTTTGCTATCCCGAAGCCTGGCGAAAGCCCGCGAGAGCGATTCGCTTACCGTCCCAAGTCTCGCCGCCAGGTCGGACTTCCGAATGTCGAGGCGCACGACACGAGCCGCCGCCTCTGAAGCTGTCGCCGCGAGCGACAAGTCGAGCAGATACTTCGCCAGCCGCGCCGTCACGTCGCTCAGGGCAAGCTGCCCGAGAACGCCGACAACGCTCTCCAGGCGGCGCGAAAGGGAAATGATAACCTTCATCGCGAGCCGCCGCTGGGACGTAACCAGGCAAAGAAACGGAGCCGCCTCGATGCTCAGCAGTCGGCTTCGGGTAACCGCTTCTGCAAAGACGGGGTAATTCTCAGATGCGAACGCCGCCGCTTCACCGAACAACTCCCCTCGGGAGACCAGCCGCAGGATGTGATATTTACCCTCCGGCGAGAGCTTGTACAGCTTCACTTTCCCCGTGACGACCGCATAGAAGTGCATCGCCGGGTCGCCCTCCCGGAAGATTTCCTCACCCCGCTCATAGGCGCGGACGCGAGAGAGTTCGGCGATTCGCTGGAGGTCTTCCCTGGAGAATTCCGCGAGAAGGGAACAAGTTTGAAGCGCTGGCAACAGGTCCATTGACGGTCTCTTCTGATTTTTTTGTGGCCTGCTCA
>Ga0315274_10013976_pt1 | contig 11404 bp, 7 predicted proteins | sample YL17G02_20_MG_FD_203700 | JGI IMG/M metagenome (GOLD analysis project Ga0315274, IMG submission 203700) | Sediment microbial communities from Yellowstone Lake, YNP, Wyoming, USA - YL17G02_20 | ecosystem: Environmental > Aquatic > Freshwater > Lake > Sediment | place: USA: Wyoming | collected...
GTCGGCCATCAATCCGCGAAGCGCAGCGAGCTGCTTGATCTGGCTCACATTGCCGCGCGCGCCCGACGAGGCCATCATGTACACCGGATTGAACGCGCCGAAATTCTCCATCATCAATTCGGTAACGTGGCTTGTGACCTCGGTCCAGTGCTTTATGATGTTGATGTAGCGCTCTTCCTCGAGAACCTTCACCTTGCGATTCTTCGTATCCTCGTCCTTCTCGGACTTCATCACCTGCTGCACCTTCTTCTCGAAAGTCGACTGCAGCTTCTCAACAACCTTCTCGGCCTCCTCGATAAGCTCCCACTTCTGCTCGGGCACTTTTACATCTTCCATGGAGATGGTGATGCCCGCTATGGTGGAGTAGTGGAAGCCGATACGTTTGATCTCGTCCAGAACATCGACCGTCATCGCAACCCCGTAGCGCTTGTGCAGCATCCCGATCACATCGTTGACATCCTTCTTCATGATCGTGCGGTTGAGGAAAGGAAGCTCCTTCGGGAAGACCTCATTGAAAATGAGGCGCCCCAGAGTTGTAACCAGCACGCCGCCCTCGATCGGCATCACTTTCCTCGTGCCCGGATAGAGGACGGTCGAGTTCCTGACCCGAACGCGAACGAGCTCCTGCAGTCCCACTTCCCCGAGCTGCTGCGCGAGCTTGAGCTCGTCCCCGTCAGCGAGCAGTCTGAGGTCCGGAAGCTTGACGCTCTTGTCGCGTTCCAGAGACTGAACGTACTTGTTGAACTTCTGCTCGTCTTTCTCCGCGAGGATGGTCATGTAGTGGATGCCGAGGACCATGTCGTGGGAGGGTCCCACGACGGGTTTCCCATCGGCGGGCAGAAGAATGTTATTGGCGGACAGCATGAGGATGCGGGCTTCGGCCTGCGCCTCGAGTGAGAGAGGCAGATGAACCGCCATCTGGTCCCCGTCGAAGTCGGCGTTGAAGGCTGCGCACACAAGGGGATGAATCTGGATCGCCTTGCCGTCGATAAGGACGGGTTCGAAGGCCTGGATGCCGAGGCGGTGCAAAGTAGGCGCGCGGTTGAGCAGAACAGGGTGGCCCTTGATGACTTCATCGAGCACGTCCCACACCCTTGGATCCATCTGCTCGATCAGGGTCTTTGCGTTCTTGATCTGCGGCGCGTAGCCCTTGTCGACCAGTTTCTTGAGCACGAACGGCTTGAAGAACTCGAGCGCCATGATCTTCGGCAGGCCGCACTGATGCAGTCTGAGCTCCGGGCCGACAACAATGACGGAGCGCCCGGAGTAGTCGACGCGTTTGCCGAGCAGGTTCTGGCGGAATCGTCCCTGCTTGCCCTTGAGAAGGTCGGAGAGTGACTTGATGGGTCGATTGTTGGTGCCCGTGACCGCCTTGCCCCGCCGACCGTTGTCGATCAGCGCGTCCACCGCTTCCTGGAGCATGCGCTTCTCGTTTCGGATGATGCTCTCAGGGGCTTTGATCTCCGTAAGGCGCTTCAGGCGGTTGTTGCGGTTGATGACGCGGCGGTAGAGGTCGTTCAGGTCGCTCGCCGCGAAACGTCCGCCCTCGAGCTGGACCATGGGCCTGAGCTCGGGAGGTATGACCGGAAGTACCTCGAGAACCATCCATTCAGGCTTGTTGCCGCTCCTCAGGAAAGACCTGATAACCGAAAGGCGCTTGATAAGCTTGGCGCGTTTGGCCCCCTTGCTTTTGTCGATATCCTCCTTGAGGGTCGTGGCTTCCCCGTCCAAATCGACTTCCCGAAGGAGTTTCTTAATGGCTCCTGCGCCCATCTCGGCTTGCCAGAGGTCGTCGGGGTTGACGCCGAGTCGCTCGTGGATTACGTCGGCCAGCATTCCGAGCCTGCGGTGTTCGCTCTCGGACAGGAGCTTCTTCTTCTGGAGGTTGGGCAGAAGCTCGACGGCGGCGACGAGCTCGTCGGCGCGACGGAGGTTCTCCTGACGTCGGGCCTGGTTGACTGCCTGTTGCTGGGTATCCAGGAGGTGAAGTTTAGTGATTTTGGCGGCGAGGATTCTCTCGGCAATGTTTTTCGATATCTTGGAGCCGGCGTCCTGAAGAATCTCGCCTGTGTCGGGGTCGATGATCGGCTCCGCGGACAGGTGGTCGGGAAGGATGGCCTCGAGGAATTCATGCAGAACAACCAGCACTTCCTGGTTCTCCTCGTCATAGGCGGGGAACTCGAGAATCCTCGCATCGATCATCTTGGAGATCGCGTCGGCGGTGAAGTGGTCCTTTTTCTTTACGACAGCCCTGGATTGACCCGGGAGGACGACTTTCTCGGAAGCCACGTAGGGTGCGAGAATCTGCTCCAGCAGGACAGGGACGCGGTACTCGTCGACGGCCGATTCCTCGTCCTTCATGTTGTGGATGGCCTCGATCTCTTCCTCGACGGCAAGCTCGATCTGAGGAATCAGGTCCTCGATGGCCTTGGATTCGACCACGGTGATGATGAAGTTGATGTAGTAGACGATTTTTTCGAGTTCCTTGGAGCTTATGTCGAGGAGGCTGGAGACGCGTCCGGGGATTCCCTTTACGTACCAGATGTGGCAGACGGGAGCGGAGAGAGCGATGTGACCCATTCTCTCGCGACGGACCTTCGAGTGTGTGACCTCGACGCCGCACTTTTCGCACGTGATGCCGCGGTAGCGAGGCTTCTTGTACTTGCCGCAGTAGCACTCCCAGTCCTTGGACGGGCCGAAGATTCTTTCACAGAACAGGCCGTTCATCTCGGGCTTGAGTGTGCGGTAGTTGATGGTCTCGGGTTTCTTGACCTCACCGCGAGACCAGCTCAGGATGGTCTCCGGGCTGGCAAGCCTGATGGAGACGACATTGATATCCCTCAATTGCAGAGGTCTTGTAGCTGGCATAGTACTCCTGCCTGCGAGAATTTTTCACTTCTTCCGCGCCCGAACCCCGCCCTTATCCAGTCAGCCGGGTTTTCCGTCACCCCTGGGGGATTCGGTTACGGCACTTTTCGTTTCTCTTGAACGCTTCAGGTCCTCGAACCCGACATCCAGGCAGAGGCCCTGCAGCTCCTTGACAAGCACGTTGAAGCTCTCCGGTACACCGGGCTCGTCGATCAACTCGCCCTTAACAATTGCCTCGTAAGTCCGGTTCCGTCCCTCGACATCATCGGACTTGATCGTGAGCACTTCCTGTAGGATGTATGCGGCTCCATAGGCCTCCAGCGCCCAGACCTCCATCTCGCCGAACCTCTGTCCGCCGAACTGCGCCTTGCCGCCGAGAGGCTGCTGAGTTACCAGCGCGTAGGAGCCCACCGATCGGGCGTGAATCTTGTCTTCGACAAGGTGATTGAGTTTCATCATGTAAATCTGTCCGACAGTCACTTTGTTGTCAAAATGATCGCCGGTCTTGCCGTCATACAGAGTCGTCTTGCCTGACTCGGGCAGGCCGGCTTCCTTGAGAGTCTGGCGTATTTCGGCCTCGCTTGCGCCCGAGAAGACTGGGCTGATCGCGCGCAATCCAAGTTTCTCTGCGGCCCAGCCTAGATGGGCCTCCATGATCTGGCCGAGGTTCATGCGGGAGGGCACACCCAGAGGATTCAGCACAATGTCGATCGGGGTGCCGTCCTCGAGGAAGGGCATATCCTCGACGGGAACTATCTTGGAAATGACGCCCTTGTTCCCGTGACGCCCGGCCATCTTGTCGCCTTCCTGGATCTTCCGCCTTTGCGCAATGTAGACCCTGACAAGCTTGTTGACGCCCGGCGGCAATTCATCGCCGTTCGCCCGGGAGAAGGTTTTCGTCTTGATGACCTTGCCACGGTCGCCGTGCGGCACCCTCAGAGACGTGTTCCTGACGTCGAGAGATTTCTCCCCGAAGATAGCCCTGAGGAGCTTCTCCTCGGGAGTGGGCTCGGTTTCGCCCTTTGGGGTGACCTTGCCCACGAGGATGTCCTCGCTCTGGACCTCGGTGGCTTCCACGATCACGCCGTCTTCATCGAGGTTCCTCAGCATAGACTCCGAGAGGTGGGGAATATCGCAAGTGATCTCCTCGGGACCCAGCTTGGTGTCCCTTGCCTCGCACTCGTATTTTTCGATGTGGATCGAAGTGTAGGTGTCGTCCTGGACAAGGCGGCTGGACAGGATAATGGCGTCCTCGAAGTTGTAGCCTCGCCAGGGCAGGAAAGCGCACAGGATGTTCATGCCGAGCGAAAGCTCGCCCTCCTTGGTCGAGAAGCCGTCCGCGATTACATCTCCGGCCTTGATTCTCTGGCCGAGCTTGACCACAGGGCGCTGGTTCATGCACGTGCCCTGGTTGGAGCGGACGAACTTCATCGGCTCGGAGATATCCCGCTCGCCGCTGGAAGTCTCGACTACGATTCTGCCCGCGTTGAGCTCCGCGATCCTGCCGCTTCGCTTCGCTATCAGAAGAGCGCCGGAATCGTACGCGACTTTCTTCTCCATGCCGGTCCCGACCAGGGGCGGCTCGGGCATCATGAGGGGAACGGCCTGGCGCTGCATGTTCGAGCCCATGAGAGCTCGGTTCGCGTCATCGTGCTCGAGAAACGGTATCAGCGCGGTAGTGGCGCTGACGATCTGCATGGGGCTCACGTCCATAAACTCGACCTCATCGCGGTGGACCATGATGATGCGGTCGCGGTACCGGCAGTGGATGAGCTCCTCGACGAATCGTCCGCGGGAATCCAATTCGGCGTTGGCTTCCGCGATGTTGTACTTGTCCTCCTCGTCGGCGGACAGATAAACGACATCCTCGGTCACCTTGGCGTGCCTGACGGCTCGATACGGCGTTTCGATGAAGCCGTACTCGTTGATCCTTGCGTACGTGGCCAGCGAGCCGATGAGACCGATGTTGGGTCCCTCGGGAGACTCGATCGGGCAAATTCTCCCGTAGTGGGAGTGATGCACGTCGCGGACCTCGAATCCGGTTCGCTCCCTGGAAAGACCTCCGGGCCCGAGGGCCGAGAGCCGACGCTTGTGAGTCAGCTCGGCCAGCGGGTTGGTCTGGTCCATGAACTGGGACAATTGCGACGAACCGAAGAACTCCTTGAGGACGGCGACGACGCTTCTGGTGTTGATCAGGAGCTGAGGCGTGAGCTTGTCGTGATCCTGGACTGCCATGCGCTCCTTGGCCACCCTCTCCATGCGGAGAAGACCTTTGCGGAAATGGTTCTGGATAAGCTCTCCGACAGAGCGGATGCGACGGTTCCCGAGATGATCGATGTCGTCCACATCCGCGGCCGTCATGTTGATGAGGAAACGAATAGACTCCAGAATGTCAAGCTTCGTCAGGTAACGTACGGACGGCGGAATATTGAGGCCCAGCTTCTTGTTCATCTTGAAGCGCCCGACCGGGGAAAGATCATAGCGCCTCTCGTCAAAGAACCTGGACTCAAGCAGGGTTCTGGCGGTGTCGACTGTGGGCGGATCGCCGGGCCGTAGTTTCTTGTAGATATCCAGAAGGGCCGCGTCATTGAGTTTGAGCTTCGGATTCTGCTGGACGTATGTCTCAAGCCCCTGACGGGCCTGCTCGTAGGTTTCGAGGAGGCTCTTGTTCATCTCGAGGGGCTTCACTTCGTAGGAGAAAGTCAGGCCCTCAGGATAGGCTGAGACGAGCCGGACAGCCTGTTCGTAGTCGATTCTCTCGCCCTTCTTGACGATCGGGCGCCCGCCGGTCGGCGGGAATACATCTCTTGGCGAGACCATGCCCTCGAAAAGGTAGGGCTTGGCCTCCAGGGTTATCTCGACAGGGGGATGCGTGATTATCTTGCGATGGGGGTCGACGACAAAACCGAGGCCCATGAGCAGGTTCGTGACCGGGATTTTGCGCACCTTGTCGAGGCGCACGATGGAAGTCGAATCGGGATCGTGCTCGATCTCGATCCATGCACCCCTGTTGGGTATCACTCTTGCGTAGTAGACGACCTTGCTGCCCGTGGCAGCCTTCTCCATGAAATACACGCCCGGGCTGCGCACGAGCTGTGAGACCACCGCACGTTCGGCGCCGTTGATGACGAAAGTGCCGTTCTCGGTCATGATCGGGAGATCGCCCAGAAACACGTCGCTTTCCAGCATCTGGTTGGTCAGCTTGTTGATAAGCTTGAGCCTGAGACGAAGACCGGCGGAGTAGGTGCGATCCTGGTCCTTGCAGGTATTGATGTCGATTGCCGGGGGATCGACGAAGTAGTCGACGAACTGGAGCTCGAGGTTTTCTGAATAGCCGGTGATGGGAAAGACGCGGACGAAGAGGTCCCTGAGACCCTGTCCGAGGAACCAGTTGAAAGAGTCCTTCTGGACTTCGATCAGGAAAGGCATGTCGTAGTGCAGACTCTCGGGGGTTTTGGAGAAATCTCTGATCTCCCTTTTATGAACCTGCAGATCAGTGGGTGTAACCGTAGTTTTCTGGGGAGACATCAGTCGGCTCCTTCGGTGCTTTTAATAAGACCGGTTCGGGCGGATACAGGCGCAAAGACCCCCCAGGACACCGTTTCAGGGGTCTAAGATGGGGGGAAGCGCCTTAAAGTCGTATCACCCACTTGGGTTTCTTAAAGATTCCCTTACCGATACAATGGCGCATATCTTCACGGCGCCGGTCAAAGGACGAACAACCTCGTCAGGCTGGGTTCGCAGATCACTTGACTGTGACCACGCCGCCTGCATCGGAGATCTTCTGCTTGATCTGCTCGGCCTCTTCCTTGCCGATGCCCTCCTTGATGGGCTTGGGCGCGGAATCGACCAGCGCTTTGGCGTCCTTGAGGCCCAGATCCGTGACCTCCCGGACCGCCTTGATGACCTGAATCTTGTTCGGGCCGGCTTCCTCAAGGATGATATCGAAGCTGGTCTTCTCGGCTGCCGCGGCGGCCTCGCCGGCACCGGGCATGGCGGCCACGGCCACGGGCGCAGCGGCCATGGGGCTTACGTCCCATCGCTCCTGCACGGCCTTGGTGAACTCGTTCAGCTCGATAACAGTCCATCCTTCAATCTGCTGAAGAATACTCTCTTGTGCTTCCGTAAGTGCCACTTTCATTCCTCCGGGAAATATCCCACTTGGACTTCTTGTTGCGACCATCAGCCCGGCCGCTTGGGTGTATAGAAGCGATTAAGCGTAACAGTCACTCGAACATCCTGCCTCATGCGGCCTGGGCATCTGGGGATTCCTCCAGCTTCATCGCCCGGGCCTCGAGAGTGCCGATAAACTCCTGCAGAGGCGCCTGCAGCGTGCCCACAAACTGGACCATGGGCGCGATGAGAATGCCCACGAACCATGCCTGAAGCTGGTCGCGCGTCGGCAGAAGCGCCAGGGCCTTTATCTCGTCGGGTGAGATTCTCTGCTTGTCGAAGAAACCCGAGATCACCCTGAATCTCTCGTTGGATGCGGCGAAGTCGTGGGCGGCCTTTGTGCCGACGACGGCATCCTGCTTGCTGAAGATGAAGGCGACCTGACCGGCGAGATCGTCGTCTAGCGTGTCGATTCCCATCTCGTTCAAGGCGACCCTTGCCAAGGTGTTCTTGACGACCGACACCTGGCCTCCGGCCTCGCGCAGCTTGCGTCGAAGCCGCTCCATCTCCTTGACAGTGAGGCCCTTGTACTCGGCAAGGACAATCGCCTTCGACTCTTCGACCAGCGCTTTGAAGTCGCTGATCTTCTCTGATTTGGTTTGCCGTGACGTTTTCATGACACACCTGCAGTAATTCAGATCACCGATCGACATCCTACGGGGTGGCAGTAAGCTCCCTTACATCCACCCTTATGCCGGGACCCATGGTGCTGGAGATTATGACCTTCCTAATGTAGAGCCCCTTGGCTCCAGGCGGTCGATTCTTGATGACGTAAGCTATGAAAGCCTGAATGTTCTCCTTGAGAGCTTCCGGCGCGAAGCCGACCCGGCCCACTTTGCTGAGAATCAGGCCGCCGGAGTCGGCGCGGAAATTGACCTTGCCGGCTTTGTATTCCGCAACGGCGGAGCCGATGTCCTGGGAGACGGTGCCGGTCTTGGGATTGGGCATCATGCCGCGGGGCCCGAGGATTCGACCCAGTCCGCCCACCACTCTCATCATGTCGGGAGTAGCCAGGACTATGTCGAAGTCGCTGCGGCCGTTCTTGATCTCCTCGGCCAGCTCCTCGGTGCCGATAATATCCGCGCCCGCTTCCCTGGCCTCGATTTCCTTTTCGCCCTTTGCGAAGACCGCGATACGCATCGCCTTGCCGGTGCCGTGCGGAAGCGAGATCGCCCCCCTTAGCTGCTGATCGGCGTGACGTGTATCGAGGCCGGTCACCATGCAGATGTCCACCGACGCGTCGAACTTGACCGGGCTCGTTTCCTTCACCAGCTCCACCGCGCGATCAAGCGGATAGGCAACGTTGCGGTCGACGAGCTGAGCAGCCTTGATGTAGTTCTTTCCGTGTTTACGCATAATGTCACCTCGGTTGTGGTCCGGGCGGATCCGTTTCCGGACCCTCCCACCGGGGCGGTGAAGCCCCCCGGGCGGAATGTTCTATGTCCGTGTTCAGGTTTTCGTCAGGCTAGTCCACGATCTGCACACCCATGCTTCGGGCCGTGCCCACCACGATTTTCTCTGCGCCTTCGACATCGTAAGCGTTAAGCTCCTTCAGCTTCCTCTCGGCGATCTCTCTGACCTGGGCCTTGGTGATAGTGGCGGCGCTGTCGCGACCGGGGTCACGGGAGCCCTTTTCGATCTTCGCAGCCCGCTTTATGAGATCGCTCACCGGCGGCACGCCGAGGACGAAGGAATAGGATCGGTCATGGTAGATGGATATCTCGACGGGGACGACCGAGCCGACCTGGTCCTTGGTCTGCTCGTTGTACTCCTTGCAGAACATGGGCAGGTTGATGCCGTGTGGTCCGAGGACCGATCCGATGGGCGGACCGGGGCTCGCGGCGCCCGCCTTGATCTGGAGTTTGATTTTCGCAACAACCGGCTTATTGGCCATAATACACTCATCACCCGCGTCCTGAAGGACGCACAGAGTCCGTATTCGTCTCACCGCCATCAGGCGTCGGAAGTCTTCTCGATCTCATTGAAGCTCAGCTCCACGGGGGTTTCTCGACCGAACACCGAGAGCATAACCTTCGCCTTCTGTTTATCGTAGTCGATTTCCCGGATAATTCCGTTGAAGTCTGCAAAGGGACCGATCAGCACGACGACCTGGTCGCCCACGGCAAGATCGATCACGGGACCATCCGCCTGCATACCCATCCTCTTGAGGATGGTCTGCATCTCGCCGTCCCTGATGGGCATGGGCTCGCGAGCCGTGCCCAGGAAGTGGGTGACGTTTTCCGTGTTCTTCACCAGCGCCCAGGTTTCGTCGGTAAGCACCATCTCGATGAACACGTAGCCCGGAAACACCTTGTGCTTCACAGGCGTGCGCGAGCCCTTGACAACTTCGAGGTGCTCTTCCTGCGGGACTATGAGGCGAAAGATCTTGCCCTGAAGCCCAAGCGCCCTCGCCTGGTGCTCGATGGAGGACTTGACCTTCTGCTCACAGCCCGCCTTAGTATGTGCTACGTACCATGCCATTTGATTCAGCCGCCAAAAGACCCGGCGGCGCAATGTATGCCATCCTTCGAAAGGTTACTGTCCTGAGGGCGGGTTGCCTGTGCCCGAGTTCCCTGAAGGCGTTCCCCCGGCGGGAGGCGCGGTCGGGTTCACGTTGACGCCTCCGAGAGGAGTTGTAGGCGGAGCCGGTCCGGTCGGCGGCGTGGCGGTCTGACCGATGCCTTGCACGCCGAAAATTCTCTCGGAAATCACCTGGAATCCCGCAGACGCGATGCCCATGAATACTGCCAGCACCATGATAACGAAAACGGTGACCCAGGTCGATCGCCAGGTATCGTCGATGCTGGGCCAGTTGATTTTCTTGCGCTCGATATCCACTTCCCGTATGAAAGCCTTGAGGCGTTCCCACGCATTGTCCTCAGGCTTATCCTTTGGAGGCCTCGCGGGAGCGCTCTTTTTCTCGCGGCTCGACTCTTTGGCTTCGGCGACGGCCTCTTTCGTCGGGGCGGCCTTTCCAGCGGTCTCGACCGCCTCGTCGGCCCCGGCCTCCTGCAGGGCGATCAGGTCTTCGGGACTCTGGGCCTCGCCCCGGAGCTTGGCTCGCCCTCGACGCTCGGCCCGCTTCTTCGCGCTTTTCAGTCTCTTTCCCATGGGTTCTTTTCCGAAGCTTTCCGCGCCCGACAAGGGCAGGGAAGGCGCTTAATCAAGGATCTTGTCGACTACGCCGGCGCCGACCGTGCGTCCCCCCTCGCGGATCGCGAACCTCAGTCCTTCCTCCATCGCGATCGGCGTGATCAGCTCGACCTCGATCTTCACATCGTCGCCCGGCATGACCATCTCGATGTCCTGCGGCAGGATCATTGCGCCCGTCACATCGGTCGTCCGGAAATAAAACTGCGGACGGTAACCCTTGAAGAACGGCGTGTGACGTCCGCCCTCTTCTTTCTTCAGCACGTACACGCTCGCCGAGAATTTCGTGTGCGGCTTCACCGATTTCGGCTTGCACACGACCTGCCCGCGCTCGACCTCCTGACGCTCGATGCCTCTCAGCAGAACGCCGATGTTGTCGCCCGCCTCGCCGCGGTCCAGGATCTTCCGGAACATCTCGACACCCGTCACCACCGTCTCCCTGGTCTCGCGCCCCAGGCCCACGATCTCGACCTTCTCGCCGGTCGTGATTACGCCCCGCTCCACTCTGCCCGTCGCCACCGTCCCCCGTCCCGTGATCGTGAACACGTCCTCCACCGGCAGCAGGAACGGCTTGTCGATATCGCGTACCGGCATCGGTATATAATTATCGATGGCTTTCAGTAATTCATGTATCGAGTCGTACACCGGGTCCTTCGGGTTCGTCGACGTGCTCTCGAGCGCCAGAAGCGCGCTCCCGCGCACGATCGGTATCTCGTCCCCCGGAAATTCGTACTTGGTCAGAACCTCCCGGACCTCCATCTCCACCAGGTCCAGAAGCTCCGGATCGTCCACCATGTCCGTCTTGTTCATGTACACCACGACCGAAGGCACATTCACCTGTCGAGCAAGCAGGATATGCTCACGTGTCTGCGGCATCGGACCGTCCGGCGCGCTCACCACCACGATAGTGCCGTCCATCTGCGCCGCGCCCGTGATCATGTTCTTGATGTAGTCGGCGTGCCCGGGACAGTCCACGTGCGCGTAGTGACGCTTCTCCGTCTGGTACTCCACGTGCGCCGTGTTGATCGTGATCCCGCGCTCCTTCTCCTCCGGCGCCTTGTCGATCTCGTCGAACGGCACAAAATCCGCCAGGCCCAGCATAGCCTGTACCTTCGTGATCGCCGCCGTAAGCGTCGTCTTGCCGTGATCGATATGCCCGATCGTCCCTACATTCAAGTGCGGCTTCGTTCTCTGGAATTTGGCTTTAGCCATT
>Ga0315274_10013977_pt1 | contig 11403 bp, 11 predicted proteins | sample YL17G02_20_MG_FD_203700 | JGI IMG/M metagenome (GOLD analysis project Ga0315274, IMG submission 203700) | Sediment microbial communities from Yellowstone Lake, YNP, Wyoming, USA - YL17G02_20 | ecosystem: Environmental > Aquatic > Freshwater > Lake > Sediment | place: USA: Wyoming | collected...
TGTGGGTTTTGGTGGTGGATTCCCCCTTTGAAAAGGGGGAATAACATTGAGCGGGTGATGCTTTTCTAATGGCTGTCGGTACTGAGTTTCTTTTTTGAAGGAACGGCGCCTGCGCCGTGGAGCTACTCGCAGTGACGGCCATTTGTTTTATGGAGGATCACTAGGACAGCCATTGTTCTCAAAAGTCTTGCCCGAACGCCCGCCATCCCGCGGAAACGGATCCAGCAGGAGAGCCTGCAAAAAGGCGCAAAATTCCGTCAAAATTCGATTTTTTTTCTTGACAACCCATTGATTTTGTACTATATTAAAAGTCAATTGATCTTCGATAGGAGGAAAGAAACACCGTGAAAACCGGTTTTCCGAAAATCACTGAAGCCGAGCGCAAATGGTTCCTGGTGGATGCACAAAATCAGGTGCTCGGCCGGCTGGCCAGCAAAGTGGCCCATATTCTCAGGGGAAAACACAAGGCCGCCTTCTCCCCGCACATGGACTCGGGAGACCATGTCGTGGTGGTAAACGCCGACAAAATCCGGGTGACCGGACGAAAAGCGGGCCAGAAGCGGTACACCCGCTACACCGGCTATCCGGGCGGGCTGCGCGTCACCGAATACGCCAAGGAGATCAAGATCCGGCCCGAAAAGGTCTTTTTTCACGCGGTGCGGGGCATGCTTCCCCACAATACTTTGGGAAAGCACATGCTGAAGAAACTCCGGGTGTACACCGGAAATGAACATCCCCACACGGCGCAGAAACCCGACGCATTACCCAGCGAATCGAGGAAATCATGAAAACCGCCTCCATGTACGCCACTGGAAGAAGAAAAGAATCGGTCGCCCGCGTCTGGCTTTTCCCGGGGACGGGGAAGATCACGGTCAACGAAAAGGAAGTGCTGGGGTATTTCGGGCGGAAAACCCTGGAAATGATCCTCCGTCAACCCTTCGGCGTGACCAAGACCGAGGGACAATACGACATCCGCGCAACGGTCGCCGGCGGCGGCCTCACCGGACAGGCCGGCGCCATGCTTCTGGGCATCGCACGCGCCCTGATCAAAGCCAACGCTGATTTCAAAAAGCTGCTCCGCGACGCCGGATTCCTCACTCGCGATCCGCGCATGAAGGAACGCAAGAAGTACGGCCAGCCCGGAGCCCGGAAGCGCTTCCAGTTTTCGAAACGGTAAGTTTTATCGGGGCTGTGCCAAAAGCCATGTTAGAGCCACTTTTATTCTTAACGTTCAATTTTAATAGGGCTTTTGGCACAGCCCCCGACGGGTCACCGCTGGCGGGTGATAAATCTCGTTCCCCGCTGCTTGCGGCGGAGTAATTTACTAAATACTCACATTCTCCGTCTTTCAAAAGGGTGCCGAGGAACTGATGAGGTTCCTCGGTTTTTTGAAGGTGCAACGGGAATGGCGGATCAACCCAAACACAAAGGAGTTCACAATGCCTGAAATCACCCTGCAGCAGCTGCTGATGGCGGGCGCGCATTTCGGCCACCTCAAGCGCCGGTGGAATCCGAAGATGAAGCCCTTCATCTTCATGGAACGCAGCGGCATCTACATCATCGACCTCAATAAGACGCTCAACAACCTGCTTGAGGCGTGCAGGGCCATCACCAAGATCATCCAGAACGGCGAGAAAATGCTTTTCGTCGGAACCAAGAAACAGGCCAAGGACATCATCAAGGTCGAGGCCGAGCGTTGCGGCATGCCCTACGTCACGGAACGGTGGATGGGCGGAACACTGACGAATTTCACGACGATCAAGAAAAGCGTGAAGCACCTGAAGAATCTCGATAAAATGGCCACGGACGGCTCGTATGACAACCTGCTGAAGAAGGAGATTCTCAACATCGAGCGCGAAAAGGAAAAGCTCGAGAAGAGCCTCGGAGGCATCAAGGACATGGCGCGGATTCCGGGCGGTATTTTCGTGGTCGACACGAAAAAAGAGGCCATTGCCGTGGCCGAAGCGAGAAAACTCAACATCCCGGTCTTCGGCATCGTGGACACCAATTCGGATCCGGATCCCATCAGCTATCCGATTCCCGCGAACGACGATGCGTTCAAATCGATCAGCCTGATCGTGCACACCATCACCGATTCGATCATCGAAAGCCAGCCGAAGGACCAGGCGGAACTCGAGGCCGCGCTGGCCGCCGAGGAAAAACCGGTCTCTGAAAAGGATCGCGACTGATCCCGAAAAATCCGAGGAGTCTCAAATGAATATACCCGCAGCCGACGTGAAATCGCTCCGTGAAATGACCGGAGCCGGCATGATGGATTGCAAGGAAGCCCTGGCCCAGACCCAGGGCGACGTCGAGAAGGCCGTAGAGTACCTTCGCAAGAAAGGCATGGCGTTCGCCCAGAAAAGGGCCGGCCGCGAGGCGAAGGAAGGCGTCATCCTATCCTACATGCACCCGGGAAACCGCCTCGGCGTGCTGGTCGAGGTGAACTGTGAGACCGATTTTGTGGCCAAGACCGACGACTTTCAGCATTTCGCGCGGAACGTGGCCATGCAGGTAGCGGCCACGAATCCCCTCGCCGTGAAACGCAAGGACGTTTCCCAGGAGACCGTCGAAAAGGAACTGGACATTTACCGGACCCAGGTCCGCAACGAGAAAAAGCCCGAGAACGTGGTCGAAAAGATCGTGACGGGCAAGCTCGAAAAATATTTTCAGGAGGTTGTCCTCCTCGAACAGAGCTACGTCAAGGATCCCGGCAAGACGGTACAGGAGTATATGCTGGAAGTCTCAGGCAAACTGGGCGAAGCCATGTCCATCCGGAGGTTCGTCCGATTTCAACTGGGTGAATGATGCCGGAAGCGGCACATCCCCGGACGCCGGTGTACCGGCGCATCCTGCTCAAACTGAGCGGGGAGGCGCTCCGCATGGACCGCCAGCTCGAGATCGATCCGGCCGTGGTCAAGCGCATCGCACGGGAGATCGGGGACGTCAAGGCCATGGGCGTCGAGATCGGCATCGTGATCGGCGGAGGCAACATCTTCCGCGGATTGTCCGCGAGCGCCCGCGGCATGGACCGGGTCGCGGCGGACCACATGGGCATGCTCGCGACCGTGATCAACTCGCTCGCGTTGCAGGATTTTCTGGAGAAGGAGGGCGTACCGACGCGCGTGATGTCGGCCATCCGCCTCGAAGCCATGGCGGAACCCTTCATCCGGCGGAGGGCCGTGGCCCATCTTGAAAAGGGCCGCGTGGTGATCTTCGCCGCCGGCACGGGCAATCCCTATTTCACAACCGACACGGCCGCGGCCCTGCGGGCCATCGAAACCTCGGCGCAGGCCATCCTGAAGGCGACCAAGGTCGACGGAATTTACACCGCCGATCCCATGCTGCACCCGGACGCGAAACGATTCGAGTCCATCACCTATGCCGAAGTGATCGACCGACAACTCGGAGTGATGGACGCCACGGCCATCACGTTCTGCCGGGAAAACCACATTCCCATCATCGTTTTCAAACTGCTGGAATCCGGAAACTTGAAGAGAGTCATACTGGGCGAGAAGATCGGAAGCATTGTCCAAGGAGAGACCCATGGTTGATTCGCTGCTGAAGGACACCCGGGGCAGGATGGAGAAGAGCCTTTTAAGCACGCAGTCCGAACTGGGCAAGGTGCGCACGGGGCGCGCGAGCCTCACCCTGCTGGACACCGTGCGGGTCAATTACTACGGCAATCCGGCGCCGCTCAAGCAGGTGGCCAACTGCGCCATCCCCGAGCCCCGGCTGATCACCATCCAGCCGTGGGACCGCAGCCTGCTCGGAGAAATCGAGAAGGCCATCATGAAGGCTGACATCGGCATCACGCCCAACAACAACGGATTCATGATCCGTCTGCCCATTCCGCCCCTCACGGAAGAGCGCCGCAGGGAGCTGGTGAAACTGTCCCACCAGCTCGGTGAGGAAGGCAGGGTCGCGATCCGCAACGTGCGCCGCGAAGCCCTGGAAAATCTCAAAAAACTGGAGAAGGACAAGAAGATCTCGCAGGACGAGGAGCGCAACGGCGGCATGGACGTTCAGAAACTCACAGATGAATTCGTCCGGAAGATCGACGAGGCGATCAAGGCCAGGGAAGCTGAGATCATGGAAATATAGCCGGGATAGCCGTGTCCGGATTTTGCATATGCGGACGGTCCTTTCTATAATTGCATAGCCCGGCGGAAACCCGTCGGGCTTTTTTTGCCCGAACAGGCAAAAATTTCTTGATTGTTACCCTTGAAAATGCTACATTATTTGAGAAATTTTTATTACTCAGAGCGCAAAACAATTTGACGATACTATGCCAAATTAAGCTTAAAATTATCGATTTTGGTCAACTTATAAAGCGCTCTGAGTAATAACAAATTCACATTTATTAAGGAGGGGGATATGCTTTTCCTGCTCAGCGTTCTCATCATCATCGGCCTCATTTTAATTAAGAGAATCTCCAAGACGGCTCTCCCGGACGGCGTGCGCGCGATCGCGATCGTCATCCTCGTCATGGTCGCCCTGTCGTCGTGCATCACCGTGGTTCCGGCGGGCAACGTCGGCGTGGTGGATTTCTTCGGGACGGTTTCGGTCAACACCCTCAAGGCGGGCATCAATTTCATCAATCCGTTCGCGAGGGTCATCAAGTTCTCGGTTAAAACCCAGGAGAGCATGGAGAATCTGGCCGTTCCGTCCAAGGAGGGGCTCAACATCCAGCTGCACGTCAGCTGTATCTACCACCTGAATCCCGAAAAAGCCGCGGAGGTGTACAAGAGCGTCGGCAAGGATTACGCGGAGATTCTTCTGGTGCCGCAGTTCCGGTCCGTGTGCCGCGGCGTGACCGCGAGCTACGAGGCCAAGGCGCTCTACACGTCGGAACGCGAAATGCTTTCAGGGCTCATCAAGAAGGATCTCGACAAGATCGTGGAGCCGAGGGGAATCGTGATCGAGTCCGTGCCCATGCGGGAAATCGTGCTTCCGGCCGGACTTCAGCAGGCCATCGAGGAGAAACTCCGCGCCGAACAGGAAAGCCAGCGAATGCAGTTCGTGCTGATGAAGGAGAGGCAGGAGGCGGACCGGAAGAAGATCGAGGCCCAGGGCATCTCGAATTTTCAGGACCTCATCTCCAAGGGGCTCACCGATCAGGTTCTCCGCTGGAAGGGGATCGAGGCGACCGAGAAACTCGCCAATTCGCAGAACACCAAGGTCATCATCGTCGGCGGCAAGGACGGCCTGCCGCTCATTCTGGACACGAAGTAAAAAAAACGATGGAACACGGATCCGGTGACCCGGACAGGTTGACCGCGAATGGACGCAAATAAACGCGGATAAAAGAAGGGTTAAAGGGTATGTCCTGACAAAGTCAGGGTAGCCTCATGATCGACGAAGAAAGAATGGACCTTCGGCGGATTTTTTGAAATAAAAATTCTTAGTATATTATTATAATTCATCTTTATCCGTGTAGATCCGCCGAAGGTCCGCTCCAATCCGTGTTCCCCTCTTTTTTATCCGGAGTCTTTGCAAACGAGGAGTCATTTGGAATGGGCATGGAAACGGTCAAACGGGAACGTTTTCAGGCCGATGTCGTGATCGTCGGCGGCGGCACGGCGGGGCTCAGCACCGCGTTCCGCCTGCTGAAGCGCGCCGCGGAACACAACGCGGCGGTGGATTCGGGAAAGCTCCAGGCCGCGAAATTGGAGCCGCCCCAGGTCATGGTCATCGAGAAGGGGACGGATTCCGGAAACCACACTCTGTCGGGCGCGGTGGTGGACCCGGTTTCGCTGAAGGAATTGATTCCGGATTTCAGGGAAAGAAACGCCCCCTTCGAGGGCGAGGTGCGGAACAATCCGTTTTACCTGCTCACTTCCAAGGCGGCGCTGAGAATCCCGGTCACTCCCCCGGGCATGGGTTCGAAGGGGTGCCTGCTGACTTCAATCTCGCGGTTCACCCGGTGGCTTTCGAAGGAAGCGGAAGCGATGGGCGCCCAGATTTTTTCGGGTTTTTCAGCCGTCGATTTCATCCGCGATGGCGCTTTAGTCAGGGGCATACGGCTCGGAGACAAAGGCATCGACAAGAACGGCCGGCCCAGGCACAACGCGCTGTACGGAGACGAGATCGAGGCCAGAGTGACGGTGCTCGCCGAAGGCGTGAGCGGCAGCCTCACCAAGCGGGCGCTCCGCGAGCTCGGACTGGGCGGCCGGGCCATGCCCCAGGCGAACGTGCTCGGCATCAAGGAAATCATCCAGCTTCCCGAAGCCCGGCTCAAACCCGGAACCGCGATGCACACGTTCGGGTACCCGCTCGACACGGCGACGTACGGCGGGGGATTCATCTATTCACGGCCGGAAAGGCACGTCGCGATCGGCCTCGCGACGGGGCTGGATTACCGGAATCCGGCGCTCGACATGCACGACCTGTTCGTCCAATGGAAGTCCCATCCCTTCATGAAGAAACTGCTCGCGGGCGGCAAGGTCGTCGAATACGGTGCGAAGACCATTCCCGAAGGCGGCTACTCCTGCGTTCCCGCGCTCGTCGCGGACGGGCTCGCCGTCGTGGGGGACGGGGCCGGGCTTCTCAATTCCGTCCGGCTCAAGGGCGTTCACCTCGCCATCCAGTCGGGCATCGACGCGGCCGACGCGATTTTCGGGTGCTTGAGATCCAACGCGACCGGGAAGGACGCGCTCGCGGCCTACCCGAAGAAATTCTTCGGAGGCTGGGCCGGAAAAGAGCTGTTCCGCGTCCGCAACCTGCACCAGTGCTTCCATTGGGGCCAATACGCCTACATGGCGGGCATCGCGCTTCACACCGCCTCGCTCGGAGCGCTTCCGGCCGGGAAACTCGCCATCCATCCCGAAGCCGACTCGCTGGTTCCGCTTTCCAGGAAGAAACGGGAGCGGAAACCGTTAACGTTCACCCAGGACGCCCTGATGCTCGACAAGCTGTCCGACGTGTTCCTTTCCGGAACCGTGCACGAGGAGGACCAGCCGAGCCACATCACGATCAAGGACCGGCCGACCTGTCTCGACAAGTGCAAGGCGGAGTTCGACTGCCCCTGCACCCGGTTCTGCCCCGCGCAGGTCTATGAGTGGGTCGAGGAGGAGAAGCAGATCCGCGTGAACTTCACGAACTGCCTGCATTGCCAGACCTGCGAAACCAAGGATCCGTACCGGAACATCGAGTGGAAACTTCCGGAGGGCGGGGGCGGCCCGAAGTACAAGAACATGTGATTTAAGAATGGATGCAAAAACGCGGCTGGTTATTTTCCCTTCCAGCCGCATTTGTTTTATTTCATTTTATGGATTTTGAGGACGGGCATCACAAGGAATAGGGACCGGTCCCTTTTTGAATCACCCTGAATGCGGATTTCACGCCAAGCATCGAATAAACCCGCTGTGACCATTCATAGGACTCGGGGATGTCTCCGATAAAAGCGATGGTCGCGGGAAACAACAGCGCCGGAATCTCATTGATACCGGTGATGCGAAGGCAGTTCAACATCTCCAGGGCCTCACCGCGGCCGTCCGGATCGCCGGGAGCGTTCTGGGTCGAAGGGGGGGCCTTCAGTATTAGAGCATTGCAATTCCCATCCAACAGAGCGGCATAAAGCGCGATTACGGCCATTTCACCCTGAGCCGCAACGCCGATTTTCTCGCCATTCAGGGTTTTTAAAAACTGGATGCAACGAAGAACATCATAAACCCGCATGGATGCGACCGTTCTTCCCGTCCATGCGGAAGCGCGCCGGACGTGCCATTGCAGTTCAGGCGTCCACCCGGTCTCGCCGATTCCCCGCGCTTCAAAGAAAGCGATGTTCCAGGAGCTATCCAATCCCGATATCAACTCCTCGGATTCGAACCGTTTCTCGCCGGGACCTTTCAAAACGATCATGATGGGATTTTTTTCATTTTGTCGATTCCGCCAGCGGATATCAATTTTCAGACGCCAATCTTTTTCGCTCACGAAGCTGTAAAATGTCCGGCCATATGCGGCGTCGTCGCTGGTTCGAAATTCAGTTCGAGCATCGAACGGCGGAGCCGTATCGGGAAAGGCTCCGAATGTTCTGGCCTTTAAAAATCGAATGACTTTATCCCTGTAGACAGTGAATTCCTCCCGGTTGGACAGCTGCGGCGGTCGAGGGAGCCGGATAAAGGAATCTTGAATGGTCTTTGTCCGATCCCCTTCCGGGGGTCCATTCAGGTAGACCCTCAGGGCATCCTCGGATGCCTGGCTGGAATCCGATTCGTCGATATCCTCGATGGAGGCATAAGGGACATCTTTTTGCATCAGGTGCCGAATAAAGAAAGAAAAGATTTTCTGCCGTGAGATTTTGTGGTAGGAATGACCCCCGGGCGTTTCAACCAGGCTGAGATTCTCCCCGGCTCCGTATAAATCATAAACATGGCTAACCGCCTTGTAAAGCTCCCTGACGGACTCAATCGTGTTGAGCCCATCCCGATCCGCCTGTGCGATCAAAAGAGGTCGCGGCGCGATCAGCGCTCCGATGTCGTGAAAATCCCGCTGATAGGTATTGATCGGCATCATGCAATCGCAGTGCCCGTCAATGGTTCTTGTTTGAACGTGGGCCTTCAGGGTGCTTGCCCCGCAAACAGAAGCCGCAGCCTTGATCCGCGGATCAGCCGCAGCAATGTACCAGGTTTGTGCCCCTCCGCCTGATATGCCCGTGACTCCCAGTTTTTCGGGATCGACCTCTTTTCTCTCACACAGCAGATCCAGTCCGCGAATGGCATTCCACAGTTCAACTCCGCCCGGAGTGTATCCGCGGCTGACCCAATGAAACCAGCCGTTGGCGTAACATCCCCAATGTTCCCCCCAAACTTCACCCCACTGAATGGTCTCGATAATCAAACATACGAAACCCAGTTTGGCGAATTGCCGCGCGTGCGCCTGATAATGGACCTTTTGAGTTCTCGCGTGACCGCAGACATACAGGATGGCGGGTCTGGGTCCGGAGACGCCTTCCGGAATATACAAATTGGCCGGAACGTATAAATCCGGAAGCGATTCGTAGAACAGTTTCTCAATACGATAGCCCTCTTTCTGCAGGGTGCCTACGATTTTGACATTCAAAGGGGGACGCCCGCCATTTAAAGGCACGTCATCAAGGCCCATCATCTCCGTAAATTCCGCCAGACGTTGCTGTCTGCATTTCCGCCAATCCTCCAGGGTATTGATCCCGGCGAGTGCATCATCCGAAATTTCACCCGCGACCCTCGACAGATAAAGCCGGATGTTGTTGGATTGGTCGAATGCAGGGGCCGTTTGAACCGCAAGGGTCTGGGCGAAAAGAGATGAAACAGATGAAACAGAGCATATCAAAAGGAAGGACAAAATTCTAAACATACACGCCTCCTTGGGAATAAACCGATCTATTAAACATCCGTTATAGGGATTCATCCGCGAGCCTAGCGATGCCTTTCTTGTCCAGCCGGTAAACCGTCCATTCGTCCATCGGTTTTGCGCCGAGCTTTTTGTAGAACTCGATCGCGGGCGTGTTCCAGTCCAGCACCGCCCATTCGTATCTTCGACATTTGCGTTCCCGCGCGATTCCGGCGAGGTGGAGGAGGAGCGCCCTGCCGATCCCTTTCCCGCGGAATTCCTGCCTGACGAAGAGGTCTTCGAGGTACAATCCCGCCTTTCCGAGAAATGTCGAGAAGTTGTGAAAATAAACGGCGAATCCCGACGGTCTTCCGTCCCAAAACGCAAGGATGCATTCCGCCGCCGGATGTTTCCCGAAAAATGATTCACGTATGTCCGCCTCGGTGGCGGTCACCTCGTATGACAGCTTTTCATACTCCGCGATGCCGCGGATGAAGTCGAGGATCAGGGGAACGTCCTCCGAGGTTGATGGACGGATGAGAAGTTCAGGGTTCATGTTTCAGAGTTCCGAGTTACGAGTTACGGGTTACGAGTTACGAGATCACGCCTCACGCCTTACGCTTCACGCCTCACGTCTCACGGCTTCAGCCTGTACAGCATCCTCGGAAACGGGATGGTTTCACGGACGTGGGGGAGGCCGCAGATCCAGCCGACGGTGCGTTCGATGCCGAGCCCGAATCCGGAATGGGGCACGGTTCCGTATTTCCGCAGGTCCAGGTACCAGTCGAAGGCTTCTGGCGGCAGGTTGTGCTTCCTGATCTTGGCCACGAGCGTGTCGTAATCGTCCTCGCGCTGACCGCCTCCGATGATTTCGCCGATTCCCTCGGGGGCAAGCACGTCCATGCACAGCGCCTTGGAGGGATCCCGCGGGTCCTGTTTCATATAAAAGGCCTTGACCTCGGCCGGGTACCGGTGCACCATGACGGGTTTTTCGAACGCCTCCGAGATCACGGTTTCGTCCGTTCCGCCCAGGTCGGTGCCGTATTCGAACGCGATTCCCTTGTCCTTGAGCATTTTCACGGCGTCGTCGTATGAAATTCTCGGAAACGGGGGCGTGATTTTTTCGAGCGGCGCGGTGTCGCGTTCAAGAATTTTCAACTCCTCCTTCTTGTTTTCAAGCACGCGCCGGACGATGGCGCTCAAAAAGTCTTCCGCCAGCCGCATGTCGTCGTCCAGGTCCGCGAAGGCCACTTCCGGCTCCACCATCCAGAATTCGGTAAGATGTCTCCGAGTCTTGGATTTCTCGGCGCGGAAGGTCGGCCCGAAGCAGTAGACCTTGCCGAGCGCCATGGCCGCGGCCTCCATGTACAGCTGGCCGCTCTGGGTGAGGTACGCCTTCTCGTCGAAGTACTGCGTTTCGAACAAGGTGGTCGTGCCCTCGCACGCGGCGGGCGTGAAGATGGGCGCGTCCACAAGCGTGAACCCGTTCGAGTCGAAGAAATCCCTGACCGCGCGGATGATCTCGTGGCGGACTTTAAGGATCGCCGCCTGCCGGGAAGACCTTAGCCAGAGGTGCCGGTTGTCCATGAGGAAGGGCGTGCCGTGATCCTTCGGGGTGATGGGATAGTCCTGCGCGACCTGGTGCAATTGGACGGATTTCACCTGCAGTTCAACTCCGCCCGGCGCGCGCTTGTCCGGCGAAATCTTTCCGGTTACGGACAGGGAAGTTTCCTGCGTCGCGTCCTCGCATGCCTTCCAGGCGTCCTCCGGAACGTCCGCCTTGGAAACCACGGACTGGATCACTCCGGTGCCGTCCCGCACCAATAAAAACCAGAGTTTTCCGCTCGAGCGCTTGTTGTAAAGCCAGCCGCGGACGGTGGCCTCCTGACCCTCATGCTTGCCGGCGTCGGCAATGTAGATTTTTTCCATTTATTCCCCTATTGATGGTTACGAGTTGCGGGTTACGAGTTACGGGTTGCGGGTTGCTAGTTGCGAGTTACGAGTTACGAGTTACGAGTTACGGGTTGCTAGTTACGAGTTACGAGTTGCGACCTTGAGTTACCGCTATGATTTTTCGGTTTTCATTGGGAA
>Ga0315274_10013981_pt1 | contig 11400 bp, 8 predicted proteins | sample YL17G02_20_MG_FD_203700 | JGI IMG/M metagenome (GOLD analysis project Ga0315274, IMG submission 203700) | Sediment microbial communities from Yellowstone Lake, YNP, Wyoming, USA - YL17G02_20 | ecosystem: Environmental > Aquatic > Freshwater > Lake > Sediment | place: USA: Wyoming | collected...
AGCAATTGCAGGCGTTGGGACTGGATATTCCCACTGTACTTTCGCAGCTCAGCGGCGAGGGTGGAAGGCTCGCTGCCACGCCGAAGCCGGCCGCAGAAGCTCCGGGGGCGCCTAAAGCTCCGGCCAAGGAGAAGTAGACGGACGACAGAAAGCAGAAGGCAGAAGGCAGAAGGCAGAAGGCAGAAAGCAGAAGGCAGAAGGCAGAAGGCAGAAAGCAGAAGGCAGAAGGCAGAAGGCAGAAAGCAGAAGGCAGAAGGCAGAAGGCAGATGGCAGAAAGCAGAAAGCAGAAGGCAGAAAGCAGAAAGCGGAAAGAAGAAAGCAGAGGGCTTGCCGGGCTGAAGGGTGAAGCAGGAAGGATGAAAGCTGAAGGCTAGGCGCCGGCCGCTGGGAACTTATGGCTTCATATCAAATCTCATCGAAAGTCAACCGGGCTGAGACCGACGTTCTCGTTGTGTATTGTAGCGACCATCGCTTTCAGGCCGGGCTGTACGAGTTCCTTAACTTGGCCTTGAACCTCAACGAGAACTACGACCTCCTGGTGCTGCCCGGCGGGCCGCAGTGTCTGACGCTGGTGGAATACCTGCCCAAGTTTTCCTGGGCAGGTTGGAAGTGGTTTCGGTTCTTGGTGGAGAAGCACGAGCTCAAGCGCCTGATTCTCATCGCCCACCAGGACTGTGGCTGGTACAAGGAATTGCCTTTCCACTTGCATGCCTCTGCGGAGCCGCGCCATCGTCAGGAAGAGGACTTGCACCGTGTGAAGCAGGCGCTCGCGAAGGATTTCCCCGAACTGCACGTCGAACTCTACTACGCCGGTTGGGATGCCAACGACCGGGTCACCGTCGAGGCCATTTCAGCCTGATGCCCACCAATCTCCAGATCGCTTACAACGGCGCCATGGTCCTGCTGATGGGGCTGCTCATCGGGCTCGAACGGGAGCACTCCCAGGCTGAGGACGAACCGCTTTTCGCCGGCGTGCGGACGTTCCCGCTGATTACGCTGATCGGCTTCGTGTGCGGCTTGGTCGCCAGAGTGGGTTCGGTCTGGGTGTTGCCCGTGGCGCTGGTCGGGGTGGGCGCCCTAGGCGTGGCCTCCTACGTGGTCAAGGCGCGTGGGCCGCACCGCGGCGCCACCACGGAGTTTGTGGCTATCCTGGCGTTTGTGCTGGGGGCGCTCACGGCGTTTGACTATCTGATTCCGGCCGCTGCCTTTGCTGTGGTAACGACTCTCATCCTTTCCATGAAGGCGCCGCTCCACCAATTAGCAGAGAAGATTCAGAAGGATGAAATCTATGCCATCCTGAAATTCGGGATTGTCACCGTCATTGTGTTGCCTCTGTTGCCCAACCGCGCTTTCGGGCCGTTTGAAGTCCTCAACCCGCGCCTCATCTGGTGGCTGGTGGTCTTGATTTCCGGCGTCAGCATGGTGGGCTACGTCATGATGCGTTTCTGGGGAGCGCGGCAAGGTACAGCGGTGGCCGGCATCCTGGGAGGGCTGGCTTCCAGCACCGCCGTCACCTTTGGCTTCTCCCAGAAGGCGCGCGAGGCCGAGGCTTCTGCGGCGCGATATTTCGCGCTCGGCATCGTCATCGCTTCCACCATCATGTTCCTTCGCGTGCTCTTCCTGGCTTGGGTGATCTATCCGGGGCTGGGCATGTCGCTCGCGCTGCCTATTGCTTTCCCGGCCGTGCTCGGCATCGTGCTGGCTTTCGTTCTCTGGAGGAAGAAGGAAGGAGAGACTGAGGCCAAGCTTGAGCTGAAGAATCCCATGGAGCTGGGCCAAGCTCTTAAGTTTGCTCTGTTGTTTGCCGTGGTGCTGCTTGTCTCCCGAGCGGCGCACCACTATTTTGGCTCAGCGGGTGTGTATGTGGCCAGCGCCCTGGCAGGGCTGACCGATGTGGATGCCATCACCGTCTCTGCCGCCCGCTTGGCTTTTGACCATGTGCTCTCCCCCAACACAGCGAATGCCTCGATTCTGCTGGCCAGCGCGATGAACACGCTGGTGAAGGGAGGCATCGCTCTGGTGATTGGCGGGCGCTCTCTCCAACGCATTATCGGCCCGATGTTCCTCGCGCTGTTCCTGGTTTCCCTCGTGGCATGCCTGGTGGTGGCGAAGTCCTGAGCGGCTTCCGCTGTTATGGGCTGCGGAAGAACGGGGCTTGTTCGTTCCCATAACTTGCCCCGCAGGCGGGGGCCGGGATAATGGGGGATGGCTTTGGGTGTCATTGTCCGTCCCGCCTACTGCCCGGCGCCCTCCGGGCACCGAAGATGGTTGAAGACCCCTAGCGGATTCTTGGGCATACTGGCCCGGGGAGGAAATCGAGGATGATTCTCTCGTCGCGGTTCGAGGAAGGTCTGACCTACGCGGCTCGTCTGCATGCCAGCCAACTCCGCAAAGGCGGGAGCATTCCTTACGTCGCGCACCTGCTCGGCGTGGCCAGCATCGCGCTTCAATATGGGGCGAATGAAGACGAAGCCATCGCCGCCCTGCTGCATGACGCGATCGAGGATCAGGGTGGGGCAGCCACGCGCGAGGAGATCCGTCGCCGTTTTGGCGACACGGTGGTCGAGATCGTGGACGGCTGCACCGATGCCGATTCCTTTCCCAAACCACCTTGGCAGCGCCGGAAGGAGACATACATTGCTCACATCCGCAACGCCCCGGCGTCGGTGCGCCTGGTTTCGGCCTGCGACAAGTTGCAGAACGCCCGGGCCATCCTGGCCGACTATCGAGTGCTGGGAGACTCGCTGTGGCGCCGCTTTAGCGGAGGCAAGGATGGAACCTTGTGGTACTACCGCGCGCTTGTCGAGCTGTTCCGCGAGGCCGGCACGAGCCCCCTGGTGGAGGAGCTAGACCGCGTCGTCTCCGAGATTGAGCGCCTGGCGTCCGCGCGGCAAGTTGCACCCTGAGTCTGATTCTCTCTTACCGGCATCACAGCCATTCAAGAACATCGCGTGCAGTGATTCGCAGCTCTGTCGATCAGGCGCGTCCGAGCACATCCTCGCCCGGAAGGTAGCAATTCAGCACGGGCCTTGCTAAAATGCAACCGAGCCTCCCGGGGAGGGTGCCATGGGGTGTAGAACCCTCCGAAAACTCGCTCTTTGGGTGCCGGCCTTACTGTTTGCAGTTTTGGTGTGCGCCCAGACCCCACAACCCCTAGTTATGTCAGAGCAGCCGACCATCCGCGTGACGACGCGCTTGGTGCAGGTTAGCGTCGTTGTTCACGACAAGCATGGCCAGCCTGTCACCGACCTGACTCGGGACGACTTCACTGTTCTTGATGGCAAGAGGCCTGAGAAGATTGCGCTCTTCGCGGTAGAATCGAGCCGGACTCTGCCCGGGCCTTCCCAGTCCCTGCCGGCGGATACTTTCGCGAATCGCCTGGAGTACCGCCAAGAGGTTCCTACCAGCGTCACAATCATTCTTTTCGACGGACTCAACACCCAGTTCATGGATCAGGCTTGGGCGAGGGAACAGGTCCTCAGATTTCTCAGACAATTGCGGCCGGAAGACCGGGTAGCGATCTACGTGCTGGGAAGCCAGCTCAAGATCCTGCACGACTTCACCAGGGACGCACGCCTGCTGATCCAGGCCCTCGGTCGGTACAAGGGAAACGAATCGCTGGAACTCCAGGCGTCGGAGCCGGTCGATAGCCGCTCGGCGGGGCTCACCTCACGTCTTCCGGATGGAGCATTACTCCTGCGGGAGCTGAACAGCTTCTTCCATGTGACCGATGAGCCCATGATTGAGTTCTTTACGGCACGGCGCGTGGAGAAGACCTTGCGGGCCCTGGAAGCGATCGCTCTCCATGCCGGCCGATTTCCCGGCCGCAAGAGCCTGCTTTGGGTTTCAGGCAGTTTCCCCTTCTGGCTGGGATCAGATTCGACAGGTCTCTGCACCTCGCCGCGCTGCCGCGAAAGGCGCTCGTTTTCCTCCGAAGTCGAGCGAACCGCGCGCGCCCTGAACGATTCCAACTTGGCGGTGTACCCGGTCGATGCTCGTGGTCTGGGTGCCGGCCTGCCTAGCGCCGCCGATCCCTCCTTCAGGCTGCAGATGGGCGGCTCGGGTTGGTCCGAGGAGCATCTTTCGACTGTGGACACCATGACGATCTTGGCAGAACGCACGGGCGGGCAGGCCTACTACAACACCAACGATATTTTTGGCGCGATTCGCAAGGCAGTTGACGACGGGCGCGTGACCTACGCTTTGGCGTACTATCCGACCCACGACCGCTGGGATGGGCGGTTCCGCGAGATCAAGGTGGAGGTGAAACGCCCGGGCCTGCGTGCCAGGTATCGTCGCGGCTACTTCGCCTTGCAGCAGGGTGCGCTCGACGTGCAGCAGCGCAAGGCAGTGCTCGACGAGGCAATCTGGACTCCATTGGACGCCACCAGCATAGGTCTCGTTGTGAAGGCCAGGTCTGAGCAGACTGCCAGCGGGATAGTGCTGAGGCTGCAGTTACTGGTGGACCCCCGCGATCTTACACTCTGGCAGCAGGGCGACCGGTGGGTTGGGAACCTAGATATTCTCTTCGCTCAGCCCGATGCTGAGGGCCTGAAAGTGAAAGGGGTGTCGAACACTCTGGACCTGCGCCTCAAGCAACAAAGGTACGAGCTAATCATGAGAGAGGGTTTGGTACTGACTCAGAAGGTGGACATCGTCCCCGCGGCCCACCAGCTCCGCATCGTGGTGCGCGACGCAACCTCTGGAGCAATCGGCACCGTTACAGTCCCTCTAAGCCAGTTCATCGAAAAGCAGAACGGCCAACCGTCGGCGACCCCTAAGGGTTAACGCGCTCAGCGCGCTGGCAAACCTTCAATGTTTGTCGGCAGTCACGCCGGGCCAATCGTCGGTGCGGAAGGGAGAAGCCGGAAGGCCCGCGCGGTTGAATAGATTGCACTGCGGATAGTCCGCCCAGGCGTACCGCGCGGCCACGGGGCGTGGTACGTTCTCGCTGCGGACCACAACTGTCTCGTCGTCGATCCTGGCGTCGGCAGGGAAGAACTTGCGGTCTTCGCCGGCGATTTCAAAGCCTTTCAGCGGCCTGCCGCCCTTAGCCACCAGCCCTCCGGCTACTTGCTTGAATCGCAAGCGGATCTTGTCGTTCTCAACGCTCAGCGATTGATAGATGGGCCCCGAGTGGACGATGTCTTTTCCGTAAGCAATCGCCTCGGCGGCCAGGGCCAGCCGCCGCCCGACTTCCTGCTTGTTCTTCGGATGAATATCGTAAGGATCCCCGATGTCCACCGCCACGGCCATCCCCGTCTTGGGGAGGGAGAGCGTCATGAGCTGAGCTTCGCGGAGCTCTGCCCAGGAAGTCTTGGGAGAATATTCCTGGATGAAGCTGGCCAGTTGTACGAAGAGGAAGGGGAAGTTGCCCAGGCCCCAGGCACGGCGCCAATCCTGAATCATCACGGGGAAAAGTTTGCGGTACTGGTAGGCCCGGTCGGCATTGGATTCGCCTTGGTACCAGATTGCGCCCCGAATTGCATAAGGGATTAGGGGCGCAATCATTCCGTTGTAGAGCCCCGCCGCGCGCCAGGAGTTGCTGCGCGGATCGGCAGGGAATTGGGGAGGGGAAGGCGCAGGTTTGCCCTCAGCCTCGGCCTTCTGCGCTGCCTGATTCCACTCCTCCAATTGTTGGCGATACTTTTCCAGAAGTTTCGGATACTCGGCTAGCTTCTGCTGCCCGTCCTTTACGATGGGTGCGAGTTCCGGCTCGGCAGCAAGCGCCGAGGCGCTTGTCCAAGCCTCGGCTGGCGTCCCGCCCCAGGAGCTGTGAATCAAACCTACCGGTACGTCCAATGCCTTATGGATCTCCCGGCCGAAGAAATATGCGACCGCCGAAAACTCTCCCGCCGTCTGCGGGCTCGCCACGACCCACTGGCCTTGGACATCCGCCTGCGGCTGACCAGCGACTGCCTTCTTCACCGTGAAGTGCCGAATCATTGGGTAGTTGGCGGCGGCAATCTCCTGGTCGGCGTTGAAAACTCCTCCCCAGGCGCGCGGACTGTTGCCGACAGCCATCTCCATGTTGGACTGCCCCGAGCAGATCCAGACCTCGCCGACCAGGACGTTGTGGATCGTCAGCTTGTTCTTGCCAGCGACGCTCATCTCGAAAGGCCCACCCGCGTCCAGCGGGCCAATCTCCACCTTCCAACGACCTTGCGCGTCGGCGGTGCCGGAGGCCCGTTGCTCGCCCAGGGTGACTACGACTTCTTCACCTGGGTCGGCCGTGCCCCAAATCGGGACCTTTGCATCCCGCTGGAGCACCAGGTTATCGCCCAACAACGCCGGTAGCTTCACCTCGGCAAGGGCAGTAGGTACGGAAAACAGAAAGCAATTCAATAGCAGGATAAGGACTTTGGACGTTGCATGACGCATCGCTCGATCTCCTTAGTGCCCCTGGGTCGAGGCGTTTCGTGCGCTTTCGTTGGGGGATGTTACCGATGACTGGTGTTGATAGGCAAGGGCTAAATGGTCGCCCAGCGGTTCGCGTGAGGCACGTTCGCCTCACCTCTGGTTCTACGACCTTTGGCAGGCAGGCGGGATGCTGCTGGCGTGATCGATCCTCTGCCTATGCGTAGCGATGACGTTGCGAACGGTGCGAGCTTCCGTGGAAGGGGTGGAGCCGGCGAAGGGAATCGAACCCCCGACCTACGGTTTACGAAACCGTTGCTCTACCGACTGAGCTACGCCGGCTTGCATAGATGAAAATGCTCACCCAGCAAAGTTAGCGTTGCCGCCCAACCTGTGGGTGAGCATTTTGAGAGGAGAATAGAATGGCGGACGCGCCCCGCCAGACTAAACCCGCAGCGAGTCTAGAAAATCGGCTACTCTATGTCAAGGGAATTATCACGGTTTTTTACCGCATTTAAGTGCTGGAATATCAACAAGTTACAGCGCTTTCCGCGCGTGCAAAGGTAATCGTAGGGATTTCCTGGGGAATCGCGCTCTCGACACTGTAACACTATGAAAATACAGGACTTGTATTAGCTCAGATTCAGCCGGATGATGGTCTCGTGTTCCGGATTGGCCCATTCCCACTGCGGGACCCATTTCGTTGCAGCGCGCCGCCCAAGGAAGACCAGGATTCCTCCGCCAACGCCGAACCCGGCGATGAAGAAAGACAGCAGCAGATTGGCAAGCACCAACTCCATTACTTGCAGCGTGAACGACTTGGCGCCCGGGTAGGGCTCATTCCAACTGACGCTCGCGGTGATTTGAAACTGGTCCATCAATCTCTTTGCGGTGGTTGCTGAACCCGATCTCAAAACCAGGATAACAATTGACCCGCTGCGCCTCCCATAGATGGACTCGGCGCCGCGTTCCTGATTAATCCCGAGGAAACTCTCCATGGCTCCAAAGCGGGCGCGGGCGATTTGCGGCGTAGGGTAAGTGATGGCCAAAACGGTGGCGCGCGCCTGACCGGCAGCGTACTCGCCCACTTGGACCTCAGCCCCTTGGGCAAAGCCTATCAATTCCGTGCGGAAGTCTGGCAGCACGCGACGGGCTGCCTCCAAGCCGAGCAAGTATCGCTCCGACTTTGGCACTAAGCCTCGGATGGGCAACGCCGCGGGCAGGCGGGCCATATCGGCGTGGAGGCGGCCAGTGCCTCCCACGAAGATGAGGAGGGCAGTAAAGTTGTCGTCCGAGATAGCGGCGCCCGGGGGACGGGAAGCGCGAATGAAGAAACGCCCCCGGGCCAGCAATGCGCCCTGCGGCCCCATCAGTGTGAGTTCCATGTTCTTCACTGGTTCCATGGCCTGGGTCTGGTAGTAGGTGAGGAGGCCATAGGTGGAGGAGGGATCCAGAGCTTCCTCCACCAACACCTCCGCCCTTTGCACCCCGAGATGATAGCTGTGATGCACCACCGTCTTGACCCCGTATTCGCGCTCGATAGCAGGGTCTCCACCCCACTGGCGGACCTCCTCTGCGTCCTTGGGTTGTGTGCTCACCAGGTGCCAGTTGGCGGCAGGAATCAGGGGAATAACCGTGTGCTTTTGTGCCCTCGCCAGGCAGGGAACGGCCAGCAAGGTAAACAAAAGCCCGAACTGGACGACCAAACGGCGGATCATCGACTATCAGAATATCAGAAATTGGGAGCGGCGGTGGGAGAGGATGCAGGGGGAGAAGCCCCCTCCGGCGAATCGCCGGAGCGAGCTTGTTGAGTGACCTTCACGCCTCCCAGGTTGCTTACGTAGTGTGTGATGCCGCGGTAGAGCGCCTCGGCAATTCTCCCCCGATGCTCCGCGCGTTTCAGCAGGCGTTCGTCCTGAGGATTGGTGAGGAAGGAGATCTCGGCCAGAACCGAGGGCATGTTGGCGCCGATCAACACGACAAAGGGGGCCTTCTTCACACCGCGGTCGCGTTGCTCGCCACTGAATTTTCGCAACCGCGCATAAATCTCGCGCTGGATCTGCGCGGCGAAATCCTGGGACTCCTCAATCTTCTCCGTCAGGGCGATCTTCTTGATCAAGTCCTGAAGTTGGTGGACGGATTCCTGGGTGGTGGCGTTTTCTCGGGCGGCCACCTCTAGGGCCTCTGGGTCCGAGGTGAAGTTCAGGTAGTAGGTTTCGATGCCCCGCGCTCTGCGGTCCCGGCTGCCGTTGGCGTGGACGGAGATGAAAAGGTCCGCAGCCTTTTCGTTGGCGATGGCCGTCCGCTCCTCGAGCGGGATGAACGTATCGTCGGCGCGAGTCAGGACAACCTCGGCGCCGGTCTTTGTCTCCAGCAGCTTCTTCAGGCGCAGGGACACATCCAGGACCAGGTCCTTTTCGCACAGGCCGGTGGGCCCGATGGTTCCCGTGTCGTGCCCGCCATGGCCCGGGTCGATGACGATGCGCGAGATTTTCAGACCCAGCGCGCGCGTGAGCGTTCGCGAGCCTGACTCCGTGGGTGCCGCGGGCTTGATGCGCTCCGCGCTCTCTGCCGCGGCGGGGAGCGCACGCTCGCTCTTGCCCGCGGGCGCGGAGGAGAGCGGAGGAATCTTGGCCTCCGTGATTCTCTCCTCCTCGCCCTCCGAAGTCAGCTGCGCAGCTTCGGCAGCGGTTACGGTGCTTCGACCGGCTGGTTTCGTCTTCGTTTTTGTCTCAGCTTCCTGCCCAGGTTTAGCAGAGGCTGGGGCAGCAGGGCCGGGCTTGCTTGCTGCCGACCGGAGCGTCTCCCCCGCCGAGGCGGGTAGTGTTTCCTTAGCGGCCTTGGGCACGGACGCCTTCGCTGCGGCGGGGGATGCGGGACCGTTGATGTCGATGACCAGGCGGAAGGGGTTCGGCAGCGTAAAGACGGAATAATCCTCGATCTTTTCTACGTCCAGGACCACCCGCGTGACGGCTGGCCGGTACTGACCCGCGCGGATCTGGTGCAAGAAGCCGTCTTCGACGGGATAGGTCTTGCCTACCAGAGCAGAACTCAGGCGGGTGTTGAGCAGGTCCAGGACGATGCGGTCGGGGCTAGGGACGCGGTTGCTCTCGAACTTTACCTCCCCTTCGACGTTGATGACGATGCGGGAATAGTTCGGGCCTACCCAGCGACGAATGGCCGTAACTTCCGGCAGCGCGCCGGGGCGGAGCCTCTCTGTCTTGGCCAAGCGGCTGGCTTCACGCTCGGCCAGCAGCCGGTCGATTTGCGCCATCTTTTCCTGCGCCTCGGCGGCCCTCGGGGAACGCGGATATTTGTCGACATATTCCTGGAAGGTCTTGCGCGCTTCTTCGGGGCTATCGAGGTTGGAGCGGTAGATTTCCCCGATCGTCAACAAGGCGTCGCGTGACAGGCCGCTGTGGGGATACTGGGCGATGAAGTATCGGTAGGCGTCGACGGCGGCGCGGTAGTACTCATTGCCCGAGAAGCGCTGGCCCATCTTGGCGTAGAGTTCGGCGACCGACTTCAGGGCCACAGGGGCTTTGCTGTAGGCCGGGTCAGCTTGGTGTACCGCGCGGAAGGTCCGGATTACCTTCTCATAGTCGGCCTTGATTTGGGGGTTGTCAGGCTGGGAGGCGAGCTTTGTGCGCAGGCGGACAGCCGTCTCGTAAGCCGCGCGCGCCCGCGCCCGTCGCGAGGCGGCAGGAGCCGAGAGACAGAAGGGAGGGAACGCCAGCAAGCTGGCGAGAAGGAGGGCGCACCAGGTTCGGGTTTCCCGCTTCCTCAACCTCAACCGTTCAGTCTCCGCAATCCTCCGGAGGTAACCGGGTCGCTTCAGACCCGGTGCTGGTCTCGGGACAGTGTCCGGGACCGGCTAGAATTCATACCCGTTGGTGAAGTGCACCACGCCCTGCGCGTCCACGTAACGATAGATGGGAGCCTTGGGCGGCTCTTTCGGCTTTAGCTTACCGTCGCCGGTGGCCGGAGCGCCGTACAGGCCTGAAACCTTCCGCACATACTCGCGCGTTTCGGCAAACGAAGGAATGCCGCCCTGGCGCAGCACCGAATTCTCTCCCGCGTTGTAAGCTGCGAGGGCCAAGGACAAGTCGCCGCCGAAAAGATCGAGCAAGTACTTAAGGTAGATTACCCCGCCCTCAATGTTCTGCTTCGGGTCGAAGGGATTCTCAACACCAAAGCGCATGGCCGTGGCGGGGATCAACTGCATCAGCCCCATGGCACCCTTGCTCGAGAGGGCGTTGGGTTGGTAGTCCGATTCCACTTGAATGATGGCGTGGACCAGTTGCGGGTCGACCTGATTGCGGTTGGCCGCCTGCCGAACCAGATGATCAATATCGGCAGGAGGTATAGAGGGGGCGGTGGAGCGAAGGGCGCGAAATCCGCGGGCTGTCTGGCTACTGCTTGGGGATGCTGGCCCGCCTACGTTGACGTAAACTACACGCCCGTGCTCATCCACCGTCGCCACAATCTCGCCCGCCCTTGCCGGTCGAGCGCAGAGCAACATCCACGCCAAAGCTAACCCACAGGTCAGCGTCGCGAGTTGCGATTTTGGGCGACTGCGCATTGAGCTCCTCCCCCGGCGCCCCGGGGGTACAGGGCCCATCCCCTCTCGGTTTCCTCTCTTATGCCACGCACCCGATATGCTTCGGGTTGCTTGGTCCCTTACGTTCTGAACAGCGGCTGGCGCTCCGCTTGTCCCGCTCGGACCAATCGTAGAACTGGACGCATTATAGCACCCAGCCTTGAAGCGGGCAAACTCTTCTCAGGCGGTGTTTTTTGGGGAGCTTATCCCTTTCGCTTGGCCTGGTCGGCGACGGCCTTGGCGGCACGCGCAATGGCCTCGGGGTCGCCCAGGTAATAGTGCCGGAGGGCTTTCAGGTCGTCATCAAGCTCATAAACCAAGGGAATCCCTGTGGGGATGTTCAGTTCGACGATGTCCCGATCGGAGACGTTATCGAGATACTTGACGAGCCCGCGTAAGCTGTTGCCGTGCGCGGCGACAATGACCCGTTTGCCCGTGCGCA
>Ga0315274_10013982_pt1 | contig 11400 bp, 12 predicted proteins | sample YL17G02_20_MG_FD_203700 | JGI IMG/M metagenome (GOLD analysis project Ga0315274, IMG submission 203700) | Sediment microbial communities from Yellowstone Lake, YNP, Wyoming, USA - YL17G02_20 | ecosystem: Environmental > Aquatic > Freshwater > Lake > Sediment | place: USA: Wyoming | collected...
GAAGAATACATCCAGCGGCACAAGCCCGAGCTCATCATCCTAGGGAAAAGCATGGTCCTGTACAAGGAGCCCATAGCCGAGCTGCGCCGGATGGTGAAGGGGCTCAAGGAGAAGACCTGGATCATGTACGACATGGCCCATGTCCTCGGCCTGATCGGGCCGCATTTCCAGCAACCCTTCCAGGAGGGAGCGGACATCGTCACCGGGTCAACCCACAAGACTTTCTTCGGCACCCAGAGGGGGATCATCGGCAGCAACCTGGATGAAACCTCCGAATATTATGACCTTTGGAAGGCCATGACCCGACGAACCTTTCCCGGGAGCCTGAGCAATCATCACCTGGGCACCCTGGTGGGCCTTCTTCTGGCGGCTTACGAGATGAATGCCTTCGCCGACGAGTACCCCAAGCAGGTCGTGGCCAACGCCAAGGCTTTCGCCCGGGCCCTGAAAAATTCCGGCCTTTGGGTGGAAGGAGACCCGGGGCTCGGCTACACGGAAACCCACCAGGTCCTTCTTCGCGTGGGGTACACCCTAGGTCCCGGGGTGGCCCGCCGGTTGGAAGAGAACAACATCGTAGTGAATTACCAGGCCTTGCCCGATGACGAGGGATTTACGGCCAGCAGCGGCCTGCGGATGGGCGTCCAGGAGATGACCCGCTTCGGAATGAAGGAGAAGGATTTCGCCGAACTCGCGGGGATCATGGCCGACGCGATCTTGAAAAATCGACCGGTAAAGGACGAAGTCACCCGCCTCCGCTCCCGCTTCCTCCAGATGCAGTACTGCCTGCCCGAGGAAGAGGCCAGGCCGTTGATCCAGGAGCTTTTGGGAGTCGTGATTTAGGATGGAGGATAGCTGAAACCCCAAAAAAATACGGCCCGCTTCCTTCAAGAAAGAAGGAGGGAAAGGAGCCCAAGAAGGGAGAATCGCCATGTTAAAAACCTATGCTTTATCTCTGCCAAGCAACCTCATTTTCGGAGTCGGAGCCGTAGAGACGGTAGCGGAGAAGGTTAAAGAATTCGGGAAGAGCAAGGTTCTGGTCGTAACCGACAAAGGTATTGTGGGGGCCGGATTATTGGAGAAGGTCCTTACTCCCCTGGAGCAGGCTGGGATAAAGGCGCACATTTTCGACCAGATCGAGCCCAATCCCCGTGACCACACGGTCCTTAAGGCGTTTGAATTCGGAAAGAAGAAAGGGTGCGAGCTGATCATCGGGCTGGGTGGCGGGAGCCCCATCGATGCCGCCAAGGCGGTAGGAGCGCTGATGACCAACCCGGGGCCCTTACAGGACTATCTGCGGGGAACCCCGCTGAAGAACCCTCCGCCCCCTTTGATTGCCATACCCACCACTTCGGGTACCGGGAGCGAGGTGACCCAGTTTTCGGTGGTCACCGACACGGAGAGGAGCTTCAAGGCAGGGATTGGGAGTCCCCTGCTGATACCCAAGGTTGCGATCGTGGATCCTTCCTTGATGGAAAGCATGCCTCCCTCCCTGGCAGCCGCCACGGGGATGGATGCCCTCACCCATGCCATCGAGGCTTTCGTCTCGGTAAACTCGCAGCCATTCTCCGATGCCCTGGCCCTGCACGCGATTCGCTTGATCGGTGCATTCCTGCGCCCTTCCGTGGCCAACGGATCCAACCAGGAGGCCAGGTCTCAGATGGCCATGGCCAGCACGCTGGCGGGAGTCGCATTCTCCAACGCCGGGGTGGGGTTGGTGCATGCCATGGCTCATCCGCTGGGCGGACGTTTCGATGTCCCTCATGGGGTGGCCAACGCCATCCTCCTTCCCTCGGTTATGCGATTCAACCTGATCGCCCGCTTGGAGAAATTCGGTCAGGTGGCGCAGGCCCTGGGAGAAAAGGTGGAGAAATTATCCGCCGTGGATGCGGGGAAAAGGGCCGTGGAGGCCATCAGCCAGCTTTCCGCGGATATCGGCATTCCCGCTCGTCTGAGCGAAGTCAACGTAAAGGCGGAGGGTCTTCCCCAGGCGGCAGCAGATGCGATGAATATGAAGAGGGCAATGGGCTCCAACCCCCGGGTGGTCAAGCAAGAAGAGGTCGAGAAGCTCTATCGGGAAGCCCTTTGATCCATAAAGATCCCAAGTGTAATTTATAAAAAGGGTAGGAATGGCTTCAGGCAATCGACCTGAGAGTGGTAAGAATAAGATACCCTGGAGTGGCGAGATCGTTTCTATTCGGCCGCGCATTCGACTGCTGCGATCTTTTGATCAGCGCTCACACAGCTATTTGGGCTACACCCTGATGATTGAGGGCGTAGTTGGAGAGGAAAAACGTAGCTTTATGGTTGGTATTGGCAAGGGAGCCCAGGAAAGGAATCAGTTCCAGGCCGGAGATCTTGTCAGCGGAAGGTCAGAAGTTGTCCGCGACCCTCGGAATGAGGTATCAGAATATTACCAGACGAGCGAATTACGGAGGGTGGAAAAAGGGACGAAAACACAAGGCTCGCCCCCACCATGGCAGGGCAGGCCGCCCGCGTTGGAGGTATACCGGCAGCGCGGTCACCGAAGGCTGGAGACACGAACCTACGAAACAAAATGCAGAGTCTGTATTTGGGGATGTCGCATGCCCGTGGAGATGATCATCGATCATTGGAATCCAAGCAAGAAGCGATATCGATTTGAGACATTTTGTTACGGTCCAAAATCCTGTGCGTTTTACAAGGCAGGTCCAACAAGAAAGGTCCCGGGCAGGAAAGGCATGACATGGGAGGAGGAGGACTGGGTTGACGAAGAGGCCGTTTCCCATCGGGCCATGGATGAGTAGGACCAAGAAGTTTAAAACGCGCCAATGTAATTTCGACGGGGTCAGCAGATTCCACCGAACGTAATCTTCCTTCCTAAACTCATCGGTTGAAAGATTTTGTCAGAAGGTGTGGATTGCAGGTGGCAATGGAGGTTTGGATATACTTTTCATTTCTTGAATTTTGGCGACGTGCGCACAGTGGCACGATTGGGAAAGGGCTTTAAAGGGAATAGACGGGGCGATGAAAAAGGTACTTCGGGAAACTGGTCATCTTGATTCCAGCTTGGGTTGGAGGTATACTTGCATCAGGAGGATGAAATCATGAGGATTGAACTTGAGCGTGAAGATAATGGTCGCTGGATTGCCGAGGTACCCGACCTGCCGGGCGTCATGGCATACGGGAAGACCCGTAAAGAGGCCCTCGCGAAGGTTCAATCCCTTGCGCTGCGAGTAATTGCCGATCGTCTCGATCATGGCGAAGGCATTCCGGAACTCGATGAGCTCTTCGCGGTCCCCGCATGACCCATTGGCCTTCAACTAAGTCGCGGCGGGTACTTGCATCTCTTCTGCAGATCGGCTGGACGATCAAGCGTGAAGCCAAAGGATCCCACCGTGTTCTCTCACGTCCAGGCTGGCCAGATTATATTTTCGCATTTCATGATCACGAGGAAATCGGACCTCGCATGCTCAGTCGAATTGCCAAACGAACCGGACTGAAACCAGAAGATCTTTAGAAAAATATAATCTTGAGCTGGCTTAGTCATTCCTGGCAGACAGGAGGTTTCAAATTATAAAGTGAGTATCGAGATCTGCTGAGGCTGTCAAGAAAAACCAAATTCGATCATTTTTTGATTTTCCATCGCTTGTAACTTCTTGAATTTTAATGATCCTGAAATCGCATGGAGTAGTCAGGGGCCCTTTTTCGGCAGCCTTGCTATTTGCCTATAGTTTCCGGGGAATTAAAAAGCTTCGATAGGCAAACCATTTATGCAATAATTTGTTAAAATCGGCGGTTTGGGGTAAAGCACGCTTTCTATCATTTTGAAGCAGCATATATCTCCTCTTTTTTCCTTCCATTTTTTCCCTTGACATCATGAATAATTTTTCCTATATTTTGGTTTCAGATATCCATCCGTATCTCAGTCAACCAAAAACCTAACCCTTGCCCATCTGGAGTGAATGATGAAAAAGGGTTGCCCCAAAATGGTCATGTGAAGCCTCCAAAGAGCTTAAGATTTCCCTTTGGGGGTGCCTTCCTGTTTCGTCTTTAATAAATCAGGCGTTCTAAATTTATAGCCTCACTTACCCGAATCCCAAACCTGCTAGGGTGCAGTATGAGAGGGAGTTTCTGGTGAGCTTGGAGTCGCGGAAGTTGGCATATCGGCACCGCTGGCTTGGGCTAGTCGTCTTCACGATTGGTGCGGTCTCGGCGGCGCTAGGTTCGTTACTTCCTTGGTTCCTGTTTCCTCTTTACATCCGATATGGGTGGACGAAGAGCTTCGTGGAGCATGTTTGGCCTCAGACCATGATTGGCAATACGCCTCTAATCGTCTTGGCTTGGATCATGGCTGTGCCAGTAGGAGTGGTCTTCGCCATTCTCGGCGGGCTAATCTACGCCAGAGGCAAGGCGGAGGAGGCATAAAGCCTTGGAAATTCTCACCTGGTACTTCGGGATTCTGGGCGGCCTGCTGACAGTTCTTTTTCTCGGGACGGTCTGGTATTGGATGAGGTATAGCCGTCTAGAGAGAGGTCCTATGAGGAAGGCTGGTCACTTGAAGGTGGTCGGCTACGGCTTCCTCATGTTGGCTTCATGGTTCCTGTGCGGTATCGTCGGTCCTCTAGGTTCAGCCGCGAGACCCGAGATAATGAAAGTTGAAATTATTGTCACGACCTCGTATCTGGTCATGCTATTCCTGTTTCTGGGTTTCCTCTTTATCTTCCTAGGTCAACGCCTGACGTACAGAGCGAAAGCCACTTCCGCCAGGTGATATCTTTCGCCCGAAGACAGTCCTCTAACACCCGCAACGCCACCAAAGAAGACCCAAAAGTTTCTGGAAAGGATCGAGGCGGCGGAATTACGATGACACAAAGAGAGTAACCTTTTTTCAGGAATACGAGGAGTGGGTCGAAAGGCCGTACGGGTTCTGGCGGCCCTACCTCCAGAAGGTCATTGACCCCAACCTGGTGTGTGGCGACTTGCACCAGGGCGTTGCCCTTTCAAGTGGTAATCTGCAATCTGCCTTAATGGAGAGATCTGAAGACTTGTGGATTGAGTCTTCTGAAGGGTTGGTTTACAGGACTATGGGGAGAAACGACATCTTTCCCCATTAAGTGGAGTAGCGTAGATCTGCTATCTTCCTTTAAATTCCAGGGGCTTAAAAAGCTATGATATGCAGAACATTTATGCAAAAGTTTTGGGGAATTCCCGAGTTTCTTACATGGCACGTTATCGCAAGTTCTTGCCCAAATGTGTGCCCCCCAATATATAGACAAAAAAGGCAGAATCATAGAGACCCTGCCTTTCTATAATCAGACTATTATTACTTATTGATTCACTTCAATCCTACCTTGCGGAGGTCCTCGACGACTCGATCTGCTACGGGTTTTGTGAAAGGAAGTGTCTTGGCGTAGCGCTCCAGAGAGAATTTGGGATTTATCCTGAGAATCTCTGCGGCTGCGGCCCGGGCCTCTTCCTCCCGCCCCAACCGAATATAAGAGATGGCCATGTGGATGTAAGGAAATTGGGTATTGGGCTCCCGCTGGAGCGCTTTTTTACACTCTTCGATCGCTTTCTCATACTGCCCCGCGTCGCGATAAGCGACCGCTAAATTATTGAAGAATATGGCGGGAGCAAAAGGGTTAAGACGTATTGCGTGCTGCAGATATCTGATGCCTTCCTCTGCCCTGCCCGCCCAGGTGAGAACCAAGCCTAACCACATATAATTAAGCGACGAATTGGGATCGAGAGAAACAGCCTGCTCACAAGCCGCGATGGCCTTATCATATTGCTTATTCATCGCGTACGTCTTACCCAAAGCGCTATGGGCGGCTGCATTTTGATCGTCCAGGGAAATCGCCTTCCGGGCGAGTTCGAAGGCACAAGCCAGTGACTGTTCGGGGGATTTCGATGTGCCATACCAGATATCTAAATGGTGGGTAAAGACCAGGTTAACATATAATCTGGGATACGTTGGGTCCAGGGCAATCGCTTCCTCAAGGAGGTTCCTGGCTTGAGCAATTCCCTCCTTGGTACCTTTGCCGGTAAGCTCACCAGCCTGTAATGACTTTATATAGGCGTCGATGTTTTTCCCACCCTTTGCCATCAGATCAACTGTCTCCCCCGGCGTCAACTTCACCTGCAAGGCAGTGATGATCTTCATCGTGATCTCATCCTGTAAAGCAAAGATGTCCTTCAGATCGCGATCGTATCTCTCTGCCCAAAGGTGATGTCCTTTGAGGGCATCGATCAACTGAGCGGTAATCCGAATACGGTCGGCAGACTTCTGAACACCGCCTTCCAGAACATAGCGCACACTCAGCTCCTCGCTCACCTGCTTCACCTTCACCGCCTTGCCTTTATAGGTGAAGGTGGAGTAACGGGCGATCACAAACAGGCCGGGTACCCTGGAAAGCGCGGTGATGATCTCCTCCGTGATCCCGTCGCAGAAGAATTCCTGTTGTGGGTCCCCGCTCATGTTCACAAAGGGGAGCACGGCAATCGATGGATTATTCGGCAGGGGATACTTCATTCTGTCAACGGATGCAACCGGAATCGGTCCAGGGCTCAAATATATTTTCCAAATCGCCCCCGCCATGATCCCAATCACGACCGCAAGCATGACCCAGCGATACCTGGAAAACCAGGAGATTTTCCGTTTTTCTTGCGGAGAGGAGGGAACTACAGGTGGTTCGGAGACAACAGCTTCTTTCACCGGCTCAGATTCTTCTTTCCTACCCTTTTCCAGGCTGGAAATGAATTGATCCCACGCCTCACCGTTTCGAAAATCCCCGAAGATAATGGAAGTTTCATTCAAACCTACCCCTATCTTATCTATGGCGAACTTCAGCCTCACATTCTCTTCGCTTCCCACATACTCAAAAAGATTCGCCCACCCATCCTTTTCCACATCAGTAAAGGAATAGATCTTTCCGATTGCCCCATCGCCCTCTTCCTTTTTCCTTCCAAGCACCTTGAAAAGCGGGGCCTCTTCCAGGTTCGGAAGGGCGTCCTTCCATTTCTTGTAAATTCTCGGCAGCAGATTCTCCTTGTCGGATGATCCGGCCGCACCCCCGATGGTTTCGTTCAACAGGGCAAGCAGGTCAAGCTGTTCCTGGAGGGGGATGGACTTGATTTTACCCAATCTTTTCATCTCGTTGACGACCAGGGCGATCACGGAGAGATAAAAACTTCGGGAAGGTGAGTTGAAATGAAGGGTTAATTGAGTTCTGCCCTTGAGATGAAGATGGAGCTTGAATTCATTCAGGTCAATCTGGAGGGAAGGGCTCGAATTTCCAACCATTTTTATACCCACAGACCCGGCTGTTACCCCGCATTTTTTCGCGGGTCAGGAATAGCCCCAAAATAATCTCACGGTTCTGGACGGTTCACACCGTGAGGATTATATCAAAAAGGTAATAATGGCAATAGAATTTTTTCAATGATCGGTAAGTTATCGTCGCAGAAACCTATAATTATCAGGTGAACGGTATTTTGAGGAAATAATTTTTTAATAATTGCAGTGAGTTACAAATTTTCCAGTAACTTATTCCCCCGCTTTTCTTGCTGATCTTAATTAGGACTAGACTTTATCCCATTAGGAAAGATTATGGAAAGAAGGATCTGGAAAATACCAATATGAAGGCTCCGGGGGGAATTAGATCTTCCCTTTGGGGCCTTTTTCTGCCGTGTGTCTGGAGAGCAGGAAATGCTTTCATTCGTTAAAAAATTATGTATGAAAAGGAAAGGAGAGTGTCCATGAATACCAGAGTTTATTTTCCCAGTCGGAGGGGGTTTCTAAAAGGTTTGGCCGTTGGGGCAGGTGGGTATGCCCTTGGTTCCTTTTTGATTCATCCGAACGAGGCCATGGGGCAATCTATCGAAAGCTATTTGGAAAAAGTTCCAATGGAAGCCCGTTGGAATTTGGCTGCTGGCGGATTTGTGAAGTGGCAAGCCGACTTTTGCAAGACACTTTTAGATAAAGAAGGACGGGAGAAATTCCAGGAGCAATCGAAGAAAATAAACTATGCAGCGGGGCCTGCGAGTAAGGCACTTGCAGATCGCCTTGGTTTTACCGGCAATGACGCCAAATCAGCGGCCATAATTATTCCAGCGGTTATCACTATTTGGTACGGATCGAAAACAAAATTTGAAATTGAAGAAGCAACAGCGGAAAAAGCAAGGGTGAAATGCGCCAATTGTGCATTTTGGAACTATGTGCAAGCCCAAAAAATTACTGACGATATATGCTCTGCTAAATCCCGTTACTATTGGGAGGCCTTTGCCAAAGCTATAAATCCAAAACTAACTTCAACCTTTGTTAAAGGCAGGCCCTTGGGCGATCCGGTTTGCGAGTGGGTTCTTGAGCTAAAGGTATGAGCAAGAACGGATTTGGATTGAAATTCACGAAATAGGTGTTGAAAGGTAGGTTTACCAGACTTCAAGCTCACAAAAAGAAAGGGGGTAAGAACATGTCCGCTTCGACCTTTAAAAATGAACCTGAGATGAACCGTAGGGAGTTTGTAAAAACCGCTGCTGCTGGAGCTGCCGGATTAGCTCTTATGGGTTTGCCCTCTGGTAAAAGCGAGGCAGTGGAGAAATATCCTCATTGGGGAGAGGTCGTAATTGTCCGAGATGAAAATGCCACTCATGGGCCAGAGGTTGATTTTAAAGTCGTTCAGTCTATGTTAGATGAATCAATCCAGGCTCTAACCAAAGGTGGCGGATGGCCATCCCTCATCCCCTATAACCCCGGCCAGACTGTAGGGATTAAAGTTAATTGCCAGATACCGCTGATGTCAACTCAATGGAAAGTTGCAGGAGCTGTGATTCGGGGATTGGTTGGAATGGGAATACCGCAGAAAAATATTGTAATCTGGGATGCTGATTCTGAAGCGATGAAGTACACCACGATGGGTTGGGTCCGGGGTGTCTTTCGCGAAATACGCCTGACAACCACGGATAAATTGAAAGATCCTTTTGATCCCAGTAAAGCGATAGACATTATGGGGAATCGCACTTGCCTTAGCCGGCTTTTGACCGAGGCAGATCACCTGATCAATGTCCCCGTATTGAAGAATCATTTTGAAGCCGGGATCACCTTTGCCTTGAAAAATCATTTGGGTTCGGCAGGAGAAGATATTAAAGATCGGCAAAAGATATTTCACCTTCCTCAGGAAGAAGGGAATTTTTGGCACAAAACTATGGGTCGTGGGCGGCCCAAAGGGGAAGCCATAGCCCTTATTAACACAGCCCCGGATATCAAAAATAAGACTCGATTAATCGTCGGAGATGCTCTTTTTGGGGTGTGCACGATGGGGCCAATTTCCCCACCAGACTTTGCCTATAATGGTCTAATCGTTGGGAGAGACCCTGTGGCGACAGACCATCAGGTCCGGCTGATCATCGAGAGTGAAAGGAAAAAAAGGAACTTGCCGATTGTCCCGTCTACCCACATTGATCATGCCATAAAGCTGGGGTTGGGAGCTCCTATCGATGAAATTAAGGTTATCCCTTTGGATCGGACCAAAAAAGGGTAAGAATTTTATAAATGAAAATGCGGGTTAGTGGGCTGTTGATTTTTGGGTTTTCGATCCTGTTTTTAGGATTTGTTTGGGCAGATCAGGGTTCGGAGAGGTCCGAGAAGCTCCTTGGATTGATGATTCTTCTTCCTGCGGATGATGAAATCCCGGGGTGGAAACGTTCCGAGAAGACTCTCCGGGCCTCAAAAGAAGAAGAGCTTTATAAGATTTTTAATGGCGGAGCAAGCCTTTACATCCAACATGGGTTTCGTTCCTTCGTGGCGCAAAGTTATAAGGGGTCTAAAGGAACGGATCTTGAGGTGTATATTTTTGATCAAGGGGCACCTCAGAATACAGAAGATTTATACGAAAATCCATTTACGAAACCGAACCGCATTAAGGAAATAGCTAACCTCGGAGAAAAAGCCCGGATAGACATGACTCCCCTATTTTGTTATGGGGTAGATTTTATTCAGAAGGGGTTCTTTGTGCGGGTGATTATCCAGGATAGGACTGAGGAGGGGTTGAATGTGGCCATTTCTTTTGCCCGGTCTATCTCGAACCGGATTAAATAACTTGGCACAGAAGTTTCCAATAGGAAGGTTCAAGGGGATTCCTGTCCTCCCGTTGGCCTTTTCTTTTTCACCTGTTAGCCGAAAAGGAGGGTAATCAAATGAAGAAGATCATGTTTTTAGGGTGGTTGATTGCGTTTCTTCCTGCCATGGTGTTTGCGCAAGAGAAGATTGAAGCACCAGTTTGGAATGTCGGGGAAAAGTGGACTTTCACTGGTGATGGGAGTATCGAAGTCGTCAAGGCGGAACAGAGTGGCTATATTCTGAAATTTTCAGATGGGACATGTTTATTCGAGAGCCAGGGATGTAACACAATATTATTCGAAAATTCCACTCGGAGCAGGGTTAATGTTGTAGAGGGAGACAAACGCAAGAAATACACAATGGGATTAAGCAAGATTTTAGATTTTCCTCTTAGTAGTGGAAAACAGTGGAAGTGCGCATATTCGGCAAGAGTAAGAGGAGCAATGCAGGAGGTCTGGGCTGATTATTCCGAGAATTACAGGGTCTTGGGGTGGGAAGATACAGAGGTTCGAGCGGGAAGATTTAAGGTTCTTAAGTTGGAATATACACGAGGAGGCACAGGCCCAATGACCAAAATTGAAGACATCAAACACCTGTATTGGTATTCCCCAGATGCAAAATATTTTGTGAAATGTCAATATGATAAAGATTGGATGAAGGGACAAAAGGAGATTTTCAATTGGGAATTGACTTCCTTCCAATTAAAAAAGTAGCTTTTCCAAATTAAGCTCAAATTCCTTGGCAGCCCTTGAGAAGCCTGGGATCATCACCCTGGCTTATCCTTTTTGGTATTCTACAGATTGTGTTTTAGGCAATCAGCCCAAGAGTTATGATTTCTGCTATCTTCCTTTAAATTCCAGGGGCTTAAAAAGTTATGATATGCAAACCATTTATGCAATACTGACGGGAAGTTTCAAGGTTATGACCATGGACGCACTCGCAAGTTCTTGCCCAAATGCCCGCACCTTGATATATAGGAATCGGCAGGATCATGATACTCTTGCCTCGTTAGCCTTTTTCAAATATATGCGATTCAGAGGTTCCACAGGTGGGCGTTGTTCCTTTCTCCAAAAACATAAAAATCCCTGCTGCCGTCATACTCACCGTGCTATTGACCAAGGAGAAAATCCGAAGTCAGTGCAGTTGAGATACTCATCTTTGCCTTCATATGTGCCTTTGGGGTTTCTAAAAACAGTCAGGCAATATTCAACCCCCCAAAAACTTTTTTGAAACTGAGTGCAGAGCAAATCTCCTTCAATCCGACTCTTACCAGTATCGGAAGAATTTGGCTCTGGTCCCCGAAT
>Ga0315274_10013986_pt1 | contig 11398 bp, 8 predicted proteins | sample YL17G02_20_MG_FD_203700 | JGI IMG/M metagenome (GOLD analysis project Ga0315274, IMG submission 203700) | Sediment microbial communities from Yellowstone Lake, YNP, Wyoming, USA - YL17G02_20 | ecosystem: Environmental > Aquatic > Freshwater > Lake > Sediment | place: USA: Wyoming | collected...
TATCAAATCTGCATCAGGGGATTTCGATCAAAAACAAATGTTAACAGAACGCCAGGAAGAAAGACTCGAAAACCTTTATAAGGAGAAGTCAAAATCGAAACCCAATAAAAATTCTTCTGATTATTTTTCTTTTCAGGAAACTCCCCCAAAAAAGGCCGGGGTCCGGAGACCTTTTGCAAAAGATGTTTTGATAACATCCTAACCTTACCGCAGCTCCACTTTTCTAGGAAAACAAAGAGGGACACTTCCCATATTTTCTAAGTTTTTCTTGATGACTTCTCATGTTTAACGTATTGAAAGTGACCCCTTTCGCTTCTCATTTGGGCTTTTAATGCTGGATCTTTCTTGTTAGACCTCCAGGCCAATTCTTCAAACGATCTATTCCCGATCGACTGGGACCGACCTAATCACAGTTTTTCTTAATGAGTTTTAGCCATCCTGTAAACTCCTGGTCTTCCCTCTTTCTCATATTGTCATTGGATCGATCCGATTAATTGACTCACCAATGGGACAACTTCTTCCACAGACAAACAGTATCTCATCTCTGTAAATCTCTTTCTAAACCGGGAGACATCTTTGGCCATGGGTCGATCTTTGAGGATCACCTGGCTTATATACTCTGCCAGTTGGGCAAAGTCATTCTCCTTCATCCCGAATCGGGTCATTTCCTGAACTCCCATCCTCAGGGAGCTGGCAGTTGTGAAGGCCTCATCATCAGGGGCGCTCTGATAGTTGACGATGATATTATTTTCCTCTAATCGTTCAGCCATCATCGGCCCTTTCCCATAGCCCACCCTAATAATCGCCTGATGAGTTTCTGTATGGTCAATTTTTGGATCCCCTTCTACCATTAATCCTTGCTCTTTAAGAGAGCGGGCAAAGACTTTGGCATTCGTGATAACAGCCTTCTGGTACTCCGATTTAAAAGCATTCATCTCATAGGCAGCTAACAAAAGTCCTACCAGCGTTCCAAGATGATGATTGCTGACGCTTCCAGGGAAAACCCTGCGGACAATGGTCTCCCAAAGTTCCTCGTACTCAGTCCCTTCCGACATATTGCTTGCAATCACACCTCGCTGGGGTCCAAAAAATGTCTTATGGGTGGAGCCTGTAACGATATCCGCTCCTTCCTGAAAAGGCTCTTGGAAGTAAGGCCCGATCAACCCCAGAACATGGGCCATATCATAAAGCAGAAACGGCTTCGGATTCATGGATCCGATCATTGCAGCAATCTCTCTCACAGGCTCCTTATAGATGACCATGCTTTTGCCAAGAACAATTAATTCAGGTCTGTGCTCCTCTATCAGTTCTTTCGCTTTTAAGAGATCGATCCGGTAAGGATCCTCTTTCAAGACTGGAAAAGGAACGGCTGCAGGCCTTTCGGTTTGCGGATCATGGGCGATAAAATCTTTTAAGGCACCCATGGGCTGTGCGCTCAGGTGTCCGCCTCTTCCGAGATGATGGTTGATCATCTTTCTGATTCTTCGGGGTTCACTTCTACGATCGAGTCGATTGAGGTAATCTACGATCCCACTGAAGACAGCGGTATTGGCCATCTGCCCGCTGATCACCCTCGGCTCAACTTCTGAGCACCGTATGAAACGGCGAAGTTCATCTGCCAAAAAGACCTCCACCTCCCCGATCAGTTTGGTCCCTTGATAATAGAAGACATCGGTTTCCTTAAATGCCTTCATCAGACGATGTTCCGCATACCGGCCGGACGGATCAGTGATGGTAAGAAGCCTGACGAGAAGGGAAGGAGTCGTTTCTGAGGGAATGAGATTGATCGTCTCTCTCTGTCTCCAGTAGGTATTCTCCACCACACGGCTGACCAATCTCTCTGTCAAGTCCTTCAGGTTCCCTCTGGGTACCTCTCTTTTCTTAAGTTCTTGGATGAGGATCGGTCGGGCATAAGGCGGCGCTTCCCCTGACAGATGTCTCTCGACGATCATCCCTTCAAACTTTTTTCCTCGCTGCACGATTTCTATTTTCTGTCCTTCTTTCAGATCTGAATCGATATAGGCCAACGCGATGGATCTCATCTTTTTTTCATCGGTGGGTTCCGAAAGGATCCCTCGATCCGAAAAGACCCAATAGGGAACCATGGTTCCACTCGTCACGTGACCCAGAAGTGTTTCATTGACTAAAACCTCATATCCCTGTCTGGCGATTCCCTGACCAGTGATCCTGACGGGAAAGATCTTCTTAGGAACAAGCTGTCTCTCTTTAGGAGGCAGAGGTTTTCCCCCTTCTCTTGCTGTCACCTCTTCAAATTGTCTTCTCAGAATTTCCTTTCCGATGAATTCCCCTTTTAAGGGAGAAAAACTCATTGCCAATCTTGCCGCCGAGGGAACTGCATGGATGGGGATCTCTTTTCCTTCTGGATCCACTCCCATCTCATGACCGTAAAGGGGAAGTCCTGCCTCCAGTCTCAGGGTATCTCTTGCTCCCAGACCAACAGGGATAATCCCTTCCGTTTCCCCAATCTCGAGGATTTTCTCCCATATCAGCATTGTCTTATCGGCTGGTAAGAACAACTCGAAACAGATCGGTTCTCCTGTATAGCCTGTTCTTGAGATCGTGATAGAAACCTGCTGGCCCTCTAATTCACAGACTTTCAAACGATTTCTCCAGGGATCAGGAAGCTTCGAGTAATCTTCTAAAAGGATCTTCTCCATTACCCTCTTTGTGTGAGGCCCCTGGAGTGCAAGCATACCGATTTCATCCGTTTTATTTTCAATCATGAGGTTTTTGAACCGGTTTTTCTGTGCCAGGAACCAATCCCAGTCTTTCTCTGTATTCGCTGCATTGACCACGAGAAGATAATTTGCTTCCAGAGATGGGCGATCTTCTTCCAACCGGTAGAGGTAGGCGTCATCAATGGCACCACCTCTTTCATTCTGGATCAGAGTGTATTGAGCCATACCAGGATTGAGAGCCACTGCATTGTTCGTTAAGACATATTGCATAAAAGGAATGGCATCCACTCCCCGAATCAAAAATCGTCCCATGTGGGAGATATCGAAAAGCCCACCGCATTTTCTTGTAGCTAGGTGCTCCTCAAGAATGCCCCGCTGGTAAGCAACAGGCATCTCCCAGCCAGCAAACTCTACCATCTGAGCACCCTGTTCCTTATGCCATGCATGGAGGGGTGTCCTCTTTAAATCCTTTGGCATCCTTTAACTCCTTTCATACGATAACACGCTTAAACTTTTTAACATATTTTACATAAGATGTGGATAGGTAATCAATTCTTTGTCCCCTCACGAATCAAATCAAAGGTTATCCATTTGAGGTTCTCGTCCCTCCAAACCTATCCATCACTGGAGCAATCTTAGCTGACCAAGTTAAGAATTTGGATTGGCGTGCCAGGGACGCAGAATTGATATGCAGTTTGCCGCGTAGGACAGTAACTGAAGTGCTGCAAAAACTTGCTACATTATTGTCAGGGTAAGGAGCTTTGCCCCACGTCCCAGACAATGGAGCCATGCTGTTGAGGGTGAAAGCTTGGACAAGACCTGAAGAGACATAGATACATCGAATGTAGAAACAGGCCTAACCATTCCAGCGGATGGCATTTTCATAGCCAACCTTAGGAGCCAGTTCCATGGGCAGAAGGGCCTACAATCGTTCAGGCCTCTCCTCTTGGGAGGTTTTATCTGAAGGTTAGCTTTGGTATCACATAGAACCGATCACTGCCAAACGGGAAATCGAAATGTCCTTGGATGATAGTGAAGGCTTCAGGGCCACTCTTCGGCCAACCAGAGGAGAGGAAATTTCCTTTACAGGAGGGGGATTAGGGGGTATAAAGCGTTACAATAAGCTCACACTTTTCATCTGAAATATTTCGAAGTTTGTGTTTGGTTTCAGAATCGAAATGGAGGGTCTCTCCCTGCTTCAAATGGAACACTTTACTTCCTAAGGTAAGTTCCAATTCTCCCTTATATATAAAAATGAACTCTTCTCCTGGATGCTTATATTCTACCATTTTATGCTTTTCTTTGGGTTCAATCGTAACCATAAAGGCCCGCAGGTGCTTGTCCGCAGCCCCCGGAGTGAGAGTACGATAAGAGTAGTTCTGAGTGCGCTTTACAAAAACCTCTTGCCTCTTTCCATCGATTTGAATCTTGTCCTGCTCGGTCAGAAAATGACTGGGATCAATCTGGAGGGCATTGGATAGTTGCAACAGAAAAGAAACTGGCGGCGTCAGGCTGTCCGATTCTACTTGCTCAATAAACTCTATGGGCTGCCCGGTTTTTTCCGCCAAATCGACCACGCTCATTTTATGGTCTTTCCTCAGTTTTTTAATCCGCTGGCCGAAAGAAGCCGACTTCTGGCTCCGGCCAGTTTTGACTTGGTTGCGATATAAATCTGCAATCTCCCGAAAAAGATGATTTTTTAACTCCACAATAAAAGCAGGCAAGAAGGAGAGCGCATCTCCTACTAATCCAAAATCAGCGATCTTAAATATCGGAGCATGAGGATCGCGGTTGACAGCCACAATCGTCCCGGCTCCTCTAATGGCAGCAGTATATTGAACTGCGCCAGAAGTACCACAAGTGATCAACAACTCCGGTTTGATGGACTTACCGGTCTGACCGATTAACTGTTCGGGTGAGGTCCAATGGGCATCCACGGCCGGCCGGGTTGCCCCCACCTCGCCCCCCAGAAGCAAGGCCAACTCTCTGATGGTGTTGAATCCCTCCAAATTCTTGACTCCCCGGCCCCCTGCGACCACGATTTTTGCGTGACCCAGTTTAGCCGTCGGGTGGGACTCGTGAAGGGAAGAAATGACAGAGATTTTAGAAAGAGGTTCGTTTAATTTTTTTTCTACTCTCACTATCTCCCCACAGGCGTCTTTGTCATACGGACGTTCAAGAAAAGTTCCAGAGCTTACTGTAGCCATATAGGGTTGGTGAGGACTCCATACGATACGGGCTAAAAATTTGCCACCGAAGGCTGGACTGGAGGCGATGAGTTTTTTCTTCTGTTCATCCCAATCTAAAGAGATGCAATCTGAGCAAAGGCCTACCCCGAGCCGCTTCGCGACCCTGGGCGCCAGTTCTTTACCAAATTCCGAAGCCCCCACAAGAAAGATCCCGGGTTGATGCTCCAGAATGAGATCACAAATGATGGTTGTAAATAAATCCGTCCTATAGAACATTAACTGCGGGTGATCCACCAGTAGAATGCGCTGAGCACCATGCGCAATATATTCTTTGGCAATCCTTTCAACGTTGTGCCCCAGGAGGATCACCGTCACCCTTCCTTGATCTTTAGAAAGAGAGCGCGCCTCCCCCAATACTTGCAGGGTCAAGCGATCATGAGGATAATTGCGATGGTCTCCAAACACCCAGATCTCTAAATCTTTTTTCATGGCCCTATTCTAAGATAACAGACTTTTCTCGATTAATTTTGAAAGAAGCAACTTTGCCTGCTGCCGAGGTTCTCCTTCGATAAAGAGGCAGGATTTTTTTTGTCCGATTGGGATTAACGCTTCTACCCACGTACAGGAACCTCCACTGCCGACCTTCGTTGGGTCAATGTTTAAATCCTCCAAATGCCAGCATTCGATGGAGTATTGGGTGAAAGCATCCTGGATTTCTATTAAACTCGGGAGGCGCACTGCAGCCTTTGGAGAGATGGTAAACAAACAGGGTGTGGATACTTCTAAGATTTCTCGAAACCCATCGGAGACTCGTTCTACACGAAACAGATTCTTCTTCTTTTCCAGCTTCTCAATAGCGGCGATATGGGGAATGTCGAGTTCCTCAGCGAGTTGGGGGCCTATCTGCGCCGTATCGCTGTCCGTTGTTCGCATTCCGCAAAGGATCAGGTCAAACTTGCCGATTCTTCGGATCCCCATCCCCAGCACATAAGAGGTGGCTAGAGTATCGCTGGCAGCAAACCGGGGATCGGATAGAAGTATTGCCCGGTTTGCCCCGATGGCTAAAGCCTCCCACAGCACCTCTTCGCTGATCGGAGGCCCCATCGTTACAGCAGTAATCGAGCCGGAATACTCCTTTTTGAGTTGGACGGCCATATCGAGGGCGAACAGATCAAAAGGGTTGATACGGGAGAACTCTGCGGAACGCACAAGACTGTGGGTGTGGGAATCCATCTTCACCTGATCTCCAACGACCACTTGTTTAATACAGACAATGATATTCATTCCAGTTCCTCAAGATAACCAATGAGTTAAAAAATAGAAGTCTTGGGTCCAGGGGTTAAGGTAAACCCCGTTAGAAAGTCTTCCACTTTCTAACGGGAAGGCTCACACGGGGCATTAAACCCCGTGTTCGCTGAAAAAGGAACAGCCTTTATCCCCGCTGCGAGCAGCGGGGCTTTCTAACGGGGTAAAGATGCCAGACTTGTCATTGGGTTATGTCACTGGTGTTTAAATCTCTTGTCTTACCCCTTCGACCCTAAACCAAACAGGCTTCTTAGCCCTTACCGAAAAATCTTTTTCTAAGATTTAGTCTTCCCCCCTTTTTAATAGCTCCCGAGCGATAACAATTTGTTGAATCTCATTGGTCCCCTCATAAATCTCCGTCACTCGGGCATCTCGAAAATAACGCTCGATGGGATAGTCCTTGCTGTATCCGTAACCCCCGTGGATCTGTACACCCATAGAAGCCACTTTCGAAGCTGTGCGGGCGGCAAAGAGCTTGGCCATTGCTGAGGGGCCGGCCAGTTCCCCTCCCTGATCCTTAATGTGGGCTGCCTGTAAGGTCAGAAGCCTTGCTGCCTCCACCATTGTGCCCATGTCAGCAAGCATCATCTGAATGGCCTGATGTTGGGCCAAGGGGACGCGGAATTGGATGCGTTCTTTGGCATATTTCAAGGACGCATCCAGGGCGCCCTGACCGATTCCTACGGCCTGGGCTGCGATACCGATCCGGCCGGTATCCAGAGCCGTCAATGCAATTTTGAATCCATCACCCTCCTGTCCCAGAAGGTTGGCCTTGGGGACTCGGCAGTCTGTAAGGAGAATCGAACATACCGGATTGGCACGCATGCCGCAATTATTTTCGAGGAGCCCCAATTCAAACCCAGGAGTGCCGCGTTCCACTAAGATGGCACTGAAGCCTTTTTTGACATCGCCTGGATTGACTGAAGTAAAAATAATCAGGGTGTCGGCCACTCCGCCGTTGGTGACAAATATTTTATTGGCATTGACGATATAGGAGTCCCCGTCCCTGATGGCAGTAGATTCAATGGCCAGAGCGTCCGACCCGGCATTGGGTTCGGTTAAACAAAAAGCTCCAATCTTTTCGCCCGCAGCCAAAGGACGAAGGAATTTTGCCTTTTGCTCATTATTCCCGAATTTACTTAAGGGATACACCGCCACGCCGTTATGCACGGCTAATGTCAGTCCCATGGCTCCACACACCCGGGAGATCTCCTCAATCACCAGGCAATAGGAGATGGAATCCAACTCGGCTCCACCGTATGGTCGAGGGGCCTGCATCCCGAAAAAATTGAGGGGACCCATCTTCTCAACTGCTTCCCAAGGGAAACGCCCTTCTTCATCAATCTCCTTGGCGATAGGAGCAAGGTCAGCTCTGGCAAATTGTCGTGCCATTTGTCTTATTTGACTCTGTTTTATCGAAAGCGTGAAGTCCAAATTTTTTACCTCAATACCAAATAACTCGATTTATTGAGGTTCGTATAAATAATGGAACGGCGGATTGACAATTCATGCCCCCCTCACCTTTATCGTTCGACTGAGCTCACGCCGAAGTCCTCTCCCCCAAAATGGGGGAGAGGGGAGGGTGAGGGGGACGCAGAAGAAAGCACTGGGTTCCATTGCTTTTGCGAAGCTCAATAGTATGATAAACGCCTCTCATTAAAATACGAACCAATGATCCATATCATAAAAGTAAAAAAATAATATTTCAATATTTAGGCAAACCATCTCGACTTCTTTAATAAATCATTTACTTGGGGAGGTTTTGGAATGTAATTTTAAATAGTAATCTGTAAAAGCCAGATGTTATCCCTGGAGTGGTGAGTTAAGGGTAAGCTTTTGAAATATGGAGCAATAATAGAAAAAACCCTTTTCAAAATCAACACGATGCTCTTTACCTGCCTTAGGTGGACGAGTTTCTTAATGCTTAAGTGCCAAAACTAAATACCCTTTTCAATATACGAGAGGAGTTCATCGTCGAGGGGGCGAGGATTCGTCTTCGTCCGCCTTGTTTGAATGAGCGTATTGTTTAAAAGCGTTCGGGCATCCTGCTTCTTGATTCCCAGCTCTGAAGGTCTGGAAGGAAAGACCAGATCGCTTATCAGGTTTTGGATGTGGATAAGGAAACGCCCCGCAGAGACCGGGTGAGTACTCCCACCCTCTTTCCCCTCCATGATCGTTGCCAGGATAGTCAGATCCTTTTCACACGTTTTGAAATTATAGCTTAAGCCAATGTTTGTGCAGGCTGCGAGACAGACGCCATGAGGCGCGTTGACCATACCTCCCAAGGATGAAGCAAGTGCATGGACTAAACCCAGACCACTGTGGCTGAAGGCGATACCTGCTAAATGCGAGCCTATGGACATGCCTATACGTGCTTCACGATCACCGCCATGCGATACCGCCTGCCGATAGGAATCCCAAATGGAACGAAAGGCTTCAAGGGCCAACCCCCGACTGAAGGGGTTGCTTCCCTGATAGAGAATCGGACGCTCCGGGACCTGAGCATGGGAGCGGGCGATGAAGCTTTCGGTTGCATGCATCAGAGCATCATATCCCGAATTCCTGGTCACCATCGGGGGAAGCCCCATCGTTAGTTCTGGATCTACAATAGAGGCAACCGGACGGATATACTCAGAGGAGCATCCGAGTTTAACACCCCCTACGGTAAAAACCGTAGTCTGGGTGTTTTGCGAACCCGTCCCAGAGGTTGTCGGTATGCAAACGATCGGAATCACCGGTCCCGGAACGGTTCCTTCACCCACATAATCTCCAAGCAGCCTTCCGTGAGTGATAATAATGGAAAGTGCTTTTGCAAAATCCATAGCACTGCCGCCTCCAACGCCTAAAAGAACGTCGAAATCGGACCCGAAACGTTCTTTTTGATTATCCACATCCGTACTACGAGGTTCACTCGGTGCTTCATCGAATCGCTCTACGTCAAATGATCCTTTCAGCAAATCAAGGATCCTCTCGAGAATGGTACTGGCGCCGACCTGAGGATCGGTGATGATTAAGATCCGTTTGAAACCTCTTGACTTCAATACCTCTGGAAGCTTTACCAAAGCCCCAAAACCAAATAGAGAGAGGGATGGAGAAAACGTGATCATCTCAGACACAATAATACCTCACCTTCTCAATGACTCCCCCATCACTTTTAAAACAGGAAAGGGGGCCAAAATTTTCGGGAGCCTTTTTTATGTGGCCTTATTTCTTATGGCATTTTCCACAATTCGCTGGATCGCCGGATTTGAAGGCCTTTCCACCGTTATGGCATGTCCCGCAGTTTTTGCCCGCGTTCATATCAGCCATTGTAATTTTTGCACCCTTCTTCATTTGGAATACCTTCGTATGACAGTCCGTGCATTTTAAACCCTTGTCGGCATGGATTTTACCGTCAAAAACGACCTTGCCAGTGGATCCACCTGCATACTCAATCTTCTTATCCGAAGAGACAGCAAGAGCGCTTCCTACAAATACTACTGCAACGAGCAGGGTTAAAACCAATCCTATGAAGCGCATCCCTTTCACCTCCTTTCCCTTTGTTGATGATCAAGAAATAAACCTTATACCCATATCATTGGGGATATAATATAAAATGAACATCACTTTCAAGAATCCATTAACCCATTTACCCCGTTAGAAATAATGCTCCGCTGCTCTGCAGCGGGGTTACATTTTAGAACAATTCCGGCGGGGTTTAACCCGCTGCGCCAGCGCTTGCGCGGCGAGTGCCCCGCTGGAATTTCTAACGGGGTTTACTCAATCATCGAAGTAAGAACGCTCACTCTATCCTATGCCTCACGTATGACTTGGAGGACCTTAATTAACATTTTATCTCTCCAGTCTTTAATCTCTTCCAAAGTTTTTGTACGAACCACTTCCATCTCCTTGACGGCCTTTACAATCTTCTTCGCTGCTGAAGGAGGGATGGAGGTCCAGGTTTCCATCGTCTCCCATCGATGACGGTATGATTCAGAATAATTTTCGATAAATCGTTCAACACCACCTCCAGCTAAATGTATCCGTAAGAATGGACCGATGATGGGATCGCGAAGGCCAATCCCCATGCAAAAGGCTTTATCCACGTCTTCGGCACTCGCCACACCCTTGTCAACGAGATCAATGGCTTCACGCAATAACGCTGCCTGCAATCTGTTCACAATGTAACCAGGGACTTCTCGTTTAAGCAAGGCAGGGCTTTTCCCTAACTTCTTCATTAAACCATAGGCTGCAATCACTGTCTCGCGAGAGGTTTGTTCGCCTCCAACGATCTCAACCAAAGGGATAAGGTAAACCGGAAGAACAGGATGGACTAACACACATCGCTGAGGTCTCGTCGTCACGTTTTGAATTTCTGTCATCAGCAATCCCGAAGAGCTACTGGCCAAAATGGCATGATCAGGGGCTGCAGCATCCATTTCTTTAAATATTTTTTTCTTAATATCATAATGATCAGGTACGGATTCTTGAACGTAGTCCGCATGACCTACTGCTTCACCAATGAGCGTGCTCACCTTCATCCGCTTCAGGGCGGCGTCAGCCCCACCTTGTTTCAGAAGGTTGTTCGCTTCCAGAAACATGAGGTTTGACTTTACAACTCTCACTGACTTTTCCAGAATAGCTTCAGTAACGTCTTGAAGAATCACTTCAAAGCCTGCTGAGGAAAATAGAGTCGCCCAACCTTGGCCTATAAGACCTGCTCCAACACAGGCAACCTTATGAATATCCATTTTCGTTCCCCCTCATAATGAAATGGCTCGACATCGATACCTCTCTTATTATTATATTGGAGTTGAAAAGAAATATAAATGTAAATATCTCTTTTGATTTGAGAGAAAGCAAGAAGTGCGGATAGAAACCGAATTATGTTCTTTGCGCTATGCTCGATGCCTGCCTGCCGCAGGCAGGCGCTATGCTAAAAGGATAGGGCAACTTTTTATGGATAACATCTCGGCCTATCCATGGTGGATTAAAAAAACTGACTTAAAAATGAAGTCAGGGAGGATAGGAAACGCTGCTTAATCACTCAATAGCGCAATAACCCAATAATTTATTGACTCAATGACCAGAGTTTGGACAGAACCAACTTTTTTATGAATGACACCCAGACTCATCTCGCCTATGCTCCCATTCCAAGAAGTATTTGACAACTGCCACGACATCGTTTACTCAGAAAACTGTCACGACATCGTAGACTCGCAGCTC
>Ga0315274_10013988_pt1 | contig 11397 bp, 11 predicted proteins | sample YL17G02_20_MG_FD_203700 | JGI IMG/M metagenome (GOLD analysis project Ga0315274, IMG submission 203700) | Sediment microbial communities from Yellowstone Lake, YNP, Wyoming, USA - YL17G02_20 | ecosystem: Environmental > Aquatic > Freshwater > Lake > Sediment | place: USA: Wyoming | collected...
AGAAGAGCGAATTCTTTCTCCAGGGGGGGGACGATTCGCGCGCGAAACCGGCCGGCGCTCTCTCTCTCCCTCTCGGAGAGCGCGAAAAAAACCTCGACGGCGACGCAGCAAAAAAAAAAAAAAAACTCTCTCTTTCCTCTTTCCTCTTTCTCCACTCACTCGCTCACTTCCCTCTCCCCCCCCACCCACCCACCCGACCCCCACGCAACGTAAAAAACTCCTCCTCCTCCCTCCCTCCCTCCCTCGCTCCCTTAGCCCTGGTCGAGGCCCTCATGGGCTTCCAGTTCAACCACGTCGGCGGCGGCACCAAGACCCGCAGGCCGATCACGCTCCACATGAAGTACAACTCGGCGTGCGTCCAGCCCGTCTGCTTCCTCTGCACCGACGACTCCTCCGCGTCCGCGTCCGCGCCCTCCGCTCCCGCCTCCAGCGAGGACGCCGAGCTGACGCTCGAGGAGCTCCGCGAGTACATCGAGGCCGAGAACGCGCGCCTCGAGCGGGAGGGCCAGTTCTGGGCCAAGGAGATCGTCGTCAAGATCGAGTACAAGTACTGCCCCAACCTGACGATCATCGACACGCCGGGGCTGATCTCCGCGGCCCCGGGCAGGCGCAACCACGGCCTGCAGGCCTCCGCCAGGCAAGTCGAGGCGATGGTCCGCGCCAAGATGGAGCAGCGCGAGTACATCATCCTCTGCCTCGAGGACTCCAACGACTGGAGCAACGCGACGACACGCCGGCTGGTCATGGCAGTCGACCCGCACCTCTCGAGGTCGGTCGTGGTCTCGACGAAGCTCGACACGCGCCTGCCGCAGTTCGCGCGCGGGTCCGACGTCGAGCTCTTCCTGAGGCCACCCGGGAGGCTGCTGGAGCCGGGCATGCTCGGCGGGTGCCCCTTCTTCACGTCCGTCCCCTCGGGCCGCGTCGGCAACGCCAAGGACGCCGTGTTCCGCAGCAACGAGCACTTTCGCGCCGCGGTCGCCGAGCGCGAGGCCGCGGACGTCGCCGAGCTCGAGCGCCGCCTCGACCGCCGCCTCGACCGCGGCGAGCGCGCGCGCATCGGCGTCACGCAGGTGAGGGGGGCGTTTTTTGTCGTGTGTGTGTGCTTCCTCGCTCTTTTTCCGTTTTCGTCTCGAAACGCTCGATCTCACCCTCTCGACCCCCGACGACGAAACGATCCATAAATAATGATTTCAAAAACGCAGCTCCGCCGCTTCCTCGAGCAGCTGCTCCAGCGTCGCTACCTCGAGAATGTCCCGGCCATCGTCCCCCTGCTCGAGCGCGAGTACCGCTGCGCCGCCCGCAGGCTCGAGGCCACGCAGGAGGAGCTCAACGACCTGCACCCTGACAAGCTCAAGGACAAGGGCCGCTCTTTCCGCGAGGCGTTCTTGTCCAAGCTGGGCCTGCTGCTGCGCGGCACCGTGGCTGCCCCAGCGGACCGCTTCGGCGAGACGCTCGCCGACGAGCACGTCCGCGGCGGCGCGTTCGTGCTTCCCTGCGGCAAACCCTTGAGCCCCGCCCGCGACCTCGCCAACGCGCACATGCGGCTCTACGGCGGCGCACAGTACCACCGCGCGATGGCCGAGTTCCGCTCGGGAGTCGGCTCGCTCCCATGCCCGGACATCTCGCGCGAGGAGATCGTCAACGCGTGCGGCGTCGACGAGTTCCACGACGGCGTCAACTACACGCGCACGGCCTGCGTGATCGCAGTGGCCAAGGTGAGGGGCGTTTTTTTTTTCCTCTCTCTGTCTCTCTCTTTTTTTTCGTTTTTCGTTTCGATCTCTTCGATCTCACCCTCGACCCCCCCGGAAAAAAATAAAAGGCCGCCGACGTGCTCGAGCCGCTGGTGCACCAGCTGGGCTTCCGCGTCGCGCACGTGCTGCGCCGCCTGCTCCCCGTCTCGATGCACCTGTTGGCGAAAGACGGCGCGTACCCCGACGGCCACGACCTGTTCCTGCAGAGGGTCGGCGCGGCCTACCACGCCTTCGTCGAGGGCAGCGAGCGCGGCTGCAGGGCGCGCTGCCTCGAGGACCTGGCCTCGACGACGAGGTACGTGACGTGGAGCCTGCACACCAAGGGGCGCGACGGCCTGCGCGGGGTGCTGTCGCGGCCGCAGAGCAACGGCAGCGGCTCCGGCTCGGCATCGTCGTCGCACGACGGCGGGAGCAACCCCGCCGGCGCCGGCAGCGCCCTCGTCCGCCGCGGGGGGGACTCCCTCGCCTCTGGCGGCGCCGCGGCCTCGGACGTCGCCACGCTCCTCGAGTCCACGCTCTGGAACCGCCAGCTCGGCGTCGTCTCCGAGGAGCTCGTCGCGGCGCTCGTCTGCCAGATCTTCGAGGGCATCCGCGACCACGTCGTCCAGGCCGTCGAGCTGAAATTCAACTGCTTCTTTCTGATGCCGCTGGTCGACTCGTTCCCGGCCAGACTGCGCGAGGAGCTCGAGTCGGCCTACGACGACCTCGACTCGGTCTTCGACGTCGGCGCGGTGCGCGCGAGCCTCGAGGGGAAGCTGCGGTCGCTCGAGTCGGAGCTGGCGCAGGTGGAGCGGCTGCAGCGCAAGTTCGCTAGCATCCACTCGACGCTGGCGCAGCAGGCGAGCGTGAAGCCGCAGCAGCAGAAGGGCGGAGGGAACGGAGGAGGCGTCGGAGGAGAAGGGAACTCTGTCGACATCGACGTCGACGCGTTTGGCGCCGGCTCGGGGGAGAACGCCGCTGCCGCCGCCGCTGCCGAGGACGCGCGCGCGGCCCGCCTCGCGGACAAGCTCCGCGGCGTCGCCGTGTCGGCCTCGACCGACGTCGTCGGGCGCGCGAGCGTCGGAGGAGGGAGCGGGGCCGCTGCCAGCCGCGCAGCGCTGTCGCAGCTGAGGTAGGAGAAGAGAGAAGACTTCGACCCCTTTCTTCTTCTTCCTCTTTATCTTCTGGAAGAGGAAGAAAGAAGGGGAGAGAGCAAGCTCTGACTTTGACAACAAGAGCAATAAGACGATTGACGTTTAGAGAACCCGGTTGATTGGAGGGAGAGAGAAAGAAAGAGAGAGAGAGAGAGAGAGAGAGACTACCAAAAAAAAACAGAGTCTGATTGTTTTTGCTGCGTCCTTTATAGGTTTCTTTTGCTTTTTTTACCACGGGGAGAGGAGAGGAGGAAAAGTTCGATTCCATCATGCTTTTCGAGCGGGAGAGAGAGAGGAGAGAGCAACTGCTTTGGAAAAGGAGAGCGGGAAAGAGAGAGAGAGTCGGACTCGCCCTTATCAAAAACAACACACAAACAAAATCTGGAGGCGCTTTGTTTTTTTACTTTGACCAACAACAGAAAAGTGGAACTTTCTCCCGATCGTTGAACGAGAGAGAGCAAAAGAGAAAACAGAGGGCTTTGTGTAAGGACTCTCTGCCCGAGGTGATTTTTCGATTCGATCAAAAAATTAGAGTAGGAGGCCGAGTTTTTTTTTTTCAAAAACCATTTTTTTCTCTCTGCATTTCGATTGCTCCCCGAAATGCTTCAACTCCCCAGGCCAAGCACCCCGGTCGCTCAACTGCCCCGAAACAATGCGCGCGATCAATCTCTTCCGCCTCGAGCATCGAAACCAGTACCGCGTGCCGCCGCCAAGAAGAAATACGACCGAACTGTTGCCACAGAAACACCTCGACCTCGGTCACCTCTCCCGACGTTCCTCGCTGCCCTCTTCGCCGCCGGCGCGACCCTTGGCCCGCCGCTCGACGGCATCCACGGCGCGTTCGCGCTCCTGCGGTACGACCTCGCTCCATTAAAGCTAGGAGACGGCGCCGGCGCGCTCCACACGTCGCTGACGGTCCCCCTGCTGCTCGGGACCTTTTACGCCGCGAGCGGGTTCTTGCACGTCGTGGGCGACGAGTTTTTTTCCACCGCTGCGCTCCCTCTTCCGACGCTTCCTCTTCCTCTTCCTCGCCGGGGGCCGGCGCTCGCCGCTTGCACCCTCGCCCTCGTTGCGGCGCACCTCGCGCTCAGCGCCCTCCTTTACGACGCCGGGGTCCCGACAGACCAGATCTCGCTCGCGCTCTACCCGGCCGCCTTTCTGATCTGGCTCTCCCTCGACAGGACGCCCGCGGGCGCGGCGCTCGCGCTCGCGACCGCCGCCGCCGCGCCGCTCGCCGAGCTGCTCCTGATGAATTCGTTTGGCGTCTGGCACTACCCGCGGGCTGACCTATTTTTAACTCTCCTCGGGGACCAGAAGGGGATCGTGTCGTGGGTCCCGGCGTGCTATGCGGGCTATTCCGTGTGGATCGGGGCGCTGAAGAGGTGGGTGAGAGGAGCAGGAGGAAGTGGAGAGTGAAAAGATAAGAGGCGGCGGCGGCCGGTCTGCTCCGTGTGGATCGGGGCACTGGCGAGGTGGGCGAGAGGAACAGGAGGAAGTGGAGAGTGAGAAGAGGCGGCGGCGGCAGCGGCGCAAGACAAGGAGAGAGAGAGAGAGTCCGCCTCTCCCTCTATCTGTAATTCTAGCTCATTCGCAGGTTAATGGTGTACAAAAGAATGCTTTCTCGCGCGTCGCCGATCTCTTCTTTGGCCCGACGACGAACAAAGAGGGGCTTCGAAGCGCGCACATGGCGCGTCTCGCTGTTTTTCTAAAGAGGTCGGGGTCGAAAACGAACGGGGAAAAAGAAAAAAGAAAAAAGTCCACCTTGACGGTGCTTCACTCTTTCTCTGCTTTATCTCTCTCTCTCTCTCTCTTCTCGCTGCTCTCCCAAGCTCGCTCGCCTCTTTCCCTCTCCCCTCTCTGAATGGATCTTCGCGTCAAGAATGGCGGCGCAGAACCGCCGCCGCCGCCGCCGCCGCCGCCTTCAGCAGCAGCAAGCGGAGAAGGAACCGCTGCCGCTGCGGCGCCGTCACCGTCGAGCATGCAACGAGGAGGAAAGAGCCCTTCTCCGTCGCTCGACTCGAGCAGCATGTTCTCTTCGGCCTTTGCAGGCTACGCCAGCAGGGGCCCCAAGGGACCGTCCTTGAGCAGCGGCACGGCGATGACGGCGGCAGAGGGCAACAGGCGCATGGCGGACAACAGCAAGCGCCTCACCCCCATCCTCAGCGGCAACGCCGTCATTGACGACGACGACGGAGGCAACAACGGCAATAACGACATTGCTTCCTCTTCGTCGAAACGCAAGAAGAAGCGTCGCCGCAGCAGGAAGAAGCGCTCTCCCTGGCTGTCCGCGCCGATGATCCTGGGGTCCGAGGTCGCTTCCAATATTGCGTGAGTTTGGTTTCGGAGTTGAAAGAAGAAGAAGCGGAGGGAAAGTCCTTTTTTTTTTTAAGTCGACTAGAAAAACTTGTCTCGACCGACCTCGACCTCTTCCGGAAAGAAAAAAAACGACAAAAACAACGCAGCTACTACTCCATCTCGACCAACATGGTCATCTACCTCCGCGCCGAGCTCGGGTACATGCCAGACAAGGCCGCTCTTGTGGTAAGAAGAAGAAGAGGTTTTTTGCTCATCATTTTTTGAAAACCGGCGGGGGTGAAGAATGCGAAGATGGAAAACTTTGGTCTAAAAAAACTCCTTTCCTTCCTCCAAACAAAAAAAACGAAAACAAATAAAGTCATCCGCCCTGATCGGCTCCTCGTACATCGCCGTCCTCGGCGGCGGCATGCTCGCCGACGGCGTCCTCGGGCGAGCGATGACCGTCCTCGTCTCCGCATTCGTCTACGTCCTGGGCCTCGCCCTCCTCACGCTCTCGGCCTTCTTCGTCGAGAAGCTCCGCAGCAAATATGGAATGAGATACGGCGACCGTCGCGTGTCGGAGATCGCGCACGGCGCAGACGTCACGCTGTTCTACGCGGCCAGCGTGCTGATCGCACTCGCCGCCGGCGGTATCAAGCCCAACGTCTCGTCGCTGGGCGCGGACCAGTTCGACGACTTCGACGCCAAGACGGGCGCGCCGCTCGACGACAAGAGCGCGTTCTTCGGTGAGTGAAAGGAGGGAGGAGGTGTTATTTCTCTCTCTCTCCCTCCTCCCTTTGGGGGAGGGAGAGAGAGAGAAAGAAACACCTTTTGAGGCTCGCCGATCGATATTTTGATGATGAAGAACTCCGGGCTGGAGCGCACCTGGATCCAATAGATGGAACACAACAGAAGCGCAGTTTCGTTCAACAGCGTCCGAGTTTGCCAATCATCGACGCGAACAAGAGTTCTCATTTTTTCCCCCAAAACGAACCAAAAAAAACAATTAACCGAAAACAGGCTGGTACTACTTCTTCATCAACATCGGCGCTCTGCTGGCCGCGACGGTGCTGGTGTGGGTGCAGACGAGCGGGAGGTGGACGCTGGGCTTTGCGATCCCGACGGCGATCACTGCGCTGGCCACGATCGTGTTCATGCTCGGGTGGAGGGTGAGTGAACGTTTTTCTTTTCTGGTTTGTTTACCTTTTGAGGTCGACGGGGGAAAAACCTCCAACTTCCAAAAAGACAACTTGCTCACTCCTCTCTTTTTCTTTCTCTCCCTCGCTCTGAACACCAACAACAACATCAAAAAAACAGGGGTACCGCAGGTACCCGCCTGGAGGCCCCCCGCTCACGCGCGTCTTCCGGGTGCTCGCGCTTGCTTTTAAAAATCGCAAGGCCGAGCTGCCCGAGGACCCCCTGGACCTCTACGAAGCCGACTTGGACGAGGGCGACCCGCTCGCCAACGACTCCGGCGGCTGCGCGGTCAGCGACGCCGCCGTCGGCGGGTTTCTGCGCGCCGCCGGGAACAAAAAGGGGTTTGGGAGCAGCAGCGCCGACGGCGCCGACTCCTCCGGCGGCGAGGACGACGCCCGCCTCCTCGACGACTGCGCTCCCCCTCCGCCGCTCGCCCACACGGAATCCATGCGCTGGCTCGACCGCGCTGCCGTCGTCCCCGCCGGAGTCTCCTGGCCGCTCTTCGGCGACCCCGAGCCGACCGACTTCGTCCCCGTCAGCCAGGTTGAGGAGGCGAAGCAGCTCTTTCGGATCATGCCCATCTGGGCGACGCTCCTGATCTGGAACCTCGGGTACGCGCAGCTGGCAACGATCATGGTCCAGCAGGCGGAGTCGATGCACCGCAAGTTCGGCAACTTCGACATCCCGCCGGCGTCCGTGTCGGTGTTCGCGACGGCGACGATCCTGGTGCTGGTCCCGCTCTGGGACCGCGTGGTGCGCCCGCTGCTCGAGAAGAGGCAGTGGGCGCCGACAACGCTGCAGCGGATGGGGATATCGCACGCGCTCATGGCGGCGAGCTTCCTCGTCGCGAGCTTCGTAGAGTTCAAGCGGACGAGCTACTTCAACGTGCGCGGGAAGCTCGCTGCCCAGGTCGCCCAGGCGGCGCGGTTCTCGGACACCAACGTCTTTTGGATCGGTGAGAAGTTTTTTTTTTACTTTTTTCTTTTTCTTTTCGTCGTTTTCGGGTCTTTTTCTTCTTCGGCGTATCCTTCTCCGACATCTCAGTTTCTTTCTCTCTCCCTCTCTCTCTCCCCCCCTCTCTCTCTCCCTCTCTCCCTCTCTCTCTCCCTCTCTCTCTCCCCCCCCCTCTCTCTCTCTCTCTCTCCCTCTCTCCCATTCTCTCTCCCTCTCTCTCTCTCTCTCTCTCTCTCTCTCCTTCTCTCTCTCTCTCTTTTTCTCCAAACGATAACGACGACAACGAGAACAACAAAACTCAGCGCCCCAAATCATCATCATGGGCCTCTCCGAGTTCTTCTTCATCGGCGCGATCGAGTTCTTCTACCAGCAGTCGCCCGAGAGGATGCGGTCGCTGGCGGCCGCGCTCGAGCTGGTCGCGTTCGGGATCGCGTCCTACTTCAACACGGCGATGATCTCGGTTGTGGGAGCGACGACGGACTGGCTTCCGGGGGACTGGGCCGACGGGAACAGCCTGCTGGAGTAGTGAGTTTTCGTTTTTTCGTTTTTTCTTTTAACTTCTTTTCGACGCTCTTTCCTTCTCTCGACCCGCGGCCGCCGCCACGCATGTTCCCCTTTCTCGAACCGTTTTTCTTCGCCTCTGCCTGACGCCCATTTCCCCCTTGTTCCCTCGAAAAAAAAAACAGCTACTACCTCCTCATCGCTGGCCTGTGCGTCCTCAACCTCCTCGTCTTCCTCTGGCCGATCGCCTCCAGCTACAGCTACCGCGAGTTCGAGCCGCCCAAGCGCGGCGACGTCACGGTCGCCTTCGGACGCTCCGTCGCGGGTCTGCACGCCTCCAAGGCCGTGGCGAGGCCGCTGTCGGCCACGCTGTCGCGGGTCCCCACGATCAAGCCGTACGCGTCGACCGCGGCGCAGAGCGCGAGGATGCAGCGGGCCGCGACGAGCAGGGAGATATCGCGGCAGACGTCGAATGCGTCGTCGGTGGACAGGTTTGGCGCGCCAGGCTCCGGCGCCGTCCCCCTCTCGCTAGCCGCCGCGGTTGCTGCCAAGGGCAGGAGCGCGAGCCTTGATGAGGGGGGGAGGAGAGGGAGCTTCGAGGCCGCGGCGGCAGCGGCACCAGCGGCGGCAACGGCGACGGCTCTTTCCCCGATTCTCACGACGGCAGCGAGAGCGACGCCCGAGGGCTCTCCTGCCGAGGGCGAGCAGTTGGGACCTTTGGGCATCCCTTCGAGCGCGAAGGCGAGGAGGGCGGCGGAGCACGCGTCGCCGCTCGCCTGCGCGCAAGAGGGAGAAGAAGAAGAGGAGGAGGAGAAGGAGGAAGAAGGGGAGGAGGACAAGAGAAAGAAACGGCCTTTATCTTCTTCTTGAAGAAACCAGCGATTCCGCTCTCGGTCGTTTCTAGCAACATAAAACAACAAGAATAGAAACAACACCAACCTGCTTTTCGCGACTCCTTTCACTTGACTTGTAAAAACTTCCCTGCCCTCTAAAAAAAACTTCGACACGACAAACAAAATTTACAACGGAAAAGAGGGGAAAAAAAAGTAAGAGGGGGGAAAAACGTTACTTTTTCCTCTGCTCCTCCCAGAACGACCTGAGCCTCCGCCCGCCCTCGTCCAGCACCTCGTCTCTCTTGCAGAGGCAGAACCGGACCAGCGTCTTCGGGGCCCCACTCTTATTGTTGTAGAACGCGGACAGCGGGATCGCCGCGACCCTGCCCTCCTCGGCGAGCCGCACGCAAAACCCGGCGTCGGTCTCCGAGGGAGCCATCAGCGCTGCGGCGTCCGCGACGAGGAAGTAGGTCCCTTCGGCCGGCAGGGGCCGAAATCCCGCCTCTCCCACCCACCTCTCGAGCCGGGCTCGCTTGCGGGCCAGCTCCGCCCCGAGGCCCAAAAAGTAGGGGGAGCACTCGGCGAACCCCGCGGCCACTCCGGCCTGCAGGGACGGCGGGACGCAGAAGGTCAGGAACTGGTGCGCCCGGAAGAGCGCAGAGGTCAGCGCCGGGTTCGACGAGGTTGCCCACCCGACCTTGAAGCCCGTCAGCGAGAACGTCTTGCCCGCGGAGCCCACGCGCACGCAGCGCTGGGCCATGCCCGGCAGCGAGGCCAGGGAGGCGTGCTTCGGCGCCTCGGGTTCTCGGCGCGCTCTTTCGCTCTCGCCGCCTCCGTCGCCCAGAGTCGGCGTCGTCCTCTCCTTCGGGGGATGCACCAAGTGCTGGTAGACCTCGTCGAGCAAGAACAGGCACCTCCCGTCCGGGTGCCCCTCCCGGACGATCCCGGCGAGCAGCTCGAGCTCCGGCCCCGTGAAGACTTTGCCCGTGGGGTTGTGCGGCGAGTTGACGACGACGAGCTTGGTGTGGCGCGCGCCGATGGCGTCCCGGAGGTCGGCCGCGTCCGGCAGGGACCAGCTCGAGACGCTTCCTCCTTCTTCTTCCCCCGCTGCTCTCGGAGGCCGGAGCGGCAAGGCCACGACCTCGCCGCCCGCGGCCCTGACGATCGGGGCGTAGGAATCGTAGCTCGGGTCGAGCAGCACGACGCGGTCCCCGGGGGCGACAAAGGCCAAGATCGCCGCGGCGAGCGCCTCCGTGGCCCCCGCGGTCACGACCACTCCCGACTCGGCGTCGACGGGAAGCGAGCAGAACTTTGCCGAATGCGCCGCGATGGCCGCGCGGAGCTCCGGGACGCCCGCCGCGGGACAGTACTGCTGGGCCTTCTCGAGGAGGTGTTTCGCTGCCACCTCTTTGATCTTTGCGGGCCCGTCGACGTCCGGAAACCCCTGCCCGAGGTTGACGCAGTCGTGCTTGGCCGAGAGGGCGGACATCGTGGTGAAGATGGTCGTGCCGGACTCGCCAAAGGCCGGGGACAAGGGCGGGGGACGAGAGGGGAGGTCGAGGTCTGAGGAACTGGTCTTCGCCATCGTGTGAGATGCGACTGACAAACCGGTTCGCTCGTCGCCCGCCCCGTTCGTCTTCGGAGAATTCGAACGCAGGCGCAAGGAGGCGAAGCCGCGGCAGGCCCCGGGGGAGGCAGAGGCCGGAGGGAGCTTTCCTTGCAGGCTGACGCAGCAGCGGGAGAGCAGGCGGCTTTGTTTTTGATCGAGTGCGACGAGAAAAATGGAATGGAGAGACCCAGCGTCACAAACAAGCCGGTAGCTTCCCTTTGATTCGCCTTGGGAATTTCCTCAGCAGCGTCTCGCGAGAGGATCCCGCAACCAAAATTATCCTCGCTCGAGGAGGCCTGCGTGGGGTCTCGATCGTGAGAGGCTCCCTGCTCAGCGGCGTGGCTTCCCGCCCCCGAACCGCGAGGCCGCAAGCGCCATCGAGTCATTTTCAGCTTCGACCTCGACCTTTTTCCTCGACCTCGGCGATGACTCCGAGCGCCGCCGGCGACCCCGCCGCCGCTCCCCGCGCCGCCTCGGCGGCCGCCATCACCCACGTCCTCTTCGACATGGACGGCCTGCTCCTCGACACCGAGAGCGCATACACCGACGCGCAGCGGCGGGTCCTGGAGGCCATCGAGCCCGGGCTGGGGGCGGCCTTCACCTGGGAGCTCAAGTCGAAGATGATGGGGCGGACGTCGCTGGCGGCCGGGCGGGTGCTCGTCGACGCCCTCGACCTCCAGAACAGATTCAACGTCGACGCCGCGGAGTTTGTGCGGCGGCGCGAGGAGGTGCTGGCGACCCTCTTGCCGCACACGAGGGCGATGCCCGGGGCGACGAGGCTGGTCGAGCACCTGCGGGCCTCGGGCGTGCCGGCGGCCGTCGCGACGAGCTCGCACAGGGCGCACTTCGAGCTCAAGTCGAGGAACCACGGCGGGCTCTTTGGGAACTTTGAGCACGTCGTCACGGGGTGTGCGGTCAGGTGCGTGCGGCGACGTCGCATGCTGCGGGTGATGGCGGGACCGTGCTCATTGCTTTCTGCAAATAAGCGCTCGCTTATTCCTTCATCTTCTTTCTTCCTTGCTCGCCACGCTTTGCTCTGCCCCCCACCCCCACCCCCACACCAAAAACAACATGAACGAGTAAAATATAAAAAAAAACAACAAAAAAAGCAAAGGCAAGACGAC
>Ga0315274_10013989_pt1 | contig 11397 bp, 7 predicted proteins | sample YL17G02_20_MG_FD_203700 | JGI IMG/M metagenome (GOLD analysis project Ga0315274, IMG submission 203700) | Sediment microbial communities from Yellowstone Lake, YNP, Wyoming, USA - YL17G02_20 | ecosystem: Environmental > Aquatic > Freshwater > Lake > Sediment | place: USA: Wyoming | collected...
GACGAAGTACGCGATTGATGGTTACCTTCTGCATGCTTCCGGCAAGAATACCCGTCACAGCACTGCGAGGCAGTCCAGAACGCTCGGCCAGCAGCTCATGAGTTAGGCCATTTTTCTTGGCGATTTTCGCTACAGCGGCGATAAGCTGAGCCTTGATGACAGCCTCCAATGCACGACTGCGGCTAATTTTAAGCTTTGAGGCTAGCTCAGTGGTTTTTGTCTTTTTCATGTTATATCTCCTCGAGGCGCTTCATAACAAGTTTGATGGTTCTACGTGGCGTCGACTGCGTTGATTTCTTCATGGCATGCAGCAGGTAGATAGTGCCGTGGGATTTTATGAAATAAAAGACCCGGTAAATCCCTGTCCTATCGCGCAGGCGCAGCTCGTGCACACCTCTACCTATATCCGGCATCGGCCTAGACAATGGCATAGCCAGCCCCAGCCCTAAATCGAGCCTAGCAAGTGCGTCGGCTAAGTCCTCGCGGACGACAACTGGGAGAGCAGCCAACTCCTTTTCGCAGGCTTTGACGACATCGATCATGCCTTCCAATGTCTCACAAATAAGACATTGCATCAACGCAAATCAGTCACCGATGAGACCACCAGAAGGCAACGTCGGTATCGGCACGACAGCGCCAAACGCGCCACTGCAAGTTTCGGGCAATATTAACGCATCGTCATTCAATGGCCTCAAATTTTTCAATAAAGATGGAAACAACAGTAGTGTCTCGTGTGACAGTTATTGTACGACCAATGGAGCAAATTGGGGGACGGCAGGCACTTGTGTCTCCGCTAAGCGTGGCGAGAACAATGCGCATATCGCCTGTAGTACAACCCACACGCCAGATCACCAATGGCTTGCTGTGCTATTGTTCGAGTTTACGAGTGGTGTGTTGAAAGCTAGTTCATTCCAAAAATCTACCGGTTTTAAAACCACTCACTCCACCGTGACCACAATCGACTTGGAAGTCGGCGTATGGCTTTTATCTGCATAACTACCAATAGGCACCAGCGGATTAGTTTCGGGAAAATAACTTGCTAGGCACTGCCGCGGAATGTCGTAAGGCACAACCTTGAAGTCTTTTACCCGGCGCTGCTCACCGCTGAAGTGGCTCACAAGATCTACCTGATCGCCCTGACTTAAGCCCTTATCCCGCATATCGTCAGCATTCATAAAGACCACACGGCGACCGTGACTAATACCGCGGTAGCGATCATTTATTCCGTAAATCGTTGTATTATATTGATCATGGCTACGGATGGTCATCAGCACAAACTGACCTGGACCAGCCTCGACCGGTGGAATCGGATGCACTTTAAAATTCGCTTTGCCCGTCGGAGTTTCAAACACTCGGTGATCACGAGCCTGATGCGGTAAACAAAATCCATATGGTTCGCGAACGCGTTGATTAAAATCTTCAAAGCCGGGAATGACGCGGGCAATGTGATCGCGAATTAAATCATACCTGCTACCTAGCCGCTGCCAGGCCACAGAAAAGCGCTGCCCCAGTGTCTTCTCCGCCAATGACGCAATCAACCGCACTTCACTTAAACAGGAGGGCGACGCCGGCCGCAGCACGCCGCGCGAGGCATGCACGATGCCCATCGAGTCTTCAACCGTGACAAATTGTTCCTCACCGTCCTGAATATCTCGCTCTGTCCGCCCTAAACAGGGCAGGATTAGTGCCTGCCTACCAGGAGTCACGTGCGAGCGATTTAGCTTGGTCGAAACATGCACGGTCAAGCGACATCGGCTCAGTGCTTTTGCGGTAAACTCAGTATCTGGCGAAGCAGAGAGAAAGTTCCCTCCCATCGCAAAAAAGACGTCCACTTTACCCGCGTGCATCGCTTCAATCGCACTCACTACATGGTAGCCAGGCTGACTTGGCGGCGTGAATTTAAATTCTGCGCCCAAGCTACCTAACAACGCCTCCGACGGCGCCTCCCAGATGCCCATGGTGCGGTCCCCCTGGACATTGCTATGGCCACGCACAGGACAGGCTCCGGCCCCAGGTCGACCAACGTGACCGCCTAGGAGGAGCAGGTTGACGATCTGTTGAATGGTCCCAACCGCATTCTTGTGCTGAGTGAGGCCCATGGCCCAGCAGCAAATCATATTTTTTGCGCGCATGGCGACGTTGGCGACTGCGCGAATTTGCTCGCGGTCCACCCCCGACCCGCGCACAATGTCGTCCCAAGACTCAAGGCGCAGATCCGCACACAACTCAGAGAAACCCAGCGTGTGCTCTTGAATAAACTTCAAGTCGAATACACTGCTGCCTTGGTCATGCTGCTCAAGCATCTCTTTCATGATGCCCTTGAGCACGGCGACATCGCCATTGATTTTGATCTGTAAATATTGCGTCGACAGTGGCGTACCACTGCCAATCCAACCACCGACTTCTTGCGGATGTTTAAAGCGCTCTAAGCCAGCCTCCCGCAAGGGATTAATGGTTATGATTTGACATCCGCGGCGAGCCGCTTTTTGTAGTGTCGACAGCATCCGAGGGTGATTGGTGCCTGGATTTTGCCCAATCACAAAAATAACATCCGCCAAATCAAAGTCGGCGAGATGGACGCTGCCCTTGCCGGAGCCTATCGTTTCCTTGAGAGCGACACCGCTAGACTCATGACATAGGTTAGAGCAGTCGGGTAGATTATTGGTCCCGTATAACCGGACGAACAACTGATATAGGAAGGCAGCTTCATTGCTAGTCCGCCCGGAGGTATAAAACACTGATCTGTTTGGATCAGTGCCATTAAGCTCCTGAGCAATCAAAGAAAAGGCCTCATCCCAAGGCAGCGCTTCATAGTGCGTAGCGCCCTCGCGCAGGATCATTGGCTCCGTGATCCGCCCTTGTTGACCGAGCCAGTATTCCGTCTGCTGATTTAATTCGGCTACCGAGTGCTGGCTAAAAAAACCAGGCGTGACTCGCTTGAGCGTCGCCTCTTCGGCAATGGCCTTAGCGCCATTTTCGCAGAATTCTGCCACCGACCGGTGCTCGCCCGGATCTGGCCAAGCACAGCCGGGACAGTCGAATCCTTTAACTTGATTTACCCCGGCCAGAGTCTTAAGGGTCGTACTTAGACCCATCTCTCGCAAGCTGATCGCAAGCGATGAGGCCACAGCCGCAGGCCCTCCGGCCACGGTCTGACGCGGGCTGATGACTAACTCTGGTTCACTATCCGAAGGCATCGGAGCTCTCACCATTTTGTCGCCACGATCAGCCATGAATCCGCCAGCCTCCGCTATAAACATTAAACCGATTATGACGCATAAATCCAACAAGCGTCATGTCGAACTTCTGCGCTAGTTCCACAGCTAGACTGGATGGTGCGCCGATAGCGAGCAAGGCCGGAATGCCTGCTACCAAAGACTTCTGCACCAGCTCAAAGCCGGCGCGACCACTAACCACCATGAGTTGATCACGGCAATCGACACCCTCTAAAAAAGTAGAGCCAATCACCTTATCCACCGCATTGTGCCGACCAACATCCTCGAAGGTCGCAGTGACTTCCCCCGCGTTAGTGACCAAAGCAGCGCCGTGAATACCGCCGGTTGCTGCGAAGTTGGCCTGGGCCGCACGCAAGATATCCGGCAAGTCATCGACAAGCCCACGCGAGATGCGCACTGCATCCCGAGCTATTTTTTCTACCCCACGCACCAGTACGGCATCCAGTGATGCCTTGCCACAGATGCCGCAACTAGACGTCGTATAAAAATGACGCTCAAGTTTAGCCAGCGGTGGTACCACACCTGGCGCCAGGATCACTCGCACTATATTTTGCCCGCTGTGAGCTCCGACCTGCGGGCCACATGCTTTGATCGATGCAATCTGCGCCGGACTAGTTAGTATGCCCTCGGTAAAGAGAAAACCGGCAGCCAGAACCTCGTCGTGACCAGGAGTACGCATGGTGACGGAGATGCTCTTCTTGACCGGGCCACCTACAGACTCAAATTCTAACCTAATTTCTAGGGGCTCTTCGATTGCCAACAAGTCTAGTGCGGCGTCCGCCAGAGTAGCGCCCTGCGAATTAGCGTAGTAGCGCTCAATGGGCGCGGATACCGTGGAGATTTCTTCAGACAGCATGGACATCCTATTACGAATTCGAGCCACTTCTTCATAACGCTATTCGTGCGGCTAATCGAGCAATTTGCTTTCCACGCGATGATAGGTGCCCCATAAATAAGTGTATCTGGCGCAAAACAAAGCCTTCCTCGTCAATTTACCGCAACTTTTCCTGGACTTTACAGCCTTCGGGAGTAATATCGTGGCCACCGCTCACGAGGAGGCTACGATGCAGACCAGCCGGCCTACAGGCCCAGGACCCCTCAACTATCAGATTGAAATTGCGCTGACCTACGACGACGTCCTCTTGGTTCCTGGACATTCGACAGTCTTGCCGAATGAAACCAACCTCGAGACCCAGTTCACGCGCAAGATTCGCCTGAAGACTCCGCTAGTGTCAGCAGCTATGGATACAGTGACGGAAGCAGCCTCGGCCATCGTCATGGCGCAGGCCGGCGGTATCGGAATCATTCATAAGAACCTGTCCGTTGCCGAACAGGCCCGGGAGGTAAAGACGGTGAAGAAGTCCGAGGCCGGCATGGTCCTCGACCCAATCACCGCCAGTCCCGACCAAACAGTCGGTGACGTCATCGCTCTCATGCGCAAGCACAACATCAGCGGCTTTCCCGTCGTAGACAACGGAGCCCTGGTCGGTATTGTGACGGGCCGCGACATCCGCTTTGAAAAAAACCCACAGCGTAAAGTCAGCGAAGTGATGACAGCAGATGTCATCAGCACGCGCAAAGGCGTTAGCCCAGAAGAGGCGATCGAAACGCTGCACAAGCACCGCATCGAAAAGTTGCCGATTCTCGACGAGGACGGCAAACACCTTGTGGGTCTATACACGATTAAAGACATCGAAAAATCTCGCCGCTTCCCTAATGCGTCGAAAGACGACAAGGGCCGCCTCCTAGTGGGTGCCGCGATTGGCGCCGGCGGCGACTACATGGAACGCGCCGAGGCACTGCTAGAGGCAGGCTGCGACGTCATCTGTATCGATACCGCTCACGGCCACAGCCAAGGCGTGCTGGATGCCGTGACTAAGGTTAAGAAAACCTTTCAAGGCCGCTTTGACTTTGAAGTGGTCGGCGGCAATGTCGCCACCGGCGAAGGCACCAAGGCTCTGATTGCAGCGGGTGCCGACGGCGTCAAAGTTGGTGTCGGACCGGGCTCCATTTGCACCACGCGCATCGTCACCGGAATTGGCGTACCGCAACTCTCGGCCGTCCTTGAATGCGCTGCAGCAGCGCGCGGCACGGGAGTACCTATTATTGCTGACGGCGGCATTAAGTTCAGCGGTGACGTCGTCAAAGCTTTGGCTGGCGGCGCCGACACCGTTATGATTGGCAGCATGTTCGCTGGTACGGATGAATCACCGGGCGAGATGGTGATTTATCAAGGCAAGAGCTACAAAATGTACCGCGGCATGGGTAGCTTGGGTGCTATGGCCAAAGGCAGCAAGGATCGCTACTTCCAGGGTGAAGTCGAGGATTCCGGCAAGCTTGTACCCGAGGGCATTGAGGGCCGCGTGGCTTATAAAGGGCCCTTGGCCAACACCCTGCACCAGGTCATGGGCGGCATTCGCTCAGCCATGGGCTACATCGGTGCTAGCAACGTGACTGAGCTGCAGACGCGCGCACGGTTTCGCCAAATTACCTCCGCTGGGCTGAAAGAGAGCCACGTGCATGATGTCTACATCACGCGCGAAGCACCCAATTATAAGCTCGATTAATAGTCTGAGGTCCGCAGCGGACCTCGGCTGACTGCTAGTTGCAGCAGTGCATTTGGAGTTCAGCGTACGATGGCGCATCACGTTACGAGACCGGTCCATTCCGGCATCTTAGTCTTAGATTACGGCTCTCAGTACACCCTCCTAATCGCGCGCCGCCTGCGTGAGCTCGGCATTTACGCCGAGGTGATTGACGGCACGAGTAAAGAGCCACCGGCCGACTTCACGGCCCATGCGATCATTCTTTCCGGAGGTCCAGACTCTGTCTACGAAGTCGGCTCACGCCGCTTGCCACCTTGGGTCCTTGCCGCGGGTAAACCTGTGCTTGGGATCTGCTACGGTATGCAATTATTGGTCGAGGGATTTGGCGGTGCATTGCGCAGCGGCGAAGGCCGCGAGTATGGTCGCGGTCAGTTGAAGTTAGAGGCGCAAATTCCTGGACCCGGCGCCGCTATGTTTGCCGGCACTCCGGCCGCGCAAACGGTTTGGATGAGTCACGGCGACGATGTTGCTAAGATGCCTGCCGATCTAGCGGTGGCCGGTCGCAGTGACGATGGTGTTGTGGCAGCAGTGGTGCACCGCACCCTGCCAATCATTGGATTGCAGTTCCATCCAGAAGTGAACCACAGCGAGTGCGGCGCTGAGATGCTCAGTCACTTCGTGCGCAACGTGGCCAAGGCTGATCTCAACTGGGACAGCGGCAGCATGCTGCAGGCGACCCTGAACTATATTCGTGAGTCGGTGAAGGATGGACACGTCCTGGTCGCTTGCTCGGGCGGCGTCGACTCCACTGTGGCGGCTGCGCTGCTAGCCAAGGCTCTTGGCCCTGAGCGCGTCACGGCTGTCTTTTGCGACCAAGGCCTGATGCGCAAGGATGAGGTCACCTGGGTCTCTAACGCCCTGAAAAAACTAGGTTTAAACCATGTTGAGGTGTTGGACTCGCGCCACATCTTTTTAAGTGCGCTCGCTGGTGTCACCGACCCCGAAACCAAGCGTAAGCTAATCGGCCGCCTTTTTATTGAAGAATTCGAACGCTACGCTACGGGCCACAAGGCTGACTTCAGCCACCTCGGTCAGGGCACTTTGTACCCGGACGTGATCGAGTCCGCAGGCCACGGTGCCGGCGCCAAGGTAATCAAAAGTCATCATAATGTCGGTGGCTTGCCTGAACGCCTGAAGTTAAAACTCTGTGAGCCCCTGCGCTACTTGTTCAAGGACGAGGCACGTCAACTCGGCTGTCAGCTGGGTCTTCCCGCCGACATGGTCGACCGCCACCCCTTCCCCGGACCAGGTCTGGCCGTCCGGATCTTGGGCGAAATCACCGAGGAAAGACTACATATCCTGCGCGAGGCCGATGCGATCTTTATCCAGGCGCTACGCGAGCATGACCTCTACGATAAAGTGTGGCAGGCGTTTGCCGTGCTACTGCCGGTCAAATCCGTTGGCGTCATGGGCGATAACCGCACGTATCAAATGACTATTGCGCTGCGGGCCGTGACCAGCACGGACGCCATGACGGCCGGAGTCGGCGATCTACCGATGAGTTTTCTCACTCATGTCGCTGCGGCGATCGTGAAGAGAGTCGACGGCGTCAACCGCGTGGTCTACGATATCACGACCAAACCGCCGGCCACTATTGAGTGGGAATAGGCGTCAAAATCAACCGGAAGCTAGATTTTAAAGTAAGTTATCGATGGATGCAGGTGTGCAATTGAGTGATGGCGCCGCGGCAATAAGCGGCGAGGATTTGGTGCACTTGCATGTGCATACCGAATACTCGCTACTAGACGGTGCTATCCGCATTAGTGACTTGCTAAAGCGCGCGCTGGAGCTCGGACACAAGGCGGTGGCCGTGACGGACCACGGTGCGCTGTTCGGTGCCATAGAACTTTATTCAAAAGCGAAAGATAAGGGCCTCAAAGCCATCATCGGCAGCGAAGTCTTTCACTCGGGGACCGTAGCGACGAAGGAGCTGGCCAAAAGCCTGGGCCAGACTACACCGCCGACCTTTCATTTAGTCCTGCTAGCCACGTCGCTCGATGGCTATAAGCACCTGATCAAAGCGGTCAGCGACGGATATTTAGTTGGCCTCGCCGAAGTTCCTATCGTGTCGGAGGCGGCCCTCGATCAGTACGGGCAGGGCCTCATTGGTCTGTCGAGTTGTCTGCGCGGTGAGTTTGCCTACCTGACGGCTGAGCTGCGTCGTCTGGCTGGCAGCGGCGATTTACCGCTGACTCCTAATTCTGACGATCCCGCCGCACCCGTCATGGCTGCACTTGCGGCGCATGTTGAGGCTATGCAGCGCCGCTTTGGTGCTGGTAATTATTATGTCGAATTAATCGACAACAATATCCCCGAGCAAAAGCGGATGCTGCCCGACTTGGTTGCGGTGGCGCGGCACTTTGCTTTACCGCTCGTCGCCTCTGCCGATGCTCACTACCCGAAGAAGGAGATGGCCGAGAGCCACGCCGTCCTGATGGGTATCAAGCACGGCCTGACGATGTCGAAGATTCGTGGGCGCCGCAAAGGCACGCAGTTTCATCTCTTCGACAACGACGAGATGCAGCAAAAATACGGTGCCTGGCCTGAGGCCTTAGCGAATACAAAAAAGATCGCCGATGCCTGCAATGTTAAATTTGAGTTCGGTAAATACTTCCTACCGAAGTTTGATACGGGCCGCCCGGAGACGCCGGAAGAGGCCATGTGCCGCTTCGCGCGCAGTATGCTCGAGGAGCGCTTTGTCGCGTTGCGCAAACTCTACGGCGCTAAGTTTGATGCAGCACGCGAGGACTTTTACAAAAAGCGCCTCGAGTACGAACTAGACGTTATCTGCAACATGGGGTTCGCCTCCTACTTCTTGATCGTTCAGGACTTTATCAACTGGTCCAAGCGCCAGGGGATTCCGGTCGGTCCCGGACGGGGCTCGGGTGCTGGTTCTTTGGTGGCGTACTCGCTACGGATCACCGACCTTGACCCTATTCCTTACAATTTGCTCTTTGAACGCTTTCTCAATCCAGACCGTGTCTCGATGCCTGACTTTGACGTCGACTTCTGTCAGGACCGCCGCGACGAAGTGATCCAGTACGTCACCCAGAAGTACGGCGCCGACACGGTAGCCCAGATCACGACCTTTGGTAAGATGAACGCCAAGGCCGTCGTCCGCGACGTTGGTCGCGTGCTGGAGCTCGGCTACGGCCGCGTCGATAAAATTGCCAAGCTGATCCCAGATGATCTCGGCATCACTCTGGAAGAGGCACTGAAAAAAGAGCCACGCATCCTCGAAGAGGCCGCCCGCGACGACGCTGTTGCCGATCTGATCCGACTAGCGCGTCAGCTTGAGGGGCTTGCTCGCCACACCTCCGTGCATGCTGCTGGTATCGTGATATCTGACGGTCCCATGACGGACTTCGTCCCAGTTTATACCGTCGCCAATAGTCCTGGACTGATCACTCAGTTTGAAATGAAGATGGCCGAGAAGGTCGGACTGGTTAAGTTCGACTTCCTTGGTCTTAAAACTTTAACTGTGATCCAAAAGGCGATCGACATCATTCGAGTCGCCAAGTGCCCTGATTTCGACATCGAACTCATCCCGCTCGACGACAAGAAGGTCTATCAGTTTGTTAGCGCCGGCCACACGGTTGGCATCTTCCAGCTCGAATCCAGCGGGATGCGCAACCTAGTCGTCAAACTAAAGCCAAGTGTGTTTGAAGACATGATTGCTTTGGTGGCGCTGTTTCGTCCGGGTCCTTTGGGATCGGGCATGGTCGACGACTTCATCGAGTGTAAGCACGGTCGCAAGCCGATTGTGTATCCCCTGCCCCAGCTGGAAAATATCCTAAGAGAGACATACGGCGTCATCCTGTATCAGGAACAGGTAATGAAAGTGGCCGGCGAGCTCGCCAGCTACTCCCTGGGCGAAGCCGACCTGCTGCGCCGCGCTATGGGTAAAAAGATTGCCGCTGAGATGGAGAAGCAAAAAGAACGCTTCGTCAGCGGTGCCATAGCCAATGGCCACAATCTGCAAAAATCGGGCGAAATTTTCGACCTAATGGCTGAGTTTGCCAACTACGGCTTTAACAAAAGTCACTCGGCTGCTTACGGGCTGATTGCCTATCAAACGGCTTTCCTTAAGACGCACTATCCGGCCGAATTCATGGCCGCGATCATGACCTGCGACTTGGACAACACGATCAAGATGGTGCGCTACGTCGATGAATGTCGGCGCATGCGCATAAAAGTACTGCCGCCAGATGTCAATCGCTCGATCTTAACTTTTGATGTTCCTGCCGCTTCTACCATTGGCTTCGGTTTAGCTGCGATCAAAGGCGTCGGTGCTCAGGCGCTGGAGCCTTTAATTATTGAGCGTACCAAAGGTGGTCCGTACACCTCGCTGAGCGATCTGGCGCGTCGCGTGCAGCTGACCAAGGTCGGCAAAAAGACGTTGGAGCTACTGGCGCAGGCCGGAGCTCTCGATGGCTTTGGCATGTCACGACCGAAACTTTGCGAAATAATCCCCGAAGTCGTGAAGTTTAGCGAAGCCCATCACGAAGCCAGCCGCACGGGCCAACGCGGCTTGTTCGACATGGATATGGGCGAGACGGGCGACTCTACCTCCATCCAAGATCTGTCATGGAATTTAACGCCGATCGACAAGCGGATTGGCGCACCAGATCCACTATGGCTAAAAAAAGAAAAAGACCTCCTGGGCGTCTACATCAGTGGCCACCCCTTGCGCTTTCACCGCGAAGACAAACGTGCCTTTGGCCGCTTCAGCAGCAACGACCTGGCAAAAGTAGTCGGTAAAAAAGTCGCGATGGTTGGTATCATCGCCGCCGTGAACGAGCGCCTGACGAAAACCGGCAAACGCATGGCCAGTATACGCCTCGAAGACGAAGAGGGAGCGCTCGAGGCAGTGATGTTTGGCGACCTCCCGGATGAGTTTCCTGAACCCAACTCGGTTGTAGTTGCTATCGGCCAAGTCAGTCCCGGTTTTGACGGCGGGGAGCCACGCTTTAGGCTAGAAAAAATTGTCGAGATGGAAGAGATGCGCGGCGAGTATGTAAAAGCCGCAACCATGCGACTGAGACCCATAGGCGGCCAGCAAGCACGGGCCGTTGATTATCAGCCAGCCCTCGCTGATTTAAAAAAGCACTTTGACAGCCACCGCGGTGACACACCAGTCACATTGATCGTGCAGTACGATAAAACCGAAGTCGTCGTGAGCCTGCCTAATCACGGCGTAGATCTTCGAGATACTTTTCTTCACGGCCTATCCCGACTAGCGTTCGCGCATGCAGATCTCAGCTTCCAGCTATTTGCGCAGAATACGGCAGCGAGCGCTTCGGCTGCTGGTGCTGCCAGTGCTGGTGGTAGTTAATTCGTCGCTGATTTTAATTGTCTAACACTCTCGAGTAGATAGGACTCGCGTCGAGACGGCGCTCCTAACACCCCGATTCTAATCGAAAATTCGACAAATTCCCGCATGCCACGCAAAATCACATCTGACATCAATAAAAATCGCCACCCCTAAACCCTCTATATCATTAGCGTCATTCAAATAGATTCAGGTTTAGACCAATTCCGACCGATAAGAAATT
>Ga0315274_10013990_pt1 | contig 11397 bp, 6 predicted proteins | sample YL17G02_20_MG_FD_203700 | JGI IMG/M metagenome (GOLD analysis project Ga0315274, IMG submission 203700) | Sediment microbial communities from Yellowstone Lake, YNP, Wyoming, USA - YL17G02_20 | ecosystem: Environmental > Aquatic > Freshwater > Lake > Sediment | place: USA: Wyoming | collected...
CCGTGGCAGTGGGCGTAAAGGTCACGCTGATCTCGCAGTTGGCGCCAGCGGCGACCGACGCGCCGCAGGTGTTGGTCTCAGCAAAGTCACCGCTGACCGCCACGCTGTTGATGGTCAACAGCGCATTTCCGGTATTCGTAAGGGTCACCGTCTGCGGGGCGCTCGTGATGCCGATGCCTTGGTTGCTGAAGCTCAAGCCTGCGCGGGAGAGGAACACGCTCGGCGCAACGCCGATGCCCCCGAGAGGAAGATCTCGCGGGCTGCCCGCGGCATCGTCCGTGACAGTGATGGTCCCGATCCGGGCGCCGATGACGGTAGGCGTGAAGGTGACATCGATGGTGCAGTTCGCCCCTGCGGCCACTGCACTGCCGCAGGTGTTCGTTTGCGCGAAGTCTCCTGTGATCTCGATGCTGGTAATGGCTAACGCCGCGTCACCAGCATTCGTGAGCGTCACGGTTTGCGGTGTGCTCGGAGTCGCTACAGCCTGATCTGGAAACACAAGGCTGGTTGCGGACAGGGTTACAGCAGGGGCAGCGAGCTCCGCCAGCTTGGCCACGAAGGCGTCGTAGCCTCCGCCGGTGGCAGTCTGCAGGGGGGATGCGGTGGGAAAGTCATTGGAGAAGGTCGCGCCCGTAACGTAAGGGTTGGCGGCGGAGTCGACGGCAATGCCTGTGCCCGTATCAACGTCGTGACCGCCCAGGTAGGTGGAGAAGACGAGCGCCACGCCAGTTGCGCTCAACTTGCTGACGAATGCGTCCTGATTGCCACCGTACGTGGGCTGGATGGGATTGGCAAGGGGGAGATTCGTTGAGGTCGTATAACCGGTCACATAGGCTTGGCCGGAAGGGTCGACAGCAATGCTCGAGCCTTGGTCTGCACCGGTGCCCCCCAGGTAAGTGGAATAAGCCAGCGCGGCTCCTGCGCCGTCTAGCTTAGCTACAAAGGCATCCTGCCCCCCTCGGTAAGCGCTCTGTGCGGCATTGGCGGTCGGGAAATCATTGGAGGTCGTCCAGCCTGTCACGTAGGCGTTACCAGAGGAGTCAAGAGCAATGCCGCGGCCTTCGTCTCTGCTGGTGCCCCCGAGGTAGCTGGAGTAGACGAGTGCTGAACCTGAACTGCTCATCTTCGACACGAAAGCGTCTTCCACGCCCCCGTAGGCAGGCTGGAGGGGGCTCACTAAGGGGAAATTATTCGAGTACGTTAGCCCAGTCACATACGCATTGCCGGTGCCATCCACCGCGATGCCGCGCGCCTCGTCTGACCCGCTGCCCCCAAGATAGGTGGAATAGACGAGCGACGACCCTGCGGCATTCAATTTCGTCACAAACGCGTCCGGGTCGCCCCCGGTGCAACTCACGCACGCAGCCTGGAGGGGGCTGGCCAGGGGGAAGTTCTTTGACAGGGTCGAACCGACCACGTACACGTTGCCAGCTGGACCGAAAGCAATTCCCAACCCTTGCTCTCCGCTGCTGCCCCCCAGATAAGTGGAATAGACAAGCGTGGACCCTGTGGTACCCAATCTCGCCACGAAAACGTCGGCGCTACCGCCAATAGCAGGTTGCACAGGATTGACTGTGGGGAAGTTATTGGAATACGTTCGCCCAGTCACATAGACGGTGCCCCACGAGCCGGAGGTGATGGCGAAGGCCTGGTCGGACGAACTGCCTCCAAGGTAGGTCGTATAGACGAGGGAGGACCCCGCAGCGTCCAACTTGGCGACGAAGGCGTCGGTGGCCCCTATATCGCAGCCGCCACATGTACCTTGCAGGGGGGTCTCCGTGGGGAAGTCAGCCGAGAGGGTCGACCCCGCCACATAGGTGTTACCGGACGAATCCACCGCTATGCCGTTGCCTCCGTCGTCCTGGCTGCCCCCGAGGTAAGTGGAGTATCTCAACACCGGATCGATGATTAGCGGTTTTGTGTGGTCGTACGCAGCTACTTCAAAGCGGACTTCGTACTCTCGTGCGGCGAATTCAGACTTGGGATCTTGAATCCTCGAAGCGCGGAGCACGTAGCGGCCATCAACAAAGGTCGCTCGCCCTTCCTGTTGACTCGGTTGGTACACAACAGGCTTCCGGAGATGGACCTTGCCGCCCTCGGTCTGCACCACGAGGTTGCCGTCGCGGTCGATCTGGACGAACGGCTGGGATAGCGGCTGGCCCCCTGCTTCACCACCAACGATAGCCAGGGCGATCGAACGTGGATCCCCACCGGGGGCAACCACAAAGTCGTATTCCAGCTGCCGCTCGTTCCCGTAATAGACCAGATCCACACCGGGATAGACGTTCTTGTACTGCACCTGAGCGTAGTTCGGGATATGGGTCCGCCACCTCTTCGGATCATTGCCAATGAAGTAGTTGCTCGTGCTAGGCAGTGCGTCAAGACCGCTGACGAGCGCCTTCGGATCCGCGCCGACAAGCTTCATGCGGAAAACCAAGGAAGCCGGGAGTGACGACTGACGGCTTCGCAAAGTCAGCACTGCTTCGTCTCCCGTCAAGAACAGCATGTAGCCGCGGCCGCGGGAGAGGAACTTCACCAGCTCATCGGTCTGACCCTGGTTGGGCTCAAAGATAAGAGGTTGGCTATCGGAGGCCTCGATGATGCGCGCCGGAGTTCTAGGTCCCGAGTCACTCGGCGCCATTAGACTCTTCGGCGATGGCAGAGACAGATGCACATCGTGAGGTCGCGTGGCATCGGTCGGCACCTCCGCACGGGGCGATTGGACGCGTGCCGTGCCATGCGTCATGGGAAGCTTCGCAGCACCGCTGCCAGCCGCCTCCACCCCAAAGCCAGGGGCGAGGCAAATGGCCAGGAATGCCAGCGTGCAGGCAAACCTGGGTGATGAAGGAAAGCGCGCGAGTCGCATGGCAACCCCTCTCAAAAGGTGGAGAATCATGCTCGGCCCAAACTCGAGGAGTTAGGGTACCACAGGTCAGCGCCACTTGAGCATGACTTAGCGCCTAGAAGGCTCCTCTCGCCCGAGTCGGATGGCCACAGAATTGAGGCGGGCTGCCGAGGGAATTCAAGGAAGGCGTCGATTGGCGCTTTACGATAGCCAGTTTCCTGCCTGAGGCCGGAATTCCTCTGCGCGCGCCATCAGGCGCGCCGCGACGCCTACACTTGGCGCAGTTGTGCCATTGACGCTATCAATTCGCTCCTGGCGGACTCTCTGAGCGAGGAACGGGAACATCGTATCACCGCGGTGCGTGATCTCATCCGGGAGGATCATGTCCACTTCAACGGGCACGTCTGTGCGGACCTCGGGCGGCACGATAAAGTAAATGCCTGACCTCGAGACGTCCTGCGTGAGCCCCTGGGCTTCCAACCTTCTGCCGTCTGGTCCGCGCCAAGCCACACGCACCGGAAGCTCAAGCCGATAGCGGTGCTCGCGGCGACGTTCATGACCCGTCGCGAGCTTCGCCTGCGCCATCGCGCCCCTGGGGAGTCCGAATTCCATTCCCTCCGCCGCGCCCGTGACGTGGGGGAACTCCTGCCGCGCCTTTTCTACCAAGCCGTCCACAAAAGCGTCATCATTATCGGGGTCGTGGTGGAACAGCACCAGCTGTTTCACCCCGCACTCGTGCGCAATGCGCGTCCCTTCCAGCCAACTGCTGTGCCCCCAACCCTTCCGATCGCCCAGCAACTGCTCCGGCGTGTATTGGGTGTCGTACACCAACACGTCCGCGCCCTGCGCCAGGTCGCGAAGCGAGCGATCATGGAAAGGTGACCCAGGCTCGGTATCGGTGGCAAATACGAAAACGCCTCCGTCCGCCTCGATCCGATAGGCCACGCATTCTTGCGGGTGGCTCAAGGGCGCCGAGCTGATGATGGCGTTGTTCAAATTGATGGGATTCTCGTCCAGATCAAAGAAATGCCGTACGGCGCCCATGGCCGTCATGTCCACGGGGAAATAGGGATTGACCATCTGCCCTTCCACTGCCCCTCGCAACTCCAGCCCCTTGCGCAACACCGAGTGGAAAAGGAAGACGTTGCCCTTGCGGTAGAGAGGAAGGAAGAAGGGAATGCCCTGAATATGGTCCCAGTGGAAGTGGGTCATGAAGACGTAGCCGTGGATGGGGTGCTCGCCGAACTCGCGCAGCAGACTTTTGCCCAAGGCGCGCAGACCGCTCCCGCAGTCCAGCACGATCAGCGTGCCGTTGGCCAGGCGCACTTCGACGCAGGGCGTGTTGCCACCGTACCGCGAGTTGCGGCGCTCAGGCGTCGGCGTCGATCCCCGCACGCCCCAAAACTTGATCTTCATTCGCTACCACCCGGGTCCGAGGCTGCGGCTGGGCCGAGAAGGATAACGACCGCACTACTCACGCGTCGAGGTCCACTTCTCTCGCGCCCCGGCTGTGTCCGGCTCCGTTCAGCCTAGCAAACTCCCGTCCCACTGTCCACCCCCCCATTTACAGAGTAACAAAGGGGTTACCAGCCTCACGAGTTGCCCCTAGGTGCTCTGCTAAATCCTGCTTAGAGGGCGTGAGAACGCTGATGGGCGGGCCGAACGGCATGGATCGAGAGACTGAGTGACAACTGTGGGGCCTTCAGGGACCCTGCCGCCGCGAGCAATTGAGGTTTTCAAAGACACGCGTTCTGCCTTGACCCCTCTTTCCCAAGGACACTAGAATCCTTATAGCAGAGGTGGGGCATGCACCTACAAATCTCGATCCCCTTCGATCCCCACGTGGACGAGAATGCTCTGCTGGAGTCCGTCCCAACCAGACCGGCCGTGTTTTCGCTTCTCTTAATGGATGCGGCGGACGGTTCAAAGGCTCCGCCCTATCTCGGCCGCACTATGAACCTGCGGCGCCGCCTGGGACGCCTCCTCAGCAAGTCGAGTGGCGTCTCCAAACTGCTGAATCTAAGGCAGATAACCCGTCAGATTGAATACCAGTACGTCGGCTCCGCATTCGAAGCTCAGTGGCTGCTTTACTCCCTGAACAGGTTCTACTACGCCCAGCTCTACCGGCAGCGTCTGCGCCTGAAACCCCCGGCCCTCCTCAAACTGAATCTTCACAATCGTTTCCCTCGCTGCTATCCCACGCGCAGGCTCTCGGGTGACGGCTCGCTTTACTACGGCCCTTTTCCCTCGCGCCTAGCGGCTGAGCGGTTTGCGGCCGAGTTTCTGGATCTTTTCAAAATACGCCGCTGCGTCGAAGACCTGAATCCTGATCCCGCACATCCAGGCTGCATCTACTCTCAAATGCACATGTGTCTGGCGCCTTGCTTCGCTGGTTGCACGGATGATGAGTATCAGCAGGAAGTCACGCGAGTGGCAGCCTTTCTCGACGCCGAAGGGCAGTCTCTCCTTCGCAGCCTGGAAGCCGAACGAGCCCAGACTTCGGAAGCCCTGGAATTCGAGCAAGCCGCCAGGTTGCACCGTCGCCTGGAGAAAGTCCACGAGGTGCTGCGACAGAAGCCGGGGCTGGTCCGCAGCCTTCGCGACCTCCATGCCGTGCTGGTGTTACGGGGAGCAGAAGCGAAAAGCGTGGTGTTCTTTCGCGTCCGGGCGGGGGAGCTGCGCGGGCCCGCGAACCTCTCATTGGACGAGAACATCCCATCGCCTGTGCCTCTCGATCAGCAACTCCATGCGCTGCTCGACCCGCTTGCCGCCCCGCGCCACTCGACCGCAGCGCCTTCACCCTGGGAGGATCTTAGCCTTCTCGCGCGCTGGTACTACAGCAGCTTCCGTCAGGGCGAGCTCCTCATGCTTCCTCCTAGCCAGGAAATGCCCCATGCCCGCTTGATCCGGCTCTGCCGCAAAGTGCTGGCGGAGTAGAGACGCTCGCCTCAACTCCGCCGGGGGCGCGCGGCGATCAAAATCAGGCTGTCCAGTTGCGGAAATGGTCGTAGCCAGCGGGGCGCAGGGTTTCTTGCTTCCCGTTGGCGCGTACGAGGATTAGCTTCTTCGAAGCACGGACCTCGCCAATCCGATGGAGGGAAAGGCCGCGAAACTGGCGAGGAATGAGGGACACCTTGCGGGGTGGGACAGTGAAAAGCAGTTGGTAGTCTTCGCCGCCGTGAAGTGCCAGTTCGAACGGACTCACTTCGAGGGCCAAGTGCGACGCTGTAAGCTGCAGCGCCGGTACCAGGCTCTCCCAGATGCGCCCGCCCACGCCACTTGACTCGCAGAGATGGCTGAGGTCTGTCGAAAGCCCGTCGCTCACGTCGATGAGCGCCGAGGCCAGCCCCTTCGCAGAGAGATAGCGCCCGAGCGCACACTGCGGAAACGGATAGAGATGGGCCTCTATCGCCTCGGCGAATGGCGCGGACCTTCCTAGGTCTGCACGCCGCGATCTTAGCAGCCGCAGGCCCAGCGCCGAGGCCCCCAGCCGCCCGCTCACGAAGATCTGGTGGCCGGGCCGCGCACTCGCACGGCGAAGGGCTTTTCCCCGGGGCACGTCGCCCGCGACAACGACGTCCACCGTCGTCCCGCCCGGAACCACGGCGGTGTCCCCGCCAATCACGGCCACGCCCAACCGCTTCGCCAGAGCCGTGAGGCCCGTGTAGAACTCCTCGATCCAGGCGCGGGTAGTCTGCTTCGAGATTGCCAGCGATACGAGCGCGAAGCGCGGCGTTCCGCCCATGGCAGCGATGTCGCTCAACGAACGGGCAAGTGCCCGGTGCCCCACGGAGCGCGGCGGATGGACCGCGCGCAGGAAATGAACGTTCTCGACGGAAAGATCGGTGGTCAGAATTAAGTCGTGGCCGCGGGCCACGCCCACCAGAGCTGCGTCATCGCCAATGCCTAGCCGCAGGTGGCCACCCCGCCTGGGTGCTCTAGCCTGGAGCCAGCGGACGAATTCGGTTTCGCTTCGAAACATGCGAGTAAAGTTGTCAATCCACAATTCACAGTCCGCAGCAAGCGGATTCCCGCTTTGCGCTGTTGGCTGTAGACTGTACACTATTGGCCATTTTCTTTGGAGGTCCCGATGGTTTCGCGTCGAAGATTCCTGCAAGCGAACGCGATTGGTCTCGCCTTGCCGCTGGCCGGGTCTCGCGCCCAGGCTCAGGTTGGCGCCCCGAAAACCGCGTTGCCCCCGTCCGCCGCAAAACGCGACTACTGGAACGACTGGCCGCTCTATCTTACCGCAAAGGTGAACGAAGCTCGCGCCCAGCGTAAGGCCGCGCTCGCCTCGCTCCGGACTGCAGAGCAGGCGAAGGAGCGCCTTCGGATGCTTCGCACCCAAGTGTGGAAACTTGTCGGCGGCCCGCTGGAGAGGACTCCCTTGAATCCCCGAACTGCGGGGACAATCGAGCGAAAGACCTATCGCATTGAGAAGGTCATCTTCGAGAGCCAGCCCCAGGTTTATGTTACGGCTCACCTCTATGTGCCAAGTGTCGGGCAGCCCCCCTTCCCCGGCATCCTGGCGCCCTTGGGCCACACCCCGAACGGCAAGGCCTACCGGAACTATCAATACCTCTTCCAGACGCTGGCACGGAAGGGCTACGTGGTCCTGGCGTTCGACCCGTTCGGCCAGGGCGAGCGACACCAGTACCTCGACCCCCGCACCGGGAAACCTCGCTATGGCCCCACGGGCGAACACTCGCAGGCCGGGCGGCCGCTGCTCCTGCTGGGCGCTACTTTCGCGCAGTACCGTGTGTGGGATGGCATCCGCGCGCTGGATTACCTTGTGAGCCGACCGGAAGTGGACGCCACCCGCATCGGCTGTACTGGCCACTCGGGGGGCGGCACTATGACGATGTACCTCTGCGCCCTGGAACCCCGCATCCACGCTGCCGTCGAGGTACAGGGCAACTCCGAAAATCTCGCCGGCCCCGACTACAGTCCGCCTGGTGCCGTGGCCGACGCGGAACAGAACGTGATCGGCGGCTTGGCGCATGGCCTCGATCGTGGCGATCTCCTAGCCGCTTTTGCCCCTAAGCCCCTGCTCGTGTGCTACACACCCCAGGACGCCGGAACGACTTATTCACCGCGCTATGAGGAAGGCACGCAGGAGATCTTCAACGAACTGAAAAGCCTCTACGGCGCTCTGGGAGCGCAAGAGAAGGTCGAGCTGTTTGCGTCCCCGCTGCCCCACGATTTTGACTTCCCTACCCGCCGGGCGACCTATGAATGGTTCAACCGGTGGTTAAGCCGGAAAGACCCTGGCGCCGACGAAGCAGAGTTCGAGACTTCGCCTCCTGAAGCCTTGAACTGCACGACCAGCGGCGAAGTGCTCACCTCACTGGGTGGGCGCTCGCTGGTGCAACTCAACACCGACCGGGCGCGCGCGGTTGTCCCGCCGAGCCCCTACCGCAGCCCCTCAGTGGACGCCGCTGCTCAAAAAGAACGGATCCGCGCCAAGCTGCGAAGCCTGCTCGCTCTTCCGACTGATCGCAGCCCGCTTGAGCCTCGCACCCTCTCCTCCTGCACCCGCCAAGGAGTGGTCATCGAAGAGGTCGAGTTTCGCTCGGAGCCGCAGGTGCGAGTCCCCGGCTGGTTTCTCAAGCCGCAAGGGACGTCAGGCCCTCTGCCGGTAATTCTTCATGTCTCCGAGGGTGGAAAAGACTCGATGGTCGAGGAGCCCACTGAGCTGGACGCTCTAGTCCGACGCGGGATTGCCGTGTGCACCGTGGACCTGCGCGGGCTCGGAGTCACCGCTCCCCGCTTTCCCGCCGCGGGCCCACTCTTCTACGGGTACGAGGATCTTGACATCAAGGACGCCTATGCTTGGGCAAGCCTCATGCTCGGCAAGCCGGTGATGGGCCAGCGCGTCTGGGACCTCCTACGGTGCTTGGACTACCTGGAGTTGCGGCCCGACGTCGATCGCTCCCGAATCCATCTGGTCGGGGTAGGCGGGGGAGGGCTCGCGGCCTTATTGGGCGCCGCCCTAGACGACCGCGCTCGAGCCATTCTCCTCCAGCAGGTCATCTCTGACCTTCGGTCTGTGGTCGAATCCGAGGAATACTCCCTGCGCCTATCGTGGTTTCTTTTCGGGATGCTGCGCGAATTTGATCTTCCCGATTTGGTCGCCAGCCTTGCTCCGCGGCGCTGTTGGCTGCTGAACTCGGCAGGGGCTCGTGGCGATACCCTCCCCGAGTCAACCATGAAGTCACTATACAAACCCACGGCCGACGTCTACGCCAAGCTCAGCGCGGAGGGCGAACTGAGATTTATAGTCCGGCCAGACCAAGAATGGGCTGCACTCTTCGAGGCATGGATGGAACCTTCCTGACCCATGCCTTATTTGCTTGACAACTGCTGTATTCCTAAATAGGATTGGGCCCGCATATCTGAGCGTACGTTGTGTCTGGCGCATTCTTCGCTGCTGCGGACGCATCTTCGGTCGGGACCTGACGGCACGGAATAACCCCCTGGCGGTGAGAGAAAATGGAAAGGAAGTTCTATACTTTCCTCATCTTCCCTGGCGCTCACGGCAAACTGCATAAGATCCGGTTGCCTTTCTATGCAGTTTACCTCCTTCTGGGCTTCACTATTGTTGGTATTATGACCGTGGCTGCGCTCGCCAGCAGCTATGCGAGGATGCTGCTGAAGGTTTCGAACTACAACAGCCTGCGGACGGAGCGCGAGGCTCTCAAAACGCAGTATCGCACCCTGGAAAACGTCGTCAGCCAGACCAACGCCAAGCTGGGCTCGCTCCAATCCTTGGCGGCAGAAGTCGCGCTGACCTACGGTTTTGGGGAACCGCGGCGACCCCGCCTACCGCAAACTGTGCTCAGCCTGGCGACCCAGAGCAATGCCACTCTGGATTCCAGCTATCACGCCTCGCTTTACGCTTTCAAGCTCATGAAAGCGGCGGCTGCCGACGCTCCCGTCGACCCGATCGTCCAGGGCTTGGTTTCCGATCCACGGTTCGACTCGACCACAGTTCCCTCGATCTGGCCATTACGAGGTGCGGTGACGGCGGGGTTCGGGCAGCGCATGGACCCCTTGAGTGGTGAGGGAGCATTCCACTCAGGGATGGACATCTCTGCGGCCTTCGGCACCCAAGTGGAGGCCACCGCCGACGGGATTGTCTTCCAGGCGGGACCCGATGCGGGTTACGGCAACTCCGTGCTGATTGACCACGGCTACGGGATTGCCACCAAGTACTCCCATTTGAGTAGCATTAACGTCGTCGTCGGCCAAGAAGTCAGGCGCGGTCAGACCATCGGGACGGTGGGAATGACCGGCAAGACGACAGGGCCTCACCTGCACTACGAGGTTCACGTTAGCGAGACGCCCGTTAATCCCTTCAAATACCTGCGCAGCTAGCATCGCCAGTCATCAGGATGGCTTGGTGTTTCAGCATCCTGAGACCGTGCTGGCAAACGCGGAGGGGGGCGTATGCATCGCTATCTCGGACTGCGCGCTGTCGGCGAGCCAGGCTTGGAAGGCGATGGAAACCATGGAGGGAGTGGGAAGGCCGGGGGGAAACCAGACTGAAGGGGTGCAAGTTAAGAAAGATTTTTCCTTGCAATTTGAATTCCCTGATAGTAGAATTGTGTGTTTGTAACGGCTGGCGTAGCTCAGCTGGTAGAGCATCTGATTTGTAATCAGAGGGTCGGGGGTTCGAATCCCTTCGCCAGCTCCAGCTTGAGCGGGCGCGGTCGTGGCGGTGGCCGGGGAACGGGCGCCAGGTAAAGATTCGGGAGCGGGTTTTTCAAATCATTTTGCACTCACAAATCTGGGGGCGCACGTCTGTCCCTGTGCCTGACCGCAGACTCGAATTCTCCGGCTCAAGCCATACTGCCGAGGTGTGCCAGCGGAAGGCCGCACGGCTTCCCGCTCGTGGCGAGTGAGAAGGAGAATCAGATCCGGACAGGTGGCCGAGTGGTTAATGGCAGCAGGCTGTAAACCTGCCGCTCCTTGCGAGCTACGGGGGTTCGAATCCTCCCCTGTCCACCAGGTTCATAACTCGAGAATGGAAACTCGAAATTCGCCGACAGTGTTGCGAGCGCCGAATTTCGGGTTTCGGCGATGGGACGCGGGAGTAACTCAGTGGTAGAGTCACAGCCTTCCAAGCTGTTGGTCGCGGGTTCGATCCCCGTCTCCCGCTCCAGTTCGAAATTGGAAACTGGAAAATGGAAACTGGAAGCGGCCGCGAAAGGGTCTGTGTTTTTCTGTTTTCCAGTTTCTAGTTTCCAGTTTCGCGTTTCGCTCCGCGAAACGCGGGGCCGATGTAGCTCAGTTGGTAGAGCACGTCCTTGGTAAGGACGGGGTCAGCGGTTCAATTCCGCTCATCGGCTCCAGAGATTCTCGCAGAGAAAGGACGGGAAGTCCTTCGGAAGACGGTCTGAATCACCCGAGGATCCTACGGATCCGGGTCGCCCTTATTCTGAGGTGGAGTCACCATGGCCAAGGAAAAATTCGATCGTTCGAAGCCGCACATGAACGTGGGGACGATCGGGCACATTGATCACGGCAAGACGACGTTAACGGCGGCGATC
>Ga0315274_10013993_pt1 | contig 11396 bp, 8 predicted proteins | sample YL17G02_20_MG_FD_203700 | JGI IMG/M metagenome (GOLD analysis project Ga0315274, IMG submission 203700) | Sediment microbial communities from Yellowstone Lake, YNP, Wyoming, USA - YL17G02_20 | ecosystem: Environmental > Aquatic > Freshwater > Lake > Sediment | place: USA: Wyoming | collected...
ATCCTCGCCGGAGGACGGTGCGAAGATCCCAATGACCCAGGGAAATTCGGTTTCCCAATCTTCTGGGGTTCGCCGCACGGATTCCGGAGATCGGCCCGTACGGTTTTCAGCACGGAAAGCCAAGAGATAGTCCGCGCACCTCTCCTGATGGACTTCAACCGTGACGGCTGGCTGGATATTGCGGCCCAGCGCCAGGTCAAAGGCAAACCCGGTGGGCCGGTGGTGATCTGGTGGGGAGCGGAAAACGGATTTTCTGACGATCGGACCTTCACAATCGACTTGGGTGAGCCCCTGGCGCTGATGTATCTCAAGGGAGCGGACTTCGACCGCGACGGGTGGTTGGACCTTCTGGTTCCGAACCGCGGCACTGGCGGCATCGAGGAAAAGCCGAGCTACATCTGTTACGGCTCGCCGACTGGTTTCTCGGATGAACGCCGCGAGGCCATCATGGGGACCACGCCGTACGACAACGCAGTAGCCGACTTTGACCGCGATGGCTGGCTGGATATCTTCCTCTGCTCCTATGGCGCAGTCGAAGGCAACGCGCCCTCGTTGATCTACTGGGGAAGCGACCAGGGGTTTGGAAAGCGGCCACGCACCGAATTGCCGACGTACGGCTCATCGGGTGCGGAGGCGCTCGACTATGACGGGGACGGCTGGCTTGACCTGCTAATCGCAAACCACAGACAAGGCGGCTACACGGACCGTCCGATCCCGCACCGCCATCGAACGGTTTCGATGCTCTATTGGGGCGGTCCGAAAGGGTTCTCGCCCGAGCGGCGCCTCGAGATCCCCGCCATCGGCCCGAGCGGCCTGAACGTGCGCGATCCCGGCAATAGCTATGATCGGGGCTTGTACGAGGACTACTTCTCCTCCCCCCATGAGGGGCAGACGGATGAACGCCCGGAATCCATCGAGTGGTCAGCCGAGACACCTCACGGGACGGCGGTCCATTTCCAGCTCCGCGCCGCGCAAACGCGCGAAGAACTCGAATCGGCTTCCTGGGTTGGGCCACGCGGACCGAATAGCTGGTACACGCACAGTGGGGCAAGAGTGAGAGGAATCAGAGGCCGCTGGGTCCAGTACCGTGCCCGTCTGATCACCCCTAACGGCGGCGCAACACCGTATCTTACCCGAGTGAGTGTGCAATTCGGGTCAGAATAGCGGGCTCTCTTCGATATGGGCCGGCCATTTATAATCGGGCATTAGGTGACCTTGTTCTATCCGACTCTCCTTCTGTACGGCCAGCTTACGGAAGACATCTCCCAAGTGTCGACCCAGTTGCCCGTACAACGCCCTTCTGCGGCACTTGGGAATGAACACCACATGGCATTTATGCTCCCATTTCGTATGGATCAAACGTTCATAATCGGCCATCCGGGGGGCTCCATAAGTCAGGCTAACGACCGCTTCGTTCTTCGGTGTACAAGGATCCTATCTGCTGATCCGTAAGGGCACGGTCATAGAGCCGCAGGTGTCGCATCCAGCCATAGAAGTAGTCGCCTGCACCGAAGCCTATTCTCAGCGGTCGTTCGTTCGATATGTCATACTGCGCCGGGTCGAACGCCGAACTTGTTGCCACAGGTTTCCCATCCACGAACAGGCACACATGTCCGCGGCGCCGAACGGCTGCCAAGTGCCGCCATCCGGGTTTCAGAGCTTCGTCATAGGTAGCATTCTTCCCCGCCTCGAGGGAGAGCACTTTGCCCGAGGGGAGCGTACCGCAAAACAGTCTCCCTTGGTACACGGCCATGGACCACACCCGACGGTATAAACCTTCGGACGTGTCCAATTGCTGCCCAACCGGAACCCACGTATCGCCGCCCTCGTACCGATACACTCGGGCAGACGGCAACGTTCCTGCATAGAGTTTGCCGTTGTAGACCATCATGCCCATGGTCTCTTTCTCATCGCCGGGGTGCCCGCACGGCGTCCACCTACCGCTTTCGTCCATGCGATAAACGTAAGCCTTGGGCCATGTCGAGACGTGTAGACGGCCGTCGTATACGGCGAAAGAGTAGTCTTGGTCAATTGGCGGATCGATGGTCGCCCCCACATACGACCAGTGCGCGCCATCAAAGCAGAAGGGGCCTCCCGGCGCATCGTAGGAGACCGTGTACAACCGTCCGTTGAACACGCATGGGTTCAGAACCCGTCGGCCCGGGTTGCCGCAATAGCCCCATTCCGTACCACCCTCATAACGGTAGAGTCCGAATCCGCCCTGTTTCAGCGTGGTCGCATAGAGTCTGCCCCGAAAAACGGTCAGACCGCCGAGTGTGATGGATTCACCTGTTTCGGGGTTCCTGAGTGTTCCGCAGTATGTCCACTGCTTATCGCCGGCATAGCAGTATACCTTCCCGCCTGGAGACTGGTTGGGCGATGCCGAGAGAGCCGACCCCGTGGTGTCGTAACACGAGGTGCCTGCGAAGAGCTTTCCGTCATACACGGCGAGCGATGCCACCGAGTTGCTCATGTCGGGGCTGCCGCAATCGGTCCATTCAGTGCCGCCCTCATAGCGGTAGATATGGCCGCACTCCTTCTCTCCAGGCTCACAGGTCGCCGCATAGAGCCTGCCCCCGTGAACGGCCATCCCAAATACGAACACGGCGTTGCCCGGGCGGCCGCAATCCGTCCATTGCGCGTCCACGTGGCCGTTGTCGATCCCAAAATGCACGGTCCGGTAGTTCGGCTGGGAATTCGAGACACCGGAGCATGTAGCAATACCGAGATTGAGCCCCTTTCGCCTTTCTGGGTCGTACTTGCTGAAGATGTCCCCAAGGGCGTCGTCCAAGACCTCTTCCGTGCAGACCCATACGGAAACGGTGAAGTCCTCGGTACTGAGTTGCGGCAAGGCACTGTTCGCCACCTCCAGAAACGCGGACCGGCCGTCGAACCGTGCTGCTCGTGTGCCGTCTGGAGCGGTTACGCCGAACGTTACCCCGTGATTCTCCGCATGGCGGGCGTTCCCGGAAGCATCCTGGCCATCCTCCACGAGTCTCCAGAAGGCAACGGGGTCCGTTTCAGCATTCGCCACGGCGGTCACGAACAACAAAGACGAGAGGAGCAGATAGAATAGGCAGAACTCCATTTGGCACTCCTTTCCCCAGGGCTGCTTGCCTGTGAGGTCACCGGTTCCTGAACACCTGGACGCCCATCCCAGCCAAGTCTTCACGGGCATTCTATCCCCAAGCAGGTATCGGGAAGAAGTCTCCCGTGGAGGTGTCAAGGTGTGGTGCCCGAAAACTTGTCCTCATTGGCGGACGAGGACTTACGATAATTGCCTCGCCCTCCGAATTCGTCAGGCCCCATCCTCATTTGCTAAACGATCTCCTCTGTCCAATGCCTTTCTTGGGAACGCCATCTGAGTGGTCAAGTTGGAACTCATCAGGTTCTGCTTCAGATTCCTGTTCTCGGCGTACAGATCCCGCGTAGCGCTTCAAGCAGGGAATCTGGCGCTGCGGCATCAGTTGTGCCTCGCGAAAACTCGGACTCATTGGCGAACGCAGGAGGGCTCTCTCAGGGAAAAGACATATGGTCAGGGCCAGCCGTTTTGACAGGCTTGGCGCAGTCATTGGAATGCCACCACGGCGATCTCCTAGACGCCCCCAAGACCTCACACGAGCTCGGACACCGCAGCCCCGACACCCTCTACGCCCACTACCGCAACCTCGCCACTCGCGAGGAGGGCCTCGCCTACTTCAAGATTCGGCCCATCTGACTTCCAACGAGAGTTGCAAGTTGTTGCAGTTTGTTGCACGAACCATCGAGTTTGCTTGGGTTTTCGCGGTTTTTTGTTGCATCCGAGTTGCAGTCGCCCAGTCAATGCCGTGTTGGTGCAGCGTCAATGCGATGTTGGTGTTCCAGAACCTCCCACATTTCTCCCACAAATTCTGCCCACTCCAGCCCACTCCAGCCCACAAAGACACTGGCCGGGCCACTATACGGAAATCCCCATAAAACCGAGGAAAAACCCCTAAGTATCAGCCTGGAATGGACATAGAAAATGGCGCGCTCGGCGCGATTTGAACGCGCGACACCTGGCTCCGGAGGCCAGTGCTCTATCCGCTGAGCTACGAGCGCACCGCGATTCAACAACATCATAGCACAGTCAACGCGAAGTATCCAACTCTAATCGCACGCACCTGAGGGATATTGGGCCATAGGCGCTAACTTGCGCTCCACAGCTTACGCAATCCCGCAACCAACGCCTCCGATCTTCATTCTCTTCTCTGTCCGACCCGTCCGACCCGTCCGATCAGTCTGACCAGTCCGACCCGTCCGACAGGTCCGAAATATCCGACAATCCGCCCCAAAAACGACCCCAAGCCACCCCGTCCAAGAAGCCCGGGAATACACTGGTAATCATTATTGTTACTTCTACCGAAATGATCCCAGAATTGATGCAGAGAATCACCAAGCAGCGCCGAGTGATCCTCGAGGAACTGGCCAAGTTCAAGACGCACCCGACCGCGGACGAGGTGTACGAAGCCGTCCGCAGGCATCTGCCTCACGTCAGCCTTGGAACGGTTTACAGGAACCTCGATGTGCTTTCCCGCTCAGGGGCCATCACGAGGATGGCGCCGTCCGAGGCCCCTTGCCGGTTTGACGCAAACATTTCCCCACACTATCACGTTACATGCACCGAGTGCGGCCGTATAGACGACGTGTGGGATCTGCCTGATTACGTCCTCATGAAGACGCCCGCGCGGTTGAGTGGATACGAGGTTGGAGGCCATCGTCTGGAGTTCATCGGGGTGTGCCCGGAATGCCAGACAAAACGCATGTATGGAGGGATGGAAAATGGCTAGCGTCAAGGGAACGCGCACGGAAAGAAACCTGCTCGCATCGTTTGCAGGGGAATGCCAAGCGTCGATGCGATACTCGTTCTTCGCCAAGAAGGCCAAGAAGGAGGGCTTCGAACAGATAGCCGCGCTCTTGTTCAGGACCTCTGAGGAAGAGCGTGCCCACGCAAGCAGTTTCTACAAACTGCTGGAAGGCGGGGAGGCCGGGATTGAGGCGGCTTACCCTGCTGGCGGAAACAACACAACGGCTCAAAACCTACGCGCCTCCGCGGCCGGCGAACATGAGGAGTGGAACAAGGTATATCCGGAATTCGCGCGCGTCGCCCGTGAGGAAGGCTTTCCGAACGCGGCTCGGATTTTTGAGGCCGTGGCCTCCGTCGAAAAGTACCACGAGACGAGGCACTTGGCCTTCCTGGCCCGGATCGAGTCCGGAACCGTCTTCAAACGTGATAAGGCCGTGCGGTGGCGCTGTCGGAACTGCGGCTACATCCACGAGGGCATCGAGGCCCCGGAAAGCTGCGCCGCTTGCGACCATCCACGGGCGTATTTCGAGGTCCTCGGTGAAGACTGGTAAGATATCGCGGTCTGGGCGCGCCGGCCCTGGGATTTCAAGGATCGAGCGCGTGTGGAATACGAGATTGTGGTTTGTTGTTCAGTTCCGCGGGGCATTTCAGGAGTTTGACAGATAGGAGGGGAACTAACCATGGCAAAGCGACTACAGGCGTTCGAGTGCGAGGTCTGCGGCCACATTGTAATTGTCTTCAACGACGGCAGCGGCACGCTCACGTGTTGTGATCAGCCCATGACGCCGTTAGTGGAGAACACGTCCGATGGGGCAAAGGAGAAGCACGTCCCCGTCATGGAGAAGTCCTCTGACGGTTATGGGGTGAAGGTGGGAAGCGTGCCCCATCCCATGGAGGAGAAGCACTACATTCAATGGATCGAACTGCTGACGCCGAACGCGCTTTACTGCCGGTTCCTGAAACCGGGCGACGCCCCCGAGGCGGCGTTCGCGGTGAAGGGAGCGGCGGAAGGGCCGGTGTCGGCGCGTGAGTACTGCAACCTACACGGTTACTGGAAAGGATGACGCCCATGTTGACCAAGAAGATGCTGGAAGCGCTCAACGATCAAGTGAACGCGGAACTCTACTCCTCGTATCTGTACCTATCCATGGCGGCGCATTTCGAGGCGATCAACCTCAAAGGCTTCGCCAACTGGATGCGGGTCCAGGTCCAGGAGGAGAACTTCCACGGGATGAAGTTCTACGACTACATTATCAACCGCCAGGGACGCGTGACCCTGAAGGCCATCGACGCGCCGCCGAACAAATGGAAGTCGGCGCTCGACGTCTTCCGGGAGGTTTACGTCCATGAGCAGAAAGTGACCGGGCTGATCAATAAGCTCGCCACACTGGCGCGGAAAGAAGATGATCACGCAACCGGCGTGCTTCTCCACTGGTTCATAAATGAGCAGGTCGAGGAGGAGGCCAACGCCGACGCGATCATCCAGAAACTGAAGCTGATCGGCGACAATTCAAGCGGCATCTTCCTGCTCGATCAGGAACTGGCGGCGCGCGTATTCACGCCGCCCGTCGCGGGAGCGGCAGCCTGATGAGCATCCTGTTTACGCCCGGGGAGGTCTGCCCCGCCAATTGGAAAGAAGGCGAAGAAGCCATGAAGCCTACGGCGGACGGAGTCGCGTCTTATCTCACCAAACACGCTAGGTAGATTCCTCGATGACTGAGCCGTATGTCGCATCCAAAATCACCGGCCGCGTGTATTGGGTCGGCGCCATCGATTGGGCGTTGCGGGACTTTCACGGATACGCGACCGAGCGCGGCACCACGTACAATGCGTACCTTGTCCTTGCCGGCAAGATCACGCTCGTGGACACCGTTCGCGCTCAGTTCCGCGAAGAGATGATGTCCCGTATCGCCTCCGTCATCGATCCGAGGCGCATCGACTACATCATCTCGAATCACTCCGAGATGGATCATTCCGGTTGTCTTCCGCAAATCATCGACCACGTCAAACCCGAGAAGGTCTTCGCGACCGAGAATGGCCTCAAGGCGCTCAAAGCCCATTTCCACCGCGACCTCGACATCACCGTCGTGCATGACGGCCAGACGGTTTTGCTGGGCAGCGTGCCGGCGGCCTTTATCGAGACGCGCATGCTCCACTGGCCCGACAGCATGTTCACGTACCTCCCCGAGGACCGGCTCCTGTTTTCGCAGGACGGCTTCGGAATGCACCTCGCCTCGACCCAGCGATTCGATGACGAGATCGACGACGGCATCCTCGAGTACGAGGCCGCGAAGTACTACGCGAATATCCTCCTGCCGTTCTCCGCGGCGGCCAAGATCGCCCTCGAAAAGGCATCCAAGCTCGACATCGCCGTGATCGCGCCGGACCACGGGCCCGTCTGGCGCACGAACCTCAAGCGGATCGTCGATTTCTATGCTCGATGGACCGCACACAAGCCGGCCAACAAAGCCTTGATCATCTACGACACAATGTGGGGCAGCACCGAGGCCATGGCAAAGGCCATTGAGAACGGCCTCGCCGGAGAGGGCGTCCAGGTGCGTTCCATGCGGCTGCGCGAAAACCACCGGAGTAACGTGGCCACTGAGTACCTTGACGCCGGCGCCATCATCGTCGGCTCGCCGACGCTCAACGGCGGAATGTTCCCAACCGTTGCCGAGAACCTCTGCTACCTAAAGGGCCTGCGCAGAAAGAACCTTATCGGCGCGGTCTTCGGCTCCTATGGTTGGACCGGCGACGCCGTCGGACAGATCAAGGAGATCCTCACCGCCATGCGCGTGGATCTCGTCGCGGAGCCCATCAATGCGTTGTACGTTCCCGACGAACAGGCCCTTATGGATTGCCGCAATCTCGGGACCCTGGTGGCCCGGAAACTCAACGAACGCATCTCCTCGGCTGGCAACTCAGGCGCCTAGACACTGGAACGGAGTAAAGGAGCAAGGCCGTGACGCTTGACCCCGTGTTTCTCGCGCGCATCCAGTTCGCATTTACCGTTGGGTTCCACTTCATATTCCCCGCTCTCAGCGTCGGCCTGGCGTTGCTGCTCGCGGCATTCGAGACGTTGGCCCTGCGAAAGGGCGGCGATGCCTACGCGGAACTGGGCCGGCGCTTCGGCAAGCTTCTTGCCATCACGTTCGTCGTTGGGGTAGCCACCGGCATCACCATGGAGTTCCAGTTCGGGACAAACTGGGCGCAGTACTCCCGGTTCGTAGGCGATATCTTCGGCGCGCCCCTCGCTGCGGAAGCCCTCTTGGCGTTCTTCGTCGAATCGACCTTCCTCGGCCTGTACATGTTCGGGCGCGGACGCATATCGAAGCGCCTTCAATGGTTCTCGGCCCTGATGGTCGCCTGCGGCGCAACCATGTCGGCATTCTGGATCATCGCCGCCAACTCATGGCAGCAGACTCCCGCCGGATACGTCTTCAATCCGGCGACGGGCCGCGCCGAACTCACCAGCTTCCTTCAGGCAGTGTTCAACCCGTCGACGCTCATCCGGTTCCTTCATACCATGGATGCGCTTCTCATCTGCGGCTGCTTTTTCGTGGCCGGCGTTGCCGCGTATTGGCTTCTGCGTGACCGGAACAGTCTCGTTGCGAGAAAGGCCCTCCGCCTCGCCATGATCGTTGGGCTTATCGCCTCCGTGCTCGAGTTGTTTCCCTTCGGACACGAGCACGCGCGGCAGGTTGGCGTCCACCAGCCGGAGAAACTCGCCGCGTTCGAGGGCCTGTTCGAGGGCGGCCCGAATGCCCCGCTCACCGTCATGGGCATCCCCACGAACGACAGAATCATCGGCGCCGTACGCGTCCCCTATCTCCTCAGCATGCTCGTGCATTTTCGACCCAGCGGCATAGTGCACGGACTCAACGAATACCCGCCGGAAGACCGTCCCCCGGTCGTGCTGCCATTCGCCGCGTTCCACGTGATGGTATCCCTGGGTATGCTGTTCATCCTCGTCACGGCCTTCGGCGCATACCGGCTTCGCGGCGGGAGACTCTACGAGGACACCTGGTTCCTGCGCCTTCTGATATTCGCAATCCCTCTGCCGGTGATCGCCGCCGAGGCCGGTTGGATCGTCGCCGAGGTAGGACGTCAGCCCTGGATTGTCTACCACCTCCTCAGAACAAAGGACGCCGTTTCCGCCAGCGTTTCCGCGGGCGAAATCCTGTTCTCATTAATCCTGTTCTTCGCGATCTACGCTTTGCTGTTTGTGCTCTACGTTTACCTCATTTGCCGCGCCGTCAAAGAAGCTGCGGCCGAAAGTACAGCTATGCCCTCAGAGCTTCAGTCAGATCCAAGATCCAAAATCTAGAATCCAAAATCGGAAGGCGGCCGCATGATTGATCTCAACGCGATTTGGTACATCCTTGTGGGCGTGTTGTTCACCGGCTACGCCATTCTCGACGGTTTTGATCTTGGAGTGGGCGTCCTGAGCATGTTTGCGCGCAATGAAGACGAACGCCGCTTGCATTTGAACGCCATCGGACCTTTCTGGGACGGAAACGAGGTCTGGCTGGTGGCCGGCGGCGGGGCGCTTTTCGCCGCGTTTCCGCCCGTCTACGCCACCGTTTTCAGCGGCTTCTACATCGCGTTCATGCTTCTCCTGGCCGCCTTGATTTTCAGGGCCGTCTCGATCGAGTTCTACGGCAAGGTGGATTCGCCCGCCTGGCGGTCCGTGTGGGGCTGGGCGTTCGGCATCGGCAGCCTGCTGCCCGCCATTCTTTTCGGCGTGGCCTTCGGCAACATCCTCCGCGGACTGCCCATCGACCACCGAGGCGAGTTCGTGGGCTCCTTCTTCACCCTTCTGAACCCGTACGCATTGCTTATCGGTGTTCTGAGTCTCGCCATGTTCATTATGCACGGCGCCGCGTTCCTGACCATGAAGACCGAAGGGGAAATCCGCGACCGCATGAGCAAATGGGCCGTGCGCGCGTGGGTCGTCTTCGCGCTGCTCTATATAGCCGCCACTTTCTTCTCGATGCGCGTATCGCCGCACCTCTTCAGGGACCTCACGACAAACGTCTTCTTCTACCTTGCCCTGATCCCGCTCGCCATCGGCATCGCGGGCTTCCCGGCCGCGCTGAGCGCGCGCAAATACCTGGCCGCGTTCGCCGCCAGCGCCGCCACCATTGCATCCATGATAGCCCTGTCCGGCCTCAGCCTCTTCCCATGGCTGGCGCCGTCGCGCATCAATCCCGGCTTCAGCCTGAGCGCCTACAACGCGTCCTCGACCCCCAAGACCCTCGGCGTAATGCTGATAATAGCGCTCATAGGCATGCCCCTCGTGCTCCTCTACACCGCGTTCGTCTACTGGATCTTCCGCGGCAAACCCCAATCCTCACACGAGAGCTACTGACCCGTCCGATCCGTCCGATCCGTCCAATCCGTCCGATCCCCCTGACCCGTCCGCCCCGTCCGACGCCTGGAATCCCACCCTCACCCCCATGTAAACTCCCTCCACGATGTCTTCTCCCAATCCAAAATCTAAAATCCAAAATGAGGAGACGGCCATGAGACCATCCCGCATTCTCGGAGTGACGCTCTTCCTGTTTCTCGCAGCCCCATCAGCCTTTCCGGGCGCCGGCCCATGGCTCGATCCCGGCTCGATGTGCCGCCTGCTCGACGGCGAAACGAAGATGGTCAATGCCCTCTGGATCGAGAACCCTCCCGAACTCCGAATGGGCGATGGGCGTTCCACCGTCGCCATTGCGGACCTCAAAGGCCCCGGCGTCATCACCATGATCCACTTCGCGTTGCCCGCCACCATGAAGCTCGACCGCAGCGTCGCCCTCAGGATGTACTGGGACGGCGAAGAGCATCCAAGCGTCGAGGTCCCGCTCACGGATTTTTTCTGTGACCCGAACGGCGCTCTCGATCGTCTCGACTCGGCGCTCGTCAACAAAAATCGAGGGTGGAACGCATACTTCATGATGCCGTTCGCGAAGTCCGCCCACATTGAAATATCCTGCGACAATCCGCGATATCCGGCTATCTGGGAGACCAGCCCTTGCTACAGTTACGTCATGTACCGCGAAGTCCGTCGACTCCCGAAGGATCTGGGTTACTTCCACGCCTTCTGGCGTCAGGAAACGCTCCTCCTCGGCGCACGAGACTACGACGTCTTCGAGGCTCAAGGCCGCGGCCATTTTATCGGTTGGAACGTAACCGTCCGCGGCGCGGCCCCCTCCAAACCCGGCTATCCCGTCGACGAGAATCCGAAACTCTACGTCGACGGCGAAACCGAACCCAGCGTCGAGTGGCAAGGTCTCGAGGACGGCTTCGGCTTCAGTTGGGGATTCCCGGAGGCCGGTTCCAGTTTCCCTTATACCGGTTTCCAACCCTATCTCGACGGTGGCGCCGCCGCATACCGCTTCTGCATCAACGACCGGGTCAGCTTCAAGAAATCGATCAGGATGACCGTCGGCTTCGGCAAGAACGAGCACCCGATGTTCCATGAGCAATTCTCGAAGCCGGAAAACCCTCTCCAGTTCTCCAGCGTCGCCTACTGGTACCAGACCGAACCCCATACGCCCCTCCCCCCCATGCCGTCTGCCGC
>Ga0315274_10013994_pt1 | contig 11395 bp, 14 predicted proteins | sample YL17G02_20_MG_FD_203700 | JGI IMG/M metagenome (GOLD analysis project Ga0315274, IMG submission 203700) | Sediment microbial communities from Yellowstone Lake, YNP, Wyoming, USA - YL17G02_20 | ecosystem: Environmental > Aquatic > Freshwater > Lake > Sediment | place: USA: Wyoming | collected...
AGTTCCTATTGTCAAAACTCGCTAAAGATATTTAGCCGGAACTTGCTCCGTCTCGCTCGTAGCGGGTCAAAAATTTCCCTCCATTTTTTTGTCTGCCAAAACAGAAGCAATTGAGTTCCTTTTTAGAAATTATTCTGAATATTTTGGAAGCCGAAAAATAGTTTGACACTTATCTAAAGTGGCTTATAATATTCAACAGAGAGTGGTATTGGAGGAGGAGCAAATAGAATAATATTTTAAACCACAGGGGGAGGTAATGATGGGCCCTGATCAACCAGCAGAAATGAGCCTTCATCGTTCTAAAGAAACTTTAGACTATGAGGGCTTTTTTATTGCCCAGCCTAATCCCGAATTCAATGGAAATACGGGAAGTGTCCCTCATTCTGAAGTGATCCGGCAACATACCAGGACAGCGAATCCAGAGTGAAAGGGTTGGAGGGTGGAGCTGACTCTTATCTGACCCATCCTGTTGAACCTCTTGTATTGATCGCTTCCATCCGTGCTCTCTTGAGAATCAGAGAGGGAGAAGCGGAAGGAACGTGAGAAACTCATTCAGGAGCTTCAGGAAGCCCTTGCGAAAGTGAAAACGTTGAGTGGATTTTTGCCTATTTGCATGTCCTGTAAAAAGATTCGCGATGACAAAGGATATTGGGAACAGGTAGGAGTCTATATTCGGGATCATTCTGAAGCTGAATTTAGCCATGGGATTTGCCCAGATTGTATGAAAAAACTCTATCCCGATGAGATTTAAAGGGGAATTGGGGATGCGTCCCTATTTCACTGAACCGGGTTTTCCAATAATGATAGCGCTTATCTCATCTAAGACATCCTTTAAAGAAGGTTCTCTTGCCAGGATAACATTATCGGAAATATGTTTGTGATGCGGGTGGGAAGTTATTTCAGAATGGTGAGGGGCATTATCGTAGCGAAACAACATCTGCCCATTAGGGTTCATATAATGGAATCTGTATTTATCAATCGTTAAAGCAGAACGGGTTTCAATAACAAAGATGGCTATTTCCAGGACGGATGAATCTAAAAACAGGAAGGATCCTCTTAAATAGAGGGTTTTCCCATCCGGCGAAAAGTGTTTTTGGATATTTGAAGAGAGAACAATTGGAGAGGATGAGATGGTTTTATCAATATTATCTATAAAAGCTTTGATCACTGAAGGGCTGACCGGAGAACAGATTGGGTTTTTTGCCACTGCTCGAGGAGCTTAGCAAAAGCATACCAGTCAAAGAAATCAGCATCGTCACCCATCTTGCCCGTTTCAAATTGTTTTAAAAATGTGTCGGTCGGGGAATGATATTTTTGCTCAAAATCTTTTATCGCCTTTTCATAAAAAGCCATTGCATTTGAGCAAAGAGTATATTCACGCCTTAGAGAAATTTTGATCTCTTCGGTTAATTCCATGGGTTTTTTATAACCAAATGGTTTTTGAAAGTCAAGCTATTTTCTCGTTCTTGTTCCGTTGGAAAGACGAAATTGGGGACGGGTTCGAATTTTTACCCCGTTAGAAATAATGCCCCACTGCTCTGCAGCGAGGTTACATTTTAGAATAATTCCGGCGGGGTCTAATACCCCGCTGGAATTTCTAACGGGGTTTATTGACGAGGAGGATCGGAAGCGTTTGGCAGGCAAGGCATTGAAGATCCTCTCCAAAGAGACCGCCTCACGGGAAACGCTCATGGCTCAGATAGGAGAGATACTGACCAAAAAGAGAAAGGCGGGACTTTAGATAACAGACATCAGACTTCAGACTTTAGACAATTGACTTCTGCGGTCTATGGTCTAATGTCTGATTTACAGAGGGAGAAAGGGGGTGGTCTTAAATGGAGAATGATCAAAAAACTACCATCTTGAATGTAGATGATGATGACGCTGGTCGTTATGCGATAAGCCGCACACTTCGCCAGGCGGGCTTCGATGTCAAAGAGGCATCCAATGGGAAGGAGGCCTTACGGGGTGCAGAGGAGCAACCCGACCTGATCCTCCTCGATGTGAATCTCCCGGATATCAACGGCTTTGATGTTTGCAGGATGATAAAGAACAATCCGCTTACCTCTCATATCCCTGTGTTACACATCTCCGCTACCTATCTGGACGATGAATCAAAGGTGAGGGGACTGGAGACCGCAGATGGGTACCTCACACAGCCTGTGGAACCACCGGTCTTGATTTCGACAATAAAGGCATTGCTCCGGATGAAACGGGCAGAAAAGGCGCTGCGGGAGAGCAAAGAATTCACGGAAAACCTCATCGCTTCGATGCAAGATGGGTTCTCGGTACTGGATAGCCACGGCGTTCATATTGATGTCAACCCTGCTTTTTGTCAGATGACTGGGTTTTCAAGAGAGGAACTCATAGGAGTCGGAACACCCCACCCCTATTGGCCACCGGAGGCGTACGAAGAGATAGAGACAGCATTCCAGAAGACCTTGCGGGGCAAATTCGGTGACGTTGAATTGACTTTCATGCGGAAAAACGGCGAGCGCTTTCCAGTAATCGTCAGCCCCTCCTGGGTCGAGGACAAGCAAAACAATGTAATCAGTTATTTTGCAACGGTTAAAGACATCACCGAGCGCAAGCATGCAGAGGAAGCACTCCTTTTTACGCGATTTTCAGTCGATAATGCAGCCGACACGATGGCCTGGGTAGACCATGACGCACGCCTCATTGATGTAAATGATGCTTTCTGCCGCATTTCGGGCTATTCGCGGGAAGAACACCTCCCAATCATAGATTTGGTGTTCATGATAAAGCAACCTGTGGCTACTTGATTGCCAAAGAGCGTTTGTGAACGATGTACTGACAGTAAAAAGTGTGAACGATGTCCTGACATTTATCAAATATGTAAAGACCATTATCGTCGGCGCTGAAACGGAAGGTACGGATCTCACCGGGGGGTGGACGTCCTTAGCTCAGAGTTGCAAAAGGGGAAAGTGCAAAATTACTGGTTCCCTGAAAATTGAAAATATTGGAAATAGGGATACCTCCGGCTTTTATGTAGGATGCTACCTCGGGGACGGGGAAGAAGACTTTAGTCTAATAAAGTTAATAAAGGTGTCAAAACTGAAGGCGGGAGGGAGCAAGGTCATAAACCTGAGTTATAATTTGCCCGCAGGATATACGGCCCATGGCAAATACATCTTTGCATGGATCGATGCCTACGAGACAGTCCTGGAAGCGGATAAAGAAAATAATTGGCCATGGTATGGGCCCATTTGGTAAGGGTCAAAGAGGTAGTGTCAGAAATCCAAATTTAAGACATAGGGACGGGGTTGACTAAATTGAATAACTTGGTTAGAATCCAGAAACGAAATATTACGATTCTTCGGTGGAGAATGTATGCCAAGGCAGGCAAGACTGGATGCTCCTGGAATTGTTCAGCATGTCATCATTAAAGGCATAGAAAGTAGACAAATCTTCGATGATGACAGGGATCGGAGAGATTTTATTACCCGGATGGGGAATCTTTCCTTAGAGGTAGAGACGAGAGTGTACGCATGGGTTTTAATGGGAAATCATGTCCACATCCTTTTGCGAACCGGACCCAAGGGATTGGCAAAATATATGCGTCGCTTATTGACAGGCTATGCGGTCACTTACAATCGGCGTCATTCCCGGCGTGGTTATCTTTTTCAAGATCGATACAAATCCATCGTTTGTGATGAAGACAAATACTTTACAGAGTTGGTTTGCTACATCCATCTCAATCCTCTTCGAGCCAAGGTGGTGAAGGATATTTTGGAACTGAACCAGTATCCGTGGTGTGGCCATTCCGTACTATTGGGCTTTGTCAGAAATTCATGGCAAGAGACGAACTATGTTCTATCGTGGTTTGGTAAGAGGCGGGGAAGTGCTTTGAGAGCCTATCGGCAGTATATCGAGGATGGGATTTCTCAGGGGAGACGTCCTGAACTGGTGGGAGGAGTGCAGGTTCAGTCAGAAAAGGGGAGAGGTCGACCAGACTCAGGTTTTATGGATGAGCCGGTGGTAACAGATCGGCGCGTCTTAGGGGATGAGGGTTTCGTTTTGAAAGTGAAGAGGGAGTTGTTCGGTCACGAAAGGGAGAGACGGCTTAATTTCCGAGAGATTCAGGAAAGGATTCAATCGATCGTAGAAGCGAGATGCAAGGAGGGTAGAGTACAAGCTCAGGAGCTTCAGAGGGGTAACCGGCGACAGCAGGTTGCGGAAGCGCGTGCGGAGATTGCCTGGCAACTGGTAAATGAACTGGGAGTTCCTCTATCAGAGGTAGCCCATCATGTGGGTGTATCTGCGTCAGCAGTTTCAAAGATTTTGCGAAGGAGGAGTTTTCGGCTGGTGGAAAACAGTAGTTGAAAGAGTTATTCAATTTAGTCAACCCCGTCCCCATATAACTGTTTAATTTTCCACTAATTTGGTATATATTATAAAAGAAATAGGAGGTTCGACTAACGTACCGGCGATATACGGGATATTTATCAAAAAACTTATCTGACGAAAGGTAGAGGTATGGACGGCACAAAGGCTGAAAGCTTAATCGAAGATCAGTCCCTTGCTGAAATTGTTCGCCGTTTGATCGAGGCCTATTGTCCCGAACGAGTTTACCTCTTTGGCTCTCGATCAAGAAATGATCCCGGAGCGGACAGTGACTATGACCTCATGGTTGTAGTGCCGGATTCTGTGCCTCCTGAACGTAAACGGAGCCGGCTTGCATATGAAGTACTTCGCGGGACAGGTATAGCAGCGGACGTTCTTGTATGGACTCGTGAAGCCTTTAATTGCCGACTCCACCTACGGGCGTCACTCCCATATACCATCGTCTCAGAAGGAAAGTTACTTTATGCAGCATGATTCTGTCCGATTAGGAGACACCCGAGTCTGGTTGATCAAAGCGAGGAAAGATCTGAGAAGCGCTGAGCACGGGCTTACTGCATCACCTCCCTTGCTTGAAGATGTCCTTTTTCACTGTCAACAAGCGGCTGAAAAGGCACTCAAAGGGTTTCTGACATGGCATGACATTCCCTTTCGAAAGACACACAGCTTGGAGGAAATTGGACAGCAGTGTATCACCATAGATCCTACAATGAGGGAATTATTGGATCGAGTGGTTCCTCTCACGGAATATGCTTGGAAATTTCGTTACCCTGGGAAGGTTGAAGAACCTACCAATAAAGAGACTAACGATGCCCTATAAATTGCAAAAGATTTCTGTGATGCCATTCTCACACGTTTGCCCGCAGAAGTTAGATCTTAAGCGAAATGCTTACAAAAAGATATTAGATCTTTAAACTTTGACTCCCAAGTTCTTTTGAATCTATGTCCCCTCTATGACTATGAGCTATTTCCTCCCAGCCATGAGGCCCCAACTCATGGCTTTGGTATAAAGGCTCATTGACCCCGTTATTCTACCCTCCTTTCTCAACAATCTTCCAAGTTTTTCATGAAGAGGTCTGCTGTGGCTTGAAACTCGTTGTTCCCATTTTGAGACGGACAATAATGACATGACTGGTCAAAAATTTGCAGTCCACAACCCGGGCTTTGCTAAGAATAACAAAAGCGTATTTTTTAGGTTTTGGGACAGCCTCAAGTCCTCATCCCTCCTCAGATATCATTTGGGTGTATCTGTATCTGCGTCAGCAGTTTCAAAGATTTTGCGAAGGAAGAGTTTTCGGCTGGTGGAAAACAGTAGCTGAAAGAGTTATTCAATTTAGTCAACCCCGTCCCCATGTCCGTCGTCCATGTCCGTCTCCCACGGCCTGCGCGCGCCGCTACGGGCAATTGATGGCTTCTCCCGTGTGATATTGGAAGATTACACCGACAAATTTGATGATGAGGGCAAGAGGGTTTTGAATATCATCCGAGGCAACACTCAGAAAATGGGTCAACTGATTGACGACATTCTTGTACTCTCACGATTAGGGCGGAAAGAGATTACGCATTCAGACATAGATATGGGGAAATTGGCAAAAACGATATTTGGAGAACTTAAACTGACTGTTCCTGAAAGAAAAATCGAATTCACCCACATAAACACTCTTTCTCCAGCCCAGGGGGATCAGGCAATGATTCGCCAGGTCTTTGTCAATCTTCTCTCCAACGCTGTCAAATTCACACAACCTAAAGAGACCGCTATAATAGAGCTTGGCGGTTTCAGTGAAGAAAATGAGAACGTTTACTATGTCAAAGATAATGGGGTGGGTTTTGATATGCAGTATGTAAACAAATTGTTTGGGGTTTTAAACGACTACACAGTACTACAGAATTTGAAGGCACGGGCGTTGGTCTTGCCATTGTCCAACGTATTATTCACCGCCATGGTGGAAGGGTTTGGGCTGAAGGAAAAGTGGATGAGGGGGTCACTTTTTATTTCACTTTGCCAAGAGGGACGATGGATGAAGGACGAAAGATGACGGACGAAAGGCGAACCTCGAATTACAAGTGACTAATACACTTCATCATGAGTGCCAATGTCGAGGAGATGGACGGTGTCGGGGTATAATTTAAATATGATTCTCAATTCATACGTGAGGGAACAGGCATATTTGCCTTTTAGCCCACCAGCGAGAGCATGGGTATGGAGGGCTGGGTCAAAAGGGTCGCTGGAAAGTTTCAAAAGTACCTGTTCGCATGCTTTTTGGAGGAGGGGATTTTTCTTGAACAGTTTTTTTGAACGTTTGCGGAAAGCCTTTTCAAGCTCAAGCCTCATCGTCATCATCCGGGGCATTGAGGATAGCTTGCATCGCCTGTTCAACAGAATTACAGATTATAGAGTCATGTTCTTGTTCGGCTTTCAGCACACGTTCCACAAAGGCCTTATGTTTCTTTTCTCTTTCGACAAGATACCCCACGAAATCCCTAACTTCTTTCAAACGCTCATCGGAGAGATTAAGAAGCATTTCGCCAATTTCAGAGATTTCCATTGTCTTCATGACAAAATGATAAACGGTAGAGGGTTTATTGTCAACTATAAAATCAGTTCGGAGTTCGGAGAAAATAAAGACGAGGGACGATAGACGATGGATGAAAGATGAGGGATGAAGGACCAAAGATGACAGACGATTGATTCGTCAATCAATCAGAAAAAGATTTAATCCATTTACTCTGGGAAAATGCATGGTATTTATTGTCAAAAGCGGAACATTATTAGAGATACAGATGCCTGCAATCAGCGTATCAGGAATTCCAATTCCTTTGCCTTTTCTATCAAGAGAGGATTCTATGTTAGCGGAAACTTCTGATGCCTTTAAATCAAAAGGGAGGATAACAAATTGATATATAAAATCGTCTATCCGATCTTTACGCTTCATTTTCATGTGCCCGAGATAGAGTTCATAGGCAGTAATAGCAGTGATACAGGGTTCATATCCTTTAAGGATTCTTATAAAAAGATCAAAGCCGGGATTTCTTTTTCTAAGGAAATCTACACAGACATCTGTATCTATGCAGACAAGCTCTTTTGCCATTTGTGCCAGTCCTTACGTATTTCCCTGAACACACTGTCAACATCCACATCTTCCCATATGCCTGCATACTTCATGATATTTTTGATTTTATTCTTTCTTCCTAAAATAAGTAATTTGCCTTTTTCAACTTTTGCTTCAACGATCATCCCGTCTCTTAATGAAAGTTTTTTGGCAATTCTTGCGGGAATAGCAATGGCTTCTTTTCTTGCAATTTTTGATTCAAACATTTTTGTGAGCCTCCATCAAAGAGAAAATGATTGTTTCTTTATATTTCCATTTAACCATTTATCGCCTGTTTTGTCAAATGAGGCCATAGGCAATAGACAGCAGGCAAAACGAGGGACGAAAGACGAAGGATGATGGACGAAGATCGTGCCTCGTCGTAGTTGGGGGTAACCGGCGACAGCAGGTTGCGGAAGCGCGTGCGGAGATTGCCTGGCAAGTGGTAAATGAACTTGGAGTTCCTTTATCAGAGGCAGCCTATCATTTGGGTGTATCTGCGTCAGCAGTTTCAAAGATTTTGCGAAGGAGGAGTTTTCGGCTGGTGGAAAACAGTAGCTGAAAGAGTTATTCAATTTAGTCAACCCCGTCCCCATATCCTCCGTCCCCATATCCTCACACAAAGGCTAAAACTCCAAATTTACCGGCTAAGAAGGCCAAAACTCCTGTCTTGGGTTCCCCTTGTCCCACTACAAAAGCTTCCTGTCAGGTTCTCCCCCAAAGGGCTTGAGAAAACCCCCCATATCTTGTGGTTTTTTTTCTTGACATACTACTCCGTTTTTCGTATATTCAACTCATCCAAAAGCGAGTTCTTATCATTTCATTTCATTATTTAATGATTATTTTAACTTTTAATTTATTTTTAGATGTTTTTAAAATGCCAATTTTGAATTAAAAGAAAGGTAACTTGTATGATTAATTTAGTATTAGTTGTTCCCTTTTCATTAAGGCCAACTATATTTCCTTGGAGTGTTGAGTTTTTGAAAAAAGCGGTTGAAATTAAATGCCCAGAAGATAAAGTATCTATTATGGATTTTCGTTATGATGAAGCATTTAAAGAGATTTTTGATGAAATTCGAATTTCTTATTTTCCTTTATTATATCCAATATGGAATCAGTTAAATAATTATTCAGCTTTACAAGTTTTATCAGAAGAAGAATATATATATTTGATAACAGCATTTATTTATTTCGCAAACAATCATCAAAAAATTTAAAGTATGGCCAAAGTTTTTTCTTAAAGGTTCTATTTTAACAAAGGATTACCCTTGGCCTTTTTCTGAGAAGTGGTCAATTCAATTGACGGATGAAGAAAAGAATGTCTTAAGATATCTTTATCATCCAAGAACTTATAATGAGATTTTTGAAAAATTTGAGGTTAAGGGTATATATTCAAAAGATTTTATTGATCAGTTATTAAAGAAACATTTAAAATTGAAATCATTATTACAATATAAAACATGGATTTGTAGTGTTTTTAATGATCCAGAATATCTGAACAGTTAAAAAAAATAGAAAAAATCCTGTCTGAAAGTGAAGTACCCCGCAGCAAAGCTGCGGGGCATCTAATTCTCTAAAAAACTTTCCTCCCCCTTGCCGCCAGCCCGGAAGGGCCTATCTCCGAGCCGGAAGCTGGCCCGGAGGGATGGGGGAGGATTAAGGTGGCTGCCGGCTCAGAGAGGGGTGGAAAAACATGTTCCCCCTCACCCTAACCCTCTCCCCCAAGGGAGAGGGGAGGCCATTCATCCTCCCAGCAAAGCTGGGGGGTATTCTGGCATATTTTGATAAAACGGGTGATTATTCCCATGGCTATTATGATATCGCCGGTAGCGATAGCATTGAAACGGATGAGGATGTCAGTGATCAGGACCCCTCATTTACATGGTCTTCGGGAAATATAATTTCCATTGACGGAGAAATCTGTATGAAAACAGAATGCAGTAAAACCTTTCGGGTATCCTTGGTTTGCATGCCGTTTGCCGATCCATTTATCCCATCACTTGCCCTGACTCAGTTAAAAGCCACCTTGGATAAAGAATTGGATAATCGCTTCTCTGCCAAAATATTATATCTCAACCATGAGTTTACTCATTACCTGGGAGAAGATTTCTACATCCACGCGATTTCTTTCAAAGGCATTCAATCCGGTATTGGCGACTGGATTTTCCGACCCATCGTATTTCCCAATCTCCCTGACAACACAGAAGAGTATTTCAAAACCTATTATCCTCAAAAAGATGCAAACACCAAACGACTCCGGCAATATATTCATGAAAAGCGACAGGGTCTGGAGGCTTTTCTGGAGGAGTTAATAGAAAAGCATGATTTAGATCGAGCAGATATAGTCGGTTTTACAGCTACATTCAATCAGAATATGGCCTGTTTTGCCATGGCCAAAAAGCTGAAACACCTGAATCCCGAGATCGTGACTGTAATGGGTGGCTCTAACTGCATGCCCCCCATGGGGCAGGAGATAGTCAAACAGATGGATCAGATCGATTTTGTCTTTTCAGGCCCGGCTTTAAAAAATTTTCCCGGCTTTGTATCCATTTGTCTCAATCAAGGCATCGATGATTGCAATAGCATAAAAGGGATTTTTTCGAAAACGAACATCATCACACCCTTGCCAGAAACGAAAATAGCCCCATTGGCAAGCTCAAAAAACGGTATATGTGATTTGATGGGCGAAGAAGTTGATATAAACAATCTCATCGAACTTGACTATGGGCCGTTTCTGGATGCTGTAGAGGAAAACTTTGGGCACATGGAATTTCCTCCCATCCTTATTTTCGAAACTTCCCGCGGTTGTTGGTGGGCCGATCACGTCCGATGCACCTTCTGTTCTTGCACAGATCAGGCGAAATACAGAGCCATGCGTCCTGAAAACGCTGTCAAACAGTTTCAATCTTTATTCAAATTTTCATCCAAATGCCTTCACTTCAGGGCCTCTGACGCTGTTTTGCCAAAAACCTATCCGAAAGAAGTGTTCCCATTCATCAAAACCCCAAAAGGTGTTAAAATTTCCTATGAAGTAAGGCCCACCTTTGGTGTAGAGGATATGAAAGCGCTTACCAGTGCCGGAGTGAAGGAGGTTCAGGCGGGAATCGAATCACTTTCCACACCATCCCTAAAGTTGATGAGAAAAGGCACGACTTCACATCAAAACCTGAATTTCCTAAAGCTCAGTAGGATGTATGATATTTATCCATACTGGAACCTATTGCTCGGCTTTCCCGGCGAGGATGAGGAAACTTATAAAAAGTTTATTCTTGACATCCCTTTATTAACTCATCTGCCCCCGCCCACAGGGGCCTATGCCGTCCAGATTCACCGAGGGAATCATTATTTTAATCATCCTGAAAAGTATGGCATAGATTTGCGTCCCAGTGATTTCTATAGATTGACCTATCCCTTTGATGAAGAAGCCCTGTCAAATCTTGCCTTTTACTTTGATAATTCAAATGAAGCCAGAGACCCGGACTCCATTTTGATGTACAGGTGGATAGACAAAATCCGAGAAAAAATAATTGACTGGCAGACACAGTGGTATGGTGAATCTCAAGGTCGTTCTCGTCCTCCTGAGCTTTTCTTTAAAAGGAAAGAAGGCCCTGCCATTATTTATGACTCGCGCCGGGGCAAGGCTTCTGAATATCAAATCGATGATATTTCAAGAATCGTGCTGGAACGTCTTACGAGACCGACCAAAATGGAAGAACTTGCCTCCCTCCTGGGCCACATTCAAGAATTCGATATCCAAAAAACAATATCCTTTTTAAATGAGAACGGGTTGGTATTCCAGGAGAATCATTATTTATTAAGTCGCTTCAGCCTTCAGTGTGGTAAGCCCCAAGATGTTGTGGTACGAAGTCTATCCTGATTCATGTCGTTGCCGCTCTTGGATAAAGGTCAAGGCCACCGCAGTGGAAGTAGATTGCTGCTTTGTA
>Ga0315274_10014000_pt1 | contig 11393 bp, 16 predicted proteins | sample YL17G02_20_MG_FD_203700 | JGI IMG/M metagenome (GOLD analysis project Ga0315274, IMG submission 203700) | Sediment microbial communities from Yellowstone Lake, YNP, Wyoming, USA - YL17G02_20 | ecosystem: Environmental > Aquatic > Freshwater > Lake > Sediment | place: USA: Wyoming | collected...
AAATTACCCATTGACGAAAATTCTAAGGGATTGTATAAATATTTCCGTTGCCCCTGTAGCTCAGGTGGATAGAGCAACGGATTCCTAATTCTTTTTAGGCAGTTGTTCTATCCCCTTAAAATTGCAGGTAATTTATTAACATGATTAAGAAATCACTTCAAACGAAACATCACTCTGTATCACAGAAAAACACCCATTTTCACGGTGTAGTCACATCAATTTTCACAACAGCTCTAAAATTGTTTTAATGTCTGATAAAATATGATAGAATTGATTGGTAAAGTTGTGCCGGATGCGTATCATGGCACTTCTAAAGAAAACGCTCAGAAAATTTTTCAAGAAAAGAAATTCTTATTTTCCAAAGGCAAGAGATGTTATTTAGGTACTGGAATTTATTTTTTTGAAGGATCAAAAGAACTTGCAGAATGGTGGGGCAAAAAACAATATCCAGCAACAGAAATCGGTATAATTCTTGCAGAAATTCAGCTTGGAAAATGCCTTGATTTAACGATCCCGGAATTCAGGACATTTCTGAAGAAGACGAAAAGAGAACTTGAAGTGAAAAGACCTTATAACCGTATCACCGATGCTTTTGTGATAAATTATGTTTGTCACAACATGCTAAAATTTGAGACCGTTAAGTGTATTTTTACTCGTGTCGGAGAAGTTTTGCAATTTCCGAAATTATATCCTGGATCGAGGATATATGATGAGCTTTATATTACGATATGCGTGAAAAACCATTCTAATATTCTATGTTTTCGAATTGTAGATGGAGGTTTACAATGAGAAACATTCATGATCTCGACAGCATATTTAAAGACTATTTCAGTAATGTAACAGAAGAACAGTTGGAAAAAGATTTTGAGAAGGCAGAATGGGAAGTTTATTCAAAAATAGAGGAATCCATTTTTGATGAATTTGATCCTCACGAAACTCCTATGATTGCTTTAGAACATGAGGCAGATGCTACCTATCCCAAAATGAGTATTGGAAGTTATCAAATAGAAGTTAAGATAAGCGACGAAATTAGACCCAGATATTTTACAAAAACAGTTACGACCATAAGTTCAAATCAAGATTCCATAGTAGGGCCAATTAGTAATATTGGCGATAAACTCGCTCACAAATCTGCGACAGAAGAATCAATTAGTTGGGAGAAACGCTATGCATCTTAATACAGAACACAGAAAGCTTTTGGTGGATGAATTTAGATATGCTGCGAAAAAAATCAGGGAATCTGAATACCCAGAATTAAAGCTTTTTTACTTCAGCGTGACTTACGGTGTACTATCAAGGATTTTTAATCTTCAATATAACCCACAACTTGTTTTTATGCATTTGGTACTTAACAATGCTTACGGCAATATCAGTGCAAGAGTTCAAGCCATAAAAACAGGGGACATCGTTGTTCAATTATCAAATGAATATTTTAGTCTGTTGGCTGGTTATGTGGAAGTTCTTTCGAACCAGATCGAAGCAGATGAAGATACGTACAAGACCTTAGAAAAAATCGCTTTATTGACGTTTCTTACTACCGGGAACGGATATTATTTGTTTCAAAAGGGTGTAATAAAATTTGAATAATTTCATATAGGGTCATAGGTTCGCTATCGAAGAGACAGAATCCTGACTGTATCGCGCTATTTTTGAGGTCAATCCTTCGGGGTTAGCCTTTTTACTACGAAGCCCCTTCCATTTTCGCCCTGAATTCATGTCAATTTTCAGAACAGTTGGGATTTATGACATTCGATGAATTACTAAAAGGTCTGAAATCCGATTTAAGGCAAAAAGTAAAGAAACCAAAGGCGGATGAAGAAGATTTTTCCCTATACGATGCCATCGGGAAGATAATTGAAGGAAAAGGTTTAAAAGCAGACCTTCGTAATCCTGAGACGATTAAAATGTTGGAGGGTTCTTCAAATGAAATCGTACAAGAGGCGGCACGAGGGATCTGGACCGAAAGGAAACAGAAACAAAGACAAACTGAAAGGGCTATTAGTGGCGGGAGGGATTGCGAGGTTGAAGAAATAAAGATAAAAGAGGAAGTGATTTTGCCATCAGATAAACTGAGAGACCAAAAAATTCGATGGCCACAAGTCAATATACGGGAACTTAAAAAGACCAAAAAGCATAAAGGAGCCGAATAGTTACAAACTTTTTATTTTTTTAAAAAAATTTGTTACCTTTTTCGGTTTCTCGTGTCCCACCATAGTGAGGGGAGATGACAATATCGTTCATTTCCCCTTTTTATTTCCAGCAAATCTGGAAAGGAGGGAGCTATGTATCAGATTCAACTTTCGTTAGACCCGCAAACCGGGGTTAAGGATATTGCTCTGCAAGTAACTGACCGACATAAAGGCTCCATTGAGCCGATGCAGTTCTATCTTGCGCTTCGAAAGGACATTCAGAAATTCAAACGGAGTGTGGCAAAGACCTTGAAGGGGAAAGGATTAGACCTCAAGTAAACTTGCCAGCGGTTTAGATTCGGGAGTTTTTTTTGACCAAGGGGAATCGGAGAAATCCGGCTCCCCTTTTTTGTTGGCGAAAATGGCAGAGTATTTGACGGTTCAGGAATTAAGTCTTTATCTGAAACGAAGTCCAGGAGCGATCAGAAACCTTGTCTTGAGGAGGGCCGTTCCTTATAGAAAGCCGGCGAGCCGGTTACTCTTCATAAAAGAAGAGGTTGATAACTGGATTAAACAGAGTGAAGGGATTTCGATTGAGGAGTTAACAAAGACAGAGTAAGAGACTTTGGGGGAGGCCCTTCGCGAAGGGTTAAGGGAGAATTCCGGTTCTCCCATCTCCCCAATTAGTCCCTACCGGAAAGGGCATATGGATAAAATTGAAGAATGGCACGAAAATAGAACAAAGGTTCCTCCCGGAAAGTATCTTCTTAAATGCATCAAGGCAGGGAAGGCCAGCGTATGGCACGAAGGTCAGGGAGGATGGGGCAGATCAGAAAAGATTATCCTCTGGTTTGAGATCATGGAAGGTGAACATCTCGGAAAGGTCCTTCCCATGTTTCTGCCTCTCGGAAATAATGGCAAGGTCCCGCAAGGGTCTAAATATTTCACTGCCTGGTGCATTGCAAATGGCCTTAGAAGGCCACCGAGGACAAGGCTGAAGGAGATGCCACCGGCTAAATTTCAAAACAAAGTCTACGAAGGAGAAGTCGTTGACGTGAAACCCCGATGGATAACTGGTCGAGAACAACCCGACCTCTTCCAGTATTCAAGGGTTGACATTCTCTATGAGCTTGTTGTCGGAGATCCTAATTCTTAGAAGAAAGTAGAGCTAAGTATAGTTAAGTATAGCAATAGCAATAGTAAAGCAATAGCAGGTAAGGCAAGGGTTAGGTGGGTGAAAGAAAAAGAGAAAAAGCGCGCGAATGGGACAAATCAAGAATTGCGAAAATGGGTAAAGTCGCCATTTTCTGGGAAAAATTGGGGCGCCTTAATGATTGGCCCCACTCAATCAATTAATCCAATCAGGTCCCGGGGGCTTCGGCCTCCGGGCCAAGGCAAGAAACAACATGGACGAAGTCAAAGAACCTCAACCCAAAAGAAAGGTTTATTTTCAGGGAAGACTCATTGAAGACTATTGCCCGGTTTGTGATAGTCCCATGCCATTTTTTCCGAGATGTTATCGGTGTGGGTATGGAATAGAAAGCCCTCAGGGAGAGAATTGCTATGCAAGAATCATGGTGACTTCTTCCTGAAGTCGAGATTTGACAGAAAAGGTTAAAAGGTGTAGATTTCTTTTGGCAACCGCTAAAACTGTTCACGGGAGCGGCTTTAGAAAGAACCACTATATGAAGGCACCGAATAAACCGGGAGATCTCATCAAAAGGTACTCAACAGCGCTAGTTGAGGGACTTGTGGGAAAAATCTCCGCATCATCGCCACTCAGGCATAGACTTACAAAGGGGGAATTGAGAGAGCTCTTTGTCACCAATCTTCTGTCACCATTTCTCACAAAGCAATTCGACATCGGGTCAGGGATCGTCATAAACCAGAAAGAGGAGCAAAGCGACCAAACAGACATAATCATTTATGACAACCGCATCCTACCTCCATTCATAAAGGAACAACATATCGGAGTTTACCCCGCCGAAAGCGTGATAGGTGTTATTGAAGTCAAAACAAATCTGAGCAAAAATGCGCTACTAAGCGCAGAGGCATCAGCCAGTCGACTTCACAAAGAGATCTACAACTCTAGGTCCAGCATTTATGGTGATTATGAACGCATCCGTCCCTTGTGCGCAGCCATCGGGTTCTACGGGAGGGGCACTGGACTCCTGATGGACAACGAGACCGGCAGACAATGGCTAGAGGCAAATTACCGGCACATTTTCTCCATTTGCCTTGTTGGTAAGTTCTCATGGATAAATCTGGACAAGAAGGGCTGGTCTCCTTCTGAAAATAGGCAGAATTATGAGGAGACCAAACGATTCATTGCTGTTTTCTTGGACAATCTGCGGACCGTATCAGAGTTACGACTGAACTATCTTACTCAGTTTGCACATAAGGACTGGCTCAGCGTCTATATACGTGAGCAAGAAGGCATCCGAAAAATATTTAACAAGAAAGATGCCGACTATGATGAACCTCCACCCTCGCTTGCAGCACATGAAGACCCATTAGATGATCAATAGAGGGAAAAACTCGGGGGGAACCTAAACAATACACCTGACAGAGATAATCCAGAATGAAAAGAGATTGCCTAACAATCGGGTCCACCGGATTGGCAATAAATCCGGCTCCGCTGAGCCTTACGTCACTTTCAAACGGTAATCTTCTTCTTGAAGGGTGACACTTGCTTAATCACTTGTAGGTGTAAACGTCAAAAAAAGAAATCCATATTAAGTTATCAAAGAGCAAGGCAGAGTCAGAAATGACGAGCCAGTCGCTTAACGTGTTGAAGAAATTAGAAAAGGCCTTGAATCATAAAGGTTCTTGGCCTTTTCCTCTGAGAAAAAATCTTTGAAAGCTAAGAGACAGATATTCTGGCCGATTAATCAGCGACTATCAACAGTTTCCGGCATTTTCGATTTAAAGGCGAGTCTATTTTCAACACGTTAAGCGATCGGCTCGTCAGAAATGACCCTGCCTTTTTTGTTGCCATTTGAGATTGGAAACCGGAGGGCGGGTCAACTCTCCAGGGATCGGCGCAAAATACCGAGGCATAGAGCAAGACATGTTTTCGCACTTCCGATATTCCCTTTGCCAAAATATTAAAAGTTGCGCTTGAGAAGAAAAGGTTCCCCAAACATTTGTGGAACCTCCGATAAATGAAAGGTGATTCAATGAAAAAAATAATAAATTGTTCTAATATTGAAGTTCCATCTCATTTATCTGAGAAAAGCAGAAAAATCTGGAGTGAAATTGTACCTCTGAGAGCTTCCGGTGCGGGGAGGTTGGCGCTTTTAACCATTGCCCTTGAAAGTTTGGATCGAGCAGATGAGGCCCGGAAGTTGATTTCTGAGCAAGGATTAACAAGCGAGACGAAACGAACCGGGGCGATTCACGTCAATCCGCTTCTCAAAATAGAGCGCGAATCAAAAAATCTCTTTGTCAAAATTTTCAATGATCTTGGTTTGAGATTCGATCATAGCGAAGTTGAATTATGATACCCGTCTTTACCCTCCGCAAATGTTTGCGTAGGGTCTTTAGACGGTTTACATAAACCTCCGAAACCGAGAGGCAAAAAAGTGAAGCCATTGGCACAAATTGCCAGTGGCTTTTTTATTAACCTTTTACCGGCCAGATGCCGTTTTATGGATGAATGCACAACCGTCAAACATCCTTCATTCCAAATGAAGGAGAAATTAAAAATGGATAAAAGAAATTTAGCGTTAGTCGAAAATTTGATGGACGAGATCAAGACGGTCCGAGATTTAAAAAGAAATAGCGTTGCTTACGATGGGGCACGTTCAGACGAGAAGATAGCTCAACTTCTTATGGAATTAGATGATAGCGGGGCCGGAAGCCAGGCGAGCGATGAGTTGAACGCAAGGCGACATTCGGCGATCCGTCCCGAAGTCGGCCCCGGATATTCATCGAGGGGCAAAGTCTTTAATACTTTTGGTGAGCAACTGCAAAGCATTCACCGAGCGTCACAGTCGGGGGAAGCTCCAGACAAACGTTTGTATTCGGTCAGAGCGGCAACGGGCATGAGTGAAGGGATTCCGAGCGACGGCGGGTCAATAGAGGCCCCTTATGGGAGTGATCCCATAATGAACAACCCCCAAATTCAGGGAAACCTAAATTATGCGACAGCATAACAAGGCAATCCTGAGCGAAGCCTATTTAATAGGAACGTGCAGAGACTTAACGAGGGTTATCTCATTTAAGAGATAAAGAGAAAGTCCGGTCCTATTCGAAAGAATAGAATAAACCGTTTTAATTGAGCCGACGTTCAGTAAAGAGATTTTCAGGAATGTTTTTACGAATTCAGAAATTCTGCCCTTATGCAGAGAAATCCCAATCGGCGGCAATAGCAATTCAGTCAAAATCAATGCAATTGCAGAAACCGACCGAACCTCATCCCGATGGGGAGGGGTTTTAGGTTACTGGCTCTCGGAAGCTGGAACGAAAATTCCATCGGCCCCTAAGCTGAGGCAGATGGAGATGAGCTTGGCGAAATTTGTGGTTTTAACGTATGCCACTGATGAGCTTTTGCAGGATAGCCAACTACTTGACCAGATCATCCGAGAGGGATTTCAGGAAGAGTTAAACGTGAGACTTACTGACGGTGTGATTCGCGGAAGTGGAGCGGGACAGATGTTAGGAATCCTGACTTCTCCCTGTTTGATTTCAGTGGCACGGGCTACGCCGGGAACTATCCTGAGTTCGGATATTTTTAATATGTGGGCAAGACTTTTACCAGGCTCTCACAAAAACAGTTATTGGGTCTGCAATCCAGATAGTTTGCCAACGTTATATCAGCTAACGGTCACAGTTGGAACCACAGGCGGCCAGCCGGTTTTTCTGCCGGGCGGAACCATTCAGGGAGTGCCTTATTCGACACTGTTAGGCCGTCCGCTGATTGTTTCTGAGGTCGGAAGTTCGTTAGCTACCGCCGGTGCGCTGATCCTGGCTGATTTTTCGAGCTATGCAATCGTCACTAAGGGAACTAAAGTTGATACAAGTCTTCACATCGCTTACCTGAGCGATCAGACCGTATTCAGAGGAGTTACCCGAATTCAGGGTCAACCCTTGCTCAATGCGCCGGTCGTTCCTTTCAAGGGCGCGAATAGTTTGAGTGCGTTTATTTCACTTGCGGCATAAGGTTTTATAGATGTCATCAGTCTCCTATACTCTGGGCCGAAGTAGTAGGGCAACCGAAGATCGGCCCTTTACTTTTTCAACTGGATTCTCATAACCGCGCTGAGCCGACGCGGGAATATCGGCCTTCTTTTATTTCATAGGTGACCCTGGGGGCCTCCATCCCTGGGGTCTCCTCTGTTTGGCTGGCCCTGGGGTCAGGTTAACTTCGGGGCCAGTTCTTTTTAGAGAAAGGGATATATGAGTAAGATAAACAGGCGACAGAAACAGAGAGAGTTTTTTAGAATGCAGGAGCAACTGAAAGAGAAGCAGAGAAAGAAATCTAAGTCATTGAATGAAAGTGAAGGGTTGGATAAAGGGAAAGAGTTTTCCTCTTCTCCTGGGGCATCCTGTGAAGCTACCAGAGGCAAGAAAGGGGGTAAACGGTATGATTAGAGACTTTGTTGGCGAAGTATTCGGAGTAAGAGAATTAGCGGGTTATCTTGGGCTTAGTCAAATCACGATTTATAGACTTGCAGAAAAAGGGAAGGTTCCAGGCCGGAAGATCGGGGGCAACGGGAAATGGAAGTTTCTCAGGGATGAAATCGAAAGGTGGCTGAGGGATGAAAGGATCGAAGGGAGAAGATAACCCCTTTTTATTCTCAAATGATTAAAAAAGAAAAGGATTGACAAATATATGCGTTTGGTGTATATGTGATGTATATTTTGTATTCACGGAGGTTAAATCATGAAAAGAACTAATATCTATCTATCAGAAATTCAATGGAAGAAGCTAAAAGCGATAGCAAAGGAAACAGGACTTGGAATTTCAGAGATGATTAGAAGGATGATTGATGATGGATTGAGGAAATATGAAGTCAGAAGGAAAAGATAAAAGAAATTATCATGTTTAAAGAATATCTTATTAACTTTTCAAAGTTTTTTGTTGCTTTTGGTGTTACGGCATCTGTTTTCTGGATCTTGTTTGGAGCTATTTTTTATCGTAATACTCCAATTTTAATTGTTGCAACAATTATTTTTGTATTTTTAATGTCGTGGTTGGCACATAAAACTTTATCCGAAAAATATCAGAAACAAATAAATAAAAATAGGGATGAAATGGAATTAGCCACAAAAGAAACAAGATTGTGGAAAGATACATTGATCGAAAAGACTTCAGGATTTCCGACTCTGCTAAAATTCATTAAAGAATACGAGAAAACAAAAGATGAAAAATTATGCAATACCTTAGCATCTAAAAAACACCCAGCAATAAAGGCATCTGATGTTGTTAGAGAAGAAGCGAAAAGGCGAAGAGATGCCGAGTATGAAAACAGAAATACTCAAGCGATTATCGAATATTATGAATGGATAGCGCCATTTCTGGTTGACCTCAAAAATGATTTAATAGATATCAAAGAGGAAGAAAATCTTAAAGAATACAATGAAGAAGAATTACAAGACCCGATTGTAAATTACATAACAAAGGAAGAATTTAGAAAGCTCTCAAGTCAAGAGAGAAATCAAATAGCCCTTGATAGATTTTGGAAAAGACCCAAATCTAATTGGTTGCTCGGAAGAATCTACGAGCGATACATAGGATATCTTTATGAAGAACAGGGATATGATGTAGAGTATGTCGGTATCTTTAAGGGCTATGAAGATTTAGGGCGTGATTTGATTTGTAAAAGAGGAAATAATTTCATCATTATTCAATGCAAAAATTGGTCACAGTTTAAAACGATTTATGAGAAGCATATTTTCCAATTTTTCGGAACGGTTTTCCAATATAGAGATGCTAACCCAGAGCAAAGGGTAAGGGGGATATTCTATACAACTACCTCATTATCAGACCTTGCTCGTAAATTTGCACGAGAGTTAGGTATAGAGTTAAAAGAAAACTTAAAATTTGAACAAACTTATCCGTCAATTAAATGCAATATTTCCCATATTGATGGAACGAAAATTTACCATTTACAATTCGACCAACAATATGACAAAACAAAAATTACAAAGAGCCGTGGCGAGTTTTATTGTAGAACAGTAAAAGAAGCAGAAGATGCAGGTTTTAGAAGAGCATTCAAGTATAGCAAGTATAGACAGAAGAAAGGGAGTGAACCCGATTAATCTTGGGTGGCCGATGGGGAGGAGAAGAGAGATGGAAAAAGAGTGGTCATATCAACGGACATTTCGAGAGATTATGGATGATTTTCCACGTGGGGATGTAAGAGACCTGGATTCTGCGAATGGCCGAAGAGATCGGGCACTAAAAGAAGTGCTTCGAATCGTTCCAGCAGAAGATTATCAGATACTTAGGAAGTACCTCTATCAATATAAGTTGTTTAGGCCGCCTAAAGCTAATCTCGGACACGTTGATACATTGTCCGGTTTTTCTCTTATTCTATACTTAGACCCATTACTTGAGGAAGAGGAGGATATGCATTTTGACCGAGTCTTAGTTGTTGCTGCCCATGAAATAGCTCATATCGTACTAAAGCACGATTATAATGCTGAAATGAAGAAATACTGGCAACAAGAATTTGCCGCATGGAAGAGGGTCTGTGAGTGGGGATTCGGAAAAGAAGTAAAGAAACATTTGATTTTCCAAAAAGAGGGGTATCAAGTGACAACAAAATTCGAAGCTCACAGCCTACCTGTTGAATTTGAGAGGTTTCTCAATGATGAACTTAATTCTTCAATTGACGTAAATGACAAGAATGGAATTGGATCATAAAGATGAGGCATAGAAAGGAGGTGAGTTGAATGGGAGTCTATCTAAGAGGCGAGAGCTGGTATATTAATTTCTATGAGGACGGGAAGCGTTACACGGAGAGAGTAGGGCAGGTTAGCAAGAGCGTTGCAGAGGAGAAATTAGCCGTCAGAAGGTCGGAGGTTATCCGGGGAGAATGGAAGCCTAAAGTCACCCGGACACTCTTCGATAAATTCAAAGAGCAATACCTTGAATTCTCCAAGGCGAACAAAAAACCAGGCACAGCGAAAAGGGACACCGTTTCTCTCAGACCGCTCCAAGGTTTCTTTGGGGGCAAGTTTCTTTTAGAGATCAACCCATTCCTAATTGAGAAATACAAACAGAAGCGGAAAGAGGACGGGGTAAGCGTCAGGACTATCAATATTGAGCTTGCTTGCCTGCGTCACATGTTTAACATGGCCCTAAAATGGGGCAAGGCTCAAAAGAATCCCATAAAAGATGTTAAATTATTTAAAGAGCCGAAAGGGAAGGATCGCATACTTTCACCGGAAGAAGAGATCAGGTTACTCCAGGAGGTTCAGGCCAGCAAGAAGGCCAAACACTTGGAGCCGGTTATCATCACGGCACTTGCAACCGGGATGCGGAAAGGTGAGGTATTAGGGCTGAAATGGTCTAACGTCGATTTTGCCAATCGCCTCATCGTTGTCGAAGGCACTAAAAGCGGCTATATCAGAAAGATTCCGATGAGTGCAAAATTGACAGACACCCTTGACCGTGTTAGAAAAGAAACTCAAAGCGAGTATGTCTTTTCCGATAGGAAGGGGAAACCCTTCAAGAGTTTTAGATCGGCGTGGGAAAATGTTCTGGAGAAAGCGGGGATTGAGGACCTAACCTTTCACTCCCTTCGCCATACCTTTGGGACTCGGTTAGGAATGGCAGGGGTTGACCTCAAAACGATTCAGGAGCTAATGGGACACCGGGACATAAAAATGACCATGCGATATTGTCACCCAACACCGGAACACAAGCGGAAAGCGGTTGAAATGCTGGATCAAGTAACAACGATTTTAACAACAGTAGGGGTTGACAGGGAAAACAGAAAAGTTGTAAATATAGGAAATCATTAATAAGCCCCTGTAGCTCAGGTGGATAGAGCAACGGATTCCTAATCCGTGTGCCGCGTGTTCGAGTCACGCCAGGGGCGCTTTATTTTTGGTCATGACGAACAATGAAGGCTGAAATCATTGCGATTGGTTCAGAACTTCTCCTTGGTCAAATCGTCGATACAAACTCCTCTTACATTGCGAAATCCCTCGCTGACAATGGAATCGAACTCGCCCAGACCACAACGGTTGGGGATGATCTCCAGCAGATAGAAGAGACCATCCGAAACGCTATCACCCGCTCCTCTATCA